>Ga0116227_10000012_pt1 | contig 327498 bp, 271 predicted proteins | sample S1TSphgellanicum_FD_89693 | JGI IMG/M metagenome (GOLD analysis project Ga0116227, IMG submission 89693) | Host-associated microbial communities from peat moss isolated from Minnesota, USA - S1T2_Fb - Sphagnum magellanicum MG | ecosystem: Host-associated > Plants > Peat moss > Unclassified... | reverse complement strand
GACTTTTGACTTTTGACTTTTGACTTTTGACTTTTGACTTTTGACTTTTGACTTTTGACTTTTGACTTTTGACTTTTGACTTTTGACTTTTGACTTTTGACTTTTGACTTTTGACTTTTGACTCCCCCCCACTACTCCCCTTTCTCTTCCCGCTTAACCAATAACAAATCATCATTCTCCAGCACCAAATAGCCGTATTCATAACAAAAATGATATTTCTTACCGGTTTGGGTTTGGTATATACTGGTAAAGTAATCAAAATCGAAACCCTTAACCAGCATCTTTTCGCGGGTTGTTTTTGTTTTGCCTGATGGGTTGAGTTCTTCCATTATGCGCCTGTTGCGGCGCAGTATATTGTTTATGTTGCGGATGAGATTATAACTGCTGCTGTTAAGCTGGTTGTTATAATTATTGCGGCACATATCATTACAGAACTTTTTATCAGCCCGGCCATGTATCAGTTCGCCGCAATCAAGGCAATGTCTTTCCTTATTCATACAGCTAATATAAATAATAAATATCCGTTTGCAAACGCTTACAAATGGCAATTGTCGACTATAAGCAATTATCAACCGACTAATTTTCACACCTCTCCACACCTTTGTATCATCAACAACGACAAATAAAATTTTAACAACGATGAATACATTAAGAAACAGTGTGCGCCTGGTAGGCAACCTGGGCACCGATCCCGAAGTAAAAAATTTTGATAATAACCGCAAATTAACACGCCTGGCAATAGCTACCAACGAGAGTTATAAAAACGATAAAGGCGAGAAGGTAACCGAAACCCAATGGCACAATTTGGTGCTATGGGGCGTACAGGCAAAACTGGCTGAAGACTACCTTAAAAAAGGTGATGAAGTTGCCATTGAAGGAAAATTAGCAAATCGCAACTATACTGACAAAGATGGCGTAAAAAGATATGTAACAGAGATAGTTGTGAACGAATTTCTAAAAATGCGATAACACAAGGCACGCCCTTTAAAGATAACCTTTACCTACCCTTATCCCACGGGGGCGCTAAATTTTGCGCCCCCTTTATTTTGTTATTAAAAAAAACGAGCCAGGCATCCGCTACCTGGCTCATCATTTAAAAACACACTAAATTTCCTCGCTACGAGTTTTGTTATACGGTAAAGATTCCGATAAGGTTTAAAAAACAAAAACCCTTGCTGTTTTACGGCAAGAGTTCTCGTTAACCCTTTTTGGGTCCAGTAAAATACTTAGGATCAGTCAAGCAGTTTCCTGCCTCTTACTATAAAAGTTCTGACAATCATAAATATTGGCGTAGCAACAATTAATGCTTCAAAAAACAATGTCTTGTCCATAGCGAATTAATTTAGCAGAAGTTAATAAATAAGAAAACTTTGGTCTATATGCGGATATGAAATTTAAGGCAAAAACTGTTCCTTTTTGCAAAAACCGCGTTTTAAATTAATAGGGCTATCTTTTTTTCAGAGGTGAAAAAACAGACAAAAATCAGTAGATTTTTTTACCGAAATAGTGGAAAATATTATACACTTTGAGTAATATTTTACTCAATCATTTAACTCAAAATGAGCACTTTAAAGCAGTAATAATTATTATACTCCTTACACTAAGGAGTCGAAAGCGCTACCGGTAAAACTTTACCGTTAAAAAACTGGTGACCAGTTAAAGCAAAATCAGCTATGTATTTGCCCATTTGGAACGCCATAACAGGCGATTCGTATCCAGGGAACGCTTTTTCAAGCATCTCAGTTTGCGCCGACCCAAGCGCAAGGCAATTTACTTTTATACCTTTCTCGCTAAATTCCTGTGCCAAACATTCTGTTAGCGTATGAAAAGCAGCCTTACTTGCCGAATATGCCGACAATCCCGGGAACTTAGCGCTGCCCTGGTAACCGCCCATACTGCCAATATTTACAATGTGCGATCCGGCAGGCATTAACTGTAAAACACCCTGTATCATGCGCACATGGCCAATGAAATTGCTTTGCAGCATTTCTACAAAATCAGTCTCCAAAAGTTCGGTAAAATTCTTGTTGATCAGCACACCGGCATTGTTTATTAAAACATCAATGCGGTTATCGAAATTAGCTTCGATAAATTGGAGCAGACTGTCGTAATCATCGTGTACAATATCAAAGGCAATGGCATAAAGCGTGCACTCCGGGTTTAAATTATTGGCTATCTCCAGCAAACGCTCCAGCTTATCCTGTGATCGCGCGAGCGCGATAACTTTATGTTTGCCCGTTAATATCAGTTCAATTACCGCCTCAAAGCCAACACCGCTGCTGGCGCCTGTTATAATGATGTTCATACCGCTCTTTATCCTCTAACGAAGATTATGTTTTAATAGATTTACTAAACTACCAATTTTTGTGCAATAGGATAGTTTTTTTAATAAAACCGTATTTTTGTGTATGAACATTCAGGTAGTAACAAACGAAAAAGGAAAAAAAACAGCTGTGTTGGTTCCTATTGCTGATTGGGAAGAAATTCAGAAAAGGCTAAATACAGAATTATTGTTTGATGAGTTTGCCAATTCAATAAATGATATAAAAAACGATATAGAGGGTGTTTCAAAGCTAAAAAACGCAAGAAACCTTACACATGGCCATTGAGGTTAAATACACCACCGATTTCGAGAAATAATTAAAGCGTTTGGCCGGGAAGTACCAATCGGTATACAAAGACCTTGACAATTAATTGATGAACTTGAAATAAATCCTGATACAGGTAAGCCTTTAGGAAAAAATCTATACAAAATAAGATTAGCCTTATCCAGTAAAGGCAAAGGAAAAAGCGGTGGCGCAAGAGTAATCACTTATGTGCTGATAAAGAATGAAACTGTTTACTTGGCTGCCATCTACGACAAACCAGAACACTCCACTATCGACACTGACAGGCTACTAAAGGTATTAAAAGGTTTATCCCTTTAAATTTCCTAAACCACCAATTTTTGCTCCACAGGGTGCGCTATCAAATAAAAGCCATCATTAATCAGCTTCTTATACTCCGGTTCATTAGCTGCCTTTCGCTCAAGGAAAGTCCTGATCTCTGCAGCAAGTGCAGGCTCAACCTTTTCATGGTCTAATAATTCCAGTATTTCAAGGGCGCAAAGCCAGTCATCGTAGTGGTTTTGTTGCAGCATACGCCACACGTTGCCCAGGAAACCAAAATCGCCACCGGTATGCCTGCGGTTGCGTACCTGCTGGTATAACTGATGCAGTTCGAGCGTTCGACTATCATATTTTGCGTGATAGGTATCGGTATTTGATTTGTAAATTATCTCTACAAACTGCTCCTTATCGGCTGCGCCACAAAATACAGAGGTGATCTTTTCGCCCACAGCCATATCATATACTCCCCAATCCGGCTCAAACAATATACTGCCATCATCATCTTTTACGGTGCAATCAGTAAAAGTGATGATCTGTGTTTTTCCTTCGGATGATGTGATGCTTTTCACCATACCGGTTACAACTATGCCGCTCTCAAATTCAAGAGTAGCTTCCTTTCCATCTTCAATGCCCAAAACAATGAGTTCTGTTGCAGGGAAGTCCTCCAGCGGGATATGATACCCCTTTAGCCTGCCTGCCGGTGAACTAAAGCCATCTTTATGATAATCTTTTCCATGCTCTTTTAACTGTTTATTGTTTACCGCCAATGCTGTCGGGCCAATAGTTTTAATAAATACAGGGGCATCGTTTTCATCAGTTTTAAATTCGGAAAATGTGCCCGATACCTGCAGTCCCGAACTATAAACAGCCGTACAGGTGTTCCTGCTTTCAATTGCTTTCTTCAATCCATATGAACCGCCAACCCTGAAGGCCATGGTATTGGCAAATTGCTCCAGCACATCAATCAGGTTTTGAAAATTCGGGGTTACAAATAACTGCGGCTGCGGCTTAGTGATATCATAAGTATAGTTTACAGCATCAATAGTATACCAAAGCTTTTTAATATGAGGCAACATACAACTTACACTTTCGCCTATGGATGACAATAATCCAGCGCCATAGATCTTTGGTTCTTCCAGTGTGCCAATCAGGCCATATTCTACCGTCCACCAGTGCAGGCGGCTCAATAGCGCCATTTCTGATGGTTCGCCCATATTATCCTGGCGATAGGTTACCAGATCCTCTGCCCTTCTAATTTCCTGCTCATCAGCATCGGGCATTTCTTTTAATATCGATAGCGCCCTTATCGCCTCATACAATTCAAAATCCTGTGATGAAAACATCGCCTTAGCCCCTATCGAACCAAAATAGCTTAGATATTCGTGGTAATCCTTATCAGCAATGATTGGTGCGTGGCCCGCAGACTCATGGATAATATCGGGTGCGGGCGTATATTCAATATGATTTAACTGGCGGATATCTGCCGCGATAACCAATACCCGGTAAGCCTGGTATTCCATAAAAGCGGCAGGTGGTATAAAGCCATCAACAGTAACCGCACCCCAGCCAATTTTGGCCAGCGCATCATTCATTTCCTGCAGATCAGGGATTTTTTCTATGGTTAAACCCGCCTTTTGCAAACCGGGGATGTAAGGATAGTAGGCTATGTTTTTGAGGTAGCTGTAATTTTGGCGCATCACATAGCGCCATACGGCATGGTCTATAGGAGTGTAATGTTCGTAGTGCTGCTCAACTATAAATTGTTTTAAATGAGCAGGCAATGCCGCAACCTGCGGGTTATTAAAATCATTAAAAGTAGCCATTGGTCGGTCAGTTTGATTACAAAGAGCCAGGAATTAAGAATCAGGATTAGAAGTAAACTATCCTTTTTTGTCTTGATCCTTGAATCTTAATTCTTGATTCTTTTAAAACGTAAAACTAACGAATAAGATTGCTATTCTTTTATTTCTTCTACTTCTTCGGCTTTTGGCAAGCCTTCAGTAAGCCGACTCGGGCGCAGCAGGTAATAGATGCCCGATAATGCAACCAATAAAGATATCAGATAGAACGAGATACTGATATATATCCCTAACCCTGCATCAATATGAAAATAATCGGCTGATTTTTGGAAAACAAGTTCACGCGCGCCTGCACCGCCAATGGTAATAGGCACAACTGCAGCAATGGCCGATATAAGGAATGCCAATAGGTATGGCGCAAACTTTCCGCTGAAATCCTGCCCCAATAAAATCATGATGATAGTCATTACCTGTAACGACTGTACCAGAACCGCCTTGGCATGCCCGGTGAAAAAGTGACGGCCAAATTCTTTAAAGAATTTCATCACCACCAAATAATATATAACCGTACCGATAGCGAAAACACCTAACGGGATAGCCATGTGGATAGGTATTTGCGGAACAAAGACCTTGAGACAAACAATGATCAAACCTATTGCCCATAAACCGCTTAACCTGTCGAACAATATCGCCCAAAAAACCTTTTTAGCAGGTAGTTTATAAGTTTTGTTCAGCAGGTAAATTTTATAACCGTCGCCGCCTATACCACCAGGCAGCAGGAAATTATAAAATATACCCAACAGGTACAGCCTGAAATTGAACTTAGGATCGAGCTTTAAGTTGATGGATTTGAAAAAACTTAATAACCGCCATGCTGAGGCCACCATCGACAAGAAATAGAAAAACACGCCTGCCAGCATCCACCAGTAATTGGCGTTTAACAGTCTGGTTTTTATCTCGCTGAAATGAACTTTGCTGAATACATAATAAAGCAGTGCCGAGGTAATAACTATTTTTAGTATGAGTTTGGTAGCACTCCAAAGCCTGTCTTTCCAGGTTTTGGGTTTAACCTCTTCTTCCACCTCGTTTACAATGGAGTCTTCAATTTTTGTCATGCGGCAGCAAAGCTAATTATTTTTTGCACGAAGATGATTCATAAAGTGTTGTTTTATAACACTGAATAATAAGAACATTACATTTAATCATACCAATTTAACCTTGTGATAACAATATCGGTTTACTTTTTTGGTTGAAACTCAGGGTGCCCGCATTGCCACAGCGCAAAAGCAAACTGATCGGCAAAATTGGCCCAGGTAACGCTTTTGTCTTCTGTAAAGTGCCCATCGTCATAATTCACCTTCATTAGAACCGGTTTGCCCGATGTAGACGTGTTTTGCAAAGTTGCGGCAAATTTTCCCGGTTGCCATGCCACTACACGCGGGTCGTTCCAGCCGCCAACACAAATTACAGCAGGGTATTTTGTGCCCGCGACCACGTGCTGTACACCATCCATTTCATATAAAGCTTTACACTCTACGCTGTCTTTTACCGTTCCAAATTCAGGAATATTTACCGGACCGTTTGAGGTAAATTCCAACCGCATGGCGTTTGCGCAGCCCACATTACATATCGCGGCAGCAAACAGATCGGGCCTTTCAGTAATAGAACGGCTTATTAAAATACCACCCGCGCTGGTACCAATGCCCGCCAGTTTTGATGATTTGGTGTAGCCATTGGCTACCAGGTATTCGCCACAACTGATAAAATCCTTCCATGTGTTGGGTTTGGTGGTTTTATAGCCGCCCTTATACCAGGCCTCACCTTTCTCGCTGCCACCCCGCACATGCGGAATAGCTACCACAACACCTTTAACCACCAATGTAGCCTCCGGGTACCAGAAAGATGATGATATACTGATGCCATAAGCGCCATAACCATCCATTAAACAAACATTGTTACCATCAAGCTTGGTGCCTTTGCGGTACATGATAGAAAGCGGGATCATTACACCATCATGCCCTTTAACCTCAACTTCTTTAACTTCCAGATTATTATATGCTGCCGGGTAAGCCGGTGGTTTGTTAAATGAACCTGGTGTAAATACGCCTGTGGCGGCATCAAAATCAAACTCGGTATTAGGTTTTACCCATGAGGCCAGGTCAACCGTGCAGATATTGGTTTTATTATCCAAACAACTTACAGTTGCCGTACCAATAAATGGCAATGTAAGTTCGGTCACCTTACCTGTTGCCAGTTCGTATTTATAAACCTGGCTGTTTATGCCATCGCTATAGGTCATGATCAAATAATCCTTGCAATGGGTAATATCCTCCAACGTTTGGTTGGGTTTTTCTTCAGCTACAGTTCTTGCCTTGCTCCAGTCGGGGTTTTTTATATCAACACCTACCAGCTTGTAATTTTTAGCACCGTTGTAAGTAATAGCAAAAACGCTGTCGCCAATAAACTCCATACCGCGCACCAGTTTATCATCGGCTTTACATAATGTTTTCCATTGTATTTTGGGAGCGTTTATCTGCTCAATTGGCGCATAGTATATCACCATCTCATTCTGCACACTTCCTTCGCCGGCAAAAATGTAGTCCTTATTATCATCGGTTAGCTGTACATAGGGGTATACTTTCCCTGATATATTTAGGTCGGGATAACTGCTATTACTAAAAAAGTCAACATCAGTACTATCGGGAGTACCAACAATATGTAATTTGGTTTTAGGGTTGAGCCTGGCTAATGGATCGGTATTATCATTACTTTTTATCCATATATAGAAGAGAGCTTTATTATCGAATGTCCACCCCCCAAGGCCCGCTGTTTGGGGCATTTCATCCTTTACAAACTGTTTAGTATCTACATTTATTATTTTTATAGTTGATACTTCTGCCCCGCCCGATGAATAGGCTACAGCTATTTGTTTAGCATCAAAACTTGGGAAAAACCGCTCAATAGTTAATGTTTTACCTGGTATATAGGTTGTTGGATCGAATAGCAACTGCTCAGGCCCGTTCACACCTTCGCGGTAGTACAGTTTACCCACTTTTTCGCCGGGCATGGTTTTTTTGTAGAAAACCCTGCCGTTTTTATATACCGTACCCTTGATATGGGCTGGCTGCAGGTTATCCAGCATCTTCCATTCGGCTATCAATGCGTCGCGGCCGTTCAATTTGTTTAATATCGAGTTGGTGTAATTTGCCTGATTTTTAAACCAGTTAACCACGCTGGTATCCTTAAAATTCTCCAGCCATTCATACGGGTCCTTATAAGTTACCCCGAAATAAGTGTGGGTGCTATCAACTGTTTTTGTTGCCGGGTACTTAAACTGAGCAAAGGCCGAACATGCAGAAAAGCATATTACAGCAATGATATATAGCTTTTTCATTTCACAAGAATAATAAGGCGACCGGTGAGTTAATTGATTGACTATGTGATAATTCAAATATATTTTTTTTATTTATAATAAGAGAAAATATGTTATTAACAATTCCAAAACAATCAACATATGCGGCTAATGTCAGCATAGCATAACCTTTTTGATTTTTAACATAGCCCTAACTTTAAAATCTTATTTTTGCAGAAATTTTAAAGCGGTATATGAGTAATGTAAAAGTAGGCCTGGTGCAAATGAGCTGCACTGCCGACAAACAACAGAATTTAGATAAGGCCATTGCTAAGGTAAGGGAAGCGGCCAAACAAGGCGCGCAGATCATTTGCCTGCAGGAGTTGTTTACCTCTCTTTATTTTTGCGATGAGGAGAATTACGACAACTTTAAGTTAGCCGAAGCTATCCCCGGCCCATCAACCGACGCGATATCAGCCGTAGCTGCCGAACTTGGCGTTGTAGTTATTGCGTCATTGTTTGAAAAACGCGCTATGGGTGTTTACCATAACACTACTGCTGTTTTAGATGCTGATGGCACCTACTTGGGCAAATACCGCAAAATGCACATCCCGGATGATCCGGGTTTTTACGAGAAATTCTACTTCACCCCCGGCGATCTGGGCTATAAAGTTTTTAAAACCAAATTTGCTACCATAGGCGTGCTCATCTGCTGGGACCAATGGTATCCCGAAGCAGCCCGCATTACCGCATTAATGGGTGCCGAAATATTGTTTTACCCAACCGCAATCGGCTGGGCTACCACCCAGGACAAAGCCACAAACACCGAGCAATACAACGCATGGCAAACCATACAACGCTCGCACGCAGTAGCAAACGGTGTACACGTGGTAAGCGTAAACCGTTCGGGACATGAAGCAGGTGTTGATTTCTGGGGAGGGTCATTCGTTTCTAACCCCTTTGGTAAAATACTTTACCAGGCATCACACACCGATGAAGAGATCATTGTACAGGACCTCGATCTGAATAAATCAGACTATTATAGAAGTCACTGGCCGTTTTTGAGGGATAGGAGGATTGATTCTTATCAGCCGATAACGAAACGGTTAATAGACGAGGATTAGGTTTCTCGTCCGAAAGTCGGGAAGACCGGAAGTCCAAAAGCAGTAATATGATAGTACAATCAATGAGTTTTAAATTTGAGAAGTTATTGGTTTGGCAAAAAGCAGTAGACCTGTCAAGTGATATACATGCTTTAACCAAAATATTTCCGAAAGACGAACTATTTGTATTAACCGCACAGATAAAACGGGCCGCTGATTCTGTATCGCTAAATATTGCAGAGGGTTCGACAGGGCAATCTAACGCTGAATTTAACAAGTTTCTAGGCTACGCCTTGCGTTCAGACATTGAGGTTGTTGGATGCTTATATCTCGCTCAAAGACGAGATTTAATTAAAGAAGATTCTTTTAGAAAACTATACCAGCAATGTGAAGAGATTTTAATTATGTTAAACTCTTTACGAAATACGCTAAAATAATATGGCAGCAAATCAAAACTTCCGGACTTCCGGACTTTCCGACTTTCCGACTGGAACTGGCTTCCACTTCCCTGCCGAATGGGCACCACATACCGCTACATGGCTCAGCTGGCCGCATAAAGAGGCATCATGGCCGGGAAAGATCGATATGATATACCCTAAATATGCCGAATTTGTTAAGGTTTTAACCGAAGGCGAGTTGGTGCGCATAAACGTGGTTGATGAGCAAATGGAAGCCTTTGCCAAGGAGCAGTTGCTGGCTGTTGGTGTTGATTTAACCAAGGTTGAGTTTTTCCTGTTCCCTACCAATGATGCCTGGTGCCGTGATCACGGGCCAGCGTTTTTGATCAATACTGACACCAAGGAAAAAGTAATTGTGGACTGGGGTTATAACGCATGGGGCGGCAAATATCCACCGTTCGACCTGGATGATGTTATCCCAACCAAAATAGCTGAACATTTCGGCCTGCCGGTTTACCATCCGGATATTGTGATGGAGGGCGGATCGGTTGATTTTAATGGCGCTGGCACTGTATTAACTACTACCGCTTGTTTGCTGAACGAAAACCGCAATCCCGAATTAACAAAGGAACAGATAGAAGAATACCTGATAAACTATTACGGTGTTGAACAGGTATTATGGCTGGGCGATGGCATAATAGGCGATGACACCGACGGCCATATTGATGATATTACCCGTTTTGTAAATGAAGATACCGTGGTAACTGTTGTTGAGGATAACCCAGATGACGAGAACTACCACATATTACAGGAAAACCTGGAAACCCTTAAAACTATGCGCCTGCTGAACGGCAAACCGCTCAACATAATCGAACTGCCCATGCCCGACCCGGTTATTTATGACGACCAGCGCCTGCCTGCCTCCTACGCCAACTTCTACATCGGCAACGCGGCGGTTGTAGTACCAACCTATCGTTGTGATAAGGATGCCGTAGCGCTTGAAATACTGCAGCAATGCTTCCCCGACAGGAAAGTTGTAGGCATTGATTCTACCGATATTATCTGGGGATTAGGCAGTTTTCATTGCTTAAGTCAGCAGGAACCGGCGGTTTAGTTTACCCTTCTTAAATTATTAAAATAACAAAAACTTTGCATTTTGCAAAGTTTTTGTTATTTTTGGTATATATGATCAATATCATTACCCGGCCAACTTTGTTGAATTATATAGCTGAATATCTTACTGCAAAAATAGCATTAGAAGAATGGTATCATGAATTTAAACGACTCGATTTTAATAATTTTAATGAATTAAAGTCAATCTATGGCTCTGCAAGTTTGATTGGTGACAATCGGGTAATTTTCAACATAAAAGGTAACGATTTCAGGCTGTTAATAAAGATCAATTTTAAAGCAAAGGCGGCTTTTATTCTTTGGTTTGGCACTCATAAAGAATATGATAAAATAGATGCAAAAATTATTGCATTTAGGCGTAGTTAAAACAGAAAGAGAATCATCATGAAAGCATATAAAATATTAAAGACTGAAACTGACTATAATACTGCTATTGAAAGAACAATAGAGATTTTTGATGCAGAACCTGGCCACCCGGATTTTGATGAACTGGAGATTCTCTTACTTTTAGTAAAAGACTATGAGGATAAGCATTACACCATCCCTGTTCCGGATCCCATCGAAGCCATAAAATTTAAAATGAAAGAAGCCGGCTTAAAAAACAAGGACCTAATCCCATATATAGGCTCTGAAGGGCATGTATCTGCCATATTAAGCGGAAAACGCAATTTAACTTTAGACATGGCAAAAGGTCTAAACACCCGCTTTGGAATACCCCCTGAAGTATTTTTTAGCGGGAAGTAAAATGATATCCTTAACAGTAATTATTTTAATGTCATTTCGACGAGGAACGAGGAGAAATCTTCTGCTGTAAACCTAGCACACGTAAAAGATTTCTCCTTGTTCCTCGTCGAAATGACAACGGCTTTTTGAAGAAAGCAATTCCCTATCATTCATTATAATATTTCGCCGGGCAAACTTCCCGCTGATTTTTCACCGACTATTTTTCCCAACTCACCGACATCTTTATCCTTACCACCAATATTGCGTAGGGTAGCCCTGGCATGCGCTGTACATTTGGTTAAGATTTAAAATTAGTACCATCATGGAAAATCAAATAAATAATCCTCAACCCGCACATAATGCAAAAACAACAACAGGCATGATCTTCCTTGTTATAGGCTTCGCCCTGTTGTTTAAACATATCGGTTTCTTTTTATTCCCGCACTGGCTGTTTAGCTGGCCGTTAATATTAATTTTATTCGGCTTATATGTGGGTTCCAAACATAATTTCAAAAAAACCAACTGGATTATTTATGTTATGCTTGGTGTTATATTTTTATTGCCTAATATTATACCGGCTTTAGGTGCAGGCACCATTTGGCCACTGTTGCTGATAGCGTTTGGCGTACACCAGATCATGAGGCACGACCAACGCTGGAACGGCGCTCATTGGGAAAAACGCAATGATGGCACTACCGGCAACATTAACAACATTTAATAAAGAATTATCATGAGTGACAACATAGAATATCCAAAAAATCCTGGCAAAGGCAAAGTATTTGCCGGGCTTATATTGCTGGGGATAGGGGTAATTTTCCTCTTCCAGCAACTCGATCTTTTCTTTTTCCCCCACTGGATCTTCAGGTGGCCCATGTGGCTTATTATATGGGGGATATTCATCGGTGCTAAAAGTAACTTCCGTAATTCGGCATGGTTAATTATGTTGCTTATCGGCTGTGTGTGTTTACTTGATGATGCCCTCCCCGATTATAACGTCCACGCCGCTATATGGCCGCTTGCTATCATCGTATTCGGTATCTGGCTCATCGTAAGGCGCAACCACCCTGGCGACTATAACAATTGGGGCAAAAAGAAATGGGAAGATAAATGGAACAAATACCAATACCGTAATGATAATCCTTTTGATCCAACTCCCCCGGTAACACCTGTTGATGCACCACAAGATGCGTCATCAACAGGAATAGGCGCTGAATCCGCTCCGAATACCGGCTCAACAAACATCCCCCCAGCAGGCGGCTACAAAAGCGCGTTTTTAAAGGGCGATGATTACCTGGATACTGTATCAGTTTTTGGCGGGGTTAATAAAACCATCCTTTCAAAAAACTTTAAAGGCGGCGAAATAGTGAACATTTTTGGCGGTGCCGAACTTGATTTCACCCAGGCCGATATCCAGGGTCGTGTAGTGATAGATATCACCCAGATATTTGGCGGCACCAAGATCATTGTGCCATCAAACTGGCAGGTAGTATCAGATATGGCAGCCGTGTTTGGCAGCGTTGATGATAAAAGGATAAAATCAACCGGGGCCGACGGCAGCAAGGTATTGGTAATAAAAGGCGTTTCGATTTTTGCAGGCGTTGATGTACGCAGCTATTAATTAAGATTTTAGTTTGACCTATGAATTGGTACGTAGCAAAATTAGTTTTCAGGGTGATTAGCGGAGATGGCAGCCATCATGCGCAATTTGATGAACAATTAAGGCTGATAAATGCCGACAGTGAACATACAGCCTTTGAAAAAGCCAGCCGCATAGGCCGGGCAAATCAGGACAGCTTTTTAAACAACAATAAACAAATCGTACAATGGCAATTTATTGATGTAGCCGAACTTAACCAGCTTGGCGAACTTAAGGACGGCACCGAACTGTATTACAACATACATGAAACGCAGGATGCCGATCTGTACATAGCATGGGCCCACCATAAATCGGCCCTATTAGGAATGAAAAATTAATTAACCCATATAGCATAAGTTTTGGCTCTATTATCAATATCATCATCACGGTTATACGGCTTACTGATAGCCTGCGGCCTGGCGTGGACAGCGCTGGTGGCCTACGTGGTGCATGATTTTGGTTTTATATGGTACATAGCCTTAACCGATGGCATTGTAAGTTCGATATTATTAGCCGCCGCCTGCTGGCTTATCAACAACAACCTGCGCTATTACCAGCCCGGCAAAGGCAGCTATATAAACTTATTGATGTGGTGCCTGTCGCTGGCTGGCATTTGCACCGCGGGTTGCAGGTGGATAATCCCTTACCTGAGCATCAGCACGGTTTATATGCATTTCTTATCGCAATCATTAACCATCCGCTTTTTTACCGATTTTTTGGCGATAGGCTGGATGGCCATGATCAGTATGCTATGGTACTCGCAGCAGGACCATAAACAAACCGAAAAACGTAAATCCGAAGCTGAAAAACTGGCCCGTGATGCCGAACTTTATAACCTGCGCCAGCAATTACAGCCGCACTTCTTATTCAACAGCCTTAACTCCATTAACGCGCTGATAGGTTTTAAGCCCAATGAAGCGCGCAAGATGATTCACCAATTGTCCGATTTTTTACGTGGCACATTAAAGAAAGACGATCAATTATTAGTCCCGCTGAACGATGAGCTGCAGCATTTAAATCTTTATTTAGATATTGAAAAGGTACGTTTCGGCCACCGGTTGGATACCGAGATCAGCTGCGATAAACATTGTGGCGAGGGTCTGCTGCCATCCATGCTGCTACAGCCTATTGTGGAGAATGCCATTAAGTTCGGCTTATACGATACTACCGAAAAGGTAACCGTAAGCATACGTGGTGAAATAGAGGGTAATAACCTGGTGATAATGGTACAAAACCCTTACGACCCGCAAACTTCACGACCAAAAGGCACAGGCTTTGGTCTGCGCGGAGTACAACGCAGGCTTTATTTGCTCTTTGCACGTAACGACCTGATGGAAACCCACCAAAATGATAATATATTTACAACCATTATAAAAATTCCGCAGGTATGAAACGCGCCTTAGTTATTGACGACGAGCCATTGGCAAGAATGGTTGTATTGGAATATTTACAAGCTTTCAGCGACCAGATAGAGGTTATGCAGGAATGCAACGACGGATTTGAAGGCTTGAAAGCTATCCACCAGCATCAACCCGACCTCATCTTTCTCGACGTACAAATGCCCAAAATAAACGGCTTTGAAATGCTTGAACTGGTAGAGAACCAGCCATCGGTAATATTCACCACCGCGTTTGATGAGTATGCCATAAAAGCGTTTGAGGCACACGCCATTGATTACCTGTTAAAACCCTTCAGTAAGGACCGTTTTAATAAAGCCGTTGAAAAATACCTGGCACAATTACCAGCCGCCAAACAAAACAAACAAACCGAAGAACTATTGGAAGCCGTTTCTTCATCCCCTGCCCAGCATGAGCGTATCGTAGTTAAAACAGGCACCAAGGTAAAGATCATCCCTGTATCAGATGTGATATACCTGCAGGCCGATGATGACTATGTAAGCGTGTTTACCCAGGAAGGTTCCTACCTCAAAAACAAAACCATGAACTTCTTCGAGCAAACGCTCGACCCGCGTTATTTTGTGCGCGTGCACCGCTCCTACATGGTTGCCATACAACAAATCACCCGTATCGATCCTTACGAGAAGGACAGTCACCTCGCCATACTAAAATCCGGCGCTAAAATACCGGTGAGTAAAACAGGCTATGTGAAGTTGAAGCAGGTGTTGGGGATCTAGTGGATTTGGAATTGCGGAAATTCGATTTTGGCTTTTTTGTTTCTATATTCCAGATCATGAAAACAAAAAGCCGGGCATAACCCGGCTTCAAATAAATTCTCCTTCAGGAAAGACAGGACTTACAAATTTCCTCTCAAATCCTGCTCCCGTTCAATAGCTTCAAACAAGGCCTTAAAATTACCCGCGCCGAATGATTTTGCACCCTTACGCTGGATGATCTCGAAGAACAGAGTAGGCCTGTCCTCAACCGGCTTGGTGAAGATCTGTAATAAATAACCCTCATCATCACGGTCGACTAATATGCCTAGTTGTTTTAATGGTTCAAGGTCCTCGTCAATATGGCCCACACGGTCGGTCAATTCATCATAATAAGTAGTAGGTACAGTTAAAAACTCCACACCTCTGCTTTGCAGTTCGGTTACTGTTTTCACAATATCGTGCGTAGCTAAAGCCATATGCTGTACACCTTCTCCTTCGTAAAACTCCAGGTATTCTTCAATCTGCGATTTCTTTTTGCCTTCGGCAGGTTCATTTATCGGGAACTTTACATAGCCATTGCCGTTGCTCATCACCTTACTCATTAAAGCTGAATATTCGGTGGAGATCATTTTGTCATCAAAGGTCAGGATATTCCTGAAACCCATGGTATCGGCATAAAAATCAACCCAATGGTTCATTTGGTGCCAGCCTACGTTGCCTACGCAATGATCTACATATAATAAACCGGTATCTGTTGGGTTGTATACTGATTTATGCTCTTTATACCCCGGTAAAAACAGTCCCTTATAATTTTTACGTTCTATGAACAGGTGTACAGTTTCGCCGTACAATTTAATGCCGCTGGTGCGTACCTCGCCAAATTCATCTCCCAATGTTTGCGGCTGCTGATAAGGTTCAGCACCACGCTGAGTGGTTTGTTTAAAGGCATCATAAGCATCATCAACCCAAAGGGCGAGAACCTTTACGCCGTCGCCATGCTTCTTAATATGCTCTGCAATGGGGTGATCAGAGTGCAGCGGGGTAGTTAATACAATACGTATTTTGCCCTGCTGCAGAACATATGATGCCCTGTCGCGCACGCCTGTTTCCGGCCCCGCATAAGCCAGGTCCTGAAAACCGAAAGCGGTTTTATAGTAATGGGCAGCCTGCTTGGCATTACCCACATAAAATTCAACATAATCAGTACCGTTGAGGGGTAAAAAATCAGTTGTATTTGTTGGTTGTTCTATGGTTTGTGTTTGCATTGTTTTAATTAGTGAATGAGTGATACTTGTATACGTTATACCCCCTACGTCGACACCTCCCCTAGCTTAGGGGGAGGCTGGGTGGGGGTTGAATTTTATTCCGCCCAACTCTTATAATAATTCCCGTCCTCAATCCTTATGGCCTCGTCCGTCAGCATCAGCGGGCGGAAAGGGTCAATCATTACAGCCAGTTCATCCGTTGATTCCTTGCCTATCGAGCGTTCAACCGCGCCGGGTGCAGGCCCGTGTGGTATGCCGCCGGGGTGCAGGGTGATCTGCCCTTTAACTACATGCTTACGGCTCATAAAATCACCATCCACATAATACAGCACCTCATCACTATCCACATTGCTGTGGTTATATGGCGCGGGGATCGACAGCGGGTGATAATCGAACTTGCGCGGTACAAATGAGCATATCACAAAGTTGTTTCCCTCAAACGTCTGGTGTACCGGCGGTGGCTGGTGCAAGCGGCCCGTTATCGGTTCAAAATCATGTATGGATAGCGCCCATGGGTAATGGAAACCATCCCAGCCAATGAAATCAAATGGATGCGTGCCGTAGATGTATGGATAGATCAGCCCCTGCTTTTTGATCAGGATCTTGAAATCGCCTTTTTCGTCATGCGTTTGCAGGTCGGCGGGCCGCTTAATATCGCGTTCGCAATAGGGCGAATGTTCCATTAGTTGCCCGTAAGCATTACGGTAACGCTTTGGCGGGCGGATTGGGCTGAAGCTTTCTACAATAAACAGTCTGTTATCAGCCGTATCAAATTCCATCTGGTAAATGGTACCACGCGGGATCACCAGGTAATCGCCATATACAAATTTGATGTTGCCGAAGCCTGTTTTCAACGTGCCCGATCCCTGGTGAATAAACACCACTTCATCGGCCTGACTGTTCTTATAAAAATAATCGGTCATAGAAGTGCGAGGGGCTGCCAGCGATATATGCAGATCATTGTTTACCAGCACCGGTTTGCGGCTTTTAAGGTAATCATCCTCGGGTTGCACGTTAAAACCGATGAGGCTGGTATGCTTCAAATGCTTTTCGCGTGCAATCTTTGGCTCAACATTGTACGGCTCACCCAACTCTTTTACAATTGTTGGCGGGTAAGCATGGTATACCAGCGAATACAGGCTCGAAAAACCTTCGGTTGATACCAGTTCTTCGGCATATAAACTGCCATCGGGCTTACGGAATTGCGTATGCCGCTTCGGCGGAATTTTTCCTAATGTATGATAAATGGGCATGGCCTATAATTGGTTTATATTGTTCAGAACGTTTAAATGTTGAGGAGTTGAGTTTGAATTGGAGATTCAAGCCAAAACCATCAGCATTTAAAATATAAAACGATTGCAGAGCGGGAATAGTTTTAAGATAATGAGTTGAAGTTAAAGTGCTTCTGATTTTATATCTTAAAATAATGAGAGGGTAATTAGTACTGCGCCAATACTATTTTACTGAGCATAGCATCCCTGAAAGAAGAGGCATCACTCATTGAAGTGAGGCCCAGGGAGAAAAGAAAATGCCTTTGTATGCTCATAATTAATTATACGAATCTAGTGAATTAATATTATATGTTGGCTATTTGTTGATTAAGTTAAGTGGTGAGCGGTTGATTGAGTTGAACTCGGTTGACTTATTTATAATTGTTAATGGAGCAGGATAGGATTTTGGTTTACTAAGCTTGAATGCGTTTTAATTGTGAGTAAAGACAGATTAACTAATCACTGATCAACTACTCTCTAACCAATAAACTAAGGGCGTTACCTGCGGCCCGGGCCATCCGTTCATACGCCTGCAGGCCTTAAGCGCTGGGCCGGTATCCACTTCTGTCCCTAACGCGGAACTTCTATGCTTTGTCATGCTGAGGAACGAAGCATCTATTGTACAAGCAGCCGGTATGAAGTGGATAGCTTCTTCGCTTTCGCTCAGAATGACAAGAGGGAGAAAACAAACCACTACCTAACCAACCAAATAAACTTAATCAACCACTCCCACCCATCAACCAAAAACATTAGCTTTGTTTACCAACCAATTACAAACATGAAATTAGTATCCTACAAAACCGAAGACCGGGAGCACCTGGGCGTTTATATAAACGGGCATATCTATAATTTAAATTCGTGTGATAAGCTGCTCCCCAATAATATGAATGAGTTTTTGTGGGGTGGTGATGAGTTGATGGATCGGGCCAAAAAGATTAATACTGACATCATATCGGGTAAGTTAGAGGCTAAAGAGGAATTGTTTTATGAATTGATAGCCCCTGTACCCCACCCAAACTCATGCAGGGATGCTTACGCGTTCAGGCAGCATGTGGAGGCCGGCAGGCGTAACCGTGGTGCTGCCATGATCCCTGAGTTTGATCAGTTCCCGGTGTTTTATTTCACCAATCATAATGCTATACAAGGCTCGGGCGAGATTGAATGTATGCCCGATCATTTTGATAAGCTTGATTTTGAGTTGGAAATAGCCGTAGTAATTGGCAAAAAAGGCAGAAATATCAAGGCAGCCGAAGCAGACAACTACATAGCAGGTTACATGATCATGAACGACATGAGCGCACGTACCCTGCAACTGGAAGAAATGCTGCTAAACCTCGGACCAGCAAAGGGTAAGGATTTTTCGACAGTAATTGGCCCGTGGCTGGTTACTCCGGATGAGTTGGAAACTTACAAAACTGCACCAAAACCCGGTCATACAGGTAATGCTTACGACCTGAAAATGGTATGCCATGTGAACGGTAAGCAGGTATCGGCAGGCAGCATGGCTGATATGGACTGGACCTTTGCCGAAATAATCGAACGCTGCGCTTATGGGTGCGATATTTTGCCCGGCGATGTAATAGGATCGGGTACTGTTGGCACAGGTTGCTTTTTAGAACTGAATGGCACAGGCTTGCGAAACGACCTCAACTACCAAACCCAGTGGCTGCAGCCAAATGATCTGGTTGAAATGGAAGTAACCGGACTGGGAGTGCTGGGGAATATTATAAAGAAAGCAGAAAGTGAGTTTTCGATTTTGGCGCTGAAAAAGATATAATAAAGCGCCTTTTTATACTGACTTCAGTTGCAACTGTGACACTACAACCCTTAACTATCGTGATCGTTATAAGGAACGGCCTGTACCGAACCTTATTCTGAAAAACACGCCCCGGCTATTCAGAATAGATTTTGCAGATGTATAGCAGCCAACACTTTAAAAGAACTCGAAACGAAGAGTTGGCCTTAGCTATTATTCTCCATCGTTCACAATTGCAGACAAAGCGTTGTACAATTATCAGATTAATAACAACTTACAATTCCAGTTATTAACTATTGATTTATAATTTAATCAATAATAAATATTTCGTAATGATTTATTCCCATTAGTTGTAATAAGTAATACCATTGCTTTATTGGCACAACTTTTACGCAGTGATAAGCAGTACGAATTTGAGTATTTCAATATGAGTGTTTCTTCAGATCACAACTTTTCAATGCACAATGTATATCATTATGCCAATTACGAGGTTGGTAAAATTGCAAAAATGGCTATTTGGGAGTTGGATATATGCTCCATGAGTTTGTCATTTTCAAAAAACAGCTACGATATTTTTGAATTAAATGTTCCTGCTTCGCTGAGCATTAACGAACTGATCAGCTTTTTTGAGCCAGCACATTGTATGCTGGCTGATGATGCCATTGAAGAAGCCATTAACAACGGCAAACCTTTTGATCTGGAACTTTGCCTGCGTACTGCCCAAAATACCGTGATATGGACCCGGTTTAAAGGCAGTGCCATTACCGACGCATACGGCAAACACATAAGCATGCAAGGCATTTTGCAGGATATTGATAAATGTAAAAAAAGGGAGATCGCGCTGCAAAGCGCGCTCTCCCTGGCAAACGAAAGGAACAAGCGGTTACAGAATTTCGCCTACATTGTATCACACAACCTGCGTACACATACCGGCAACCTGCAATCAATGGTTGATATGCACAACCACGCTCAGACGATGACTGAGCGTAATGAAATTTTTGGTCATATACAATCTGTTAGCGATAGTCTTAATTTAACCGTTAAGGACCTGGAGGAGGTGGTAAAGGTACAGGCCGAAATAAGCAGCGATAAGAAGATAATTAAGTTTGAAACCGCGTTTACAAACATACTGCGTGCGTTGAGCAATAATATTGAGGAAGCCGATGCAATAATTGAATATGATTTTAGCAGGTGTACTGCCATAAACTACATTCCGGCATATTTAGAAAGTATTCTGCAAAATCTGCTCACAAACGCCTTAAAATACCGGCATCCCGATAGGCAGCCGATTATTAAATGCCACACCTATCTAAAAAACAAACACATATGTTTAATATTTGAGGATAACGGGCTTGGTATTAATATGGCACGCCACGGCAATGATGTATTCGGCATGTATAAAACATTCCATAACAAGCCAGGCTCGCAGGGCATCGGCCTGTTTATTACCCGTAACCAGGTTGAATCGCTCGGAGGTTCCATAAAACTGGAAAGCACAGTAAATGAAGGTACTAAGTTTACTATAATGCTTACTTAAGCAATTAGTGAATTAGTGAATTAGTGAATTAGTGAATTAGTGAATTAGTGAATTAGTGAATTAGTGAATTAGTGAATTAGTGAATTAGTGAATTAGTGAATTAGTGAGGAACTGATCACTGACCTTTGGGTTTTAAAAAATTGAAATTAATTCGCTTTGTCATTCACTATCACAAAAACATCCTCATTATCTTTTTTCATGAGGTATTTTTCGCGTGCAAATTTTTCGAGTATTGAAATTAATTCGCTTTGTCATTCACTATCACAAAAACATCCTCATTATCTTTTTTCATGAGGTATTTTTCGCGTGCAAATTTTTCGAGTTTGGCAGGATCTGAGGTAAGTTCGTTCAGGTCCTTGCTTACAGAGTTGGTTTGTTTAATATAAAAATCGCGCTCCTGTTTTAGCTTGCTAAGCTGCTGATGGTATTGGTATTGCGAAAAAAGGTCGTTCTTATCAAAAAAAATCATCCACACTACAAAAGCCGCGGTAACCCAAAAAAACTTATTTTTAAAAAGGTATAAAAGGCGTTTCATATCACTGTATCTATTTCACAATAAAATTAACGCAAAAGTTCGGTAGCTGCAAGTGGTATTATTAACTTGTTAACAGGGGCTTTTGTCATGCTGAGGAACGAAGCATCTATTATACGAGCACCAAGGTTATCGCTTGCAGATTGAAATGCGATTAGGTTCTTCGCTATCGCTCAGAATGACAATGAATTAAAAAAGGGCATCATACACTCAGAGCATGACACCCTTATCTATATTCTTACACTTTTTCCTTAATCCCTTCTTCCACCACGGCTGTTACCGCCACGGCTTGCACCACTCATACTGCCGCTATTGTTGCTGCTTTTAGCGTTATTATTACCACCTCGACCGCGATCCTTACTGCCAAAGCTACGGCCTCTTTTTTGTCCGCCGCTGCGGCCACCACCGCCTGATTTAGCGGCTGCCTCGGCCTTAGCTACCATGCTTTGCGGGCTCATCGGGTAAGGGTGTGCCTCATTAACAGGTATTTGTTTAGCTATCAGCTTATGAATATCCTTTAAAAACTCAATTTCCTCAGCATCGCAAAATGACAAGGCTATACCACTTGCACCAGCACGACCGGTACGGCCAATCCTGTGTACGTAAGTTTCAGGTATGTTTGGCAACTCGTAATTTATAACGTGGGTAAGTTCATCAATATCAATACCACGCGCGGCAATATCGGTAGCAATTAATACCCTTGTGGTACGGTTCTTAAAATTAGTTAAAGCCCGCTGACGCGCGTTTTGCGATTTATTACCGTGGATAGCCTCGGCAGTAATACCTACTTTAACCAGATCCTTAACCACCTTATCGGCACCATGTTTGGTACGCGTAAATACCAGCGCGGTTTTAATTTCTTTATCCTTTAATATATGGTTAAGTAAAGCTTTTTTATCACCCTTATCTACATAATAAAGTTCCTGTTGAATGGTATCGGCAGTTGATGATACCGGTGTAACCTCCACCTTTTCGGGGCGGGTTAATATGGTATTAGCCAGGTTCTGGATCTCGTTTGGCATAGTAGCCGAAAAAAACAGCGTTTGCCTTTTTGCAGGCACTTTAGCAATAACCTTTTTAACATCGTTCACAAAACCCATATCCAGCATCCGGTCGGCTTCATCCAATACCAGCATTTTAATATGGTCGAGGTGAACATAACGCTGGTTCATCAGATCCAGTAAACGGCCCGGTGTTGCTACCAAAATATCAACGCCTCTGCGCAAAGCATCAACCTGCGGGTTTTGCGATACACCGCCGAAAATCACCAAATGTTTTAAGCCGGTATGCTTGCCGTAAGCAGCAAAACTTTCGCCAATTTGTATGGCCAGTTCGCGCGTTGGTGTTAAAATAAGCGCCTTTATTGTTTTTTGTTCTTTGTGTTGCAGCCTGTCCTGGTACAATAACTGTATAATAGGAATGGCAAATGCTGCCGTTTTACCGGTACCTGTTTGCGCGCAGCCCAGCAGATCTTTCTGCTGTAATATAATGGGGATGGATTGCTCCTGTATTGGCGTAGGTGTAGTATAGCCCTCAGTTTTTAAAGCCCTGAGTATAGGCTCAATTAATTTTAAATTTTCGAATGACATGTAATGTTTTTATCTATGTGCTAACGCGATTGCATAGCGGATCTGAAGAGTTGTCGGTGATCAAAACCGTAAGCTAACGGGTGTTGCCAGCAAAGATACGCTTTTATTTGGTAAGTAGTCGTAGCCGAAAGCTAAATGACTAAAGGTGAAAGGCTTATTACTATTAGTTGACAGTAAAAGCCGAAGGTTAAAGGCGAAAAGCTTTTCCTTAAATTTCCATCACCCTCTTTATCATTTGTGATAGAGAGGGTCGACGAGTGAAACGAAGTCGGAGTGAGTTAACGGAGCGTTCATTTAACTAATCACTAATCAACCATTCTCTAATCACTATAATTGGGTGTTCCCGCTATCCAGCGGGCCGGGCTGTTCAGGGCTGCGCTTCGCTCCGGCCCTCCTTCGTCGGGCTAAACCCTTACCATCCCTAACACGGAGCTTCAACTCGCTCCGATAACTACCTAATTTTACTTTATAGCGATGGGTTTGAAACCCATCGCTATGTTGAATGCATATACTAAATTACTTGATCCTCCATATCGATCTGTCGCCATACATTGAAGTATTACCCTCAACCCGGAATATATACTCACGTTTTAAACTATCACGCACAGTAATATCAAGCTTATAATCAAATTTATCACCAGTAGCCGCACCTCCTATCCGTTGTAAGCTTTTGCCCAAATGTATAGGGAAATGCGTTGTCATTTCTATGCTTCCTTCAAGTACCTGTACCTTTGTTACATCTGCAGCCCAGCCTTTATTCATCAAAACAAGGGTAAAATAGTTGTTGCTGTACGCAAAATCACTAATTTGTATATTAGGCATAAAGTAAGGGTCAATTGAACTGATCAGGTATTTCCTCTCGCTTACTTTTATCGGCACAATGGTGTCGGGCAAATCAATATACGTTTCATCACCGGCTTGCAGCGCTTTTAATAATGCCTCCTTACTTATTGTATCCATTGGCAACGTGCCCTTATAATTATTGTAAAAAGCTTCTACCTCGGTTTCAGTAGGCCCCTTGTAGTTTTTCGAATCGATCTTTACCATCGAAAACACTATTGATTTAGGTGTAATATGCTCCACTTTCAAAAAATCGCTGGTGTAATCACCCTGCCCTAAGGTATGTTTAAGCTGAAAGAAATCATTGGTATCAGCATTTAGGAATCTATTTATCAATTCCCCCTGCACACGATCCTGAAGTGAACGATACATTTGCTTATTCTCATACTTACTATATTCTGACTGAATCATATTACTGACAAAATGAAACATTATTAGGGCAGGGAATATCCAGAAAAAATAACGCCCATCTATCCCGGTCTTTTTTTCTTTAACAACAAGCGTATGCGATAATTTATCATGCAACCCATTATGCATTAAGAATGTTAACGACTCAAAAGGGATAAAGCGTACTATACTACGTACAGCCACATTTTTAAACGACGGTTTATTACCTTCATAATTGATCACCCGTGTTTCGGTAAGTAACTTACCCGGGGTAATACCTAAAATACTTTCAAAAAATAAATAATAGCTAAACCTGCAGAGGGCAAGCATCAATAAAAGAGGTGTAGGGTTTGCATTATAATCAACCCTGATAAACATTGCCTGGCCAAATTTTATATAAGCTATTAAATCAACAAAGCGCGAAAAAAGCATTATAGTAACAATAACGTCAATTACAGGGTGCAAAAACCGGGTCCATTTCGATGCCTCAACAAAATAGGTATGAACCGTTTCCTCCTCCTCAATAACATCTTTTTGTAATTCATTTTGCGTGTTGAAATATTGCAGAATGCTGTAGGATAAATATATCCAGCAGGCATGCGCTATGTAAAATGCGATGCTAAGCGGTATAGAAGATAGCGCCCTGTGTATATTTGCGAAAAGTATAAACGCTAAACTATAAATGAGCGATAACATATTAGACATTAAAATAACCGACATCACAAACCGGATCAGTCTCGTTTCTCTTGTTTTATTAAAAAAATATAGTATAGCCCCGAGCAAAAGCAATAAATCAAAAATTGTATTTATGCTATTGAAGCCATCATTTGCATCCGTATCACGGCTCAATATCCAACCCAGGCTTAGCGGGTTAATGAATTGTTTAACCGCATTTACATAGTTGTTAATTGTAAAAAAGAACTGGTTATTGATCAATTCTGTTATTGAAACAATAAAGCAGAAGAGGGTTATAAATTTAGGAGAAATATATTTTTTCAGCATGGATAAGGAAGGCTTTTGAACAATACAAATTACAGGTTAAGGTAGTTATTATATATTGGCAAAACAATTATAGCCGCCTGTTAAAGCGACCGTACATTCAATCGTCAACGCTTGAATGATGGAGAATGTGAGCATCCACGCTTGAACTGGCGGAGAACTGACGGAACAAACTAAGAGTATTTATTACCCTTCTACCTCCGTATGCTCATCCTTATTCTCTTCTTTCTCCTTTTTACCGGTTAAATAAGCATCCAGCAATATCAAGCCCATACCTGCCATTATCGACATATCGGCAACGTTGAATACTCCGGTCTGGAAGATCACAAAATCGATATGCATAAAATCAGTTACCGAGCCATGTACCACACGATCATACAAATTACCTACGCCGCCACCGATGATAAAGATGATGCCCACCAGTTTAGCATTGCTCATGTTAGGTTTGGTGAGGATGTACCACAAGCCCCATGCAACGGCTATCAGTGGCAGTATCATTAAAATAATATAACGCAATGGACCACCCAGCGAATCACCCAGACTTAAAAACGCACCTGTGTTCTCTACTTTCTCAAGAGTCACGTGGTTAGATATAAAGCCGATGACCTGGTACTCGGTCATGTGTTTGCGGACGATGGATTTTGAAACCTGGTCGCAGCCAATGTTTAGTGCAAGTATGAATAATATGATGGCCCCTCTCAGGATTTTGTTTGATTTCATGGGCGCAAATATAGACCGCTGATTTAAATGATTATATGATTTCGTTGATTTTTTTGTCTGAACCTTAATTTTCTTGATTCCAGGATTACATGATGCTAAGCCTACAATCAAGGCAATCCTTAAATCTTATAAATCATGGTTCAGACAAAAAAAAGCCCCGGTAAACCGGGGCTTCTATAATTCGTGAAATTCGAATCAATTAGTGTAATTCGTGCTAATTATTTTTTGTAAAACTTAAAGTTTTTACCGATGAATTTTGCGTTAGCGCCTAATTCTTCCTCGATACGTAATAACTGGTTGTATTTAGCGATCCTGTCTGAACGTGAAGCCGAACCGGTTTTAATCTGACCGCAATTTAATGCTACTGCCAGATCAGCGATGGTTGCATCTTCAGTTTCGCCCGAACGGTGGCTCATTACTGAGGTATAACCGTGAGTTTGTGCTAATGATACTGCGTTAATAGTTTCGGTTAATGAACCTATCTGATTAACTTTTACAAGTATAGAGTTTGCAGTATCTTCGTCGATACCACGTTGTAAACGGGTTACGTTGGTAACAAACAAATCGTCACCTACTAACTGTACTTTATCACCTAATTTCTCGGTTAAAATTTTCCAGCCATCCCAGTCATCCTCAGCCATACCGTCTTCAATAGAGATGATAGGGTATTTAGCCACTAATTCAGCAAGGTATTCAGCTTGCTCAGCGCTGGTGCGGATAGCACCTTTTTCGCCTTCAAATTTAGTGTAATCGTATTTGCCGTCTTTGTAAAACTCAGATGCAGCACAATCAAACGCGATGAAAATATCTTCACCTGCTTTGTAACCTGCTTTTGCAATAGCTTGCAAAATGGTTTCAACACCATCTTCAGTACCTTCAAACGTTGGGGCAAAACCACCTTCGTCGCCAACTGCGGTTGATAAACCGCGGTCATGTAATATTTTTTTCAGGTTGTGGAATACTTCAGTACCCCAGCGTAATGCTTCAGAAAATGAAGGAGCGCCAACCGGCATGATCATAAACTCCTGGAACGCGATAGGCGCATCAGAGTGTGAACCACCGTTAACGATATTCATCATCGGGATTGGTAAAGTATTAGCATTAACACCGCCGATGTAACGGTATAAAGGCTGACGGCTTTCTTCAGCAGCAGCTTTAGCAACTGCCAGTGAAACACCTAATATAGCGTTAGCGCCTAATTTACCTTTGTTTGGAGTGCCATCAAGGTCGATCATGATGCTGTCGATCAGATTCTGATTGAACACATCAATACCTTGTAATTCTTTGGCTATTATATCATTTACATTTTCAACGGCCTTAAGTACGCCCTTGCCCATGTATACAGATTTATCGTTATCACGCAGTTCAACAGCCTCGTGGATACCCGTTGATGCTCCGGATGGAACAGCAGCACGGCCGAAGGCGCCGTTTTCAGTTAATACATCTACTTCGATAGTAGGATTGCCGCGGGAATCTAATATCTGGCGGGCGTGGACATCAATTATTAAGCTCATCTTGTATAATTTAGATTAAAATTATACATAGTGTAAAAGGTACACTATGTTTTATTACTTTTCAAATATACAAATGAAATTAAAATATGCTGAAAATAAATAAAGTTTAACGTTAAATTAACGTGGAGTGTTTGTAAGAGGGAAATCTACAATAAAGTAAATCACTGATTTAAAAAGGGTACCTATCTAATATTTTGATGTAGCAACTACTTTCCCGTCTTTAAATTTCTCAACCACAATTGAGTCTTTCGTAAAGTGGAAATTAGCAATTTGCGCTTTAGTAAGGCTATCTATAATAGCAACATCATTAAATGAGTGTATACTATTTATAGTGCGAATATTAACAGATTTGGATTCTTTGATAAATAGGATGTTGTACTTTTTATATGTCAAAGCATGTTTTTCCCACTTCTGTTTTCCATAATTATAAAGTTTAACATTGTTTTCAGTATCATCTTTATAATTTTCAACCAGGAAAACATCATCAATCGAACTAACAGCACGATCAACTTCATCACTAGGCCGGATGAACTTCATGTAATTATCTGTGCTTATTGGCTCACTTCCTAAACCTGGAACAAATGTAATCTTCAACGAAGAATTACATCCGACAAGACAGAACATGGATAATATTAGAAAAATTGTTTTAACATTATATTTCATGATACACAGTGCAAACCTTTAAACCCCGTTCTTGAATTAATTTGCACATCCGCATATCTGCACATCAAAAACCTACTCCCACTTAAACAACTTAACCGCTGCCGAATAAACAACAATACCCCATATCAACAGGATCAGCAACTGGTGACCAACATCCAGCAAGCTTGCCCCCTCAAAGGCTACTTTGCGCATGGCATCGTTAAGGTAGGTTAACGGCAGGGCCTTACAAACCGGCTGCAGCCACGTTGGGAAAACAGAGATACTGAAAAATGTGCCCGACAACAGGAACTGCGGCAGGGTAATAATATTAGCTATCGGCGGTACTGAGCTTTCGTTTTTAGCAATGCCCGATACCACAAAGCCAAAGCCCATAAATATCACCACCCCAATAAACGAGAGCACCAGCATTTGCAGCACCGTGCTTATGCCATGTATCAGTGTAAAATCAAATGCATAGTGGCCTATCAGTATAATAAATAAAGCGCCTATTAAAGCAAAGGTGATACGGGCCAAAGCCTCGCCTAAAACTATACTGTACCTTTTTACCGGGGTAGCGAAAAAGCGTTTTATAACCAGTGTGATCCGCAAACTCAGGAACACGAATGCAGTGCCAAAAACACCGGTACTTAACAGTGAGAAGCCCAGTTGACCGGGTAAAATAAAGTCGATGGTTTTGTATTCGCGGCCGGATACGGTTGTTTCCTTTAACTCAGCAATAGCAGGTGGCTCATTACTGGTTAACTGGTTCATCCGGAAAAAGATGGTGCTTAATACCGATTTCAGGATGTTATCTTTTTCTGCCGATGCCTTGGTGTATTGTACATCAACGGTAAATGCAGGTTTAGATTTTGGAACCGATAATGGCGGATACAACGTGAAGCCATCGTGGTTCTTTGTAATATTTATTATAGCATCCAAATTTCCTTTCGCCAAATCCTTATTCATTTGGTCGATAGGCTGGTCATTAATCAGGTGTATCACGCTCGATTTTGCCAGTGCCGCATAAACCGGGTTCTGGGTATCGCTGCCTTTTACCACGCCTACATCAACCCTAACCGGGTTACCGCCAATAAAGCCGAACACCAATATAAATATCAGCGGGAATAACAGCGTAAACACCACCGACGATGGGCTGCGCACAATTGACCGGAAACTGGCTTTAGCAATGGCCAGGGTTGCTTTTGTATTACTATAATTATTGTTCATTGATTCACTCGTTCGGCCTCACCCTGCCCTCTCCAAAGGAGAGGGTGATGAGATAATATTTTAATATATTTTTCTACAATATGATAATAAAGCCCTCTCCTTTGGAGAGGGTTGGGTGAGGTCTTACCCTTCTCTCCACTCCTTACCTGTAAGGTTAATAAATACATCTTCCAGGTTAGCCAATTTTACTTCTTTTTTACGCTCGAAGCCCGAAGCTACCAGTTTGTCGATAAAATTATCGGGGGTATCAATATCTATAATACGGCCGCCATCAACAAAAGCCACACGATCGCATAAAATTTCGGCTTCATCCATGTAGTGGGTGGTAATTACCACGGTGGTACCACTATCGCGGATCTCACGGATCAGATCCCATAAATTACGCCTCGCCTGCGGGTCGAGGCCAGTGGTAGGCTCATCGAGGAATATAATTCGCGGGTCGTTTATTAAAGTGGTGGCGATAGAGAAACGCTGTTTTTGTCCGCCCGAAAGTTCTTTGTATTTGGCTTTAGCCTTATCGGTCAATGCTACTTTTGCCAGCATTTCCATAGGCGTTTTGTTAATTCCGTACAGGCCCGAGAATAGCTCTATCAGTTCAGAAAGGTTCAGGTTTGGGTAATAACCGGCAGCCTGTAATTGTACGCCTATCCGCTTTTTAATATTGTCGGCATCCTTATCCACATCAAAACCATCAACTATAATCTGGCCTGATGTTTTATCGCGCAGGGTTTCAATAATCTCTAAAGTAGTAGTTTTACCCGCCCCGTTCGGGCCAAGCAAACCGAAGATCTCGCCCTCATAAACCTCAAAGCTAATGTCCTTTACGGCGTTAAAATCGCCGTAATTTTTTACCAGGTTATTTACGGTAATAATGGGTTGTTTTGCCATGGCGCAAAAATGCGATACATTAATGATATAATTATATTTTTTTAACCTGAATGACAGAAAAATTACGGCAGGGACCTCACCTAAATCCTCTCCAAAGGAGAGGACTTTAAAAAAACTATTTCTCCCTCTCCTTTGGAGAGGGCCGGGGTAAGGCCAACTCGCTTTCGCTCTTTATTACTTTGTTGCCTTTTTCCTGTTCAATTTCATAGGCGGGCTCATCTTTGCTGGCATTGCGTTTTACATGGGTGCCTTTTATGATTTTCTCAACTGGCTTGTCATATTCTTTTACAATTTTGCCTTCTGCTTTTGATTTGCCCCAGTTCCATTCAACTTTATCTCCCTTTTTCATAGTGTTTGTTTTTGTTTAACCTATCAATAAGAGAGCCAATATCTTCCGGGTATATTAGCCCTTCTCCTGTTAAAAAGAGAAGGGCCATGTTATTATATATGGTACTCGCCCGCCGGAGAGGCGGGCCAGCGCTTATTTTACCAGGTGACCTAAGGTTGCAATAACGGCATGCACTTGGGCTATGGCATGTATTGCTAAGTTTACGAGGTGTATTACTAATAACTTTTCCATTGTGTGATTGATTTGATATACCAAAGTTGCACACAAAACGCTCCTACAACCAGTGGTTTTTGGGGAATCCGGCCAAATCTCCGGTAAATGGCGGTAAAATGCCGATGAATGGGGGCTGAATCAAAAATTTCACCGTCATCCCGAACTTGTTTCGGGATCTCATAAGCTGAGCGGCTTGCTTGGTTTATACTTAGCATATGAGGTGCTGAAACAAGTTCAGCATGACCGGGTTTATAGCTGTATGCAATTATTACTTGCTAATTTTATCGTATCTTTATAATACGATCACCCTGACAAACATGAAAAAACTGTTCTTATTCGCTATTTGCTTAATTTCCCTATCCGCATGCCATACCAACCCTACCCAGCCAAAAGTTGATTCAACTGCGGTATATAAAGTACCTGATGAGGAAGCTATTAAAAAGGCTGTTAATAACGCATACCATTCCATTTGTTTTAACACCGGTGAATTGCCCCGCTACGCTGAGATCAAGGAGGCCTTCATTCCGCAGGCGCAGCTGATCAATTACCGTACACCTGATAGCGCGCAGGTAACTAATATCAACCAGTTTATTTACCTGTACCGCACTTTTATAGAAAGTGGCCATATCCATTACTTCTATGAAAAAGAACTTTACGGCAAAACAGAACAGTTTGGCAACATAGCCAGTCGTACCAGCACTTATGCAACTTACCTTAATCACCCGGATAGTCTGGCCGAGCGTGGTGTAAACAGTTTTCAGCTGATTAAAACTAAAGCCGGCTGGAAGGTTTCAAGTATTATTTGGGATGTGGAGAAACCGGGGTTGAAGATACCGGGGTATTATTTAGGGAAGTAAGGTTATACACACGTTAGTGGTATTCACTGGCTTCAGTTTGCAACTGAAGCCTACGGATGACGATGTTTTCGGACACTGAATGGTCTTTCAGTTTGCAACTGGGTACACGTTTATTGAGTCGCTTGCAGCCGCTCATAGCCGCGGAGCCCTAGTCCTTTTGTCTTCGCCACAAAAGGACCAAAAGGGCTAGTCATTAGACATGCTTCTTTGCCGCACAAGGCCATCGCCCCGCAAATCAGGCAAAACCTGGGCTGGAAACATTTGCGGCCATATTGCACACGCTGGCCCCTGCACTGCAAAAATTTCCTTATGCCCTGCCATTGCGCTCAAGGCCACCATCGTTTTGCCTGATTTCACCCGAAGCTTTTCTAATGACAGGAAACGAAAAAAGAGGAAAATATTATTTATTGAATAGGACACTTTAAATGAACCGTGATCAAAAGCGGGTAAATGCCTGACAAAAAGCGCGGGCCTGGGTGTTTTGCCTGTGGGCGGAAGGATCTTTTTGTCTTGATCTTTGGTTACTTTGGATCAAGCCAAAGTAACTAAGCCTCCGCGGCTATGAGCGGCTTCATGCGATATTCACGCCTTGCATATTAGACCTGCATAGTCGGGGGGGGTACTTCATTCTTCGCAATGTCGCTTGGTGATAAAACAACAAAGGGCAGAATTAAATCCCGCCCTTTGTATATATGAATGATATTCTTTAGTTCATCAACTTAATAAAATCATCAAATAAATACCTGCTATCATGCGGGCCCGGAGATGATTCAGGGTGATACTGTACCGAGAATGCTTTCTTATCCTTTACACGGATACCCTCTATCGATTGGTCGTTCAGGTTTACGTGGGTGATCTCTACTTTTTCTGATGCCCTTACCGCTTCAGGCACTACACCAAAACCGTGGTTTTGTGAGGTAACCTCGCAATGGTTAATAATGATATTTTTAACCGGATGGTTCAAACCGCGGTGACCGTTGAACATTTTCTTGGTTGGGATGTCATTAGCTAAAGCCAGTAACTGGTGACCTAAACATATCCCGAACATTGGCTTATCGGCAGCTAATATTTCCTTTACAGTTTTAACCGCGTAAGGCATTGCAGCCGGGTCACCAGGACCGTTTGAAATGAAATAGCCTGTTGGCGCGAAATCTTTTTCCATTTCCTCGAATGATGTTTTTGCAGGGTAAACCTTTGCATAAACATCACGGTCGTCGAAATTGCGGAGGATGTTTTTCTTAACACCCAAATCAAGTACAGCCACGCGGTATTTAGCGCTTTCATCACCAAAAGTATAAGTTTCGGTAGTTGACACCTGTGATGATAGTTCCAAACCATCCATTGAAGGTACTTCAGCCAGTTTGGCTTTCAACTCTTCCAGATCCAAAATTTCAGATGAGATAATGGCGTTCATGGCCCCTTTATCACGGATGTGGCGCACCAGCTGACGGGTATCAATATCGCTGATACCTACAATATTTTGCTCCTGGAAATAGTCCTGTATGCTTTCATTAGCCTGTTTACGGCTGTAAGTGATATTATAATTCTTACAAACCAGCCCGGCAATCTGTATCTGGCCCGATTCAACCTCGGCATCAGCAATGCCATAGTTACCTATGTGCGCGTTGGTGGCTACCATTATCTGCCCAAAGTATGATGGGTCGGTAAATATCTCCTGGTAACCGGTCATGCCGGTATTAAAGCAGATCTCGCCGGTAGTAGTACCGATCTTTCCGGCAGCTTTGCCATAAAATACAGTTCCGTCAGCCAGTAATAATACTGCCGGTAATTTGGTGAAGTAAGTCATTTGCGAAAAAAATAGAATGATTATTGGGTTGGTTAGCCTGGTACCAAGCTCCCCTGAAACAGGTAGCAGAACTGAAGTAAGAAACCTCTTGATTCACGCCGCAAAGGTAAAAGATTATTTCGGATTTTGGAAGTGGGGTTTGGTATTTTTTGTCGTGGGAGTGTAAACGTGATGGTGGCGGTTTATGAACGCGCTCCGTTTCGCGTTAGGGGGTGAAGCGGATACCGGCCACTTCGAGGGCCTCAGTGCAGGCCGCGCTTAATGCCTGTGCGCGTATGAGCGTAAAACCCGGGCCGCAGGCAACGCCCTAATATCAATCTCCAATCTTAGTGTACTTTATGGTCGAGACTATTAACCACAAAGTACACAGAGAAGATTCACAAAGTGACACAGAGAATTCCACCTTCCCTTGTCATTCTGAGCAATAGTGAAGAACCTATCCGCGTTCATCATCCGCATGCATAATAGATGCTTCGTTCCTCAGCATGACAATGGAAAAATAAATCCAGAATCAAAACGCGAAGCCCTCTTGAGCACCGATAAAAGTTAGACAACAACGAAAAATCCGAAATAATTATCACCTTTGTTCTCCATATAATAAACACCATGTCGGTACATAAAGAAGTTAAACGGATAACTACCCATACTTTACAGGAGATGAAAAACAGCGGCGAGAAAATTGCTATGCTCACCGCTTATGACTATTCCATGGCAACCATTGTTGATGATGCGGGTATGGATATCATTTTGGTGGGCGATTCGGCCTCGAACGTAATGGCCGGGCATGAAACCACACTGCCTATCACGCTCGATCAGATGATCTATCATGCCTCATCGGTAGTGCGGGCGGTTAAGCGCGCTTTGGTGGTGGTCGATCTGCCTTTTGGCTCTTACCAGGGTAATTCTAAAGAAGCATTAAGTTCTGCTATCCGTATTATGAAGGAAGCCGGCGCGCATGCCGTAAAAATTGAGGGTGGTGTGGAGATTGCCGAATCGGTAAGCCGTATTTTAACGGCGGGTATCCCGGTTATGGGGCATTTGGGCCTAACGCCACAATCTATATATAAATTCGGTACCTATACCGTACGTGCCAAGCATGAGGCCGAAGCTAAAAAACTAAAGGAAGATGCCCTGAAATTACAGGAACTGGGTTGCTTTGGTGTGGTGCTGGAAAAGATCCCCGCTAAACTGGCACAGGAAGTAAGCCAAAGCCTGAGCATACCTACTATAGGTATAGGCGCGGGCCAGCATTGCGATGGCCAGGTATTGGTGATACATGATATGCTGGGCATTAACAAAGGTTTTAAGCCACGCTTTTTACGCCAGTACGCCTCATTGTACGACGTAATGAACGGTGCGATAAAAAATTACGTAAGTGATGTAAAAGCAAAAGATTTCCCGAACGAAAAGGAACAGTATTAACCCCCAGTCTCCGCTAACAGCGGAGAAGTAATTTAACTTACTGACTTCCCGACTTACGGACTTTTCCGACTAAACAAGATGGCCAAACCCGAATTTAAATATACCAATTACGATATTACCGACAGCGATGTGCTGTATGAGGATAACCACCTTATTGCCATAAATAAGCGGGCTGGCGATATTGTACAGGTTGATGATACGGGGGATGAATCGTTAGAGGATAAGGTTAAAAAATACATTGCCAAAAAATACAGTAAGCCCAATGGCGCGTTTTTAGGTGTGGTGCATAGGCTCGACAGGCCGGTGAGCGGCGTAATACTATTTGCCAAAACCAGTAAGGCATTGGAGCGCATTAACCAGATGTTTAAGGCCCGTGAGATGCACAAAACTTACTATGCCGTGGTACGCAACAAACCGCAGCCAACAGCAGGCACGCTGGTACACTGGCTCATAAAAAATCCGCAGAAGAATGTTACCAAGGCACACGATCATGAGGTAAATGGAAGCCTGCGGTCTGAACTAAATTACAAACTGGTTGCCGAACTCAACGGTTATTATTTAATAGAGGTTGACCCGATAACAGGCCGGCCGCACCAGATCAGGGTACAACTATCTACTTTAGGCTGCCCTATTGTTGGTGATAACAAATACGGCTACCCCCGCGGCAGCCTGCGCAAAAGCATTTGTTTGCATGCCCGTAGGTTACAATTCGTTCATCCTATTAAAAAGAAACCTATATTAATTACTGCTCCTGTACCAAAAGATGGTTTTTGGGAGAAGTTTGAGGGGTTAATGGGGTGAGAGGATGTGCAGATGTGCGAATATGCAGATGAAAAAGCATTATTAATCATATTGAAGCGTCATTGCGAGGAACGAAGCAATCCCTAACTGTACAGGGCGGATCTGCTAATCGGGGATTGCTTCGTACCTCGCAATGACGCGTGGAGAATTATAGTCTAACTCATCACAATCCCAGCACTTTCTCCCAAATCCTTTCATCCACCAAAACACCTTCTTTTAAACTCTTTTCCCTTGTGCGTAAAGTGTTTTCTCCGGGATATGAGATTGAACCACCCTCTTTTTCAGGCCTGCTGGTTTTGGTATAACTTATAATTTCTTCAATAATATGCTCGGTATAACCATCATCCTGTGGTTTTATACAAATGAACACCTGCGATACACCTGTCTCCTTTTCACCCTGAGTAATGTCAGCGGTTGATCGGCCACCGCTCAACACACTTGCCAGCAGATCGAGCACCAATGATAATCCCGAGCCTTTCCAAAAGCCAATAGGCAATAACCGTTTTGATTCCAGTATGGTTGTTGCATCGGTGCTTAAATCACCTTCGGCATCATAACCACCGGGTAAAGGCAAAGCCTCGTTATTTGATTTGTATTGCCGTAATTTACCTACCGAGTATTGCGAAATAGCCATATCAAGCACCACGTTTCCGTTTTTGCGCGGCACCGCAATAACCAGTGGATTATTCCCTAATCGCGGGTCGATACCACCCCAGGGTGGTAAATTGGCTATGGTATTTGTAAAACAGATGCCAATTAACCCGGCATCAGCGGCTTGCCAGCCATAGGTACCACCGCGCATCCAATGGTTAGTATTTTTAAGCGCTACGCAGCCTATTCCGTTTATTGTTGCCAGTTCAATAGCACGGCTCATGCAAAATTGCGCGTTCAGCATCCCCGGACCAAGGTTACCATTCCATTGTTCAAGTGCACCGAAAGCATTTTCTTTTGTTGGCTCAGCATCAATTTTGATCAGCCCGTCTTTCACAAACTGCACAAAAACCGGGAATCGTTCCAGGCCATGGGTATAAACCCCATCCCTGCTGTTCTCCGCAAAAATAGTGGCGCTTTGTGAGGCTTTGTCCGGGTTAAAATCAAGTGATAATAGTATGCGTTCAAATTCGGCTTTTAGTTTTTCAAAAGGAACTCTCATTAGTTAAAGTATAGTGTTTAAAGTAGAAAGTTTTGTTTGTGTTTTAACACTCTGTATAATTACGTAGTTCTTTGTTGGTATCGTTACCAGCAAACCTACTATATAACATCAACCAAAAACACATGTAATAATTAACGTGTAAAACAGTTATAATTACCTGCCTGCAAATTTTTACTTTTGCTGATATTTTTTTTGAATGAAAAATAAGATCCTTTACATATTCTTACCGCTACTGATCATTACCAGTGTAGGCGTAAATTCCTGTAAAAAGGAATCCCAGATCGCAAACATACAATCGCTTTTTCAGAGTGGCACCTGGCAGCTGGCATCAGAGGTTGCATTTAATTACCTCGGCAGCAACCAATTACCAACCGACACCCTTAACACCACCTGCGATTCAACACAGCTGTTTACTTTCACAGATAATAGTAATTGCAACTATACCAACTACGGTTGTGTTGGCCAAAAAGTAGCAGGCAGCTGGTCGTTATCAAGTGATGCGCTTTATTTAATAACCAACCTAACCTTTAAACAAGACGGCACTACTACCACCATAAAACCATTTACCTATTGCAAAATAGTTAACCTTGGCCAGTACTCCATGGTACTACAGGCAGGCGACATATCGGTTTTCCCATCACCAACTACCAGGCGAAAAATTTACCAGTACGGTTTTGTGCGCCAGAAAATAAAAGCAAGCAATTAAAAACAAACTTGTTTGTACTAGCAATATTTAGGATGAAAATTTTATATTTGGATGGATATAAATATTGATCTGCCATTTTGAAAAAAAGAATAGCCATTTTTGCTTCAGGTTCCGGATCAAACGCCCAAAAGATTATGGAGCACTTTAAGCGCAGTTCCGAAGCGGAAGTTGTGCTTATACTTACCAATAACCCACAGGCCTACGTGTTGCAGCGTGCCGATAATTTCGAGGTACCTTCGCATGTATTTACCCGCCATGAGTTTTACCAAACCGATGATGTAATTAAACTGCTGAAAAACCTTCAGGTTGATCTTATTGTGCTTGCCGGTTTCCTGTGGCTGGTACCCGTACCGCTGTTAAAAGCATTCCCTAACCGCATTATTAACCTGCACCCTGCCCTGCTGCCTAAATATGGCGGTGCCGGCATGTATGGCGATCATGTGCATAAAGCTGTTTTAGCCAATAAAGAAGAAGAATCAGGCATTACCATACATTTTGTTAATGCTGAGTTTGATGAAGGTGAGATCATCCATCAATCCAAGTTCCGCATCGATCCGGATGATACACTGGAGATGATCAAGTTTAAAGGCCAACAGTTAGAGCATCAGCATTTTCCGAAAGTGGTGGAGAATTTGTTGAAGAAAATGAGGAGCTAAATTGCGCGCTATTGCGGAACAAAGTAATCCCAGAGCCTGCAAAATGAGTATACAAAGTGTGAATATCGCTTGTAGCCGCTCATTGCCGCGGAGGCTACTACTTTTGTCTTGATACAAAAGGTATCAAAAAATCAAGTCATTAGAAAGGCTTCTTTGCCGCACAAGGCCATTGCCCTGCAAATCAGGCAAAACCTGGGCTGCTATATTTTTACCCTGCTGCCGCTACACATTTTGGCCTTTACCCTTCTGTAAAATCTGCTTATGCCCTGCCTTTGCGCTCAAGGCCACCATTGTTTTACCTGATTTCATCCGAAGCTTTTCTACTGACAGGAAAAAGAAAAACTTTATTTATGTAGAGGACTTTAAATGAACCGGAATTAAAAAGAGCGCAGGCCCTGACAACAAGGGCGGGCCAGCGTAAAGGCGGGAATGACGGTTTAGCTTTTTGGGTGATGTGAGAATACGAAGTATTCGAACAGCGAAAAAAGCGTGAAGAACCGGCAGGGAGCGCGGAAGCATCCTTGTTGTCTTGATTTTTTGGTTACTTTTTGTATCAAGACAAAAAGTGACTTCTTAGCGAAAAGCGATACCATGCGATAGGTATGCAGCAATGCAATATCCGTCTTGCACGGTCGGAGATTGCGTCATCCCTCGCAATGACGAATGGAGAAGATACATGTACAAACATCCATTCTGAGCCTCAATCGATAACATCAAAAAAAATATTATTAATAACAATTCTCTAATCACAAATTCCTACCTTTGCGGCTCAAAAAATTCATTGCTGATGAGCCATTCTGTTCAAATAAAAAACGCGTTAATTTCTGTTTACTATAAAGACAACCTTGAGCCTATAATTCACGAATTAAACCGCCTTGGTGTAAAAATATATACAACTGGTGGTACCGAAACTTTCATACGCTCACTTGGAGTTGATGTTATTGCTGTTGAGGACCTTACCTCTTACCCATCCATATTAGGTGGCCGTGTAAAAACCCTGCACCCAAAGGTTTTCGGTGGTATACTGGCACGCAGAAATTTTGAGAGCGATGAGCAGCAATTGGCTCAGTACGAGATCCCGGAAATTGACCTGGTTATCGTTGACCTTTATCCTTTCGAGGAAACAGTAAAATCTGGCGCGGGTGCCGATGATGTGATCGAAAAGATCGACATTGGCGGTATCTCCCTTATCCGCGCGGCGGCTAAAAACTTTAAGGATGTGGTTATCGTGGCATCAAAAGATGATTACGGTCAGTTAGAGAACCTGCTTACCACACAAGGCGGCACCACTACTTTAGATCAGCGCCGCACATTCGCTCAAAAAGCATTCAATATTTCATCAAACTATGATACCGCCATCTTCCAGTACTTTAACCAGGAAGAGCCAATGCCGGTATTTAAACAAAGCATACAAACCAGCCAGATCCTGCGTTACGGCGAAAACCCGCATCAAAAAGGTGTTTTCTATGGTAACCTTGATGCCATGTTCACCAAACTGAATGGTAAGGAACTATCCTACAACAACCTGGTTGATGTTGATGCTGCTGTTGCACTTATTGATGAATTTACCGAGCCAACCATCGCCATCTTAAAACATACCAACGCTTGCGGTATCGCTTCGCGCTCATTTATTAAAGAAGCCTGGATAGATGCTTTAGCCTGCGACCCGGTATCAGCCTTTGGTGGTGTTATCATCGCTAACGACGAGATCAATGCTGAAACAGCAACTGAGATCGACAAGATATTCTACGAAGTATTAATTGCCCCTGCTTACACCGATGAGGCTGTACAGATCTTACAAGGCAAGAAAAACCGCATCATCCTGGTTCGCCAACCGGTTGAGTTGCCTTCTAAACAATTCAAGACCCTGTTGAACGGTGTTATTGAGCAGGATAAGGACGCGGTTATCGAAGGCCCGGCACAAATGATCACGGCTACTACCAAACAACCTACCGAGCAGGAATTGAAAGATCTATTCTTCGCTAACAAAGTTGTTAAGCATACCAAATCAAATACCATCGTATTCGCTAAAAACAGCCAGCTGATGGCAAGCGGCGTGGGGCAAACCTCAAGGGTTGATTCATTAAAACAAGCTATCATAAAAGCAGAAAGTTTTGGCTTTGATCTGAAAGGCGCGGTTATGGCATCTGATGCTTTCTTCCCGTTCCCTGATTGTGCCGAAATTGCTGCTGATGCAGGTATCACAGCCATATTGCAACCCGGCGGATCTATCAAGGATCAGGACTCCATTAACATGAGTAATGAAAAAGGCATAGCGATGGTTACTACCGGCGTGCGCCACTTTAAACATTAATTTTGAGTTTATTGAGGGTATTAAGTTGATTAAGCGAGTGGCTTTTCATAACCAATTGTGCTTAATCAACTTAATCAGCCTTAATCAACCCATTCAATTTATATCACAACAATAAATTTGATATTTTAACGCTTAATTACATTATTAATTAATTTTTTTAAACGTATTTTTATCAACTTTGCAAATTATTTGAAGCTAACTACAAATGGGTTTATTTAACTTTTTTACGCAAGAAATTGCCATTGACTTAGGTACCGCAAATACCCTCATCATACATAACGATAAAGTAGTTGTCGACGAACCATCGATAGTCGCTTTTGACCGTACAACAAACAAAGTAATAGCCATCGGGCGCCAGGCCATGCAGATGGAAGGTAAAACGCACGATAATATCCGTACCGTTCGCCCGCTTAAAGATGGTGTAATTGCCGACTTTAACGCTGCCGAGCACATGATACGCGGCATGATAAAAATGATCAATCCTGGCAAGGGCTGGTTTTTCCCGTCATTACGTATGGTGATCTGTATCCCTTCAGGTATTACCGAGGTAGAGAAACGTGCCGTACGTGATAGCGCCGAAATTGCCGGTGCCAAAGAGGTTTACCTTATACATGAGCCAATGGCTGCCGCGGTAGGTATTGGTATTGATGTGGAAGAACCTATGGGTAACATGATCATTGATATTGGTGGTGGTACTACCGAGATCGCGGTTATCGCGTTGTCAGGTATCGTGTGCGATCAGTCTATCCGCGTTGCGGGTGATAACTTCGACTCTGATATTGTACAATATATCCGCCGTCAGCATAACATCATGATCGGCGACCGTACAGCTGAAAAGATCAAAATTGAAGTTGGCGCGGCATTGCCTGAACTGGCAGATCCACCGGCTGATTTTGCCGTACAGGGTCGTGACTTAATGACCGGTGTACCAAAACAGATCATGGTATCATATACCGAGATAGCGCATTGCCTTGATAAATCTATCTCTAAAATAGAAGAAGCGATATTAAAAGCGCTGGAAATTACCCCGCCAGAACTTTCAGCCGATATTTACCAAACCGGTATTTACTTAACCGGTGGCGGCGCATTGTTACGCGGCCTTGATAAACGCGTGGCATCAAAAACCAAACTACCAGTACACGTTGCCGAAGATCCGCTTCGCGCCGTAGTACGCGGTACAGGCACAGCGTTGAAAAATATTGGTAATTTTAAATTCTTAATGCAATAGTTTAGTGAGTGGTGAGTAGTGAATGGTGAGTGGATAGCAAGTTTTAAGGTTGTTTTCCAATCATCATAAACCACTCACCACTCACCATTCACCATTCACTCTCTTAAAAAATGCGTAACCTTTTAATCTTCATTACTAAGTATAACGCATTTTTTTTATTCCTTATTTTCGAGATAAGTTCGCTCATTATCTATGTTAAATACAATGCTTTTCAAAAGGCATCCTTTATTAACAGTTCTAATGAGGTTACCGGCAAATTGTACACCCAGGTTAATGGTTTGTACGAGTACATGTCGTTAAAAGATGTGAACGATAGCCTGGCCCGCGAAAACGCCAAATTGCGCAATCAACTTAAATCATCTTTTTATATTGATACCATCGCGAAGCATAAAATTTCTGATACGGTATTCAAGGTACAGTACGAATACATCCCTGCCAAGGTGATCAACAACTCATTTAACCGTGCTTACAACTATATTACCATAAACCGTGGCAGTATGGATGGCATTGCGGTAGGTATGGGTGTTATCAGCAGCGCGGGTATTGTGGGCAAGGTGGTAAACGTTACGCCGCACATGGCCAACGTACAATCCATGCTGAACAAGTATAGCCGTTTCAGCGTTATGCTGGCAAACAATAAGGAGATCGGTTCGATACAATGGTCGGAAGAACTTGACCCGCACAAAGGTATTTTGGTTGATGTAAATACCAACGCGCAGCCCAAAATTGGCGAGGCTGTTTTAACATCGGGCTATTCATTGTTCCCCGAAGGGATAATGGTAGGCAAGGTGAGCAACCTGCGCGCAAAAGGCGGAGGTATTTCATTGAATATGGGGGTAACGTTTGCTGTCGATTTCAGCAAATTGCAATACGTAAACGTAGTAGATAACAAATTTCAAAAAGAGCAGGATGCTATAGAGGCGCTGCAAAAAAAGGATGATCAGGACAATACTCGTTAATTTTATCCGGTTTGTATTACTGGTGTTTATACAGGTGTTTTTGTTAAAAAATATCACCCTGTATAATCTTGCTACGCCCTACTTGTACATTTTGTTTATCATGCTGCTGCCGTTTGATACCCCAAACGTATTACTGTTTGTACTGGCGTTTGTAATGGGTTTAACTATTGATGCTTTTTATGATACCCCGGGGCTGCATGCCGCTGCAAGTGTGGTACTGGCGTTGGTACGTATATTATTCATCAGCATAACTGTACAAAAAGAAGGATTTGATAATGAACCTGAGCCAACCCTCAGCATTATGGGTTTCAGGTGGTTTTTTACATACGCGCTAACACTTACCCTGTTTCATCACTTTTTCCTCTTCAACCTCGAAGTTTTTCGCATTGCTGACATACAATACACACTAAGCCGCTTTGTTTTAAGTTCTTTATTTACCGTATTTTTAATGTTGGTTATTGGCTTGTTATTTTTCAGGAAGAAAGAACGTAAATGAATACTTTTTTTGTACGGCGGTATGTCATCGCAGGAATTTTTATTACTATCATACTTATATTACTTGCCAAGCTGTTTTATATACAGATAATTGACAAGCAGTACAGCATTTACGCCACCAAAAACGTATTAAGGCAAATCAAGATCTACCCCGCCCGAGGGCCGATCCTCGATCGTAATAACAAAGTACTGGTACAAAACCAGGCTTTTTATGATATTATGGTAACCCCTAAACAGGTAAAACCATTTGATACACTCGAATTTTGCAAATTATTAGAGATCACCAAGGCTGATTTTGACATCGCCTTTGCCAAGGCTATAAAATACTCTCCCAACCTGCCATCGCCCCTGGTAAAACAGTTAACGGTCGAAAAATATGCATCTATACAGGAAAGGCTTTCGGAATTTCCCGGTTTTGATGCTGTTACACGTTACCTGCGTTTTTATCCTGACTCAGTTGCAGCACAATTTCTGGGGTATATTGGTGAGGTAAATGACGATCAGATCAGGCGCTCAAACGGCAGCTATCACCAGGGAGATTATATTGGCATTACCGGTGTTGAAAAATCATACGAAAATGTATTAAGGGGCCAGGTAGGCATAAAGAACATGGTATATGATTCGCACAATATACCAAAGGGAAGCTACATGAATGGCATGCTCGATACCCCTGCAATTGCCGGCGAACGACTCACTTCATCGCTTGATATGAGGATCCAGAAACTAGGTGAAGAACTGATGCAAAATAAAGTAGGCAGTATCATTGCTATTGAACCATCAACCGGCGAAATATTATGCTTTGTAAGCAGCCCGACTTACAACCCTAATTTAATGGTAGGCCGCGAACGTGGTAACAACGCGGCTAAAATGTATAAAAACCCATACACGCCATTTTTGATCCGCCCTATCCAGGCTTATTATCCGCCGGGGTCATCATTTAAACCGTTGAACGCGCTGATCGCTTTACAATCCGGACTTATTGAGCCGCAAACTTCTTTTTACTGTACCGGTGCTTATAAAGGCGGCTTACCGCGCTGCGATGAGCCTCATGGGCAGTCGGACCTGGCTCGTGCAATTGCCGTATCCTGTAACACCTATTTCTCCAGCGTTTTTGAAAGGTTGATGAATGTTAATGGCGCAAAGAATATTGATACCACGTTTGTAGACTGGCGTAAAAAAGTAAGCAAATTCAGCTTTGGCGAAAGACTGGGCATCGACTTACCGAACGAAGGCCGTGGCTTTATGCCAACAGCCCAACTTTATAATAAAAAGTTTGGTGTTAATCACTGGCGGTCAAACTCTATCCTGTCGCTGGCAATTGGTCAGGGTGAGTTAGAGGCTACCCCTTTGCAGATGGCTAACATTGAATGTACCATTGCTAACCACGGTTTCTACTACAGGCCGCACCTTATTAAAGCCATCGGCGATAAAAATATCACCAAGGATGAATATACCCAACGCAATTATGTAGGTATCGACGGGCAATACTTTGAGCCCGTAATTAACGGTATGCAGCAGGTGGTTGAAAGCGGAACAGCCCGTAGTTCGCAAATACCGGGCATTATCATGTGTGGTAAAACAGGTACAGCGCAAAACCCGCATGGTAAAAACCACTCTATATTTGTGGCTTTCGCGCCAAGGGAAAACCCGAAGATAGCTATAGCTGTTGTGGTTGAAAATGCCGGACAGGGTGCATGGTATGCCGCTCCTATTGCCAGCTATATAGTGGAGAAATATCTGACCGATACCATCAAAAGGCCGATGGATGAGTTTAACCGGATAAAGGATGCCAACCTGATGCCCGACCCTACTTTCTATTATTCTCAAATTAAAAAGGAAGCAGCAAGAGATAGTATAAGGAAAGCAAAGGCTGATAGTATCCGTAAACGAGGTACCATAAAAAGTGTTTCTGCCAAAAAACGTACCGATAACAGGATTGCAGTTTTAATGCCGGCTACAAAAAGAAAAGAACATGAATAACCCGCAGCGCAGTTTCTTTTTTAATGTCGACTGGATCACGGTGATCCTTTACCTGGCGCTATGCACCGTTGGTTTGCTTAATATCCATTCGGCCGCATTTAACCCTAAATACCCAAGTTTATTTAGCTTTACTACTGATTACGGTAAGCAGTTCATCTTTATTAACGTAGGTATCCTGTTAGGGATCTTTATTCTATTGCTTGAAAGTCGATTAATAACCGCGCTTGCACCCGCCTTTTATGGAGTAACCACCATACTGCTGATATTAGTGCTTGTAGTAGGCCGTAACGTTGGCGGTAACCAGGCATGGATCTCGTTAGGCGGCGGTTTCAGGCTGCAACCATCGGAGTTTGCCAAGTTTAGTACCTGTTTAATGCTGGCGCGATATTTAAGCGGGACCAATATAAAGGTAACCGATTTTAAATCGTTCCTGGTAGCAGCGGGCATCATCTTATTCCCCATGGCGCTCATCATGCTACAACCCGATGCCGGTTCAACATTGGTATTCAGCTGTTTAATATTTGTGCTGTACCGTGAGGGATTATCGCCCTACTTCCTGATATTGGAGGGCCTATTCATTACACTTTTTGTACTCACCATAAAACTCAATAACCTTACTTATATAGTTGCGTCGTTAATTATTATAGCGGCGTTAATTATCTTTTTTGTTAAGCGTAACCGCAAGCTGGTATCAACCATACTCATTGGCCTTTGTATAACGGTGGCCTTTGTGTTCAGTGTTAAATTTTTGTATAACGATGTATTAAAGCCACACCAAAAGGTACGTATAGATATTGTGCTGGGCATTACATCGGATCTGAAGGGAAAAGGTTATAACGTAAATCAATCCAAAATAGCCATAGGTTCAGGAAAACTGTGGGGCAAGGGTTATATGCAGGGCACGCAAACCAAATACTCATTTGTACCCGAGCAAAGCACCGACTTTATTTTCTGTACCATTGGCGAGGAATGGGGTTTTGCAGGCTCGGTAGTAGTATTGGGCTTATACCTGTTTTTAGTATTGCGTATTATCCGTATTGCTGAAAGGCAGCGCTCTCCATTCTCACGTGTATATGCTTACGGGGCGGCTTCTGTCATCTTCTTCCACGTAGTGATCAACATCGGTATGACCATCGGTATAGTGCCATCCATAGGTATTCCTTTGCCGTTCATCAGCTACGGTGGTTCCTCATTGATCAGTTTCACATTGCTGCTTTTCGTGCTGATCAAACTCGACTCAAACCGGATGGGGATTGTTTATACGTAACGGCGTTTTAACAAAGCGTATAGTTTCGCAGTAGTTTCAGGTTTGCTGTCCCAACCATTTTTTGCTACATAATTCTTGTTCAGGAAAGTCTCGGCTTCCTCAAATGAACTAAGGCGGTTTAATATTTCTATAGCTTCGCTATAAGCAAGGCTGTAGCCGTTAAACAGGTCTTTTATATACAGCAGCTTATCATTAAGATTGATGGCTTGTTTAAGGTCATCTATTTTTTGCACGCCTGCCTGCTCGGTATAATTGCTTCCCTTGCTGGCAAGTTGTGCCATTATCCTTTCATTAATAGTAAGTACTTCATCCTTTTCGTGTTCCCTTGCAATTTGCGGGGCCGGCTTTTCAAAAACGGGCCTTAACTCTTCAACATGTTCTATTTCCAAAGGTTTAGCTACAGCGGGTGGCGCTTCAATTATACTTTCCTCTACTACCGGCTCTGCAGTTACAGGCTCTTCAACAGCATGGTGTGTAAGGGCAGTTTCATAAGTCTCATCTTCATCTTCCCAATCAGCCTCATCCAGTATCAGTTCGTGCCTGATGGTCTGCGGTTCTTCCTGGCGTATATAGGAGTAACTGTCCTCTTCACTGCCCGTTTCCAAATCTATTTGTGGTGCAGGTGCATCTTCAATATGATTGGTAAGGGGTTGGTTAACAGCCTGTACAAGCGGCTCAAAATATCTTGGTTCGGGTTCCGGCACTTCAACGGGCTTTTCTTCAACAGGTGCATGAACTATCACCGGTTCCGGCGCTTCAATTAACGGCTCCCATTTTGCGGTAGTGTCAACTATCTCAATAACAGGTTCCGGTGCTTCAATTAGTGGCGGCAGTTCCTCAGCAACAAGTTTTACAGGCTCAACAACCGATGGCCTTTCTTCAATAAAAGGTTCAGGAGTTGGTGCAGGGGCCAGCTTAGCATTTAACTTATTAAGGATCACCACATGATCTGTTAAAAAATGTGAATTGGCTATAAATAGTTCCAATTCCAGTTCATTCAGCTGGCCGTCAATGGTTTTCAGGTATTCATATTGATCGCTTAGTTCTTTTATAATTACGCCTATCTTTTTAAATACTTCCTGTTGCTTCATGGCTTTCAATATTGAAAAATGCTACCCAAAAATAAGATTAAATTCTGATATTTGGCCCCTGTTAAAAGTTCAACATGCAACATACCGAAGATGTTTTTAGAAGAAGAGGAGAAAGTGGCGGCAGCATCGAAGTTATCTGCGGATCAATGTTCTCGGGCAAAACCGAAGAGTTGATGCGCAGGCTTAAACGTGCCCGCATAGCCCGTTTAAGTGTTGAAATTTTTAGTCCGAAAGCCGATACCCGTTACAGCGCGGACTCGCTGGTATCGCACAATTCAAACTCTATCCCATCCATGCCGGTGAGCAAGGCATCATCTATACTGTTACCCGGCAGCCAGGTACAGGTAGTAGGTATTGATGAGGCCCAGTTTTTTGACGATGAACTGCCAGAAGTTTGCAACACATTAGCCAACAAAGGCGTACGCGTTATTATAGCCGGGTTGGATATGGATTTCCAGGGCAAACCCTTCGGCCCTATGCCCGCCCTTATGGCCATTGCTGAATCGGTAACCAAGCTGCATGCGGTATGTGTAAAGTGTGGCAACCCTGCCATATACTCTTACCGCATAGTACCCGACGATGGGCAATTTTTGCTGGGCGAAAAGGAAAGCTACGAGCCACGCTGCCGGATCTGCTATAACATAGAGCAATAAGGCGGTACATCACCTTCAATATTAACTTCAGCGCTTTTGGGAATATTTAGTCTAATATTAGTTATATTAGCTTTTGTTTTCCCCTATCTGTTAATTTAATTCATTAAAAAAGCCAAACCTTAAAACAAAAGGTATGGCATTGTATGTTAATAGATAAAAAACAGCGGTTACTAAACCCGCAGGCTTTTTTAATAATAAAGCTTACACTTTTATTGCAAGGCATTTATGGAAGGCACAGTTAAAAAAATTCTGGTAATTGAGGATGATAAAGATATAAGGGACACTATTGTTTATATTTTAGAAGAAGAACAATACGAGGTTATATCATCTGAAGATTCCAAAATTTTAAAATCAATTGATAGCATTAAGCCCGACCTGGTGCTGCTTGATAACTGGCTGACTGATTGGAAAAGTGATGCCAACGGGCAGCAATTGAGTAAAGAATTAAAAACTAATCCCGAAACAAGCCATATCCCGGTTATCATTATTTCGGCAGTAAGCAATATAAAAGAAATAGCCGAAGCCGGCCTGGCCGATGGCTACCTGCGCAAACCCTTTGACCTTACCGAACTGGTAAGCATAGTAAAAAAACACCTGGATAAATAAAGCTTTCAATACTATGGGCCAGTTCTCTTTTTGCTATGCAGATAACTACTTCATGCAAAAATAGAGCACAATAATTGAAAATATTTGGATGCCAACTGCCGCCGAAAGTCGCCTAATACCATTTATTGGATATGGGATGAATAAATATGCCACCACGGATAAACAATATATAATCAGCGCCAACCCTGTTACTATTATAAGATTTGGGCCCTCAGTGCCATTAAAAAAGAAGAACAGCATTCTGGAACAAATGATGGCTGTTACGGCAAGCGCCGTTAACGAAATCTTTTTTGATTTGAAATGTAGTGTGATGTTAGTCTCCATGTTTATAAGATAAGCATCTTCACAAAGATAAAAAATTACGCTGGAGATTCATTGCCTTGGGATCGTCATCTATCCTTTAATTCAAAACTAAATCTCTGTTCATTATTTATAAAATTTTTAAATACAATGTTAAATTAATACATTTACCTCCACAGTTATATACCATTGCATTTATAGTTCTATAAAAACCACCCGATTATCAGGATGCGCTATACAGAATGAATAAATAAAGCGTTACACATAAAACCAATTAACAAACAAGACCAGATTTTACGAGTATGAAGAATGTTTACTTATTGCTAGCGGGGCTTTTGCTCGTTAGCGTTAGTTCCTGCAAAAAAAGCTCCACTTCCGGGAACGATACCGGAAACGCAACCACTACTACCACAAACACTAATGGGGTTGATGTACCCGCCGGTGACGGCGATGGCGTTACATTTATTAACTCCGGCAAATCGGTAGTTTTTAACCTGTATGCGCCCGGGAAAAAATCAGTTTCAGTTATCGGTGACTTTAATAACTGGACACCCACAGCCATGAAAAACTCGAAAGACGGCACCCGCTGGTGGGTTGAGGTTGATAATATCGACCCAAACACCGAATACTCCTATCAATATTATATCGACGGATCGCTTAAAGTTGCTGACCCTTATAGTCACGAGGTGCTCGACCCTGATAATGATAAAGCGATATCAGCCAGCGTATATCCTAATTTAAAGGCCTACCCTACCGGTAAAACAACCGGCGAGGTTACCGATTTTGAGGTTAATGCACCAACATACACCTGGAAAAATGCCACGTTTACCCGCCCTGCACAAAAAAATCTGGTTATTTATGAATTACTGGTACGCGATTTTGTTGCCACCCACACTTACACCGAACTTACCGACTCGCTTAACTATATAGCCAGCCTGGGCGTAAATGCCATTGAACTAATGCCAATAAACGAGTTTGAAGGAAACGACTCATGGGGCTACAATTCCAACTTCATGTTTGCGCTCGATAAATATTATGGTACACCAAATGCCTACAAAGCATTTATTGATGCCTGCCACTCACGTGGGATAGCCGTAATACAGGATATTGTGCTGGAAGATCAGTTCGGTTCGTCGCCAATGGTACGCATGTATGCTACTTCAACCGATCCTTCTGCTGGCCCATCTGCAAACAGCCCCTGGTTCGATCAAACAAATATGCACCCCGATGCTGTGGGCTGGCAATTAAACCATCAACAGGCAGCCACTCAGTATTTTACTGAAAATGTAATGAAATACTGGATGCAGGAGTACCATATTGATGGTTACCGTTTTGATGAAGCTAAAGGTTATACGCAGGTAAATTCGGGCTCAGTATCAACTGATGCAACCGAAGCCGCCTGGGCCGCGTATGACCAAAGCCGTGTTAACCTATGGACCAAATACAACACTTACATGAAAGGCCTCGATGCAAGCTTTTATGTGATATTGGAAATGTTTTCCGCAAATACTGAAGAAAATGCATACGCAAATCAGGGTATGATGATGTGGACCAACCTGAGCACACCGGGTGAACAGGCAACCATGGGCTATCCCAGCAACCCAAGTTGGGACATTTCGGGATTGTTTTATGACGGTTACGGATTTACACAACCTTACGCGCTGGTATCGTATTTTGAAAGTCATGACCAGGAGCGCCTGCAATATAAGAACGGACAATACGGAAATGACAATGGAGCCCCCTATAAGGTTACCGACCTGGCAACGGGCTTAAAACGCGACGAAATGGGCGCGGCATTCATGTTCTCATCCCCGGGCCCTAAACTGGTATGGGAATACGGTGAACTGGGTTATGATGCATCTATCGATTACCCAACCAATACCGATGCCAGCAGAACTGCCGACAAGCCACTTTACCCGGCTTATAAAACCGACCCTAACCGAAAAGAATTATTTGGGGTTTATAAGAAAATGATAAACATGAAGATCAAAAATGCGGTTTTTGCTACCACCAACTTCACTTATAGTTTGGCCGGGTATGTTAAAACCATACAGCTGCTTGACCCGAGCGCCAATGTTGAAGTTGTTGGTAATTTTGATGTACTGCCCGAAACGGCTGTTGTAACCTTCCCTTCAGCAGGTACCTGGTATGATAACCTGTCGGGAACGAGCATCACTATTGCAAATGCGGCAACTACCATGACACTTGCCCCCGGCGAATATCATGTGTATAGCAACACTATTTTAAACCAATAATTCAATCATTTTTTCCCAATACTTAAGAACAAACCATTATGAGGTAATTATTAATTTATAAAGGTTTGTTCTTATTAATTTTACGTAGATTTTGCATTAAAATAACAGGCAGATAAATTTCATTAGATTGATTGGTTAATAATTTAATGGATTGTATATTAGCCGCACCTAATATCTAATCGTAATAATTAAGTAATGAGAATACATTTTTTCAGCAGAACTGATTCATCGGGACGATCTGCTTTTTATTCTTATTACGTTCTTCAAAACTTAAAGGCGTTAAAAATTACCTGCGTAGTCTATTTTCTTTTTTGCATTTTAATAAGGATAATATTTACTGTATACAGTACGCAAGGGCAAAGCATTGTTCATTTTAATGACTTTAGCAACGCCAATTGGCTGGCCTTATTAATAACACCATTATTTTACTTTTCCAGCCTGTACTTTATCAGGCGATACAATACAAAAAGCAAATTCCTCCTACTCTCGCAAATATTTGTATTGCTATTTGCTTTATATATTATTACCAGTGGCATGCGCAGCAGCATCTATTGTATGAATAATCCGCGTAATACCTTATTAATTTATATGGTGGGCTTAATATTGGTAAGTATATTCTTCACCCTTGAGTATTACGAAACCTTACTTATAACCTTAATAACCGGGCTTATTTTTAGTCTGATTTTGCCTTTTTACGTGCATACCTTTAATGAACTGGCACTTAATAATATAGCATCAATATTAGTGCTCACTGTTTTTTATTTTATATCCCGTTATTCGTTCTCATACCGGGCCGATAACTTCCTGAAATTAAAAGCCATTAACGAGAAGAATATCGAAATTGAAAATACTATACAGGCAAAAAATGAGATATTAAGCATAGTTGCACATGATTTACGCAACCCGCTTACCATCATAAAATCTGTTACCTCATTACTGGCACTGGATGGTGGTTCGGGCGAGGATTATTATGAGAACCTACAGCTGATCAGAGCATCATGCGATAAAGCCAGTTCTATTATTAACGACCTGCTCGAAACCGCCCAAAACGAAATAGTTAACGAATTTGAACTGGAAAAGATTGAACTCAGTGCATTTCTGGCAGCAATAATAGATGAGTGGAAACGCAATAAGATGAGCCAGGTGAGCATCTCATTTCAACATTCGGGCTACCTTATTGATGCCTATGTGCACACGGAAAAAATGCAGCGGGTTATGGATAACCTGATCAGCAATGCCCTAAAATTCTCCGGTAAAAATGATCGTATAGAAATTACACTGCGCGATGCAACCGAGCATATACTTATTGAAGTAAAAGATTTTGGAATAGGCATCCCGGCCGACCTGTTGCCTTATATTTTCGATCGTTTTTCAAAAGCCCGTCGTGATGGTATCCGTGGCGAAATATCAATTGGTTTGGGTTTAAGCATCGTACAACAGATCATTAAAAAACATAACGGCGATATAACAGCAACCAGTACTATCGAAAACGGAACTACCTTCAGCATAAAACTTCCGAAGGTAAAATCTTAAAATTTATTGCTGCGCTTTATAGCTTACCCCTTTAGCAGTTTTTAAACTATCAATTTTTACGGGTGATGCCTGCCTTATACCTTGTAAAGCCAAATACGTCTTTTTCCATTCATCGGGGTCAGCTTTTGCCGATTTAGAGGTATCCGCACTATTATAAAAATCCATGATATCAGTTTTAAGCGATTGGGTCAGATCATCAAACTTATTATCCTTCAACTTGCCTACCATCTCATCATAAGTTTTATTAGTAAGGTTATATTCGCCATATTTAATGGGCTTTCCCGTATCAAAATCAACATTGGCAAGCTTTACATTTTCATATTGCAGTTGTGCAACGGCGCGCGCATAATGCAGGGTTACGGTATCAAAACTTGCTATAAATAATTTCTCTGCCGCTGAATCCGGTTCCTTGATCTTTAATGCCTTAAGCGGGCCAACCTTAGGTAAAATCTTTATAAAAAAGCCAATAACATTATCCGCAAAAGTTGCTTTTTGCCGTGTTTTTCCAAATTCAAGCTGATAATCCTTCCTTTTCATTTTGTAATGAAAGCTTTTACTGGTCGCGCTTGGGTTCAGTTTTTTAATATCATTCTTTTTCATTACCCAGGCCGAGCGTGTAAGTGTTGGTAAAAGACTTTTAACCGCCCACCTAAAGGTTGAAATGGCCAGGTCAAGATCCCCGAATACAACATTAATATCCTGTCCGTAAGTTTTTAAAAAGGCCCGCTCCAATACCGGCTTGGCTACATTAAAGCCTATAAAATCGTGATAAGCCTGCGTGGCATAATTACCCCGGGCTATTTGCAGCACATCAAAAGATATCTCAACACGACTGTGGTCTACCGGGTTTTCTTCATAAGTAGCTACCTTTCCGTACTGCTTTCCAACCTTGGTATACATAATAGGCACGGCATAATTTGTGCCTAAAGAATGCCCGTATTTATCGGCCATGTAATGACTTAATGCGCCAATTGAAAAGGCATATTCATTCAGATTTTGCGATTCCGATAACAGTGCCATTACAAAATCACCGGTACGAACATAATGTGCCAAATCGGTAAAATACTTGCTGCCAAACGGAAAATATCCCATATCGGCAATCATACAACCACCATAAGCATATGAATGAGCAACGCGCAGTTCACTATCAGTTGCTGCCGGATACTTTTTTTTCAACAAAGGCCGGATATACTTTTGCCAGCTCGCATCTACCACTGCTTCATGTGTGAGCACGGAGTAAGCTTTTGAGGATAGAGGCCTGAAAAAGAGAAGAACAACAAGTATAAGTAAACACCTGCCGGTAGTAAGTAGCTTCATGTTATAATTGGGGTATTTTGATTATGATATAAGCACTGAACCTGCTAAATGTTTTAACAAAAAAGATACATGAATTAAGAGTTAAGAACCAGGACCATCTTAAAAAAACCTGTGGCGTTTTCCAATTTTTCATCTTGATTCTTGATTCCTGATTCTTGACTCTAAATCGAACATCCTGTGTATCGAAACCGTACGGTTTGAGATGATTACACTTTCATAAATACCTCAATACTAATAATTTACCCACATGGCATATTCTTGGCGATTGTTACAGCAATTGTTGCCTAAAAACCCTTTGCTATGTTTAAAAGCTATTTTAAAACCGCCTTTCGTTTTTTGTTGAAAAACAAAACGTTCAGTTTTATTAATATTATTGGCCTGGCCACAGGTACGCTGTGTTGTTTGTACATATTGTTATATGTGCAGGACCAGTATAGCTATGATAAGCAGCATAAAAATGCAAATGACGTTTACCGCGTAACCACAACACTGCAATTACCGGGCGATAATCATAAAAACTCAACCTGTTCGCCGCCTATCGTGCCTGCTATGAAGCACGATTTCCCTGAAATTGAACAATACACACGTGCCGTACCTGCCGAAAACTTTGGCGCTGCAAAAACACTCCTTACTTACAAGGAGAAATCCTTTTATGATAAGGACCTGGTGTATGTCGATTCTACCTTTTTCGATATTTTCAACTACCACTTTGCCAATGGCACGCCGTTAAAATGTTTAAACGAGCCCTACACCGTAGTACTTATAAAACCTGTTGCCGTTAAACTTTTTGGTAGCGAGAACCCCGTTGGCAAAGTGATAACGCTGGACAACGGTTTCGGTAAGCACGATTTTAAAGTGAACGGCGTGATTGACGAAAGCGCAGGCAAAACCAACATAAAAGGCAGCATATTTATAGCCATGAACAGTGGTGGCCTGGGTGAATATACCATTAAAGACAGTGACTGGGGTGGTAATAACTTCACATATTCTTTTGTGCGCTTACGGCCTGGTGCCAGCGCCGCTTTGCTCGAGAGCAAACTGCCTTCTTTTTTAAGCAAATACGGAGGACAGCAGATGAAAGCAATGGGTATGACCAAGCAATTGCACCTGCAACCTGTTAAAACTATTCATACCACAGCAGCATACGAGGTAGAAATGTCAAAAACAGTAAGCCCTTCATTCCTGAATATTTTGTTGCTGATTGCTATACTTATACAGGTGATCGCCTGCATCAACTTCATGAACCTTTCAACCGCACGTGCTTCAAAACGGGCTAAGGAAGTTGGTGTGCGCAAGGTAATAGGTGCCGGTAAATTCGACCTGGTAAAGCAATTTTTAGGCGAATCATTCTTACTTGCATTTATCGGGGTGATGATAGCTTTGCCGCTTTTATGGCTGTTGCTGCCCTACCTTAACCAGCTTACCGGCAGCAATATACAGCTATCCATTTTTACCGATTACCGTTTATGGCTAATGCTGGTAATACTTGTGTTGGTTACCGGCGCTGTGGCAGGCAGTTACCCGGCATTTTACCTGTCGGCGTTTAAAGCCATAAAGGTTATAAAAGGTAACTTCAGCAACCAGGTTTCTGCCGCGGGTATCCGCCGGTCATTGGTGGTATTTCAGTTTGTGTTGTCTATTGTATTGATCACGGGTATCATTATTATCTACAGCCAGTTAAGCTATATCAAAAACAAGGACCTCGGTTTCGACAAGAACCAAAAACTGGTTTTTAGTTTTTATACCAGCGATACCCAAAAACAGATAGACACCTATGCCAACGATCTTCGCCAGTTGGCCGAGGTAAAGGCAGTAAGCAAATCAGATAATTATTTGAGCCAGTTTGTATCGCACGATCATGGCGTTTACCCGGCCGGTGGTAATATGACTACCGCCATTGACGCGCAAAATATTGTGACCGATGAAAACGTACTTAAGGCAAATGGTATAAAACTAATCAGCGGTCGCAATTTCAGGCTGAACGATACCGGCAAGGTTTTAATAAACGAAACCCTGGCAAAAAGGCTTGGCCTCACTCTGGATAAAGCGCCCGGCACAAGATTGTACACACAATACGGCAACGAACCTTTAACCTTTGTTGAAGTAGCCGGTGTGATGAAAGATTTCAACTACAATTCGCTGCATGGCGATATAAAGGCCTTTATGTTTGTTTATGATAATCATCCCGGCAGTTTCGATGATCTGGTGGTATCGGTCAACAGCAAAAACTATAAAGAACTACTGGGCAAAATAGAAGCCATATGGCATAAGGACATGCCTTCAACACCGTTTGAATACCTGTTTTTAGATCAGGCGGTACAAAAACAATATGAGGCCGAGATCACCATGTCGCAGATCATCAATTCATTTACTTTAATGGCCATCCTTATTTCATGCCTGGGCCTGTTTGGCTTAGCCGCCTTCAGCGCCGAACAGCGTAATAAGGAGATCGGGATCCGTAAAGTACTGGGGGCAAGTGTCAGCGGCATCGTTCAGCTATTATCAAAAGATTTTTTACAATTAGTGATACTGGCCTTTGGCATAGCAACCCCAATAGCATGGTACGCCATGGATAAATGGCTGCAGGCTTTTGCGTACCGTATATCGCTCAGCTGGTGGATGTTTGCTTTAGCCGGGGTTATCGCAGTATTTATTGCCTTGTTCACCGTAAGTTTCCAGGCAGTAAAAGCTGCGCTGAGCAATCCTATAAAAAGCTTAAAAACAGAATAACAGCACAAGTAACTTCTTCATTATTAATGATTCTGACTACATTAGTATAAACATGATTAATAATGAAGAATTACCCCATTCCAGGTATTAAATGTTTAATGCCTTTATTATTGGCAGCTTGTTTATTCGCATCCTGCAAAAGCAAACAGCAGGATTTAAGCGCTGCTGATAGTGCCGCTCTAAAAGACAGCATAACCGCCCTAACCGTTAATATAGTTCACGATCTCGCCGCCAAGGGACCGGTTGCCTGGCTCAGTTATTTTCAGGATAGTCCCGATTTTTTTATGGCGAATGAAGGTCAGCTGGCATTGCGCAATTATCAGTCGGCAAAAACATTTGTGCAGGATACGCTGGTTAAGAGCATCAGCAAAATAAACCTGCAATGGAGTCACACCCGTATTGATATATTGTCATCAAACATAGCCGCTATCGGCAGCGATTTTCATGAAGACCTAACCTTCGCCTGGGGCGAAACCACGCCTTTTGACGGTTACTTTACAGGAGTAGCCATCAAAACCCCAAAAGGCTGGAAGCTGAGAAACGCGCATTGGTCAATAAAACCTCCCACTAAATAAGCACTACAAACAGGCGTACGCTCATACAGATCAGCTTTGTAACAAATTTGTTTGATTTACCGGTATTATAAATATGCCCGCATATTTTAACTTTGGCCACTGTACTTATTACCTGAATTATAAACCTATGAGAAAATTATTGCTGGCCGTGGCACTGCAGGCCGCATTTATACCGGCATCTATGGCGCAAAAATCCATCTACCATAAAGGATGGGTCGATTTTAATAAAAATGGCAAGATGGATATTTTTGAAGATCCATCGCAACCCATTGACAAACGTATTGCCGACCTGCTGAGCCAAATGACCGTTGAGGAAAAGACCTGCCAGCTGGCTACTTTATACGGTTACAAACGTGTACTAAAAGAAGAAATGCCTGCCGACTCATGGAAAAACGAAGTGTGGAAAGATGGCATTGCCAATATAGATGAAGAACTAAATAACCTTACCTCACATACTGATGACGCGCCAACACAATTCAGTTTCCCTTACAGTAAACATGCGGCGGCTATAAACACCGTACAGAAATGGTTTGTGGAGCAAACGCGCATGGGTATCCCGGTTGATTTTACCAACGAGGGTATCCACGGCCTTAACCATGACCGTGCTACTCCCCTGCCCGCGCCAATAGGCATAGGCAGTACCTTTGATAAGGAGCTGGTGCGCCAGGCAGGCCAAACCGTTGGCCGCGAAGCAAAAGCATTAGGCTATACCAATGTGTACACCCCAATACTCGACCCTGCCCGCGACCAGCGCTGGGGCCGTGTGGTTGAATGTTATGGCGAAGACCCTTACCACATTGCCGAAATGGGCAAGCAAATGTGCCTGGGCGTGCAGGAAGAAGGTGTAGCATCAACCCTAAAACATTTTGCCGTATATAGCGTGCCCAAAGGCGGTCGTGATGGTGCGGATAGAACCGATCCGCATGTTGCACCGAGGGAAATGTACCAGATCTACTTATACCCGTTCAGAAGAGTTATACAGGAAGCACACGCCATGGGCGTAATGAGCAGTTATAACGACTGGAATGGCGAACCCATCACCGGCAGCTATTATTTCCTGACTGAACTTTTAAGGCAGAAATTCGGCTTTAATGGTTACGTAGTATCTGATAGTGAAGCAGTAGAATATTTATACACCAAGCACCACGTGGCAGATGATGCGAAGGAAGCAGTTCGCCAGGCTATTGAGGCGGGTTTGAATGTGCGTACCAACTTCAGTATGCCGCAAACCTATATTTTCCCGCTGCGCGAACTGGTGAAAGATGGCAAGGTATCTATGAAAACCCTCGACTCCCGCGTAGCGGATGTGTTAAGGGTGAAATTTAAACTTGGTTTATTTGATGACCCGTATGTAAAAGATCCTAAAGCTGCCGACAAGATTGTTCATACCCCGGCAGCTGAAGAAATGGCTACCCAAATGAACCGCGAGAGCATGGTGCTGCTAAAAAATGCCAACAACTTATTGCCGCTTGATAAAAGCAAGATAAAGAACATACTGGTAACCGGTCCGCTGGCTGCCGAAACCAATTATGCCATCAGCCGCTACGGACCATCACACAACCATGTAACCAGTGTGCTGGATGGTATTAAAGATTATGTTGGCACAAACGCCACGGTAACCTATGCCAAAGGCTGCGATATTGTTGATGCCACCTGGCCCGAAAGCGAAATTATTGAAACACCTTTGACCGATAAGGAACAGGCCGACATAAATGCCGCCGTTGAGCAGGCCAAAAATGCCGATGTAATTATTGCTGCCGTAGGCGAAGACGTTGACCGCGTAGGCGAGAGCCTTTCACGCACCGGCCTAAACCTTCCCGGCAGGCAATTAAAACTGATTCAGGCATTACAGGCAACCGGCAAACCGGTAGTGATGGTAATGATAAACGGCCAGCCACTAACTGTAAACTGGGAAAACAAATATGTACCTGCCATACTGGAGGCCTGGTTCCCCGGCCCTGAGAGTGGTAAGGTTATAGCTGAAACTTTGTTTGGCGATAATAACCCGGGCGGTAAATTATCTATCACCTTCCCAAAAACTGTTGGGCAGATTGAGTTTAACTTCCCTTTTAAACCAAGTTCACAGGCCCCACAAGGTGGTAAAAATAGTTGGGGCCACACCAGTGTTAATGGCGCTTTATACCCGTTCGGTTATGGGTTAAGCTATACTTCATTTGAATATAGCAACCTGCAGGTGAGTCCTGAAAGCGGCCATCAGCAAAATGATGTGGAGGTAACCGTTGATGTAACCAATACCGGCCAGCGCAAAGGCGATGATGTGGTAGAACTCTACCTGAAACAAGAGTTCAGCAGTGTAACCACTTATGAGTACGACCTGCGCGGATTCGAGCGCGTACCTCTAAATCCCGGCGAAAAGAAAACCATACACTTTACCCTTCACCCCGACGACCTGGCAATCCTCGACAAAAATATGAACTGGACGGTTGAGCCCGGCAAATTCCAGGTAATGATAGGTGAATCATCAGAGGATTTGAAGTTGAAAAAGGAATTTGTGGTGGAAAAGTAGGTGAAAGCGGAAAGGCGAAAGGATAAAGTCTCCTACAAATAATATATAAGCGTCATTGCGAGGAACGAAGCAATCCCCGATTAGCAGGTCCGCCCTGTATAGTTTGGGATTGCTTCGTTTCTCGCAATGACGCGTTTTTTAGGCCCATTACAATTCGCCGTTAGCACCGCGCTTCCTCCCCTTGTTTGTGTCCCCACAAACAAGCAACCATCCTATATCAGCAATATCATAAATAATATTATTTTTGTCAGCATAATATTGCATTCTGCACCTTCCTAAAAAATGACAAAGAAAAAGATATTGATAACCGGTGCAAGCAGGGGCTTAGGTCTGGCAATATCGCAAAAGCTGGCTGCCGATTATGACCTGATCCTGCACGCCTCAAAGCCGGAAAGTTTCACTACCGAGATTCCCAACAGCACCATCCTTTGTGCCGATTTTAATGATCCCGCACAGCTTGCTGATTTCTGCAAGCGCTTAAAAAAGGAACATGGCGATTTACTTTACGGGGTGATCAACAATGCCGGTGTCACCTTTGATAAACCATTGAATTATCAGCCCGACAGGGAAATAGAAGCCATGCTGAACATCAACCTAAAGGCGCCTATCATGATCTGTAAAACGGTTATGAAGATCTTCAGTCTAACACAGCAGGGGGTTATCATTAATATCAGTTCGGTAGTTGGCGAAAGCGGGCATGCTTTTCAATCCGTTTACGCGGCAACAAAAGCGGGATTGGTGGCATTATCACGTTCGCTGGCGCAGGAAGCAGCTGAATTAAGCCAGGAACACCAGATCCGGGTATTAAGCGTGTCGCCAGGCTTTATAGAAACTGAAATGACCGATGCCATACCGGCAGCAATAAAAGAAAAATATTTAGGCATGATACCCGCCAAACGCTTCGGCAAGGTGAATGACGTGGCCGAAACCATCGCGTTTTTAGTATCAGACAAGGCATCGTACATCAACGGCACCAACATACATATAAACGGGGGCTTAATTTAATAAACTATGGTAGATACACTTGTAGGAGCCGACCCCGCCGACTGGCTGTTATTATACGGCCCTAAAAAACGATACGTTGATAACTATCACTGGCATTCGCTTAAAGAGGGTATAGTAGCCAGCTATACCCCTACTGAGTTTGATGTGGAGGACCACTTTGATATCTTCAGAGGTGTTGACCAGATCGAGTCGTTCGCGCAGGCAACGGTAGTATCATTGGGGGGCTTTATCGAATGTAAAAAACAGGGGATCTCGCAGCAGGAAATGGCCGAATTATTCGTCCCGGCGTTCATTAGTATTGGGAATGTCAATTTCCGTTACTATTTGGAAAAGGGTCAAACTTTTATTAACATTGGTTTTATCACGTTCTATAAATTCAGGCAAATGGTTTGCGAGGGGCGGATCTATAAAGTACCGCAGGGTTTAAACCTGGATGAATACTTTAAGGATTTCACCATAGAGCGGTTAAAAGCCTATGACCTGAGCAGCGATTTTGTTTTAATAGCCGAATTATTTGAGATAACGGGAAGAGGATTAAAAAAAGAAAAATTTAACACGCAATCACAATCATAAATGGAAAGACAGGAAATAATTGACGGGCTGATAGAAGTTTTAAGAACCGTTAGGACCATCGACCCGGAAAGACTAAATAATGTTACCGAGGAGACGGATTTTTTAACTGATATGAATACCCCATCAACCGAACTGATAAATATTGCCGCTAAGGTTGAGCAAAAGTTTGATGTTGAGTTTGAGGATGACGATATAGATAATCTAGGTTCGAAAGTAAAAGATATTGTTGACCTGATCATCAGGGCAAAAGAAAGAGAAGCATAATTATGTCTAACAGAAAGGTAGCGATTGTTGGTATGGGCGGCGCTTTCCCCGATTGTGCCGATATTAATGAGTTTAATGATAAGCTATTCGCAGGCAAAAGCCTGATCAGGGAATGGCCGCTGGCAGTAGCTTATAATAAACAGATCCGGTCTACCGTATCGGGTTTTATTGAGGCGGAGGAAATGGGGCTCGAGCCTATCTATATGGCTCCGGGCAATGGCTTTCCTGAAACTTATGTTGATAACCTTAACCGCATACCTGCTATTAATCTGGCTACTGCCGATTTGGGCTGTATCTGGGCCATGCTTGGCGCGCAGGATTCTATAAAACAAGCCGGATGGACCAAGGATGAAACCGAATCGGAACAAACCGGTGTTGTGATTGGCTCTGGTGGCGGCGGTAACGTAATAGCCCGCCATGCCTGGCACGCGTTTTTTGAATTAGGTAAAAAATCGCGCTATGCGGGCGGCCATACAGTTGACAGGGCCATGGCCTATCGCGAGGCTGCCAACGTTTCGTGCCTCATAAAAAATAAAGGTGTTTGCGAATCCATTATATCCGCCTGTGCTACCGGCCTGGGCAATATTGGCTACGCCTATCGTTTAATACGGTTTGGGCTGCAGGACCGCGCCATTGCAGGTGGCGTTGAAGGGACATCGCTCGAAAGTTTTATTGGCTTTGATGCCATGCAGGTATTAAGCAAGGGTTTTGCCCCGGCAGAAAGTTCACGCCCTTTTGATATCCGCAGAAATGGATTTGTAAGTTCATTCGGTGCGGGTATTGTTGCGTTGGAAGAATATGAAATGGCAAAAGCACGCGGCGCTAAGATCTATGCGGTGATTGATGAATATTTTAACAATTCCGATGGGGATGGCAATATGTTTTACCCATCGTACGATGGGCAGCGAAGGCTTTGGAAAGGCTTATCAGCCAACGCACATATTAAACCCGATGTGGTTAAAGTACACGGTACAGCAACTCCTGTAGGTGATATTCTTGAATTAATAAGCGTTGTTGATACCCTTGGCGAAAACGGCTACCATGTTTCGGCACCAAAATCACAATTTGGGCATATGCTGGGCGGTGCAGGGTCGGTAGAGTTGATCACCGCTATCATGATGCTGGAGAATCAACAGGTATTGCCTTGCTTAAACTCGGATACACTGAACCCTGAACTGGAAAACTTCCAAAAAGCCGACGGCTGGAAAGGATCAACCAAACCGGCAGAGGCCTACAGGCATCTGATACCACAGCAAACGTTATCAAAAGAAATAAACCAGATAGTGTGTTTAAACTATGGCTTTGGTGGTACTAACAGCGCCATGGCTATTTCGAGGGATATATAAATTTCCAACTGGTCATGCTGAACTTGTTTCAGCATCCCACAGGACAATTATACGAGCGACTTGTGCGACGTTGAACTCACCAATGAGATGCCGAAACAAATTCGGCATGACGTTAATTTTAATATATCATGATCAACAATACAAATAAAGTCGCGGTAATATTGGGGGTTAGGAACGATAGTTCCATAGCTTACAACGTGGCTTTAAAACTCCACCAATCAGGCTGCAAAATAGCGTTGAGTTATGTTGCCGATACCAAAGATGAAGTAATGTACCTGATGGAGAAACTGGGCATGGATAGCCGGTTTGCCATGGAAGTTGATGTGCGGGATGAGGCACAAATAACCGCTTTCCTGCAAACTGTTTATGACGATTTAGGCCCTATTGATTATCTATTGCATGGCGTTGCCTTCGGCAACCAGCAGGTAATGTGTTATACATTGCCGGGCAGCAAGGAAGAACCATCCAGCTATATCGATATCCCCTTTGAGGATTTTATGGATTCGTTCAATATCAGCGCGTATTCATTACTCAGAGTAGCCCGCGTTGCCGAGCCTTTGCTTGCGCCAAATGCATCCATATTAACGCTTACTTATAATGCTTCGCAAAGGGTGTTCCCGCAATATGCAGGCATGGCCATTAACAAAGCAGCGCTGGAGAATATTGTATTATACTTAGCCAGTTATTTCAGGGTGAAAAAGATCAGGGTGAACGCTATTTCAGCGGGTTTGGTCATGACTACCTCTGCCGGAGTTATCAGCGGCGCACGCACTCTACGTAAAATGGGCAAATTTACCGCTCCCTTGGGTAATATTGATGCCGGGGATGTTGGCGATACTGCCTTATATTATTTCTCCGATCTATCCAAAAAAGTGACCGGTAACATCCATTATGTTGATGGTGGTTTTAATATTATGGGCGTGGCAGTAGATGGAGAATAAAATATCAAAATCGGTTAATGCTATAGCTGCTGATAAAAAATTCGCCGTTGGTAATGATCTTGTACACCTGCCAACCTTCCTGCTCTCACTAACCGAACCCTTCAAAAATAAAGCGTACACTCCTGCCGAAATTGCTTATTGCGATCAGTTTAGTGAATCCGCATTGCGCTATGCCTCAACCTGGGCGGCTAAGGAAGCGGTTTACAAAGCTGTAAAACAACTCGATGCCAAAGCCCTCGGCTGGAAAAAAATAGAGATTGCCCGCGATAAACCCGGCGGACAACCGCACGTAACCTTGCATCAACATCCCGGCAGGTTTAAAATAAGTTTATCTATATCGCACGATGGCGATTATATTTGGGCGATTGCTTTTATAGAGATCAGTTAACCCGCAGTAAATTTTGACATCACATTACTTTGAAAACGCATTAGTTAAACTCCATTACTACAAGTTTGGTAATGGGCCGCAGCCTATGCTTTGTTTTCACGGTTATGGCATGCACGGCAAACAGTTTTTATTGCTGGAACCTGCATTGGGCAGTAAATACACTTTTTTCGGGTTCGATCTGTTCTTTCATAAAGAAACTAAACTACAGGATCAAAGCCTTGAAGCGGTAAAGGCCCGCATCACCAAAAAACAATTCGCCGCGCTTATTGATGAGTTTTGCGCTTATGAAAAGATCAACCGCTTTTCAGTTATCGGTTATTCGATGGGTACGCATTATGCCACTGTGATAGTTGAAGAACTCGGAAGTCGTATTGATGAGTATATTGTTGCCGCGCCATCGTCCATCTATCCCGGTAAACTGATTGAGTTTTTCAGCAAGACTAAAGTCGGCAATAAACTACTTGAAAAATTGGTGTTAAGCGAAAAAGCGCTCATCAACATGCTTAACTTTTGCAAATGGCTCGGGCTGATTGATGATGTAGGTCGCAATATATTATATAAAGAAATTGACACACCCGAATTACGTTTTAACCTGTATGCCTCCTTTATCTATCTGCGCCTGTTTGAAACCGACGAGACTCAACTTATAAAAACACTCACCGAATATAATATCCGCAGCATATTTATATTTGGCAAGCGCGATAAAATGTACCCGCCATCAATAGGAAAAGCTTTTTTCGCTAAATTTAAACAGGCCGAAATTGTAATTTTAGATGAGCACCACGAACTCATCAACAAAAACTTTGTTTCCGCGTTATCTGGTTTATTGTTATGATCATCAAATCAAAGCCATTATCACCTTTTTTCATCAAACTCTTCGGACCTGTTATCGAACTAGTTTTTAAGCGCCGTTCAAACAAACTGATTGTAAATACTGTAGCATTAAAGTCCAATCACTCCTACATATTAATGTGTAATCATTTTAGTTTTTGGGATGGTTTTTGGGCGTTTTACATGTTTTATAAATACTTTAACAAGCCCGCTGGGGTGAAACGCATGTACGCCATGTCGGTAAAACAGCAAATGCTTAAAAACAAATGGCTGCGGTATACCGGCAGTTTTTCGGTTGAACCGGGCAAGCGATCTATACGGGAGAGTTTTGATTATGCTGCCGAAATATTAGCGGAACCGGGCAATATGCTGCTCTTTTATCCGCAGGGAAAATTGGAGAGCATGCACATCAGGAATATTAAGTTTGATGAGGGCCTTTACGAGATAGTTACCCGCATAAAAGGCGATTGCCAGCTGATATGGTGCAGCAATATTGTAGAATATTTTGAAAGCTTGCGCCCTACCATGCATGCCACCATGCTCGATTGCGGCACCAATCACGATTTTGATTTTGACGCGTTAAAGAAGAAGGTGAACGAGCACCACATTAAATGCATTGAAAGCAATATCCGTTATACCGATGAAGGGATAGAATACAAAGCTTAGTGGTGCACTCTTTCCAGGCCTTCCTTAGCCTGGGTATCAATACTGCTCTGATATTCGTGATTTCGCATTTCCAGCGCCTGTTTGTAGTAGTTGGCTGCCAGGTAATCGTCTTTTATATATTCATAAATACTGCCAATACTCAGGGCTGCATTTGCTGCGTAATAATAAGTACTGGATTTACCAATGTTTATCGCTTTCTGATACCAGGCTATAGCATCATTAAATTTATTCATTTTTTCGTAGATACGGCCCAAACGATAGTTTAACTCAATTTTATCGCGCAGCAATTTAAGTTCACCATCTTGCTTGCCTTTTAACTGGGCAAGTGCCTTATCATAATAACCGCCATCGCAATAAAACCGTGCTTTTAGCAGGTCATAATCCGGGCGATTATCGTTCGCCTCTTTTAAAGCCTGTTTATCTTTTTCATCGGTAGTATAACCTTTGCTTCGGGCCAAATTAAGATAGTACTTATATTTAGCTTCGTCGTTCCTAAAAAAATAGCTGTAAGCAATTTTCAGGTAGGAGTCCTTAATATAATTTACACCCTTGTATTCGCCAATATATTTAAGCAGGTACACATTGGCATCGCTATCCATACGGCATAATTTGGCGCAGCCCAGCAGGTAATCAACAGTTGGCATAGGCGTATATTTGGCGGAATGCGGCATATCCTCAAAATTACTGATAGCTTCCTCATTATGCCCGGTTTTAGCCGCCACGTAGCCCTGTAAATAAGTACGCAGTGCTTCTTTATTATCCATACCTGCTATATAACCCATCAGCTTGTTGTAGTTATTTTTGTTGTGCAAAACATCAATATCCATATAGCACAGGTAAAAGATCACTTCATCCTTATAATAACTATATTTTGTGGTGGGGATCTGTGTGCGTAGCTTTTCCAGTTGGGCAACGCCTGTCTGCACATTACCGCTCATACCTAAAAATTTGGCGAAGGTTTTTAAGCCAGATGGCATAGCCCCGAAAACAACATTTATAAGCGCCAGGTCCTTTTGGCCGGGTAAAAAGTCGGGATATTTTTTAGCGTTATCGTTAAGCAGGTTACGGGCCTTTTTAAAGTCGGATGCCGATGAGGTATAATCACCAAACTTAGCTTTTATCAGCCCCCATTGTAAATAAACCTCGGCCTGCGCATATAGGTAATAGGGCGAATTCTCTTCATTAGCTTTCAGCGCGTCTATCCTGTCCGGTTTCTTATCCTTTAACAGATCATATTCATTCTTATTATCTGAGGTGATTAGGCTGATGTAATCAACATAATTATCCAGTAATATAGTGATGCCGTTTTGTGGATATTGCTGTTTTTCCTGTTGGATGATAGCCCGGGCATCATTCAGCCTAAAGTCGAACACGGCTTTGTATGCGTCCATACAGCGTGTATCGAAACTATAATTTGCGCTTGCAGTTAGCCTGCAGCTTAAAATAACAATAACCAATAAAATACTTTTACACTTCATTTATCACAGGCAAGGTAAAGGATGATATCAAATGTAAACGTTAAATTTTCCCAAAACGATATGTAATACCTATAGAGCCCCATTGATCGCCCAGGGCAGTACTCTTCACTTCTCTCGACTTTATAAAAGCGATAGCGCTGGCCGTCCACCGGGCCGATGCGAATTGCAAGCCAAATTGCTGCTGGTAAACCCAATGGTATATGCCGAAGGTAATAGGGCCCTTATCTCTCCTGAAAAGGCCGCCCTCAATAGTAGCATCATAAACTACATAATTTACTTGCGGAAGGGTAAAAAAGTAAAACTCATGATTCACATTTTCATTCTTATTATCGGTAACACGTGTGTTTGTAATAGCCGATTGAAAGAACTGATTAATACCACCTACCCTAAATTGTAAACCAGCGCTTGCCCCGGTAAATGTTGAACCCAGCCAGGCATCGGGATTGGCCGCTATATCAAACCAGTTACCATCGTTACGATATAACAGGTGTTTGTAATCCAACCTTAAATTTAATCCCGGTTCTGTATTAAGCTGATGGTTCCAGCCACCTAACGTTTTATAATAGGTGCCACCAACTACCTTATATAAACCAAACAACTGGTGAAAGCCGCTTTGTATCTCCTCACCTAATGCCGCGGGCCCAATTGTGCCCACTTCGGCGGTAAATTTTACTGCATCTTCATCCTTATATAGCCAGTTCCAGGCTACATTACCAAATAAATAGCCGGTAAAAGGCCGGTCTATATGATATGGCGGATAAACGTGCCCTGATAAAGCTGTATAAATTTTTTGCCCGAATTCAAATTCAATGGTCTTTTTTACAATGTCGGGGTTTGATATGGAATTCATATCTGCCGCACGGGTAAAGTTAAAATACGTAGCATCCGAATAATACCTGTCATGGTTCGGATCGATATACATATCATTATCAGTAAATAACGTAAACTGATTTTTATAATTCTGAGCAGTAGCTGTTTTAGAACTTGTGAAGATGATTGTTGAAGTAAATAATAGAAAAAGTAAAAAGTTCCTCATTTGCAAAAAATGTCTGTTGATCTGTAAAATCAAAACGAACTGTCCTCGTGAGTAATTTTACGACCAATAAAAGTAGGGTTAAATTTTAAAGTTTGATACCTTAACACCTATTTTAACCATATTGTTTAATACATGTTAATTATTTTTCGCAAGAGTTTAACACAGTTCAATATTTATAACATTGGTGTGTAGCCTCATCCTAAACTTATAATAATGCTATTATCTAAAACAGGAAAAACATTTTAACCACTAAATACCATCGTACAGATTAACGAAAAGATGGTCAAAATAATATCCATTCACTAAAACCTGATTATTACTTTCGCACTAGCACTATTAGCTATAATATAAATGGTTATATTTTCATATGATGCAAAAAAATGAGCAGATACATTTGATTAGTGTGTGATATGACCAATATAATGTTAAATTTGTATCACTAACTTAACCTAAATTAGTAAACCTAAAATTATTGATATGACAAGTAATGTGATGCGCGAAATTACGCCGTTAACTCCCGGCGATTGTTTCACAATTTTTTCGAGAGAAAAGAAGAAATTCGATTTTCCACTGCATTATCATGATGAGTATGAGTTAAATCTGATCCTGAATGCCAAAGGGGCAAAACGGGTAGTTGGCGGCCATATTGAAATTATTGATAACCTGGAACTGGTATTGGTAGGCCCCAATGTTTACCATGCCTGGTTCACCCACCAATGCCAGAGCGAAGCTATTACCGAAATAACCATTCAATTTCATAAAGACCTTTTTGATGATAAATTTTTACGCAGAAACCAACTGAGTTTTGTTAAAAATATGATCGAGCGTTCACAGCGCGGCATTCTCTTTTCGCAGGAAACCGTTGGCGCTTTAAAGGACAGGATCCAGTCATTAAGTAAAAAAAGCGGGTTCGATTCGGTGCTTGAACTGTTGTCCGTTTTGCACGATCTTTCCATATCGCGCAACATGAAAACGCTCTCTGATTCAAGCTTTTCTAACGAACAATTTCACTACAATAGTCGCCGCATAGAGAAGGTATTTGAATACATGAACTCACATTACAACATGCAGATCACCCTTGCCGAGGTAGCCAAAATAGCCAATATGCCTGAGGCGTCCTTCAGTCGCTTTATAAAAAAACGCACAGGAAAAACTTTTATCGACAGCCTGAACGAGATCCGCCTTGGCCATGCCTCCCGCATGCTGATCGACACTACAAACACCATCTCCGAGATCGCCTACAAATGCGGATTTAACAATATCTCTAACTTCAACAGGATCTTTAAACGCAAGAAATTCTGCATCCCCAAGGATTTTAGGGAAACCTACACGGGCAACCGGATATTTATATAGATCCGGTTAATATTCTCCTCCCTGTAAAACCCGTTTTACTCGTAATGTATTTCAAATGGTTAAAAAAGTATTAGTAAACTGTAATTAACCATCATTAATTTCGCTACAGCCAATCATGATACGTTTCATGTGCCTGCAACTAGGCTGTAAGCCGTAGCATTCATCTAAAATATTGATTAAATAAACATGCATTTATCTGTTATAGATATATCAATAATAGCGTTGTATTTACTTGCAACCATTGCGATTGGTTTATGGTACCGTAAAAAAGCCCGTTTAAATAAGGAAAGCTATATGCTTGGCGGCAAATCGCTGCCCTGGTATTTGCTGGGGTTGAGCGATGCCTCCGATATGTTCGATATCAGCGGCACCATGTGGATGGTGAGCCTCTGCTTTGCCTACGGCATGAAAAGCATCTGGATCCCATGGCTGTGGCCCGTTTTTAACCAGGTTTTCCTGATGATGTACCTGGCCCGCTGGCTTCGCCGCTCCAATGCTTCCACCGGTGCCGAGTGGTTAAAAACCCGTTTCGGCAACAGCGGTAAGGGTGTTGGCAGTTCGCATATTATAGTTATTGTGTTCGCCTTGTTCCTGTGCTTTGGCTATTTGGCTTATGGCTTTATAGGCCTGGGTAAATTTATTGAAATATTTGCCCCCTGGGATTCTGTTAAGGCTTACGTTCCCTTCAATGTTCCGCTGCAATACGTGCCTGAGTTTTATGGCATAATATTCACACTGTTCGCTATGTTTTACTCCATATTAGGTGGTATGCACGGCGTTGTGCTGGGCGATGTAATAAAATATGTGATCATGTCGGCTGCCTGTATCTGGATAGCCATCATCGCGGTAATGAAGCTGAGCGGACATACACTTAATGTGCCCGATGGCTGGTATAGTCCGTTCTTTGGCATGCATTTGAATCTGGATTGGTCGCATGTTATTAAAGAGGTGAACCAAAAAATAAAGGACGACGGCTACTCCCTGTTCGGCATATTTTTTATGATGATGACCTTCCGTGGCTTTTTTGCAGCCCTGGCCGGACCAGCGCCAAACTACGATATGCAGAAGATCCTCTCCACCCGCTCACCCGAGGAGGCCAGCAAAATGAGTGGCTTTGTAAACATCATCCTTTTGCCTATCAGGTATGCGCTTATTATCAGCCTGACTTTACTGGGCCTGTTATACTATCACCAAATGAACCTGAAGGATGCTACCGGCGCGGTAGATTTTGAAAGGATACTCCCGGCGGTGATCAATGATTTTCTGCCTGTTGGCTTAGTGGGTCTATTGCTTGCAGGTTTGCTGGGCGCGTTCATGAGCACCTTCAGCGGTACGCTTAACGCGGCGCAGGCATATATAGTAAATGACATCTACGTAAAATACGTCGACCCAAAAGCTTCAACCAAAAAGATCATCAATATGAATTACCTGGTGGGCATTGTGGTGGTGGCCATAGGCGTTTTCCTGGGTTTCTTTATCAAAAATATAAACGAGGCGCTGCAATTTATCATCTCGGCGCTTTACAGTGGTTACATCGTTTCGAACGTATTAAAATGGCATTGGTGGCGCTTTAATGCCAGCGGCTTTTTCTGGGGGATGCTTACCGGTATCGGTACAGCTATGATACTGGCCCTTAAAATTGACGCGAGCGAAGTGCTTTATTGGTTCCCTGTGCTGTTTGTAACCTCAATTATTGGCTCTGTTATCGGCACCTATGCCGCTCCGCCAACGGAGATGGCAGTTTTACGTGCCTTTTACACCAATGTGCGCCCATGGGGTGCCTGGGAGCCGGTAAAAAAACTGGTTATGGCTGATGATCCTTCGTTCAAGCCGAACAAAAATTTCAAACTAAACATGTTTAACGTGGTAATTGGCATCATAGCCCAGCTATGCCTCACCATATTGCCCATGTACCTTATACTAATGCAAAAACTGCCGCTATTGGTAACAGTAGGCTTGTTGGCGGTCATCATAGCTATATTAAAGAAAACCTGGTGGAATAAACTAAACGACTATTAATCACAATGACAAACGAATTTGAAGCACGCCTGTTAGCATTACAAAATGCTTATCATGAGCAAATCACCAGGCCAAATACAAAAATAACGCTCGGTAATGGCGTTTATGACAGGTATGCAAACCCTGTATTAACAGCCGCGCATGCTCCCGTTTTTTGGAGATACGACCTCAATCCCGACACAAATCCGCACCTGATGGAGCGTTTCGGCATTAACGCGGTATTTAACGCCGGGGCAATAAAATGGCAGGGAAAATACCTGCTGATGGCCCGTGTTGAAGGCGCCGACCGTAAATCATTTTTCGCGATAGCTGAAAGCCCTAATGGTATTGATAATTTTGTTTTTTGGGATAAACCGGTAAATATGCCCGAAACGAATGAACCGGATACCAATATATACGATATCCGTCTCACCGAACATGAGGATGGCTGGATCTATGGCTTGTTCTGCACCGAAAGGCGCGACCCATCCGCTCCTGCCTACGACCAAAGTATGGCGGTAGCAGCCTGCGGTATTGCCCGCACCAAAGATTTTGTAAACTGGGAACGCCTGCCGGATCTTAAAACACCATCGGCACAGCAGCGCAACGTGGTTTTACATGCCGAGTTTGTGAACGGTCAATACGCTTTTTACACTCGCCCGCAGGATAGCTTTATTAACGCAGGCAAAGGTGGCGGCATAGGTTTTAGCTTGTGCGATGATATTACCAACGCCATAGTTTTGCACGAAGAGATCATCGACAACAAAATATACCATACTGTTTACGAAGCCAAGAACGGCCAGGGCCCCGCGCCTATCAAAACCGAACAGGGCTGGCTGCACATGGCACATGGCGTACGCAATACCGCCGCTGGCTTAAGGTACGTGCTATATATGTTCATGACCGATCTTCACGATTTGATCAAGGTAACCCACAAACCGGGCGGTTATTTTATTGCTCCCGAAGGTGATGAACGGATAGGCGATGTTTCAAACGTAGTGTTCTGCAATGGATGGGTAAAGGATGATGACGGAACGGTTTATATCTATTACGCTTCGTCAGATAGCCGTATGCACGTGGCAACTACAAGTGTATCCCGCTTGCTTGATTATGTAGTGAATAATCCAGAGGATGGTTTCCGTTCTGCTACTTCGGTGCATACGCTTTACGGCATTATCGACAATAACGAGCAATTCATAAAATCACAGTTATAAGCGATAATGGCGCAGGCGATATTGGATGAACTTGAAAGCTACAAAACTGAACTTAGCCATGAACTAAGCCGGATCCTCGATTATTGGATAAAATATACCATTGATAAAGAGAACGGCGGTTTTGTAGGTCGTATTGATAGCAAAGAAAATATAATAGCCGATTCTCCTAAAGGTTCCGTACTTAACGCGCGTATTTTGTGGTCGTTCTCCGCCGCTTATAATTTGAATAAGAACGGGGATTATTTAAAGTATGCTGATAGGGCTTATCAATATATCATCAATCATTTTATAGATAAAGAGTACGGTGGTGTTTACTGGACGGTTGACTATAAAGGCAATCCACTGGATACTAAAAAACAGGTTTACGCTATTGCATTTACCATTTATGCCCTGAGCGAATACTACATAGCATCAGCTAATAACGAAGCAAAAACGCTGGCTATTTTGCTGTATAATACATTGCTTAAATACAGCTACGACACTACCAAAACTGGCTACTTTGAAGCATTTACCCGCGATTGGCAACCCATTAGCGACTTACGCCTTAGTGCAAAGGATGCCAACGAGAAAAAGACCATGAATACCCATTTGCACGTACTGGAAGCCTACACCACCTTGTACCTTATTTGGCCCGATGATGGTTTAAGGGAACAAATAGCTACGCTCATTAATAATTTTACGGATCACATCATCAATACCGAAAATCATCATCTTGTTTTGTTTTTTGACGAGAACTGGAACAGGAAATCAGCCACCATATCCTACGGACATGATATTGAAGCGACCTGGCTTTTACAGGAAGCCGCGATGGTAATTAATGACCAGCCGCTGATTGACAAAATAAAACAACTGAACATAGGCATAACCGAAGCTACCCTTGAAGGCTTGGATACCGATGGCGGCCTTTGGTACGAATATGAACCTGCAAACCATCACCTGGTAAAAGAAAAGCACTGGTGGCCGCAAGCTGAAGCGATGGTAGGTTTTTACAACACCTGGCAAATAACCGGCGACGATAAATATCTCCGTCTATCCAAAAACAACTGGGAATTTGTAAAAAAACACATCCTCGACACAAAAAATGGCGAATGGGTTTGGGGTATAAATGATAAAGGTGAACTGATGCCCGGTGAGGATAAGGTTGGTTTATGGAAATGCCCCTACCACAACAGTCGTGCTTGTATTGAGATTATTACACGGATAAGTAAATAACCAAAAGACATTAATACAGGGATTTATAATAAATTTAGGGTATCAATTTTAACCAAAATGAGCAGTAAAATTTATAGCATTAAACTGGCAGCATGTATATTGCTGCTATCCCTTCAATTTGCTAAGGCGCAAAACAACGGTTCGTTCAACATTAAACAATATGGCGCCATTGGCGATGGTAAAAATCTCGACAGCAAAGCCATTAACAAAGCTATTGATGCCGCAGCGAATGCAGGCGGTGGTACTGTCTTTATACCTGCCGGGAATTATTTATCGGGTTCTATCCGCCTAAAAAGTAATGTTTCTTTGTATTTAGATCAGGGTGCTACCATTATAGCCGCCCCGGTTACCGCCGCAAATGACTATGATGAAGAAGAAAGCACCGTAAACACTACTTACCAGGATTACGGGCATAGCCATTTCCACAATAGCCTCATCTGGGGTGAAAACATACATGATGTATCCATACTCGGTCAGGGTACCATATGGGGCAAGGGCCTGTATCACGATTATGTTAAAGGCAAGCAAAGCGCCAACAAAGCCATAGCGCTTTACAAATGTATCAACATAAATATCAGCGATATTACCATTGCCCACGGCGGTTGGTTCGGCATTTTGGCTACGGGGGTTGATAACCTCACCATTAACAACATTAAGGAAGATACCAACCGCGACGGCATGGACATCGACTGTTGCCGCAATGTGCATATAAGCAATTGCAGCGTCAACTCCCCCAATGATGATGGCATCTGCCTTAAAAGCACGTTCGCTTTGGGCTTTGCCCGTGCTACTGAAAACGTAACCATTACCAATTGCGCGGTAAGCGGTTTTAACGAAGGTTCTTTTTTAGATGGAACTTACCAGCGCAATCCCGATCCCAATTTTGAACCTACCGGGCGCATCAAGTTCGGTACAGAATCAAACGGCGGGTTTAAGAATATCGTTATATCAAATTGCACTTTTAATTATTGCCGTGGCCTGGCGCTGGAGACTGTAGATGGCGGTTTGCTGGAAGATGTAACCATCACCAACATCACCATGCGCGATATTGCCAACGCGCCTATATTTCTGCGCCTCGCATCACGCATGCGCGGGCCAGATACCGTTAAAATTGGCGAACTGCGCCGGGTAATCATCAGTAACATTGTGGCCTATAATGTGCGGACTGCGATATTGATCAGCGGAATAAAGGATCACACAATAAATGATATCGAAATTAAAAATGCCAAATTCTATTTCAAAGGTAACGGCACTACCGATCAGGCTAAAAATATAGTTCCTGAATTGGAAAAAGGTTACCCTGAACCCGGTTCATTTGGCGTATTGCCTGCCTATGGTATCTATGCCCGTCATGCCAATGGCTTAAAACTCGATGACATTGAACTGCATCTCATCAACAATGATGCACGCCCTGCTATTAGTTTTGATGATGTAAAATCTGCCGGGTTGCTTTTTGTAAAAGCGCCGGATAACACCGCCACTTCACCAATTGTACAAACCAATTCATCCGGTATCACTGTTTTCCAATCATTAAACCTGCCGGATGGCAAACTCAACCCATAATTTATAATGAAATATTTTAAAGTAGCCCTTATCGCCCTGCTCATCAGCACAATTTCATACACGCGCCTGTTCGCCCAAAAATTTGAGGAACTGGGCCAAACCCCGCCTATGGGCTGGAACAGCTGGAACACCTTTCAAGTTAATATTGATGAGCCATTGCTGAAGGGCATGGTTGATGCCTATGTATCATCGGGCATGCGCGATGCGGGTTACACTTATTTTGTGCTGGATGATGGCTGGATGGCTATGGACCGCGACAACAACGGCAACCTGGTAGCCGACCCTAAAAAATTCCCTAACGGGATGAAAGAGTTTGCCGATTACGTACACTCCAAAGGCCTTAAATTTGGCATATATAATTGTGCAGGTACAAAAACCTGCGCAGGCTATCCTGGCACACACGGTTACGAATACCAGGATGCCCGTCTGTACGCTTCATGGGGTGTTGATTACCTTAAATTCGACTGGTGCAATACCGACAGTATTAACGCGCGTGATGCTTATACCACCATGAGCAAAGCCATCCGTGCGGCGGGCAGGCCAATGATATTTAGTCTTTGCGAATGGGGCAATCACCAACCATGGCTTTGGGCCAAAAACGTGGGGCAACTGTGGCGCACCACTGCCGATATCCATGCCGGGTTTGATAAAGACTTGAACAACGGTTCATGGTCATCATACAGCGTTATGCATATCCTCGATCTGCAAGACCGCATCAGGCAATACGCAGGCCCCGGCCATTGGAACGACCCCGATATGCTGGAAGTTGGCAACGGCATGACTTATGCCGAAGACAAAGCGCACTTCTCACTATGGTGTATGCTTGCCGCGCCGCTCATCGCCGGTAATGATCTGCGCAAAATGAGCGATCAAACCAAGGCCATCCTTACCAACAAGGAAGTAATAGCCGTGGATCAGGATGAATTAGGCATACAAGGCTTTAAATATTATTCGTTTGATGGTTTGGAGATCTATGTAAAACCGCTAAAAGATAATAGCATTGCCGTATGTTTCCTGAACCGTTCATCGCGCCAGCAAAATGTTTATTTCGATTGGAAGGAGCACACTTTGGTTGATGCTATCGCGAAGGTTGATGTAGATTTCGGCAAGACCAGCTATTCCCTGCGCGACCTGTGGACCAAAAAAGATATCGGCACAACAGCCAGAGCCTTTAAGCAAACCATCGGAGCGCATGATGTGGTGATGCTGAAATTAAGCAAACAATAATCCATTATTATCTCGTATCAAAACATGAAATACGCCTTTTCCCTCATTATAGCTTTAACCGCCACCTGCTGCGCATGGGCAAAACCTGTAAAACCAAAGGAACTTACATTTTTCAGTGCTAACGACAAGCACATTAAATATGTAGGCCGCATTGATTTCAGCGACCCGTTGAAACCACGTTTCTGGCAGCCGGGCGTGTACATACAAGCAAAATTTGAGGGAACATCATTAACCATTTCCGTTAATGATGAGGTACTTTATGGCAAGCTGCACAATTACCTTGAGGTAGCAATTGATAACAATAAACCCTTCAGGATCCAGACCACAGGCAAAACCAATGTGATAGAAATAGCGAAGGACCTCGCACCCGGCGAACATATCGTTACCATTTGCAAGGACACCGAAGCGGGCATTGGCTATGTTGAATTTGTTGGCCTGAAATGCGAAAAACTGCTTTCCATAAAACAACCGAAAAGAAAGATAGAATTTATTGGCGATTCCATTACCTGTGGTTCGGGCATTGATGAATCAACTGTAAAATGTGATAAGGGACAATGGTTCGATCAGCATAATGCTTACCTGAGCTATGGGCCAACCGTGGCGAGGCAATTAAATGCGCAATGGTATATCACAGCAGTATCTGGCATCGGCATGATCCACAGCTGTTGTAAAATGGACATCGTAATGCCGCAGGTATTCGACAAGATAAACCAACGTGCCGATACCCTGCAATGGAATTTCTCCAACTATAAACCTGATGTGGTAACCATCTGCCTCGGTCAAAATGATGGCAACCAGGATTCAACAGCCTTTTGCAGTGCCTATGTGGCATTTGTAAAAACGGTGCGGGCACATTATCCTAAAGCGGATATCATTTGTGTAAGCAGCCCCATGGCAAATAATGATCTGAGGCCCATCCTTAAAAAATACATCACCAGCATTCAGCAATACCTGAATAATGAAGGCGACCATCAGGTGTACCATTACTTTTTTGACAAAGACTACAATGATGGCTGCGGCTCCCACCCCGGCATGGCACAACACCAGGTTATTGCCCAGCAACTGGCTGATTATATAAAGCAGGTGGAGAATTGGTAGGAAATTCTTCGTTTGAAGTGAAATTAAACAAAGCATCATTGCGAGGAGGAACGACGAAGCAATCCCCGACTGTACAGATCGTGATGCTTTTGCACATTCTATCCGCTCTGTATAGTTAGGGATTGCTTCGTTCCTCGCAATGACGCGCGGAGAAAAATGAAGTTAACTTCACTTCCCTCTTTGTGCACAGCACAGAGGGTGGTCGAGCGAAGCAACGACCGGGTGAGTCAAATATGCAGGCGATAATAAATGCGCTCCGTTAACTCACCCCGACTTCACTACGTTCGTCGACCCTCTTTACGGCAAGCCGTAAAGAGGGTAAAAGCCATTCTTTTTATCCGTTGGCTGAAGCCAACGGCAATGAATGAACATCAATCTGATATTTAACAAAAGGATATAATTCATTGCCGTCCCATTTATGGGACGGATAGCCAGCAAACAAGAAAGGCTTTAGCCTAACTAACGTTAGGTTAAAGCCTTTCCTTTATTTAATGTAGCTCGAATGTTATTTCACATTCGATGCCAACTCCACCACCTGCTTATCCACATTCCAACCCTCAACCAAAACAGTCGGGTTTTGGCCGCCTACCTTAGCCCATGGGGCGCTAACCGATACCGTTGTACTTTCGCCCGGTGCCAGTGTAAAATAACTTGCCGACCAGTACGCCGGCATTACTTCCTCACCATTCACCATCAGCTGCGGGCGCACAAAAAATGCTATCTGCTTGCTATTGTTGCTGATCTGCAGGATCCATTTATTCTCTTTATAACCTTTCTCCGCTCGGATGAATTTTGTAGTAAGGTTGGTATGGCCCATGCCGTTCAGCGCCTTGTAATCATTACCCGGGGCTGTCCAGTAAGTATTGCGTGATATTACATTACCGCTCGCATCTTTCAGTTTCAATACAATAAAGCACATATCCTTAACATCAGCCAGTACAGCTTTTAACGGCATAGCCGATTGCGTACCTGTTGATGATAGATTCACGGTGCTTGTATGATGATACAACACTTTACTATCTACCGAATAAACATCAGCCTGAGCGGTTAAAACACCAGTACTTTTTAAGGTACGATTAATCACCATCACAGTCGAATCATCCTGATTAAACTGGATGTGTTTGGCTTCGCAGGCATTTTGCATAGCGTAATAACCAGCGTTTGGTTCAAGGTACCAATCGTAGATCTGCCATATCACACTTGGCAGCGCCGCGTTCAGTTTCCAAAGCATTACACCGCCTGTTTCATTTAGTTTATGTCCGTCGGCTTCAAAAATGCCCTGGTAACCTGTGGCATTCATCAGCTGCATTTTGTCGGAGAAGTTAACCATGGTGGTTGGCTGGCCGTAACGGCTCACCATGTCTTTATAATATTCATCGTACTTACCTGCACCGGTGGCCGCATCATGGTAACCCCAAGTATTGTTCAACGGGAAAGGCAGCTTGGTGTCCCAGGTTAAATTAGTAACCGTTTTTGCCAAAGTGGTATATGGCGGCTGCGAAGGGATACCTGTTTCATCCTTAAATACCCAGTCTTTGCCTGCATCAGCTAGTTTATAATATTCTTTCGGATCTCTCCACGCGTACGGACCACCGCTATAAACGCCCGATGCTTTCTCGTCAGGATAAGCGCCTTTCCATCCCGCAGGCAGTTTCGCAAAGCCCGATGAACTTGGGATAAATGGCCTTGTACCATCCAAAGCAATAATATTATCGCGCATAGCATCGTACAGTTCCTTACGGGCGTGGCCCTCGTTACCGCCTGTCCAAACCAGTAAGCTTGGGTGGTTACGGATACGGTATATGGTACTCAATACGTTTTTTACAAATACATTTCCTTCAAGCGGCCAATCCGGCGAGCCTTTAAACTCACCCTGGGTATCGCCGGTAACCCAAAAATCCGACCATACCATCAGTCCGTACCTGTCGGCAGCATTCCAGAATGCATCAGGAGGCGTAACACCACCACCCCAGATCCGTACTAAATTTACATTGGCATTTTTGCACAGGTGCAATTCGTAATCAAAACGTGCCGAATCGCGGTTTACCATCATATCCGGCACCCAGGCACCGCCTACTAAGTGTACACGCTTGCCATTCACATAAAAATCGCGGCGGTTAAAACCGTTCACATCTGTAGATTGTGAACTAACCGTACGCACACCAAATATAAAGGTGGTGTCATCAGCCATGCCTTCAGCATCGGTATATTGCAGGCGGATCTGGTATAAATTTGCCTTACCATAACCTGTAGGCCACCATAAATGCGGTTGGTGAATTAATAAAGCGCCAACGTTATCGGCATTAAAACCAACTTCTTTTGATGAGTTTGTACCAACACTTACCGGTTTTGAGAATTGTACAGGTGCACCTGCAAAGTTTTCAGGCTTTATAGAAACCGTAAGCGTACCGTTTTTCTCAGCCGCTGTATGGTTTGTCAAAGTTAAGTTCAATGATAATTTGGCAACGCTGGTATCCGGCAAATTAGGCAGATCCGTTTTTAATTGCGGGTGACCGATAGTTACCGCGCCCGTAGTACGCAGGAAAACCGGCTGCCAGATACCCATGTTACGGTCACGTACCGGTGGGATCCAGTCCCAGCCTACGGAACAAAGCATGGTAACGTTTTTACCAATATCGCCTGTAGGCCCACCATTTAAAAAGAATGGCCCCATTGCTTCCAGTTGTTCTTTATCCGGGAAACCGGGCTCATCCAAAGGGTAGATCTTAACTGCTAAAGCATTAGTCCCTCCGGAGATGATCTGCTTGCTTACATCCAGACTATATTCGGCAAACATGCCCGCCATTTGGGTAGAGTCGGTGATCTGTTTACCGTTTACCCACACCGCTGCACGATAGTTTATACCTTTAAATATCAGTTGAAAAATCCGTCCCCTGTCGCTTGCCGGTACATTAAAAGTGGTGCGGTACCAGTAAGGTTTTTTCCATGGGTTAGGCTGATTTGGCAGAAAACTATATTGCTCCAGGTTATATTCTTTGTTGAATTTGTCTGACGCATCGGGGATCAGCATATTGTTCAACCCAAGGTATGGCGAAGGGTAAATTTTATTGGCAACAAGTCCTGTAAGTACAGTCGACGGTACTTTTACCGGGAACCAATACACGCTCGATTCATATTTTGGCTGCGATATAGCGGCGCCATCTTCATTAATTAAACCCGAAGCCTGTAGCTGAAAGTCCGTAAGTTTAACCTGCTTAATGCTGCCCTTTTGTGCGTAAAGGTTTGCATTTAAAAATAAGCCGGATAAAAATATCGGTAGAAATTTGATCCCCTTTTTCATTATCATATTTATAATATTATTAACTTGTATGCCGTTGAACTTTATAACTGCTATTATACCGGCAAAATGTGACGAAATATAGAATTTATAGTTTTTTAAACAGTTATATTTTTATCGCAATTGTTGACATTATTTTACCATTCGGCTAATAAATTTTTTACTTAATTTAACTTAGTACCCGGCTTTTATTGCGCAACTTATTAAAACCCAGTTATAGCCAATATTTATAGTTATGAAAAAAGTATTATGTATTGCCGCCGTTTTGTGCAGCGCAATTTACGTTAAAGCACAACACGTTGCTACGGCAAGCCCCATCGATAAAAAAGTTAATGCGCTGGTCGCTAAAATGACCCTCGATGAAAAGATCGGTCAGATGACGCAGCTTACGCTCGACGAAGTTTTGCAAACCACCGATGGCACAGCAGTACAGCCTTTACAAATAGATACCGCTAAGCTAAAAGTAGCTTTATTAAAATACCATGTTGGGTCGATATTAAACGTTAGCGGCGGCGCTAACTCGCGCGAACTGTGGTTCGCCCTTATTAGCAAGATCCAGGAATTTGCTACTAAAGACCGATTGAAGATCCCCGTAATATATGGCATTGATGCCATGCATGGACAGAACTATACCGTGGGCGCTACTCTTTTCCCGCAGGAAATTGGCATGGCAGCTACCTTTAACCCCGAACTTGCCCGTCGTGAAGGTGAGATAACCGCTTATGAAACCCGTGCCAGCTATATCCCATGGAATTTCTCCCCGGTGCTCGACTTAGGTAAAAATGCGCTTTGGCCACGTATCTACGAAACTTTTGGCGAGGATCCGTACTTAGTGAAAACTATGGGTGCCGCGGTTATCAAAGGTTACCAGGGTAATGATATCAGCAATAAATACAAAGTTGCATCGTGCTTAAAACACTATTTAGGCTACAGCTTCCCGCTGGACGGAAAGGACCGTACCCCAGCCTGGATCCCGGACCGTTACATGCGCGAATACTTTTTACCATCATTTGCCGAAGCAGTAAAATCAGGAGCAAAATCGGTAATGATCAATTCATCTGAAATTAATGGCATCCCTGTTCACGCCAGTAAATACATATTAACTGATGTTTTACGCGGCGAATTAAAATTCACCGGGATTGCTGTTACCGACTGGCAGGACATTAAATACCTGCACGATCGCCACCACATTGCAGCTACCCAAAAAGACGCGGTAATGATAGCCATAAATGCGGGTATTGATATGAGTATGGTACCTTACGATTACTCTTTCTGCAAATATTTAAAGGAACTGGTTAACGAACACAAAGTACCAATGACCCGCATTAACGAGTCGGTAAAAAGGATCCTGAAGGTTAAATACGAACTGGGCATTTTTGAGCGCCCGGTTGGCAATCCTGCCGATTATCCAAAATTTGGCTCTCCGGAGTTTGAAGCGGCTAGTTTAAAGGCAGCTACCGAATCTATCACCCTGTTAAAAAACACCAACAATATATTGCCGCTTAAAAAGGATGCAAAGGTACTGGTTACCGGGCCTGCGGCTAATACCATGCGTTCGCTTGATGGTGGCTGGAGTTATACCTGGCAAGGCGATTTCAGCGATAAATTTGCTTCTGAGAAAAACACGATCTTAAAAGCCATCATCCAAAAAATTGGCAAGGATAATGTTGATTATCATGCCGGCACCACGTTTACCGATGCTGTTGATATTGATGCGACCGTCGCGGCAGCAAAAAAAGCAGATGTAATAGTTCTATGCTTAGGCGAACCATCTTATGCTGAAAACCCGGGCAATATAAATGATTTGAATATTCCCGTTGTACAAACCCAATTGGCTAACGAACTGGCAAAAACAGGCAAACCTATTGTTTTGATAATGGGCGAAGGCAGGCCGCGTATTATTACTGAGGCCGAAAGTAAATCTGCCGCTACCATTATGGCTTACCTATCGGGCAATGAGGGTGGCAACGCGCTTGCCGATATTCTATTTGGCGATGCGAATCCATCGGGCAGGTTGCCGTTCACTTACCCGCGCTATCCTAACGCGCTGGTTAACTATTACCGTAAAAATATTGAGAACGGTAACAGTGATGATGCCCAGGGTTACAACCCGCTTTATGAGTTTGGTTATGGTTTAAGCTACACCACATTTGCTTATAGCAATCTGCACATCAGCAAACCAACCCTGAGCGCTAATGAAACATTAACAATTTCTGTCGATGTGAAGAACACTGGTACTCGTGTTGGTAAGGAAAGTGTGTTATTATACATCAGCGAACTATATGCTTCCGTTACGCCAGACACTAAGCGCTTAAGAGGTTTTGATAAGATTGAATTGAAGCCCAACGAAAGCCGCACCGTAACATTTAAGATTACGCCGACAGACATTTCATTTATTAACGACCTGAGCAAACGTGTAACCGAAGCCGGTGAATTTAAAATTCAGCTGGGCAACCAAACACAAAGCTTTAATTACTTAACCAATATTGCCCCGTCGCGCACGGGTAGATTATAAACCAGTTTTTTAAGGAAACAAAGGATTTCAATTATGAAAAAGTATTTCATTGCAGCAGTAATTTTGCTGGCAACAGGCAGTTCCTACGCCCAATTAAAGCAATATAATATTACCAGTTACGGCGCTGTAGCCAATTCAACAGCATCATGCACCAAGGCAATACAAACAGCCATTGACGCTTGTAACGCCGGTGGTGGCGGCGATGTGGTTGTGCCAACCGGCGTATTTTTAACCGGCACTATCCACCTTAAAAGCAACGTAAACCTGTACCTGCAAAGCGGTGCTATACTTCGCGGCAGTACCAATTTAAATGATTATGAAACCTTCAGGGCCGATTCAACCGTGCAACAGGTGCATAAGGGCATGCTTTTTACCCAGGATGCCGAAAATGTAAGCATAACCGGTCAGGGACAAATAGATGGCAACAGCGATGCGTTTTTTGAACTGGATAAAGCCAAAAAACTGGATGACGTTACTACGCAATACACCCGTCAGGGAGCAAACTTCCGTCATGTAGAGTCGGGCATTGGCGATGGGCCGGTTGTGCCGAAGGACAGGCCGTACCAGATGATTGTATTCAGCAATTGCAAAAGGGTAAATGTTAAGGATGTATTCATCACCAATGCCCCGTTCTGGTGTATGCACCTGGCCGATTGTGATGCTGCCGTAATAAATGGCATCCGCCTGTGGAATGGTCTGCTGGTGCCTAATGCTGATGGGATCGACATTACCAGTTGCACTAATGTGATCGTGACTAATTGCGATATCCGCACAGGCGATGATTCTTTTGCCATTGTTGGCTACGACCACCATTTCGAGATCCCGGGCTTTGAGCATCTGCACCATATCTCCGAGAATATCATCATCAGCAATTGTAACCTGCAATCATCATCAAGCGCTATCCGTATAGGCTTTTTGGATCAGAATACCGTTCGCAATGTGCAGATCAGCAATATTAATATCACCAATTCAACCCGTGGTATAGGTATTTTCCTGCGGGATAAGGGTTCATTGGAGAACATCAGCATAAACAATGTTTACATTGAAACCCGCCTGCATACCGGCGACTGGTGGGGCAACGGCGAACCCATCCACATCTCAGCCATCCGCGGCAAAGCCGATGTAAAACTGGGGCAGATTAAACATGTAACTTTCAGCAACATTGTATGCAAAGGCGAAAATGGCATGCTGCTATATGGTACCGATGAAAGCGTTCTACAGAACATTTCCTTTAACCACATCCGCTTTGAACTTGCCGACAGCAAACTAAACGATGTAGCAGGCGGCAATATTGATCTTCGTGGTTGTTTAAATTTAAAGGATGGCTTATTTAAAAGCGACATCCCCGGCTTTCTGGCACAATATGTTGACGGGCTATCCATAAACGATTTTCAGTTAACATGGACCAACCCGCGCATGCCCTGGTTAACCAATGGCATAGAGGTAAATCATTTTAAAAATGTTAAGATCACCAATTTTGCAGGTACAGCATCGCCAACAAACCCAAAAGCTTATCCTGTTGAAGTTAAAAATGGGGATGGTTTTGTAAGTGATTTAAAGGTGAGTGAAGTGCATAAGGTTGATGTGAAATAGTTTGTTCCTCGTATTAAAACTGGCTTCAGTTTGCAACTGAAGCCTACAGATGACGATGTCTTTGGGTAACGAATCATCTTTCAGTTTGCAACTGGGTTACGGTAGACTTATCTTGCGCAGCCGCTCATTGCCGCGGAGGCTACTACTTTTGTCTTGATACAAAAGGTAGCAAAAAATCAAGTCAATAGAAAGGCTTCTTTGCCGCACGAGGCCATTGCCCTGCAAATCAGGCAAAACCTGGGCTGCTATATTTTTACCCTGCTGCCGCTACACACTTTGGCCTTTACCCTTCTGTAAAAATCTGCTAATGCCCTGCCATTACACTCAAAGGCCACCATCGTTTTGCCTGCTTACGCCCGAAGCTGTTCTACTGACAGGGAAGAAGAACCTTAATTGAACCGGATTGAAAAGAGCATAGGCCCTGACAACAAGGGCGGGCCAGCGTAAAGGCGGGAATGACGGTTTAGCTTTTTGGGTGATGTGAGAATACGAAGTATTCGAACAGCGAAAAAAGTGTGAAGAACCGGCAGGGAGCGCTGAAGCATCCTTGTTGTCTTGACTTTTTTGGTTACTTTTTGTGTCAAGACAAAAAGTGACTTCTTAGCGAAAAGCGATACCATGCGATAAGTTTACGATCATTTCATAACAGCTATGCAAAGTCGGGGATTGCCTCGTGCCTCGCAATGACGCGCGGCTGGATTGAATACTACTTAACTATGCATCGCTTCCAGTAAGTAATCAACAAAAAAACATAATTGTGAATAAAAATCATCATTTCACAAGGGCGAATGCTTTTATATTTACAATAAGCTACCTATAATTGACGTTCCAACACATAACTAAAACTTTTTAACATGAAACTTTTAAGATCAGGTATTGCTCCAATTATTGTTTTAAGTGCTTTAATTACTTTACAGGCATGTAAGGCTAAAAAACTGGTACAGGCTCCGCCTCCGCCACCTGAAGCCCCTGCCCCGGTAACGCCGCCACCTCCGCCGCCTGCTCCTGCTCCGCAGCCAACACCGCCGCCACCTGCTCCAAAACCAGATTACAACTTTAGTAACATACAGTTTGAGTTTAACTCAGGTATATTAAAAACAGATTCGTACCCTGCACTCGATAACGCAGCTGCCCAAATGAAAATGGACCCGACCGTTAAATTTAACCTGAGCGGTTTTGCATCAGCCGAAGGTACCGACGCGCATAATATGCAACTATCTATTGACAGGGCAAACGCTGTAAAAGCATACCTGGTGAACTCAGGCGTAAGCGCTGATAATATTACAACCAAAGGTTACGGCGAGGCAAACCCTGTTGCCGATAATACTACCGAAGCCGGCAGGATATTGAACCGCCGTGTGGAGATGAAAAAAGCGAATTAAAATTAGTGCTCCCGACGAGATTCGAACTCGTCCACGTTCTAAGAAATGCCCGAAGAGAGACCCGAATTCTCAACGGGCATTTTTTTTCTTTATATTTGAAAGTAAACCACTTATATCCATTAAACTTCGGCAATGAAAAAAATCCTGGTATTGACCATCGTTTTCACCATCAGCATAAATTTATTTGCACAAAACGATCATGAATGGCATTATTTATTCGATGGAAAATCGATAAATGAATTACGGGGCTATAAAATGGATACTTTCCCTAATGCCTGGAAGGTTGAAAACGGCGCCCTGGTAGCCCAAACAGATGTCCCTAATGTGGATTTAGTGAGCAAGGATACTTACACCAATTTCGACCTTACCTTAGAGTGGGCAGTTTCAAAAGCTGGTAACAGCGGTATATTTTATAATGTGCAGGAGAACTCAAGCCACGAATCGGGCAATGGTAACAGCCCAAACTGGCTGGATAATTTCGAGTTTCAGATACTGGATGATATTGATTTTAATGACCATGAACCCCGCCGGTCTGCAGGCTCGTTATATGACCTGATCACCCCGGTAAATAAACATCTTAAGCCTGTTGGAGAATACAATACCGCACGCTTACTGGTTGACCATGGCCACGTAGAGCAATGGCTGAACGGTGAAAAAGTAGTGGAATATGAACTAGGATCGAAGGAAATAAACGGCCTGATAGCCAAAAGTAAATACAGGACCAACCCTAATTTTGCAAAATCAACCAGCGGGCACATTATGTTCCAACATCACGGACAAAAGGTTTGGTTGAGGAATATTAAGATAAAACGGTTGTAATTAGTAGCCATGAATAAAAAAAGCGGGATGAACAACTCGTAGTTATCATTATTCCACTCTCTGCCCGATAAAATACGAATGTCGAACTCTCGTATTGAATATTGCAAGAAAATTGTAGGGTTAAAGGTAAAATAATCAAAAAAGATTATTTTATTCTCTTTCTCTGATGCTGTACTTTTTTACGTGTTTTTCAAAGCAGCATGAATATGGCTAACAATTACACAAATGCAAGTTCTTGATTGTCTTTTGATTGCAATCTACTTAGCGCATCATTCATTGCCACTTCTTTGATCAAGCCTTTTAATGAAATATCTTCATCTATTAAACTCCAGCGGATACCAATACCATTACCTCTTATTTCGGCTGTTTCTAATTCTTCCTTACTTGCATTTTTTATTCTCGGAAAATGCTTTATTGCAACTTTAATTACTGCACTATTTGTCAAAAGCAAAACAATTAAGTTCAATTCCTTGCTAATGATAAATTGCTGAATGCGAATTCCTTTTTCAAAAATCAATTTATCAAAAGGATCCGAAGATCTCTTGTTTACAATAATATCTGCTTTTTTATTTTTTGAAATGTTCATCCCAACTTTTAATTATTTCACTACTATGTTCTTTTATCAATTTCATAATTTCTTTACGCTCCCGAGGTTTAAACCCGTATGAATACTGTTCTAAAATAGGATTCATCCAAATCTTAGCTTCTGCGCCACCTTTTTCTACATGTACATGTACTGGTTCATTGTTTTCATTGCTGTAAAAAAAGAACCTATATCCAAAAATTTCAAAAATTGTGGGCATATTACAAAAATACTAAAAGTATTACTAAAATAAATAGAATTACGGTTCAAAACCAAACGAGATTCGAATTTTTACAAGTTTAAAAGTGCCCGAAGAGAAACCCGAATTCTCAACCCGCGCCTGTTCAAGCGTCCACGCTTGAACCCCAAAACCTGTAAGCGTCCACGCTTACACCATCAAAACCGACACATAACACACTGATTATAAACACCATAAAACAAAATGACAATTCAATGTACATTGATATTCATTTATCACCGTACATTTGCTTAACACTGTTAAATGATTTAATAGGGTAAACACAAAATGGCAAGTAAAGACAGAATACTGCGTTTGAAGGAAGAAACCCGCACAAACATACTGGGTGCAGCACTTCAAATAGTTAAGGAAGACGGATGGCAGGCGCTAAGCATGCGCAAAATAGCCGATGTAATTGAATACACCGCTCCTATTATATATGAATACTTCTCGAATAAAGAAGCAATACTGCTTGAGTTGAGTCGTCAGGGCTACCTTTTATTATCAAAGGACTTGGAGGAAGCGAAAAGCAAACACCGTTTACCGGCAAAGCAATTAGAAGCCATGTGGGTAGCCTATTGGAACTTCGCCTTTGCCAATAAGGAATTATACCAGGGCATGTTTGGCGTATCAACCAACTGCTGTTGCGAAATGGTGAACACTTTACCCGAGGCCGGAAAGCCATGGGAAATGTTCAGCGAAATAATAGGCGAACTAATGGGTGTTGACGATATGGAAGCTGATGTGATCTGTACAAAATATTACACCTTCTGGTCGGTAGTACATGGTTTAATATCTATCAACCTGCTGAGCCGCGGTTCATCTGATGAGATCAACCGCCAAGTATTGAGAGATGCCATCAGCGGTATTATAAACACCCTAAAACCACAAAATGCCTGATTTGAGCATTTGATGTTTAAACAATAAAATTTACATCATCGCAATAATCAGAGATAAAAATTTAAAATAATACAATAATGAAAGCAAATACCTCAAATTTTTACCAATTACTTAACAGTGTTAGAAAATCTAACCATGTTAAGGATTATTTATGGTACGCTGCAACCAACTCCGTTTACCATATCAACCGCATATTACGACTACTTAATTATTAGCACATCACACATTAAATGCATATCGAAAAACAAGTACACAAATCAATGCCCTCACAATTTCCTTCATCATTAATAAACATTAACACTCACAAAATGAAACGCATCATCTTAGGACTCGTAGCTATAACACTATTATACAGCTGCTCATCGCAGCCCGCGGCGCCAACTGCTCCGCCGCCGCCAACATTACCCGTAGCAACGGTAACACTTGGTAATGATACTACTTACCAGGAATACCCTGCCTCAATTGAAGGCACTGTAAACGTGGAGATCCGCCCGCAGGTAAGCGGTACTTTAGATAAAGTATTTGTTGACGAAGGTGCTTATGTAACCGCCGGTCAGCCGATCTTTAAAATTAACGAACTGCCATATCGCGCAGCATATAACAATGCGGTAGCAAGCCAGCATGCTGCAGAAGCCGCACAGGCAAACGCTCAGCTGGAGGTTGACAAATTAACCCCGCTGGTTGCCAACAAGGTAGTATCAGAGTACCAGTTAAAAACTGCAAAATCAACTTACCTGGCATCAGTTGCTAATGTTGAACAGGCTAAAGCAAACGTAGCTACAGCTTCTATCAACTTAGGTTATACCATTATTAAAGCACCTGTTAACGGTTACATTGGCCGTTTAGAAAAGAAACAGGGAAGCCTGGTATCACCAACCGATGCTGCCGCATTAACTTTATTATCTGATGTACATAACGTACACGTTTACTTCGCTTTAGGCGAAAAGGATTTTGTAAGCTTTAAAGAACAATATCCGGGTACAACTCTAAAAGATAAACTGAAAGCTTTACCTCCGGTAACTTTATTACTGGCCGATGCAACTCAATACCCGCAAGAGGGCAGTATTGATATGATCGACGGTCAGTTTGATAAAACCACCGGCGCTATAACCGTGAGGGCAAGTTTCCCTAACGCACAGGGCCTTTTACGCTCTGGCAACACCGGTAAGATCCGTTTAAGCCTGCAACATAAAGACGCTTTAATAATCCCTGAATCAGCAACTGTTGATATGCAGGATAAAACGTTCGTATTTACCGTAGGCGATAGCAGCAAAGTAAAAAAGGAGGCTATCACTATTATTGGTAAAACAGGCGACAATTACCTTGTTAAAGACGGCGTAAAAGTGGGCGACGAGATCGTACTGAGCGGCGTTGATAAATTACAGGAAGGCATGGTGATCCAGCCTCAGAAAGCGACAGAGAAAACTGCCGCCGTAATAAAGAAATAATACATACACTTAAACTTTAAAGTCATGTTTCAGAAATTTATAGAAAGACCGGTACTATCAACAGTTATCTCCATTTTATTGGTGATAGTTGGTATACTTGGTTTAACAAAGCTGCCCCTGGAGCGGTTCCCGAACATCGCCCCTCCATCGGTACTGGTATCAGCTGTGTACCCGGGCGCTAATGCCGAAACTATCCTGCGTTCGGTAACCCCGTCGTTAGAAGAAGCAATTAATGGTGTGGAAGACATGACCTACATGACCTCCACCGCCAGTAATGATGGTACTTTAGGTATCACCGTTTACTTTAAACAAGGCACCAACCCCGATCAGGCTGCTGTTAACGTTCAAAACCGTGTTTCGCAGGCAACAAGCCAGTTACCGGCCGAGGTTGTGCAGTATGGTATAACCACAACTAAACAGCAAAACAGCTTTATTGGTGCTATGGGTATATACTCAACAGATCCTAAAAAATACAATTCGACATTTGTAAATAACTACGCGCAGATCAACATTATTCCTGAACTTAAACGTATCCAGGGTGTAGGTTCTGCCCAGGTGTTTGGTGGTATTAAGGATTATTCAATGCGTATTTGGTTAAATCCAGCCCAATTAGCTACTTACAAAATTACACCTGCCGAAGTAATGGCAGCTATACAGGACAAAAACCTTGAAGCAGCTCCCGGTAGATTTGGCGAGCAAAGCACTGAAGCATTTGAATATGTAATTAAGTATAAAGGCAAGCTTACCACTCCCGAAGAATATCAAAATATAGCTATCCGTGCAAATGCAGATGGTTCTGTATTACATTTAAGAGATGTGGCCCGGGTTGAACTTGGTGCTTACAGCTACAGTAGTATCAACAGGTTGAACGGCAATGAGGGTATTATCATTGGTATTATACAATTGGCAGGTTCAAACGCTAACCAGATCCAGATTGATATTGATAAACTGATGGTGAAATTATCTAAGGATTTCCCGGTAGGTATCAAATATAACCAGTTCTATCGTACCAAAACAGACTTGGATGAATCCATTGACCAGGTTGAACATACCTTGGTAGAAGCATTCGTGCTGGTATTTATCGTGGTATTTATATTCCTGCAGGATTTCAGGTCGACATTGATCCCGGCTATAGCAGTTCCGGTTGCTATTATCGGTACGTTCTTCTTCATGAACATCTTTGGTTTCTCTGTTAACCTTTTAACCTTGTTCGCCCTTGTACTGGCTATCGGTATTGTGGTGGATGACGCGATTGTGGTGGTAGAGGCCGTGCACGCCAAAATGGAACACGACCCGAGCCTTACACCAAAACAGGCAACCACAAGTGCCATGAGTGAAATTAGCGGTGCCATTATATCCATTACATTGGTTATGGCGGCGGTGTTTTTACCGGTTAGTTTTATGACTGGTTCAACAGGTATATTCTACAGGCAGTTTGCACTAACCATGTCAATAGCCATCGTTATATCAGCGGTTAACGCTTTAACTTTAAGCCCTGCACTTGCAGCCTTATTTTTAAAGAACAAACATGCCGATGGTCACGAAGCACATAAAGCAAGCTTTACCGAGAAATTTTACGCTGGCTTTAACGGCGGTTTCAATTACATGACCAACAAGTATGTAGGCGGCTTAAAAGTTCTTATCCGTAATAAATGGATCAGTATGGCCGGGCTTGCTTTGGTAATTGTTGTTACAGTTTTCCTGGTAGGCAGAACAAAAACAGGCTTTATACCTACCGAGGATCAGGGCTTTGTGGCTATCGCGGTTTCAACCCCATCCGGTACTTCATTGGCCAACACCAATAAAATATTAAAACAAGCCGAATCACAGCTGAACACTTTACCATCATCAAGGTTTGTGATGTCATTAGCGGGCTTTAACTTTTTAACATTATCAAATAGCCCATCAGCAGGTCAGATCTTCCTGTTGTTAAAACCTAATAAAGACAGAGGCGCTGTTAAGAATATTGATGATATACAAAATATTGTAAGGGGAAAAATGGCCGGTATACCGGGCGGTACGTTCTTCGTATTTAGTTTCCCAACTGTTCCGGGCTTTAGTAACGTGGAAGCGATGGACGTAATGCTGCAGGATAAAACCAATGGCAGGCTGGATAAATTTAGCGGTGTAGCCAGCAATTTTATTGGCAAACTGATGGCTAAACCGGCAATTGCCTACGCCTTTACCTCTTTCAAAGCAGATTATCCACAATTACAATTAGAAGTTGATGACGAAAAAGCTGCTCAATTGGGCGTAAATGTTAAGGACATTTTATCAACCATGCAGGCTTACTTCGGTACTGCGCAAGCATCAGACTTTAACCGTTTTGGTAAATACTACCGTGTAATTGTTCAGGCTGATATTGCCGATAGGACAGACCCTGCATCAATTGACCGCGTGTTTGTTAAAAACAGCGCCGGCGACAATGTGCCGATCAATACGCTGGTTAAACTAACCCGTGTTTATGGTTCAGAAACTGCTTCACGTTATAACCTGTTTAACTCTATCGAGGTAAATGCTATCCCTAAACCGGGTTACAGTTCAGGCGACGCGATCAAAGCTATAGAGGAAACTGCTAAAGAGCAATTGCCAACCGGCTATGCTTATGAGTTCTCCGGTCAAACCCGTGAAGAGATCTCATCAGGTGGTCAATCAGCAATCATATTTATGCTTTGTTTGGTGTTTGTTTACTTCCTGTTAGCAGCGCAGTACGAAAGTTACATATTGCCATTGGCGGTAATACTTTCAATACCTACAGGTATACTTGGTGTGTTTGTGGTGCTGGGCCTAACCGGTATCGAAAACAACATCTACGTACAGGTAGCGCTTATCATGCTTATCGGTTTATTAGCCAAAAATGCGATCCTGATCATTGAGTTTGCCGTTCAGCGCCGCAAGGCAGGGCTCAGCCTGGTTAATTCAGCTATAGAAGCAGCACGATTAAGGATCAGGCCGATCATCATGACCTCACTGGCATTCGTGTTCGGTCTGTTCCCGATGAGTATTGCCACCGGCCCATCAGCACAAGGTAACCACTCTATTAGTATTGGTGCCGCAGGCGGGATGGTTTCAGGTGTAATACTGGGTCTGTTTATTATCCCGGTACTGTTCGTAATATTCCAGGCTTTGCAGGAACGTATCTCAGGTAAACCGATAGCTGCGTTGTCAAATAATGGTACTAACGAACATGGACACGTAAATGGTAATACAGTTGTATTGGCAGATGAGTATTCAGCATAAAGAATTGGCTTTCCCTTGCTCCACCCTCTTTTCGCTTTAGCGAAGAGAGGGTAGACGAGCGAAGCAAGTCGGGGTGAGTCAACTCTGCAGGGTGCATAAACGCGTTAATATCGCTTCAATATTTAACTCACCCTGTCGTTGCTTCGCTCGACATCCCTCTCTACCGCAAGCGGTAAAGAGGAAAATAAGCAAGAGGAAATTAACTAAAGACGATAATTTTAGTAATCAATAACATGAAAAATATATTATACAGTGCCGCTTTTCTATTGTTGTTAAGCGCCTGTAACGTATCTAAAGACGTAAAAACACCCAAGCCCACGTTACCTGATACTTTCAGGAATGCGGCAGCTACCAAGGATACCACCAGCATTGGCGATATAAAATACAGCAGCTTTTTTGCTGATCCAACCTTGCAGAAGCTGATCGACAGCGCTATAGCCAGGAACTATGATATGCAGATAGCTGTTAAAAATATCGAGGCATCACGCTTGTTATTTAAACAGGTGAAATGGAACAACGTACCACAGGTTGACCTGAACGTAACTGCAAGTACTGATCGCCCGGCAGATAACAGCCTTGATGGTTTAAGCCTTGCGCAATACAATATCGGTACAAACCATATTGAGAATTACCAGGCCGATATTTCCCTTTCATGGGAAGCTGATATCTGGGGTAAGATCCGCAGCCAAAGCAAGCTGGCATTTGCCAACTACCTGCAAACACAGGAAGCCAGGAAGCTGATCCAAACCAATATTGTGGCCAGCGTATCACAGGGTTACTACAACCTGCTGATGCTTGACGCGCAAATAAACATTGCCAAAAGCAGTGTAAGATTGGACGACAGCACCCTGCGTATCATTAAATTACAATATGATGCCGGGCAGGTAACATCATTAGCTGTACAACAGGCCCAGGCACAACTGCAGGCAGCTGCCGAATTAGTTCCCCAGTTTGAACAGAACATAGCCATACAGGAAAACGCCCTGAGCATCTTAGCCGGACAATTGCCTGATAAGGTCACCCGTAATGCTACGCTGGACCAGCAGGCTTTACCTGATAGTTTATCAGCAGGTGTGCCATCAGCCATAGTTAGTCGCCGCCCTGATGTGCACAGCGCTGAGTTGGCTTTGGTTGTTGCCAATGCAAACGTTGGAATTAACAAAGCCTCAATGTACCCTGCCCTGCGTATAACAGCCGATGGTGGTGTAAATTCGTTCAAGGCGAGCAACTGGTTCAACATACCATCATCATTATTTGGTATAGTTGCCGGTAGTGTGTTGCAACCCTTGCTTGATCATAAAGAGTTAAAAACACAATATGATGTAGCACAGGTTAACCGCGAAAAAGCAGTACTGCAATTCAGGCAAACCGTATTGAACGCTGTAGGCGAAGTATCTGATGCTTTAGTTAAGATAGAAAAACTAAAGGCACAGGAAACTATTGAAGCCAACAGGGTAACAACTCTTAACCATGCCACAAACAACGCCAGCCTGTTATTTAAAAACGGTATGGCCGATTACCTTGAAGTAATTACAGCACAAAGCAATGTATTACAAAGCCAGCTGCAATTAGCTACCATTAAGAGAGATGAGTTGAGCGCTGTGTCAGAGCTTTACCAGTCGCTGGGTGGTGGTTGGAGATAAAAATTAGTACAACAATCATATATTAAGAAGCCCGGCGGAGAATATCTGCCGGGCTTCTTTGTTTTATAATCAACGAACTCTATTCAATTCGCCCGTTCAAGCGTCCACGCTTGAATGCAAAAAAGTTTAAGCTTCCACGCTTAACTTTAACACACGAGCGTGGACGCTTGAACCGGCGAGGAGGCTTCTTTATCTTATTTCTTATATTATTTAGGTATCGTAAAATAACCCGTTTTGCAAAATTGAAGCAATAGCTTGTTGTTCATGTTTAACAAGCCGATCCAATTCATGCTGATCCATCTCACTTTTTACGCCGATAAAATTGCAGGTAAAGCCATTTAGTATTTCTGCATAAATTAACTTGATGCGTTCTATGTGAAAATCCGAGGTGATCACTGTTAATTTTACACCTGTCATTGCCGAAACAATTTGCTTTATTTTCATTGCGTCGTCAACCGAATTAGCAGATAAAGCATTTGCTAAAAAGGCACCCTCCGGTATTCCCCGTTCAATTAAATATTTTCTTGCATACACAGCATGTGCTGTTTGGGTAGTATTAAAATGTTCGCCCCATCCGCCTGTACACAAAATATAGGCGCTTTGAGTGTAAATATCTAAGCAATAATCAAGGCGACTTTTCGCAATGCTTCCCAGTTCTCCCATACTTGAGTTTGTGGAACCTAAAACAACAATTATTTCTCTTTCCGAGATCTTCATAATAACTAAAACCCGAGCTGTTCAGCCTATCAAATATATTGATTAGTAAGTCATCTATGCTTATTATTTCCGTACATCGCCTGTATCAGAAGCGAACATTCGCAAATTCAAATTTTCGATACAAATAATTAATAATAAAATACTTATCCACATGGCATATCATTTGAATAATATGATATCATGAGAAAAATCCTGCTCGCTTTCGCATTATTTATGGCCGTTAATCACACCTTCGCGCAATACTCTAAGGCTGATACATTTATCCGGTCATTCACCCAAAAGAACAACTTTAACGGAACTATCCTTATCGAACAAAACTCAAAAATCACTTATAAAAAAAGCTTTGGCTTCGCCGATATGGCTTTCAAAACGCCTAACACGCCTGATACCCGGTATAAGATCGCTTCCATTACCAAAGCCTTCACTTCAGTACTAGTATTGCAATTGGTTGAGCAGGGTAAGATCGATCTCGACAAAACCATCATCACCTATCTACCCGATTATAAAGGGCCTGCCGGAACTAAAGTAACCGTTAGGCAATTGCTCAATATGACATCTGGCATGCGTAATATGGATAATAATGCCTCATCGCTTGATGCGGTTTTAAAGAATGGACTACCACAATATCAATTACCATATACCAGCGATCAACTGCTTACCAAATTTTGCAGCGATTCATTAGTTAAAGAGCCTGGTAAAGAGTTTGACTATAATAATGCAGATTTCATCATTCTGGGTAAGATCATAGAAAAAGTTAGCGGCAAAACTTATGAACAAAATTTACAGGATAAAATATTACAGCCTTTGCAAATGACCAATTCGGGTATGCTGTCGCAGGATAAAATTATCAATAGACTGGCCAATACTTATTTCTACAGAGATGACATCAAGGCATTGGTAAGTGATCTGCCCGTCTATATGGAGAACTGGTATGCGGCAGGTGGTATGTACTCCACTGCTGATGATCTCCTGAAGTTTTCGGATGCCTTATTCACCGGCAAATTACTGAAGCAATCAACATTAAACCAAATGTTCACTTCAGGCTTGGGCGAATACGGGCTGGGCGTTTGGGTGTATTTAAAGTATGAGATCAACCATAAAATGTACACCATTATTAAAAGGCCCGGTTCCATTATGGGTGCACAAACCATGCTGTTTCATATTTTGGAGGACGGCTCAACCATCATCATTTTAAGTAATACAGGCACAGTAAGTTTGGATAATCTGGCTGCTGAGATTGCCAAGCAGATTGTTGATTAAAAAATTATCAGTTTCAAGTTCGCTACACGCCCATTCAAGCGCCACGCTTGAATGCAAACGGTCTTAAGCGTCCACGCTTAACTTCCATACACGAGCGTGGACGCTTGAACCTGCGATTCCTATCCTATCAATGATCCGACGATGGCACAACCACTGCCCTTGTTTTATCACGTTTAGCAACAAATAATAACAGGGGTAGCACAATCGCAAAGAAGAAGCCGATCAAAAAATATCCATCCAAATAACTGGAAAAAGATGATTGCTTTACCACCACCAACTCGATCAATTGCATAGCCTTTTGTTTAGCATCAAGAAACCCAAAGCCCTTTTGCTGAAACTGGTGTGTGTAAGCGCTTACCCTGGCTATTGATATGGGGTTATCATTGGTGATATGTGTGATCATATCCATCCTGTGCGAAGCTATCCTGCGAGCCACGTAAGTGTTAATGATAGAGATGCCGAACGAACCACCCAACTGCCGCATCATGTTATTGAGCGCTGTACCCTGCGGCATGTCTTTAGCTTCCAGCGATGATACCGCCAAGGTACCCAGCGGAACAGTAAGCAAGGCCATGCCTATTGCTCTAAAAATAAGATTCAACGTAATATTAAAAGCAGGCGTTTCCAAATTGATCCTCGACATGGACCAGTTGAAATAGATAAAACACAAGAAGCCAAATAAAACGATCAAAGCAGGAGAAATGCCCTTCTGCAATAACTTACCGGTAACTATCAGCGCTATTACCGCTACAATTGAACCCGGCAGCAACAGCAAACCCGATTGTGTAGGCGTAAAGCCTAAAATCCGCTGCGCTACAACCGGCGTTAAGTAAATGGAGGTATACATCCCCATCCCCGTAATAAAGGTGAGCACCGCGGCAATACTCAACGACCGGAACCTTAATATATGCAGGTTTACCACCGGGTTTTCGATGTTCAACTCCCAGATAACAAACGCTGTTAATGCCAAGATAGCCACAACGGTTAAAAAGGTAATATACCCTGCGGAGAACCAATCGTCGGTTTGGCCGCGTTCCAATACTATTTGTAACGAGCCTATGCCTACTATCAGCAGCATAATGCCTACCCAGTCTATCTGCCTGGCCTTTTGTCTGAGTGGTTCATATAGTAAAAACAGGCATGATACTGCCGCAGCCATACCGATTGGAACATTTATATAAAAGATCCACGGCCATGAATAATTTTCAGTAATATAACCGCCCAGGGTCGGACCAATTGTGGGGCCAATAAAAATACCTATCCCAAATAAAGCACTGGCCACATTTTGTTTTTCCTTCGGGAACAGTTCATAAACCACTGTTGCCGATACCGACAGCAATGCACCGCCACCCAATCCCTGTAAAAACCTGAAGCCAACCAGTTCCCATATATTAGTAGCGTTACCGCACATAAACGAGCACACGGTAAACAGTATAATAGAGCCGATATAATAGTTCCTCCGCCCCAGGTTATTGGCTAAGAAGCTGGTCATGGGGATGATGATCACATTGGCAATGGCGTACGAAGTGATTACCCATGAAGTATCTTCCAATGTAGCGCCCAAATTACCGCTCATGTAGTTGAGGGCTACGTTTACGATAGAGGTATCTATCAGTTCCATAATTGCTGCCGCTATAACGGTTATTAAAAGCAATTGTCGTTTTAAAGGATTCATATTTTATACCGATTGGTATTTTTAATGGTAAAATTTTCTATTTAACATAATCAGGAAAGCATTGTAGATGCGTTGTTTATCTAATCATAATACAAATATACCAATTGGTATATTATTAAAATCAATAGCTGCCTTTTATTACGCAGTTATGGCAAAGCGGGGACACTAGAATGTTATTCCGAAGGTAAAAGGATGGGGTCATGCTGAGGTACTCGAAGCATAAGCGTAAAGGCCTCTGCGCTCACCCTTCGAGTGCCTCAGGGTGACAGCTACCACACCATGGTGGCTACACAAAAAAGGCAGCTCAAAAATGAACTGCCTTTTTAAAGCCCCTCTCCTTTGGAGGGGTTGGGGTGAGGCCTAAACCTCTATACTTTCAATAGCTTTATCCAAAGCAAGTTCTTGCAGATCAGGTATATTTAAACCTTCGGCGCGATAAACCGTAATATCGGTCATCCCCATAAAGCCTAATACCGATCTTAAATACGATTCGGTAAAATCATACGCTTTCATAAAACCTTCGGTATATACGCCACCGCTTGAAATTGCAATGTAAATCTTCTTTCCATTAACCAAGCCTTCAGGGCCATTACCCGAATAGTTAAAGGTTTGGCCTTTGCGGGCAATATGATCTATCCATGCTTTTAATGAGGAGTGCAGGCTAAAGTTATACATTGGCGCGCCAATCACTATCACATCAGCATCCTTTAGTTCAGCAATAGCCTCGTCCGAATGTTTAACGGCTTCAATCAACTCCGGCGACCTATTTTCTGCCGGGGTAAAGAATGAATTAATGTGTACTTCCTCCAAATGCGGGAAACCATTTTTAACCAGATCGTGCACTACAAGCGTACTGCCGGGATTAGCTTCCTGCAATTTTTCAACTATCGCATCACTTAATTTAATGCTGACCGATGCCGCGCCACGCGGACTTGAATTTAACTGTAATATTTTCATTTTGCTTTCTTTTTATGATTACGAAAGCAAACCTACACACTATCGGTATCAAAAAGATACTACTATCCTAAAGGATACCGGTATCGTTTGGGATAGTGTTAAGGGTTTGTAATTATATGTGATTTGTATGCCGCATTTAATAATTTTCTGCTGAAAAAACACTTTCAATATTTTCTCAAAATGAGTTACTTCTGATAAAAACCAAATCAAATTGAGAGGTTTATTTTATATCCATTTCAAGCCCTAAAAAATAAATTTATTCATTTATACAGCATTACATAGCATTTCGTCCTGCTGCATATAATGGGCATCCTTTTGGCATATCTGCCAGTACAGTTACAAGAACAGAACGTGTTCTTCAACTGAAATAATTTATACAAATGGAAGATGAACGAATTATTGTAAGGTCGGCAGTTGCGGCTGATGTGGTTTATGCCGACGAGATCATTCACGAAATGGAAAGTTCAGCAATAGCCCGGGGCTCTGGGATCTCAAAACGCTCCGCAGCCGCTATCATTGAAAAGATTGACACCGGTAAAGCAATTGTAGCCGTAACCGAAAACGGTGAATGGGTAGGCTTCTCCTATATCGAAGCATGGGATAACGACCAACTGATATCCAACAGCGGGCTAATCGTATCGCCCAAACACCGTAACCAGGGCGTGGCGGCCCAAATTAAAACACAAATTTTTGAATTATCGCGCAGCAAATACCCCGATGCAAAGATCTTCAGCATCACATCGGGCCTGGCTATTATGAAAATGAATAGTCGCCTGGGGTTTGAACCAGTGACCTATGCCGAAATAGCGCACGACCAAACCTTTTGGGATGGCTGCAAAAGCTGCGTAAACTACAATGTGCTGCAAAGTAAAAACAGGTGTAACTGCCTTTGCACCGCCATGTTATTTGATCCTAAATTAAACTAAAACAGAATGATGATGGAAAATATAAATGCAATGCCCGAAATTTCTTATGTACACCAAAGCTTGCCGGTAAACCCAATGCTGTTCAGTAAATCTGTTACCCTGTTACAGCAACTAATAGCGACCCAATCCTATAGCGGCGAGGAAACCAAAGCTGCCGACCTTGTGCAGCATTACCTGGAGAGTTACAGCATTAAAACCAACAGACAGGGTAATAACATCTGGTGCTATAACAAGTATTTTGATGCTGCCAAGCCCACCATTCTCTTAAACTCGCACCTTGATACGGTAAAACCGAACGAAACTTATACCAATAATCCATTTTGCCCTGAGATAACAAATGGCCGTTTATACGGCCTGGGTAGTAATGACGCGGGCGGATGTTTAGTTTCGTTGATAGCGGCTTTCTGGCACTTTTATCATTATCGGGGTTTAGGCTTTAACCTTTGCCTGGCTGCTACTGCCGAAGAAGAGAACTCCGGTAAAAATGGCATCAGTTCAATACTGCCTTTATTGGGTAAACTGGAATTGGGCATAGTTGGCGAACCAACCCTATTGCAAATGGCAGTAGCCGAACGGGGAAATCTGGTGATTGATTGTATCAGCACCGGCAAACCCGGCCACGCTGCCCGCGAGGAGGGTGATAATGCAATTTATAAATGCCTGCAGGATATTGAATGGTTCAAAACCTTTAAATTTCCGCAGCGGTTAGCTGGCTTGCCTGCCGTAAAAATGACCGTTACCGAAATAAAAGCGGGGATACAACATAACATAGTGCCGGGTAAATGCGAGTTTACGGTTGATATCAGGAATGATGATACCTACTCCCACCAGCAGATCATGGATACCATCAGAGCGAATACCTCTGTACAGTTTACCGCCAGGCCGAGTGCATTAAGTGCGTCATCGGTACCAATGGATCACCCTATCGTTAAAACAGGTGTAGCTATCGGCTGCAAAACTTATAGTTCACCCACCTCGTCCGACCAAGCCTGGTTAAATATCCCCTCAGTAAAAATAGGCCCGGGAGATTCCGCACGTTCACACTCTGCCAATGAATTTATTTTTTTAGAAGAGATAAAAAAGGGCATCAATCTTTATATTAAACTACTGGATACTTTGCCTTTAATGCTGATAAATAATCCGCCGGGATATAAAAATGAGCCAAAATTTATCGATAATTGATCATAAAACGAGCACCAATCACCCGGTGCTCGTTTTATTTTTAAATTAACTATCAGAAAAACAGCAACTTACAAGCAATATTAAAATATATTCTATAAAATCTATCTATTTAATAGAATATTAAAATAATTTATATATTTGCATTGTAAAACAAGGCAATGAACACGATTTCACAACTTCAAAAAAACACAATATTCTACCTCCCGCTTCGCGATATGAGCGTGTATTGTTGTTGCTGATCCATACTTCCATCCTCATTAATCATATAGCTGCTTTATCAGTAACTATTGTTTATCAAAAAAAATTCACCGGGACATCCAACAAAACTCAGCTAAATGCTGGGTGATCATAAATATTATATTTTAACTACCTATGTCAAAAACTCAGATCCATCAGCAAGTGCTTGGAGCCAATGCTGAGTATGTTAAGCATTTCGGCAATAAATCAGAGCTGGCTTTACCACCGGCCCGGCAGTTTGCCATACTTACCTGCATGGATGCACGGCTTGATCCGGCTAAATATGCGGGCCTTGCCGAAGGCGATGCGCACGTTATCCGCAATGCGGGCGGCCGTGCCAGCGATGATGCCATACGTTCACTCATTATAACACATAAACTACTGGGCACTAAGGAATGGTTTGTGATCCATCACACCGATTGCGGCATGCAGCTATTCACTAATGAAATTATACAGGACCTGCTGGCCAAAAGCCTGGCAACTGCTACTGTTGATGAAAGTGGCTGGCGCAATGTACAGGAGGAAGGCGGATCGGACGAAGCCCGGTTTGTTAACTTTTTAACCTTTAAAAATCTGGAAGACAGTGTAAGTGAGGATGTACAAGGATCAAAAACCACCCTTTGGTAGCTAAGGATATCCCTATATATGGTTATATCTACGATGTTAAATCAGGTAAATTAATTGAAGTCCCTCAAACAAATTAGTTATCCCAAAAGGTCAGGTGGCCGAGTGGCTAGGCACAGGTCTGCAAAACCTGATACAGCGGTTCAAATCCGCTTCTGACCTCCTTTTGATTTAGTTTTTTTTTAGTTTTTTTTAGTTTAGTTTTCACTTATTTGGAAAGTCAGCGGGTAGTGTCGCTGGCTTTCAAATAAGTATTTAAGGCGGAGTGGCCGAGAGGTTAGGCGGGAGTCTGCAAAACTCTTTACAGCGGTTCGAACCCGCTCTCACGCCTCAGTTAAGCGGCAACCGAACGATAAACCGCGGCAAGCGCGGCAACAGTAAAATCAATCTCTTCGGCGGTATTAAATTTGCTGAATGAAAAACGGATGGTATAACCTGATGCATCTGCATTTATAGCCTGCAACACGTGCGATGCAAAGCCGGTTGAGCAAGCGCTTCCACCCGAAACAGATACACCATGCTGATCCAAATAAGATAATAGATTAACGCTGGTAAATGGCAGGTTTACACTTAACACAGTGTAAAGGCTCTTATCCGCAATTGCAGAATTACCATTGAATGAAACCCCTGGGATTTGTTCTGTTAGTTTAGCAATGAGCCTGTCTTTAAGGCCCTGTATATAGGTCTGATGCTCATCAATCTCCTGGTAAGCAATCTCAAGTGCTTTAGCCAGGCCGATGATGCCGTGGATATTTTCTGTGCCTGCACGCAGCTGCCTTTCCTGCGAACCGCCATGCAATAGTTTTGTTAAGCCGGTGCCTTTACGACAATACAAGAACCCCACTCCCTTCGGCCCGTGAAATTTGTGTGCCGATGATGCTATAAAATGCGCCTTCAGCTTTTGCAGATCGTGACGGTAGTTCCCGATGGTTTGTACTGTATCGGTATGGAAAACGGCATTGTAACGCTCACAGATCTCCCCTATCGCGTCAATATCGTTCAAATTGCCAATCTCGTTATTGGCATGCATAACCGACACTAATGAGCGCTCGTTATTTTGCAGCATTTGCTCCAGTTCATCCAGGTCAATTTCACCTTGTTTATTTATAGTTAAATAATTGAGTTTGATCTCGCCTTGCTTTTCCAAATTTTCAAGCAGGTGCAACACCGCGTGATGCTCCAAAGGGGTAGTAATTACATTTTTTATTTGCTGTACGCGAATGGTTGACAGAATAGCTGTATTATCAGCCTCGGTACCACCACTGGTAAACACAATCTCTTCCGGCGAAGCATTAATGAGCCTGGCTATTGTCGCTCTTGCATTTTCAATGGCTAGCTTAGCCTCCCGCCCATGCGCATGGTGCGATGATGGGTTACCATAATGCTCCAGCAAATATGGGGTCATGGCTTTAAATACTTCGGTATCAAGTTGGGTAGTAGCGGCGTTGTCGAGATAGATTTTCATTTTTACTTTCTTTAATAATTTGTTTACCTGTTTCGTAAATACTTATCGCAGAGAAGCAATAGAAAATCCCGCGTAGCGGATGTTAAATTCTGTTGTCATTTTTATCTTTCCCCATTTAAAATGGAGTAGGAATTAGCACCTTATAACACCGCTATTTTGTAGCCGGTACAGGTTGCTAAGACGTCATAGGGCCTTTCCCTCTGTCTTTCTGGATAAGTATTAAAGAACAATTATGATGCAAATATATAATTAATTCTATAAAATCTACATATTTAGTAGAATTTAATAAATATTTTTATCTTTGCCCTACAAACAACAGCAATGAAAGCATTTTTACCCAACAGTAAATACCCATCAACCCATCCGGGGGTGATTGCTTTGCAGCCCAAAAGCTGTTATTGTTGTTGCTGGTCCTAGTCCCCACTGATCTCTTTCCATTGGTTAAGTATGGCTCGCGTATAGCGGACCAATATAATATACTGACTCGTTCACTACAGTTCAATATTTAATCAAAATCGTAAACTAAAACTTAAAAAGCTATATATATGACATTATCAGATGTATCCCTTATCGGTAAAAAGATCCTGGTTGGTATTATTATCACCCTGGTGCCTTTTATCATTATTGTGGGAGGGCTTTTCCTCACGCAAAAGTTGTTACAGGGTGATAACAGCAAGCCACAACAAACTACGGTTAAAGAAATTAAACCCAGCAAATCATGAAAATAGACCCGGCAACCAAAAAACAGATCACCAAAAATGTAGCGCTGAGCCTGTTGATTTACGCGCTGCCCATTGTGCTCATGTTCGTCACATTTAGTGTAAACGGACAAAAGCCCTGGGAGAAAAAAACAGTTAAAAAAGAAAATATCAAATCAATAATAAACAAAAGCAATATTACCAATGGCAGCAACGATTGAGTTCATCAGAAAAATAATAGAAAATCTTAACGGTTACGGTTTTCCGGTTTTATTACTCTTTATTGGCGTACTTGAATTTTCATTCGGCCTGTATAAAGGCAAATGGCCCAAAAATGAGCGCTGGGTTGATATCGCTTGTTTTATAGTAGTGCCACTTGTAGTAAGGCCTGCGTTTGGTTTATTTGGTTTGAAGGTATTACCGGCATTATTACCTGCCTATAAAAATTTATTCAGCTGGGTACCTGTGTTTTGGGGCGTTGCCATTATAGCAGTTGCCGACGATCTTACCCAATACTGGTACCATCGCCTGCACCACCAGATCCCATGGCTGTGGAGATTTCACCGCACGCACCATTCGGCATCATACATGGGTATGGCTATGGCCAACAGGCAAAATTTGATTTATACCATTTTCTTTTCGCAGGTTTATTTAACCACGGCCCTTGTTTATTTAGGTTTGGGCGTACCTGCTATAATTGTAGGTGTAATTAAAGGTGCTATTACCACTTTGGCGCATTCAAGTATTCCATGGGATAAACCACTATACAAATACAAAGTACTGCACCCTATTGCCTGGGTATTGGAGCGCACCATATCAACACCGGCTACGCACCACGCCCATCATGCTGCTAGTACCGACGATGGTATAGGCTATTATAAAGGTAACTTTGGTAATATGTTTTTCCTGTGGGATATCATTTTCGGTACCGCTCTTATTACCCGCCAATACCCTAAAGCCTACGGCATATCGCATTACCGGGGCGACCAATGGTACGCGCAATTATTGTGGCCGATATTTAAATCGAAAGTTGAAGGCAGCGAACTGGCAGTCGCGGGGCCAATGGTTCTTATCAATATAGATAAAGAAGAAAACGCACATGACCATCCGCAGGTTAATGAAAATAAGCCTGCGCTTGTGGCAGTACAAATTTAACTCACCCTGTCTTTGCGCTCGACATCCCTCTCTATGCTGCGCATAAAGAGGGATTTTTTTCTTAACCCCTTTGCGCCGCAGGCAGGGAGAGGCTTTAAACTCCCTCTTTCCGGCTTGCCATAGAGAGAGATGTCGAGCGGAAAAGACAGGGTGAGTTAAATACGTCACCTATTTCAGTCTACTAAAATCTTGACATTCTGTATACCGAAACCTTTATCATATCTTATCTTTATAAATAAAAAACTGTGTTAAATTTCAAAAAACAGTTAACATAATGATAATATTGAATTAACTTGCAAATAACATACTTTTGCACAGATACTTATCAAATAATATGAAGAACAATAAACAGAAATCGTTAGTAAAATCTGCACGTAAACAAGCGATTACCGATATTAAATTACGCCTGGTAACCGACCTTAATGAAGTAACAGGCAAAATAGGCGAAGGCTCTAAAAAATTAGCTAAAGAAATTAAAAAAGGCTCTAAAAAATTAGCCAAGAAAGTTGTAAGCGAACTTAAATTTGAAGTTGCCGCTGTAACTGAGAAAGTTAAATCTGAAAAAACTCCTAAAGCAGAAAAGGCTCCAAAGGCTGACAAAGCCCCTAAAGCGGATAAAGCAGAGAAAACAGCTGCTCCCAAAAAAGATACTGCTAAAGCACCTGCATTGGTAACGCCAAAACCGGCAGCCAAAGTAGTTGCTGCAAAAACTAAAGCTGCTGCAGCGAAAAAACCAAATGCTGAGCCCGCTGCATCAGATGCAGCAGATGGCAGAACATTGCCAGACTAATTTCGCCCTCATTATTATATACATACAGTAAATCCAGGCCCGGCATTTAACTCAGGTTAGCTGCTTGCCTGGGTTTCTGGTTTTAATCGAAATTCAACTCGCCGAAGTATTGGGGCAGGTGAAAGTTAGGTTTTGGTGAAATAATGTTATTCCAGCTAAAAAAATGTGGCTCCGGCAATTCATCACCGCATTTGTAAAAATTCCCACGGGCTTTAACGCCTTGTAAGGATGTTATGGAGTGATTGTAGAATGCCGTAAAAGGAATAATAACCGTTAATTCCCATTCATAAGGAAGTTCATCATTTTCAACTATCTTAATTATCCCTGCCCTTTTAATAGTGCTAATGAGCAATGGATTGGTCCAAATCCTTTCTTTTCCTTTGCCATAACCGGCTAATGGCGTACCCAGCGCATTAAACTCGAAGTTATAGTACGCTTCACCTTCTTCAAACCCGATAAAAAACTCAACACAGCTATCTTCATACACCGTATCATTTATTTCCTTGTGGAGAGCCCTGAAATACTTCTCTTTTATATCAAACTTTAAAAAGAGGGCATCATCGCCATAAGCTATTTTAAATGCTACCTCCGGTTTAGTAGTTCCGTTAGCCCAGGGTTCGTTTACTAGTTTATTGGGCTTAACAGATGAGAAAATGACTGACAGGTCATCTGTTGAATTATTATATAAAGCGGTTGCAACATAAGGCACGTTGAGTGTATTCATAAAAATTAATTAAAAAACTCAGTCTCCGCTTGTGCTATCAGCTTTTTGAATTTTCCTTCGTTCCTAATATACTCATTCAGCAATTTAAACTGGTTTTTTGCTCGGTTTAAGTTATGTCCGGCATATTTGGCACCGTAATAAATATCGTTATTCAAATAATCTGTTAAAAAACGGACGGCCTGCATATAGATCATAAACTCGCCCGAAAACACAAAGTACTGCTTTTCTTTCCCGGTAAATATACTGCCCATTTCTGATAAATACCCCTTGCAAATCGCGTTAAAAACAGCCTCGCGAATATGGATCTTTGAAAAGTCTGTTTCCTCCTCATTAGCAGGCGAAAGATAGGTGCGCATCATATCGCCCACATCGCTGAAAAAATAGCCCGGCATTACGGTATCCAGGTCAATAACGCATAAACCGTTCTGCTGCTCATCAAACAGCACATTGCTGATCTTGGTATCATGGTGGATAACCCTAACAGGCACCTCCTTATTGGCTAAAATACTGCGGTAAGTTTGCAGGATGCTATTATGCTTATAAACCTCTTTTATTTCTGCCGACGCTTCCGCTGTTCTTTCACTGCTCGCATTTTTAGCCGCTGCCTCAAACTGCTGAAATCTAAGTTCAAGGTTATGAAAATCAGTTAAAGTATACTTAAGCTGTGCCGGGTCAAAATCCTTCAACAAATAAGTGAATTTGCCGAACTGTTTTGCCGCCTCAAAAGCCTGCTTTTCGTTACTGATAAAATTGATGGTTTGCGATCCCTTTATAAAAGGGAACAACCGGTAATATTTCCCTCCATCCGATTCAACTAAAAATTCACCTGCTAAGGTTGGCATTGGCCCAACAAACAAGTAATCAGGATACAACTTGTTCAGGTACTCCTGTATCAGCGTTAGGTTATTTACAATATCCTGCGGCGATTTAAAAACATCGCTGTTGATCTGCTGCAAAATATACACCTCACCCCTGCCCCACACCTTGAAGGTATGGTTGATCAATCCCGACCCAAAAAACTGCACCTGGTAATCAGATCCATTTAAACCAAAGCTTTGTAATATTTTTTCAAGCATGTTTCCGGGTATCAGTTGGTAATTTTTATAAGCTGATCTTTATCCGTTTTTAACCAGCTGGTTTTTATGTGGATAGTTCCTTTTTTATCGCCTGCATCAAAATAGCACCCTGTTTTAGCCCTATTAAATTCATCAGCCGAAGCATACATTTTTACTGATTCACCATTGACGGCAACCGCTTTTGGTGCAGTAGCCTGATGCACATCTAATAAATAAACCCGTTGCAAATATTTGCCGGTGTAGTTACCCACGGCAGCATGTATGCTTACCTCCACATCATTCGCGGCAGCAACTTCTATTAACATTTTGGCATAAGCGCCCATGCGATAATCACGGGTTAGGCCGTCATCCTCATATAAATTAAAGGATGATTTTTTGTATGGATAGATCTCCAGCGTTAAGCTGTCGGCTTTCTTTTCACCATCATAATTCATGGCCGGATACATCGGGATAATAGCACCTTGCTTAACAAACAACGGCAGTTTATCCAGCGGTGCAGCGTAGTTATTTAGCCAGGTATTGCCGGTGTAGGCTTTACCGTCCCAGTAATCATACCACGTACCTTTTGGCAGATAGATACTGTCGCGCTTGGCCTGGCTCTTATAAACGGGCGCAACTAAAAACGATTCGCCGTTCATGAATTGGTATTGGGTTTGTTTGCCCCAGGTAACCGGGTCGTTAGGGAACTCCAGTACCATTGCCCTTGAGGTAGGCACACCGGTTTCATGGGCCTGTGCGCAATAGGTGTACATATAAGGCGTGAGGCGCATTTTCAACTCGAGGTACTTGCGGTTAATACTTGTATAAGGTTCGCCATAAATATAAGGCTGTTTATCCTTTTTGGCCCAGCCACTCATCACCATAAATACAGGTGTAAAGCATTTCCATTGTAAATCGCGCACATAAGTGGAGTCGCTGCCCCTGAAGATCCCGTCAACATCGCCCGTAGCCGCGTTAAATGCCGATAAGCCGGATCCGATAATTGTTGGGATATGGAACCGGATATACTCCCAGTTACCCGACTGATCACCGCTCCAAACTGTTGAATATTTTTGCGTACCGGCCCAGCCCATTACGCTCCAGATAAAGCCGCGCGCATTACTATTATTTTCAATACCATTGTAGGCAGCCTTACAGCCATCTAAAGCAAACTTATACCCAGGACCAACCCACGCCACATCCAATTTGCATAAGCGTGTGCCCGACTGACCAACCTCCCTTGCTATTTTATCGATACCGTTCTCCGTCCACAAGCCGGTGTAAAAGCCACGCTTATGCAGTTCAGCAACGGTCGAATCCAGCTTTACATAGCCGCAACCATAGCCATCATTCGGTAGTATCCAGCCGCGAGGCATGTTGTTCTGCACATATTTATCAGCAACCAGTTGAATAACATCCGGCGTGGTACCATTTATGCCGCTGCCAACGTAGTTTTTGGTGTCATAACCTTTGGTACCGCGGTTATAACAATTGGCATCGCCCAAACTAAGTGCCCAGCGCGGCATTAAAAACGGGCGACCTGTTATTTGGGTGTAGCCATTCAATATCTTTTTTAATGATGGCCCGTAGAAGTAAAATGCATCAAACCTATTTTCATTATGGGTGAACTTCAGGTTTTGTTTGAAAGAGTACACACCCACATCAAAGGTATTCCTGAAAACACCGTAGCCAGCTGTCGACATATAGAACGGTACCGGGTTTGCCCTACCGCCATCATCCCAGCCATTGCCTTTCTCAATCAGTATATCTTTATCCCTGTGCGAGAAATAACCATTCTGCATGCCGCAGCCATAAAAATATTCGTTTGGCTGCCTGTCCATAGTTTGCGATGTTTTTGCACCAAAGCTTATTGGTTTAATTTCGGCCCATATCTTATGCGTGTCGGTAACATCGTACAAAGCAAAACGCAAAGGCTGTTTGTAAACACGAAGCACACATTCCTTGCTTTTTAACTGGTAATATGTCCCTTTATCAATAGCTTTTACCTGCGGATTTTTAACTGCATAATTCTCAACAATATCATTACCTGCCGGGTTGGTAAACTCTCCATCCGGTGCCAGCCAAATCCTGAATATATCATCGGCATAAAATATAACCTTAGCTTTTGACAACCCAGCCGACAGATCGAACTCATTCTTCACTGCCTTAAACCCGGTTAAATTGCCTACGTATGATTCCCTGGCATATACCTTTTGCTCAAGCTTATCATTGCCCGCATTCTCATCACCGTCCAGCTTAACAGTAAATGATAAGGTATGCGATGGCCTCGTCAGCAAATCAGCAGGCGGAAATTTTACACTGATCTCTTCGCCGGGATTGATTGGGTGCGTGCTTGCGGCAACTGTGGCAGTCAGCGTCTGCTTATTATCTATTAAACAGGTTACTTTAAAATCCTGATTAATGGCTTCGATACCTGTATTTTTCAGACTTAACGCCAATACATCATTATGGGTAAAGGTGTTATCGTTCTCGCTGTTAGAAGTTAGGTTAGTTATGGCGATATCTTTTTTATAACCTTCGGCGAGGGAAATATCGTCGATCATCCAATACCAGCTGTAATAACCCTTCCAGTAAAAGCGGATAAATACTTTAGGCTGATTAGCAGCTATCTTACTGATATTCACCTCCTGGTTTATAGGGTTGAACATATCGGTAGCTGCGGGCAGGTTATTCTTCACATCAAAATCCGTCCAGTGCAGGCTATCGATACTTACACCCACGTACAGGCCAGCGCCGGTTGCCGCGTTAAAATCATTATAACGGAAAGTTTGCTGAAAGTGCAGTATCACTGATGAATGCGATGAGCAATTGATACTGCCGGTTTGTACCCAGGCATCCGGATATTGTTTCTTTTTAACCCAGCTTGGCTGATCCTCATCAACCATATAACCCGGCTGAAATTGCAGGTAAAACCCACGACTTTTCGAAGCTATTGGCGGGGCTTGCTGTTGATATTGATACGAGCCGGGGTAAGGCTGATCGGTCACAATCCACTCCACACCATTGGTATTGCTCATATCCACATTCTTCCAGCCAGTGGGCAATTTGCCTGCGCTGGCATTGAAGTCTTCCGTCCAAAACACTTTGACATTTTTAGCGCCAACTTGTGCATGTAAGGCAGTAACCGAAATAATGGAGATGATAAGCAGTAACAGTTTTCTCATTGTTGGTATTTACAATTAATTATTGTTTGAAACTAAGCGTATTCCTATCAGATACAGGGAGATATGTTCAGGTTCTTAATCCAAACGTAATTAATTAAAACGCCAAAAAAGTGTGCAAACGTTTGTCTAAAATTATAACGACAACGCAAAGAGTATAAATAGCCCTATTAAATAGTAGCTTTTTCGTTGATCACCAATTGCGACTCCACCGTAATGTTATAATAAGCCTGTTTGGCATCGTCCTTAACAGGGTTATTTAGCAGGTCGATCAGGATATCGGTAGCTTTTTGCCCTTGCAGGTACGGGTACTGCTCAACAGAGGCTACGGGAACGTAATCCATATAATTAATGAGCGGTAAATTGGCATAGCTTACAAAAGTAAGTTCTTCATTTATCGCAATATCTTGCGATCGGGCATATCGGATGGCAAAAAGCGCCACGTAATCATTAAAAGTAACTATGGCGGTTGGCTTCCTTTTATTACCCAGCAGTTCTTTCATAGCGCCGATGGTACCGGCTTCGGTCAGGTCGCAATTTACCAGTAATGATGGGTCAAATTTCAGCCTATTCTTAATAAGTGCCTGTATGTAACCTTCGCGGCGTTCGCCGGTGGCATATAAAGTGGTTGGGCCATTTATCATGCCTATAACCCTGTGGCCACGCTTTAACAGGAAACTTACCGCCTCAAAAGTTCCGGTTTCCATATTGCAGGCTACGCTGTGGATATTTTGCAATGATGGGATCCTATCGAAAAACACTACCGGGATATTGGATTTCCTGAACACATCAAAATGATCATAAGTGGATGTGTTTTTTGTGATAGAAATGAGCATGCCATCAACCCGCTGATTTTTCATTTTGGCTACCAGCTTGCGTTCTGTTTCCTCACTATCGTGCGATTGTGCCAGCAGAACGGTATAATTTCTTTTATTAGCGGTATCTTCAATGCCGCTTACCGCTGTCGAAAAAAATGCTTCTGAAAGTTCGGGGAGTATTACTCCTATATTGTATGATTTTCCCTTTTGGAAGAATATAGCAGTTTGATTGGGCTCATAGTTAAGTTCCTTTGCCAGTTGCTTAATACGAATTTTGGTAACCAGGCCAATGCTCGGGTGATCATGCAGCGCGCGGGAAACGGTAGAAACTGAGATGTTTAACGCTTTAGCAATCTCCTTTATAGTTGTAGGTTTCTTTACCATGATTTACTAAAGTAATTTAATTATTAAATTAATGAAAATTTATGCGAACAATCAATCAAAAATCCGGCTTCATCATTTATTGCAAATATATTTTTTCGCAATACCATTGCTGATGATGCAAACGTTTGATTTGAACTGAAAACTTTGATCAATAATGTTCATTTTTATATAAAGCTTTACTATATTTCTGCATTTAAAACCAAGCGGCCCGGGTATGAAAATAAAATACTTAACCTTACTTTTATTACTGTCAACTTTTATTGTACAGGCACAAAAAAAAATAAAATGGCCCGATCATAAAAAAGCTGTAATTGTACTTACTTATGACGATGCGCTGGATTCGCAACTGAATACCGCGGTTCCGCAACTGGATTCGGCAGGTTTAAAAGCGACCTTTTTTTTAACCGGTGACATTAACCGTGTAACCATACCCAAATGGCGGGCTTTGAGTAAAAGAGGCTTTGAACTGGGTAACCATACCATTTACCACCCATGTGCCAGTAGCGATGATAATCCCGTTGCATCTGAAAACTATACCTTAGGTGCCATAGTACGAGAGGTAGAGATCATGAACAATTACCTGTTTGCTATAGATGGCAAGCCTACCCATACATTTGCCTACCCCTGTACCGAAACAACTGTAGATAAAGGCAAGGATTATTCAGACTCGTTACGCAAATACGGCCTGGTAAAATACGCGCGTATTGGTGGCGATGTGGATGATGGTGTGATCACTGATTTTAAACATCTCAACCTGATGAAGATCCCATCATACGGATTGGAAGATAATACCCCGGGCGAAAAACTGATAGACTTTGTAAAACGGGTGGAAAAAAGCGGCGGCATGGGCATTTTCATGATACACGGTGTAGGCGGCGATTATATTACCACATCAACCCAGGCACACCGCGAACTGGTTAATTATTTGAAGAAAAATAAAAAGGACCTCTGGATAACTACATTTCAAAAGGCGATGGATTATGCCGTTGCTGCCAGCAAAGCTGATTAAGAAATAAATAAATTTAGTATCAACTTTTTTAAGTTACGACTATTTTTATCTGACTAATAATTATCTAAATTAGATATATGAAAAAAGTAACCGGTATAGGCGGCATTTTCTTTAAATGCGATGACCCGAAAAAAATGCAGGACTGGTATGCCCTAAACCTGGGCCTGCCAGTTGAACAATACGGAACCATGTTTAAATGGAGAGACGCGGATAATCCTGAAAAAGAGGGTACTACCGTTTGGAGCCCATTTAAAAACGACACCAAGTATTTTGAACCTTCGAAAAAGGATTTCATGATCAATTACCGTGTAGAGAATATTGAAGCATTAGTGGAGCAGCTAAAAAGTGACGGCGTAACCATTATTGACGAGATAGCTACCTATGACTACGGCAAGTTTGTCCATATCCTCGATCCCGAAGGAAACAGCATTGAACTTTGGGAAGATACCGGTGATTAATGAACCACCCGCTATATTAACCTTAACCTAAGCTTTTAGCTGTACGATTCAACCAGCGTTTTTAGTTCAGTTTGCAGGGTATAGGTTTTATTGGCATTATACCAGGCATGTACTTTAGGGATGATATCGTGCAGGGTTAAGCCTTCGCCTTTCCATGCTTTCAGTAGGATTTGCAGGTCGGCAGGTCGTGGGCCCCAGTGACCAAGTACTTGCAGGTCTTCGCTCAATACCACCATTTTTGGGATGGAACGACCGCCATCCGTAAGATTCGCGTCTATTACATCCAGGTTGCTATCGCGAAATAATAAGCGCAGCTTTACCTTTTCAGGCAGCGCCTTTTCAATAATATGCAACATGGGCACGTTAAATGCCGCATCGCCGCACCAGCCTTCGGTAAGTACCAGCCAGGTAGTTGCAGGGGCTTTTTCAAGCGATGCCTTTAGGCTGTCGAAGAGTTGGTAGCTATGATCGTACTCTTCCATCAGCTTTATGTTATTAATGATATGCGGCCTTACCTTTTCTGCTAAAGCATCTGCCGGAGGCAAAGCCATCATTTCATCCAGTTTTTGCCGGTAAGCAGTGTAGGTATATGCGCTATCAATAAGCTGATTTGTGTAAGTGAACGACATAGAATATTATTTTATAAGGTGTTTAGGCAGAGGGTAACTATTTTACCTCCGCCAAATATTTATGTACAAAACTGATAGCCATTGAACCTTCCCCAACTGCCGATGCTACCCGGTTCATGGCACCTGAGCGCACATCGCCAGCCGCAAATATGCCGGGACAACTGGTTTCCAACGAATAAGGTTCGCGTGCCTGTTTCCAGATCTTGTTAAAACCATCGTAGCCTTTAAGCGTCCGTCCGGTTTCCAGGAAACCTTTATCATCCTTAATAATATCCAGCTTAAGCCACTCGGTAAATGGTTTCGCCCCTATAAATATATATAGGGCCGCTGCCGGGCAGGTTTGTTTTTCGTGGGTATCTATATTACACAATACCAGCTGCTCCAGTCTGTCGGAACCTATGGCCTGTACAATTTCGGTTTTACCTTTTACTTGAATATTAGTTGTCTCCTTAATCTGGTCGATAAGATAGGCCGACATGGTACTGGTCAGATCTTCCTTACGTACAAGGATATATACCTTTTTTGCAAATTTGGATAGGTACATAGCTGCCTGCCCTGCCGAGTTACCTCCACCCACTACATACACCTCCTGGTCTTTGCAGGCTGTAGCTTCGGTCATGGCGGCACCGTAATAAATACCTGCGCCTGTAAAATCTGAAATGCCCTGAGTTTCCAGCTTGCGGTAATCAACACCGGTGGTTATTACCACGCTGCGGGTATCCACACAACCGCCATCCTCAAACCGTACCTTTTTATAACCATCGTTTTGTTCGATAGCTTCAACCGATCGTGGCGATAAAAACTCGGTACCCAAACGCGCGGCCTGTGTCATGGCACGGCGGGTAAGTTCTGAGCCGCTTATGCCTGATGGGAATCCTAAATAGTTCTCTATCCTGCTGCTGGTACCGGCCTGCCCCCCTGGTGCACGGCGTTCAATCAATAATGTTTTTAACCCTTCTGATGCGCCATAAACCCCGGCAGCCAATCCCGCAGGACCAGCGCCAATGATCACCACATCATACATCTCATTCTTCAACTCCGGATTAAGGTTTATTTTACTGGCGATGGCTGCGATACTCGGTTTAATAAGGTATGTGCCATCATCAAAAAATACAATAGGCAGTTCTTTAACATCGAGGTTATTCAATGTAAGCAACATTTCTGCTTCCTCATTGATTTGGATATCCAGCCACTGATAAGGCACCAGGTTGCCCGCTAAAAAGTCTTTTATCTCGTGCGATTGCTGCGAATATTGATAGCCTACTACCCTTATACCCGCAAATCCAGAGCGGTATTTATTCTGCCAGTCATCCAGCAAACCATCAATAACCGGGTACAGTTTTTCTTCAGGCGGATCCCATGGTTTTACCAGGTAGTAATCCAGTTGTACTGTATTGATAGCTTTTATAGCTGCCTCAGTATCAGCGTAAGCGGTAATTAAAACACGTTTTGCTTCAGGGTAAAATTTCATAGCCTTTTCCAGAAAAGCTACGCCCTCCATTTCGGGCATACGCTGATCGGAGAGGAACATGGCAATGGTTTCGCCTTTGTTTTTAAGTTCCAGCAAGCTATCCAGGCCCTCCTTAATTATAGTAGTGCTCAGTATGCGAAAACTGTTACGGTAACTGCTTTTCAAATCGCGGGTTAGCGCGCGCAGTACGTGGGCATCATCATCAATACAAAATATAATAGGAAGGCTCATAGGTAATTTTTACAAATCTAAATAAAAAAAATTCCAGCTTAACCGTCAATCGGGAAACAAACTATAAATTCTGTTCTGCCGGGAACAGAGTTCACTTTTATTGAACCACGGTGCTGCTTTACAATACGGGTAACCACATCAAGCCCCAGGCCCGTGCCCTTGCCAATTGGTTTGGTGGTAAAAAACGGATCAAAGATCTGCGAGCGGATATTATCAGGGATGCCAGGGCCGTTATCTATTATAGATACTTCTACAAATTCCTTATCGCGCCGGGTCTTTATCTCTAATATACCCTTGCCGGCAGGTTCCATCGCGTCAAGCGCATTATCTAAAAGGTTAGTCCAAACCTGGTTCAATTCGCCTATCATGGCTTTTACAGGTGGCAGCGTTTTATCAAAATCCTTTTTAAACTCGATACCGCCCTTATGGATCTTATACAGCAGCATGGTTAAAGTATTCTTTATGCCGTCATGAATATCAGCGTATTGCTTATCATGCCCCTGATCCATGTGGGTAAAGTTTTTTACCGAACCAACCAGGTCGGCAATACGCTTTGATGCGCCTTCAATGTCCTGTACCATTTTTTCGGTCACCAGGTTATTATTCACCCAGTTAATCACCGAATCGGTATAAGTTTCAGGAATGTGCTTTAAAAACTCCTCTACTTCGGCAATGCTCACCCCAAAGTCTACAAAGTTTTCGGCTACATCCTGCGCGTTACTAATATTATGGTCGTCCAGCCAATCTACCATATCATCTTCCAGATCGCTGCGTTCCATCATGCTGAGCGTTGGCTTTTCCTTTTCATTGAGCAAACGCCATATCAGGTTATTTACTATCTCAACATCTTCCCTACTTATCTTTATATCAACAATATCCTGAAAGGTTTTACGTACCGAGTGCAAATGTTTTTTTAACGAATAGGCCCCACGTACAATGGCCGATGCCGGGTTATTCAATTCATGAGCAAGGCCCGCTGAAAGTTTACCCAGTGCCATCATTTTCTCGTTCTGCTGCTGCAAAGCGGTAAAGTTACGCACCCTGTTGGTAAGGATATGCACCAATGCCCGTGTCAGTTCAAAATGTGTGCGGATCATCTCCGGGATCTTAGTTGCCGGGAAAGACAGCAGTTGGGTATCCGTCATCACCTCGCCGTAAGCGTTACCTATCTTGCCTCTTGAAAACGGCAGGTAACCCATAATATCCTTGGGGCTGAAGCTTACAAATTCACGTATCTCCTTGTTTTGCAGCATATACATGCGCATGGTGCCTTCAACCATAATATAGGTGGCATCCATTGCCTTGCCGGGTTCCATTAAAAAATCACCCTGCTTAAGGAATATGTTATCGCTATTATCAATAAACCATTGCAACTGAGGAGCAGGTACATCCTGTAAAGCCTCGATAGATAATAGCCAGTCGGTTGTTACTTTCATTTCAGTATATTACTTACAGCATGAAGTTAGGACAAAAGATCGGAACTTGCGGCCGTAAATTGTTTTTTAAGGGTCAGTTTTTTTGTGCCGGTGTTATCCTGAACTCCGTTTTATAGTTATTGCGCAGTATGCCAATGTACTGAAACTGGCCTATCTTATCCTCTGTCAAGGCCTTATATAAACTATCCGAACTTTCAATAGGCTGATTGTTAAACGATAGTATAATATCACCGCTCAAAATGCCCGCCTTATCTGCAGGGCTTCCTGCCGCTACTTCCGAAATAAATAAGGCCTGTTTATTTACCAATTCATGTATGGCGCGCAGCTTAGGCACCAGGTCAATCTGCTGCATTACTACACCCAGATAAGCGCGTTTCACCTTTCCAAAACGGATCAGTTGGTTAGCCACATCCTTAGCGGTATTTATGCTGATGGCAAAGCACAAGCCTTGCGCACCCCTGATGGTAGCGGTATTAACACCCACCACCTCACCTTCGGCATTAATGAGCGGGCCGCCCGAGTTGCCGGGATTCAGCGCCGCATCAGTTTGGATCATGCTGTCCATCATCCTGCCGGTTTGCCCTTCCAGCGTACGGCCCAAAGCGCTTACCACGCCTGCCGTAACCGTATGCTGAAAACCCAGCGGGTTACCGATAGCAATGACCAGCTGACCAATCTTCAAGCCCTCAGCATCACCTAGTTTTACGGGTTTAAAATCGGCTTCTGAAATTTTCAGGATAGCCAGATCTGTATCCGGATCTTCGCCAACCAACGTGGCTTGCCGGGTACTGCCATCATGCAGTTTTACCCTGATGATTTGCGCCTTATGCACCACATGGCTATTGGTAAACAAATACCCATCCGAAGAAAATAAGAAACCCGAGCCTGTGCCCGCCTGTACTTCCTTATCCTTCTCTTTTTTATATAGTTCTATTTTAACCACCGCTGTTTTTACTTTCTCAACAGCATCAATAATGGTTTCGGAATAAGCATCCATAGTTGTCCTTTTTTTGAACGAATAGTAGCACAAAACACATTCCTATTCCTGAAAGACTATAAAATCCGGTTATTCTGTCGTGTTTTGTTGAAAAGCACCTGATTTGCTGGCATATATCCGCTATAAAAGCGGCGATAATAACCGGCACAGCTTTTCGGGGAGTTGCTTAAACAGGGTACGCCTGGCCCATGTTTTAGGGTTAATTTTTACAGCATCCTTTATATCGTTATAAAAAGCATCACGCAGTTGTTTGGCTATCTTACTATCGTAGATCATGCTGTTCACCTCAAAATTAAGTTCGAAACTGCGATGATCCATATTGGCGGTGCCGATGATAGCCAGTTGTCCGTCCGCTACCATGGTTTTAGCGTGGACAAATCCTTTTTTATAAAGGTAGATCTCAGCGCCTGCATCCAATATCTCACCATAGTATGAGCGTGCCGCCGCATTTACCAATGCCGAATCCGACACATCAGGTACCAGCAACTTTATCTTTACACCGCTTAAAGCCGCTACCCGTAAGGCATCTAATATACTTTCACCGGGGATGAAATAAGGCGAGGTAATGAGCAGTTCATCCTGCGCCATGCCTATGGTTTCCATTAGCGAAAACATAATGGTTGGCGTATCAGAATCGGGACCACTGGCGGCTATTTGTACTATGGCCTTACCGTGCTTGCTTGGGGTTGAGCAAAAGTAATCGGGCACGATGGGCAGTTTTTTGCCTGCGCAAAAGTTCCAGTCGCATATAAAAAGGTATTGCAGATAATATACACCCGGGCCATCAATACGCACATGGGTATCGCGCCAGTAAAGCTGTTTTTTGTCGATACCGTTTATATACCTGTCGCTTACATTTATCCCGCCTACAAAGCCCGTGCAACCATCAATAACGATGATCTTGCGGTGATCGCGATAATTGGTACGGTTGGATAAAGCGATAAACAGGATCTTATAAAACGGGTAAGCCTCTACCCCGGCTGCTTTCAGTTCATCCACAAACTTTCTGCGGATCGATCGGGCCCCGAAATCATCATAAATAAACCTCACCTTAACCCCTTCGGCTACCTTTTGTACCAGTATTTCTTTTACCTGGTTGCCAATGTTATCATCCTCAAAAATATAATACTCCATGTGGATGTGGTGCTTCGCCGCTTTTAAAGCCTTCAGCACTTCGGGGAACTTATTCTCGCCGTTCAGCAGCAACTTTACTTCGTTGTTGCCTGTAAGCGGGCTGTTATCATTCATCAGCATCCGCGCCAGCTTTTTGTGGCTCCTTACCTCATGCTCGCCTGTATCCAATGATTTTTCCGACTCATGCACTATCTTCTCCCTGATCTCAGCCAGCAGGTTATGATCGTTCACTATCTTTTTACTGTACAGCTTGTTTTTGCGGTAATTAGCACCCACGGCAAAGTAAATGATCATGCCGATAACCGGCATAAAAACTATCACCAGCAGGTAAGCAAACGTTTTGGTGGTCGACTGGATATCATACAGCACCCTGAGACAAACAAATATAGTGAGCAGGATATAAGCTGTACTTATAAGTATGTCCCAATGCATTGTGATATTATTTAGTTTGAGTTTGCCTTCCGGCGATACGTTGTAAATACAGTTTAAACGTGTTTTTGTTCCATCCGGTTAGCCTTCCTTTTTGTATGATCATGTTCTCGTTATCCGTAGCCGACAACGGGTACCGCAAAGCAAATGGTTCATGAGTATTTTGCCAGCCCTGCACCTGCTCAAACCGCAGGATGTTTACATAAATGGTACTGCCCGAATCAGTTACCGTATAGTAATCATCAGCAAATGTTATTAAATTATTTTTCAGGCTGATATTACCCGATTTATTCAATAATGAATCATTTTTGGGGTGGAACCCATAATCAATGGCCGATTTATCCCATACGGAACTATACCCCGTATAATAACCACTACCGGCATTGGCAACCACATACCACAGCATATTATTGAACGGTGCAGGTGTAGTAAAATAGTTTTTCTGTTTGATGGAGGCATCTACCTTACTATCGATAACTATTTTATTTATAAGCGAAAAACACAAATATACCACCGAAACCGCTATAGCCGTTTTTGCCCACACAACCCGATGCTGCGCTTTACCGCTTTTGAATATCAGCAACAAGGCTCCTATAACCAACCCGATGGTAAATAATGGATCGGCTACATACAACAAATTGATAGAAAACCTATGGGGACTGAACGGTTCCAGCAACCCCGTACCGTAACTGTTGCAGGTATCCAGCAGATCATGCAGCGCAAGCTGGAAACAGAAAAAGAATGCCAGCGTTGCGAAAGACAGCACATGCTTACGGTGCAGATTTTTAGCCAGCCACGCCAGCAGCAGGCCCATTACTAAAGCAAAAAACAAAGAGTGTGTAATACCACGATGAAACAGCAGTGCCCTGTCACCACGCATGAACAAGCCGGGGATGGTATCAATATCAGGCAGGTTTTGGGCGATGATACCCCACAGCAAAGCCTTTTTACCAATCTTTTTACTCAATAATATTTCGCCAACACAAGCCCCTAAAGCTATATGGGTAATGGAATCCATAATTAATAGTATATCCCCGTTTTAAATAAGGCACGGAAGATAATAATGTTTAGTGAAAATAGGTGAAGTTTAGTTGGAGATTAAAAGTGTCCGTCCGCTCAAGGGTATGAGTGCTTGCGGACATTTTATTTGAAGCGTTATTGCGAGCGATAGCGTGGCAATTCCGACTATGCAGGGCGAATATGCATGGTCGCAGACATGTCTTGCGCAGCCGCTCATTGCCGCGGAGGCTACTACTTTTGTCTTGATACAAAAGGTAGCAAAAAATCAAGTCATTAGACATGCTTCTTTGCAGCACGGGCCATTACCCCGCAAATCAGTCAAAATCTGGGCTGGAAACATTTGCGGCCATAGTGCGCACATTGGCCGCCGCGCTGCAAAAATTTCCCATGCCCTGCCATTACGCTCAAGGCCACCATTGTTTTGCCTGATTTCACCCGAAGCTTTTCTAATGACGGGGAACGGAAATTAATCCAGTATTATTAAAAGAAATGACTTTAAATGAACCGTGATTAAAAGCGGGGAATTGCCCGACAAAAAGCGCGGGCCTGGGTGTTTTGCCTGTGGGCGGAAGGATCTTTTTGTCTTGATCTTTTGGTTACTTTTGGATCAAGCCAAAAGTAACTAGGGCTCCGCGCCCATGAGCGGCTTCACAAGACAAGTCTACGATAAGCAAAGCGGTTTACATAGTCAGGGATTACTTCGTTCCTCGCAATGACGCTTGGTTTATCCGACCCCTATTTTTTTTGACTTTTGACTTAAGACTAAACTACTGTTTCCTAACAATCTGACTATTCACTTCAATCTCCTTCAACAACCCCGGCGAATTAACCGTACTGCTGAAACTTTTATCAGGATTACTTTGCGATATTTTAGCCAGATCGTTATTGGTTTCATCCAGTTGCTTCATCAGGGTATTGATCTCCTTTAAATGCGAATTGAAGAATTTCACCTTATTGTTATAGGTATCTATCTTATAATTATTGGCTGCTGCTGTTGCCGATTTGGTGGTATCCGATGCCGTATACGTGTAGGGCGACAGGTTATTTACCGTAGTCTCAATCGGCACTAATGATGGCGATGCATCTTTTGGGTCGATGGCTTGCAGGCTCAGCCTAACCGGGTCAGGGTTGTAGGCTACCAGGCTTTTATATTCATCAACAATAGCGGCTATAATTTTATGCTGATTATCATAGGTTTCGGCTATGATCTTATTTTTTACATTGTTTTTAAAGCCGTTGAACAGCAGCGATGTAAAGTCGTAAGCCTTGGTGCGGAGCACGGCACCCTGCACCGAATAGTAATTGCTCAGCGTTTTATTTTTGGTGTACATCACCCCCAAGCTGGTGCTGAAAACCTGCGCCGGCGTGCTTAGCGAAAGATCGGCCTCGTTACCGAAATTATAGAATTGCTTACCATATATCTCCAGATCATCGATCCGCTCATAGGATGACAGGAAGTACAGCCTGTACCGCTGGTATTCCTGGTCGGGGTTATTGATTTGCGCGTAGCAGTTTTGCAGAAACGCTTCAACCGCCTTATCATTAAAGATCTGGTAAATATCCGCCTCTGCCGATGGTTTCCAACGGATAAGTGAAAGCTTGGCCTTAAATTCAAGTTCAGCAGTATTATTAACCCGCAGCGAGTCAAACATTTTGGCAACAAAATATGCTACTTGCGCATTAGCCATACCGCGCTGCTCTTTGTTCACCATGGCGTATAAACTATCCTGTATGGTGAGGTAGTTTTCGCTGTTGTTCCAGAAGGATGGCTCCAGCGGCGGCAGCAAAAGCCTATTGGTTTTGGTATCCACAAAAATGAAGGTCCCCAGCGGGTAAACGTTCTGAAAATTATTTTCCAGCATTGACAGGCTGCTCATGGATGATGAATCTATCTTCAATAAAAAATTCAGCACTTTGTTATGTTCCAGCTTTACGCTCAATCCCTCGAGCGATTCAAAATTACTCGCCTGTTTTTCGGGGATAATAATAGGGATATAGTAAACTGTGCTCTTATTTTGGTTGAGTGTCGAAAAATCACGCTTTACAGTTACCGAGGTTTGGTCTTCGGCATCCTGTGCGTAAAAAGCTACGGTATCTCCTTTATCAATTGAAACTTCCTTTATCTTTTCCTCACCGGGTTTCAGGTTCAGCAAGGTTTTCACTTTAAACCCTCCCGACTTTTTATTAATGCGATAAAATACAGCCACATTGGTTTTAGCGGTGTTTTTGAGTTTGAATTTAAAGCTGGTTGCATTCGCTAAAAAGGGGGTTAACAGCAATAGGATCACCCATAAAATTTTAGAAATAGCTTTTAACGCGATGTTATTAGAATTGGCTGTTGTTTTCATAGAGGTATTTATGATAACGTTTGAGTAGCCAATTTAGTTTGTGCTTTTGTAACATTGGTATTACGCAAGTGTCCGTCCGCTCAGAATACGGACACCTTCCGGACAACCGGACATGATTTTGGTTAAGGATAAACGGGAGGCTCGTTGCAAATATAAAGAATATTATTTATATTAAAGAATATTATTTATATTAAAGAATAATCTGTATAATATATTAACCCCGAACGTCCTCGCGAGGAATGTAACGACATGGCACCCCCGTCGCTTGCATATCAAACGCGACGAGGTTGCTTCGTCGTTCCTCCTTACAGCAATGACATACTTTGAATGAACCGGGATCAAAAGCGAGTAAAGGCCCGACAAAAAGCGCGGGCCTGGGTGTTTTGCCTGTGATGGGAAGGATCTTTTTGTCTTGACTTTTTGCTACCTTTTGTGTCAAAAGTAGTAGCCTCCGCGGCAATGAGCGGCTTCAAGCGATATTCACGCTTGCATATTCGCTATACACATAGTCGGGGATTGCTTCGTTCTTTGCAATGACGCTTGGTGAAGAGTGTCCGGAAGATGTCACACCCTGAGCGGACGGGCAGAATACATTCAGTAACGTTTCTGTTACAATTAATGTGAACAATCCGCATCTCTATCACATTCATTCACAGTTATATCGCATTTAGCTACACACAATTCTTATTTGCTTGCTTGGTAAAATTACCCATGTTAAATTTAAGCAGCAATAGTTACATAGCCCCTTTCACCTATAAAATATCACAGCTATGAAACTACTAACTGACCCTTTTAACGCAAAATTTATTCTGAATGAAAAACGGTGGCTCTGGGTTGATTACGACAAAGGGATCAGCATTATGCTGGTTGGCTACGGGCATGCGCTCGCCACACTGCAGGGCCATGGCCTCGACCTGAGCGACTATCCGTTTTTTAATTACATCGGTACATTTCTCTACGGTTTCCGGATGCCTTTATTCTTTATCGTATCAGGGCTGCTGGTTGGCAGGAGCCTGAACAAAAAAGGCCTCGGCAATTATATCGGCGACCGTACCAATAACATCCTCTACCCTTTATTGATATGGGGTTTTATCGAGATCTCGTTCCAGATCATAGCCTCGCGCTTTACAAATATAAATATAGAGCAGGGACTGGGGCCATCAAAATACCTCAAGCTGATCACCGACCCGCGCCAAACGGGGCATTTCTGGTACCTGAACGCCTTATTCTGCATCGGGGTTATTTATGCCACGCTAAAATCGGTATTTAAAGTAAAACCCTTTTTACAGATCATTTTAGGGCTCATTCTTTTCTCCGTCTCGGCCTATATCCACATTTATGATATTGAGGCTGGCTTTTTAACCGATGTTTTTGCCTACTATATATTTTTCGCTTTAGGCGATCTGATCTCGAACATAATGCTGAATGAATATAACATCCGTCGTTTTTCAGCGTGGAAGATATTTGTGCCTTTGCTGGTGCTTTTTCTTATCATTCAGTATTTCTTCACCGAAATAAACCTGAGGCCAAGCCCCCAGGGGAAGGATTTTGTTGAACATAAGATGCCTTTCTTCTTCCTGATAGAAGCGCTGATAGGCTGTGCTACATCTGTAAGCTTCTCGTTCCTACTTCAAAAATACAAACTCTTTACCTGGATACGGATAATTGGTTATCATTCGCTATTCATTTATTGTATGCAGATGATAGTGATGAATTTCACGCGCATCTTTTGCGAAAGCATTTTACATATCGAGTATTCGCCTGCGTTGATTATGCTGGTATGGTCGGCTGGTGTGGTGTTGCCTATATTCTTTTATAATTTTTGTTTAAAGTATAATTTATGGTGGCTGTACACCTACAAAAAACCAACCAGGCAGATAGATTATTTGAAAGCTAACGGTGATGATGATTTGGCGTTAAGTGCTAATGAGAAGGTAGTGGTGTAATGTGTCCGCAAGTGTTTGTATCCTGAGCGGACGGACGCTTTTGGTCATTAGTGAATGTTTGTGATAGTTAAATATTTATTTTAGATTTATATCTGATATTTTATAAATATCAGATTATGGGGGGTATTTAAAAAAGTAGGTTATAAGATATTATAAAAAAGTCTGAAATTTGTACGAAAAACGGCGTTTTTGATAGTGTGATGGCTGTTTTTGGCTGGCGGGTAGCTTGCGATTAGGTGGAATTAAAAAGGTAGGTTATCTACGATTTAGTATAATTTTAGTACCATTTTAACGGTATTTTTGACGCGTTTTTACCGTTTATAAGTAATTTTTATATCAATTACTTGGATTATGTACAACCAATTCATGTGTTTAGCTGTGTAAGTACAAATCCTTTGATGTTTGTCTGATATTATCAAGTAATGATCTTATCAAATCATCATTCGATAGGAGCAACCCGATCAACGCGGAATTGCTTGATAAGCCGCTATTAATAATAGTAGTAAGAAGTTTGCATGTTGCGTTTAACGTCTTAGTAGAAACATCATATTCCTTCCTGTCAAATGTTTCTGCTGTGTTTTTTTCTTTTAGAAGTTTTAGATTTAGGTCAATATCTATTAAATGAAATTCCAAATAAAGCAGGGTCGATTTAGCCAATTTGACTAAACCTTTATTCATTTCTTCCGGACTCATGTCGTCCAACAAATTATCCCATTTTTCTGCTGTATTCTGATTTAGGTTAACATCATTATCTAAGTTTAGGTTAACACTTTTGTTGTAATAAACTTCATCATTTGTTGTTACCTGCGTTCCATCAATGACCGTTCCAAACAATAACCAATTTGCATCTACATTAAAAGTAGATAGAATTTTTGTCATTAGGTCAAAACCGGGCTTGTTTCTTCCTTTTTGTATATTATAAATGATAGTAGCCTTTACCCCTAATTTACTGGCAAATGCGTTTGCAGTAAGATTTTCCGCTTGAATTAACTTCGTAATTCGTGTATTTATGTCCATTTAGTAGCTATAATTAAAACAAATGATATATAAATCACTGTAATTGTTTGCAATATTAAAACATTTGATATAATATTGCATTAGTTGTTATATCAAAACTAAAATAAATCATGGAAAGAAAAGAATTAAAATCAAAAGTTCCTCACGGATACGGGAAAATTATCGCAGAAAGAGCCGGTGTAAAAGAACAAACAGTTTCACAGTTTTTGAACGGTAAAACCGACAACGTGAAAGTTGAATTAGCCACACTCGAAATAATCGCGGAATTAGATTCCAAAAGAAGTAAGCTTTTAGCGCAGATAAATTAAACATTAATCCCCCCTAATTAATGAATCGAAAAGGAATAAAAGAGGTTATTTTATCAGTAAGCGAACTGGTAGACCTTAGTGATAAAAAACTTTCCCCCAAAAGTATAGCCGCTAATTGTAGTCGCGCTAATACTTCTACCAATCCAACATCATGGATTAATGAACCTGACCCTAATGATGGTAGAAAATTATTAATACGATATAGCACAATCCCTCAACAAACTATTAATAAATATAATCTACCGGATGTTCAAGCCTTAATAGATCGGATTAAGGCGGATGCCTACGAAGATCAGCAAGCTATTGAACAGCAAGAAATAGAGTTTAGAGAAGATACTTTAAAGCGTTGCATTAAAGAAGCTTCAACCGTTGAGTACGTTAAATATTGCCCTCAATACAGCAAGTTATTTAATGGCCTAAAAGAACAGGCTAAAAAGGATAAAATTATTTTGATGGCAAAAACGCATGCTGTTTTGCAGTGCTGCGTAGAACTTAAAGGCGGCAGAGGCGCATTAGGCTATAAAATTGGCGAATTGCATGAGGCGTATTTAAAAACGCCGGGCATTAAAATTAGCCTTAAAAATGCAGAGAAATTCAGGCAAAAGCTTGTAGAAGCTGAAAAGAGCGGCCTTAACATTATACATAAATGCACCGGAAGCCCGCGCGAACACCTGGTTAAACTCACCCAGTGGCATAAAGCTAAAATTGAATTGTACTATAAAGACCCGAAGCAATATACTGTTAAACAGGTTAGTGAAATGGTGTTTGCCGAATGTTTAGCGGCGAAGCAAATAACGGTAACCGAAAGCAGCATAGCAAAATACCTGCAAAAGGCAGAGATCAAAAACCGACTGTCAGTATATCGCAATCCATCATTCTTTAAACGCACTGTTAAGCCTCATACCCGCCGTGTTGACCCGGATTATGCCGGTGATCTTTACTATGCCGATGGCTCACCCATACAGGTATTTTGCTGGAATAAGCAGAAAACAGCGCAAATAAGGCTTAACCTATTTGTGGTAATGGATGTTAAAAGTAAAAAAATTGTAGGCTTTGATTTTTCAGAAAGTGAAGACCGCTTTAACTGGTTTTCGGCCTTTAAAATGGCTTTTAACAAAGAAGGTGTATTGCCTTACCAGTTAATGACCGATCAGGGCAGCGTTACTAAAACAGCTGAATACGCCGCTTTACAAAAAGAATTGGAAGTGAGAGGGTGCAAGCTAAATACCACCAAAAAAGGTGAAGGGCAGCAAAAATCAGATATTGAGCGCTGGTTTAATACCTTTCAAGGCTATCAAAGAATGATTGACGGTTTTATAGGTGAAGGCATACGCTCAAAAAGAGAAAACGGGCGTATTGATGCCGACTTTTTAAAGGCTGTAAAAAAGGAAAAAGACCTTTACACCTACGAAAGTATGGTGACTATAATAACCGAATTGATAGGTATTTATAATCAAAAAACTGAAAATACCCGTAGATCGCCTAACCAGGTATTTAGTGAATGCGAAAAGCCTAACGCAACTAAGGTTACCAGTGCGGATATAGCGGTTTTATTTTGGTTGCACAAAACCATTAGGGTTAAAACCAGCGAAGTAAAGTTTGATATAAGAAAGCAAACCTACATCTATGATGTGTTTAACCACGAAATAGGCTTAAAGATCAATAATACCGATGTTAAAGTTTATTACGATGAACACGACCCTTCAACCGTGCATCTGTTTACCATGCAAGGCGCTTATATCTGTGAGTGTCGCCAAAAGACACTAATAAAAAAAGCACTGGTAAGCCAATCGGAAGCCGATGTAATGAACATCATTAAGCAAGGCCATCACAACGATAGTATGGTAAATACGGCTAAAAAGCTAACTCAAAATGTAATTAATAAAGGCTTACAGGTTGATGAAGGGTTATTAACCACGCTAGACCCCTTTACGGTACAGAAAGACCTGTATAACGATGCCGAAAGCAAGTATAATCTTGATTATATCTATAACGAAAAAGGCATTGATAATAGGCAGGTTGCGACATACCAGCCGGTAGATAGCAATAAGCTAATTAAGAGCAAACTAACCAAACAAACAGTACAGGAAAGGCACGCAAAGAAAAATATTGTGCCAGCAACTTTAGAAGTGCTTATAAGGCCATAAGAAAAGGGCATTTATCCCCCGATAAACGCCCTTTAAAAGGTCTTAAAATCCCCTAAAACGAAAAGATATACAAATATGCAAAAAGAAAATTTAATTCAGCAAGCCAGGGAGTTGATTAACGACTATACCTGCAAAAAAAAGGTAAGCAATAATAAGCTATCTAAAAAATTAGGTGTATCGGCTGCGGTACTCACCTTCATTGATAAAGGCCAGCAAGATAACCTGTCAGAAGATATTTTGCTAAAGATCATTAACGCGCTTAAACCTTCCAGTGCCTTTAACCTGGTTGCCACATCAAACTATAATAGCATACAGACCATTTGCCAAAAAACGCAGGCACATAGCCAATTGAATGCACTAATAGGCTATACCGGGTCGGGTAAAACTACAGGCCTGTATGATTATTACATGAGCGCCCCGAATGTGTATTACATGCAGTGTAAAAACTCCATGAACAGGCGACAATTTCTATCGGCGTTGCTTGCTGAAATGGGCATAAACTTTATAGGCTCGACCTATGAGATGGTAAAGCAAATATGCGATCTGCTAAACAGCCAAAAAAAGCCACTGGTAATAATTGACGAAGCCGGAAAGGTATCAACCAATGTATTGCTCGATCTGCACGACATACGCAATGAAACGCTTTATAGCGCCGGAATAATAATTGCCGGGTGCGAATACTTCCAAAGGAATATTGAGAAGGCCGTAACTAAGGACAAAACGGGTTACCCGGAATTTCATGGTAGGGTAATTAACTGGAATGTACTTAATAAACCTACCAAAGCAGAGATACAAGCCATTTGTCACGCCAACGGTGTAAGTGACGACGACACTATTAAAGACTTTCAGAAACTGCCTAATTACAGGCTATTGTATAATGCAATAACCAACGAAAGGGAATTGTCATGAATAATCAGAGTGAGAAGCAACGCCCGCAATTAAACAGGGACTACGACGACCTTAAATTACAATCCTCAATACTTTATATAAAGTATGGCCTTTCAGCAGAGGCCATACATCAAAAATTAAATATTTCAATGGTAACGTTAGCAAAATGGAACAAAGCCGAATGCTGGAAAGAATTGCGCCCTGATATGGATGTTTTAAAAGAATATAAAGCAGCCAACCTGTACATAGTGTCTGCTATGAATACCGGTGAAATTGCCCAGTTACTAAGCATTTCTGAAACACAAGTTAAATGCTGGATAGATTTAAACGGCTGGAATGCCGCCCGGCTGTTAAGCCAGTCGCAAAATGCGGTAACTGATATAGTGGCCGATTTCTGTTCCTACTTTAAATCCATCTTTCCCCGCGAATCTGCAATGATAGAGGTAGCACAAAACGAATACCGTAAAAAAACCATTAAAAAAATCTAAACCATGCCAATAATTACAAAAACCACCACGACCGAAAGCGAATTAACAATGATTTTAGCCGGTGCATTAGAAAGATGTCGGGATAGCAAATTGAGTGAAGTTTGCACCGAAAGCCTGCTTTATGCCATTATGGATAATGAAAGCCTTGCCGCCAACACCCGGCTATTAAAAATAGGGTTTAACATTTATATGTTTAAAAGAACCTTATTAAAAAGGCTGCAAGCCAAAGTAGATACAAACCCGCCTGCAATGCCAGTTTTAAGCGTTGCTGTTGAAGGTTTATTGGTGCTTAATTCAATGGATAGGCGTTGTAGCCAAAGTAGCTTACACCTGCTAAGAACCATTATTAAAAACAACAATACAGCAGCGGCGCGCCTGCTTAAAAAGGAGCGCATTTTTTTGAATGAATTTAATGAACTGATTTATAAACCAATAAGCGAATAAACCATGCAAACAGCAACAAAACCACAGATAGCCAAAATACATGTATTGCTTAGCAATTTAGGCATAACAGAACATAAGGCAGAAATTGTTTACAATCTATCAAACGGGCGTACAGATAGTACAAAAGGCCTTTATATAGATGAAGCCCGTAGGTTGATAAAAAGTCTTTCTGAATACGACCCTAAAGAGCGTCATAAGAGCCTTATTTTTTCGCTGGCTTATCAAGCCGGTATAATTTATGGCAGTACACCGGCTGATAAAAAAATGAATACCGCAAAGTTAAATATGTTTATCAGGGAGCGCGGAGCGGTTAAAAAAGAGTTAAACGATATGAGTTACCCCGAACTGGTTAAGATACACCGCCAGTTTGAGGCCATTGTAAAAAGCACCGTTAAAGCAAACGACAATAAGCAGGCCGACCGAGTTGTTAAACATTTGTTGAACGAAATAAATTTAGAAGTAAGATGAGAGCACCCGAAAAAAAATGGACGACTATTAACGGTCGTGGCATGGGTTTAGAACACATTATAATGGACACATTGGAAAAGCCCTTGCCAAAATCGCCTACTCATTACGTGCTTGCAGAAGTGCTAAATACTGATCTATCAGTAAAACGGGTTACCATATATTTTAATCCCGAAGATACGTGGATGTGTAAATCTCATTTTGATGAAGGCGACCCGAAAGGTATTGGAATGGCTATTGGTGACGGATTAATGTTTTTAGATCGCGACCCTAATACCCTATATTATACCTATTACATTGTTGAAATTGCCACGAACGATGTTATTTTAAAGGGCATAAGTTATATGTGTAATAAATGCGAATTATAATGAAGCAATTTGACCAGCCAGCAAAAGACCTATTTGCAACCCATAAGGATGCCGATGTATTATACTTTACAACCGATGGAAACGCGTTCTTTGATCTGCTAAAGACGCAAATCCATACGCAGCGGCTAAAGGATAAAAGCATTGTTGATGTGTACCGCAATGGTCAGGCAAAGCAACGGGTAGAAGCGCTTTTAAGCCAGCAAAAAGCCGAACAATTAAGGTGGAACGAAATAGGTATCACCGCTTCGTTACCCGGGTACGCCAAAACTATAAAAGAGAATGCCGCGAAAAAGAAACCATAATAACCGCTCAAAACCCTAAAAAGTGCCTTTAAGTCATATTAAAGGCACTTTTTTTATTTAAATAGCTTTTTGTTACTGCAAATACCCCCTATGCTTCGCGGCTGTTTTGTGCATAATTGGCTAATATCTATCGGCTATCATAAAACGTTCAAATAATTACTCACCAAAGATAACATGCCGAAAACCGTATGAAACTTACACAAAAAGCACCCGAACGCATGGGGGTATATGCATTTTTGGGTTTTATAAGATGTAGATAGTACACATGATAAATTGAAAATCTAATATTTTCAATTAACTGTATATCAATTAGTTAAATCAAGTGTGTGCGGTTGTTTTTTGGTAAAAAAGAGGGTATAAAATAGCTTTATAGTAATAATTTAAACTATTTAATACCCCCAACCCCAAATGATTAGAACCTCTAAGCGCTATGTAATTACCACGAGCGCGTTAAACTGCTACTCATACCGTGTGCTAAGTGACGGTGTAGACTTCTCCCAATACATTAACAACCCGATTTTATTATGGATGCACCAGCGAGCAAACGGCATCAATAAAGATCAAATATTGCCGTTAGGCAGGGTAGTTGAAATTCGCAGGGAAGGCGATGCCTGGACGGGTCAACTTGAATTTGACGAAAACGACACTTTCGCCATGTCGGTTTATAACAAGTACGAAGCCGGTGTATTAAACATGATCTCTTTAGGTGCAATACCTTTAGAAATAAGTGACGACCCTAAATTTATGTTGTCAGGTCAGCAAAACCCGACTGTTATTCGCTGCCTTGTTACGGATATAAGTTGTGTTGATATTGGCGGCAACCCTCAATCATTGCCTGTGCAACTTTATGATGCTGGTGGCAACAGGATAGCCCTATCATTTACCAGTGTGTCGACCTATTTGAAGCTGGCTAAAAATGACAAGAATATGCAAAGGGTTTCAACTTCAAAACACACACCTAAAACACAGGCAATAGTTAAAAACGCTGTTAATGCCGGTAAGCTTACCGATTCAATGGCTGATTCATTATTGGCTATGCCGGTGAATGACGATACTGTTGACGCAATCTATGGTCTTGTTAAAAGTACAAAAATAGACCCCGATAAATTGGACGGTTTGATACCTAAAGCCCTGATGTCGCAATTAAGCAAAAGCTATGATGAGATTAGTAACGGTTATGGTGGCTTCAATGATTTAAAAGCGCATGCACCGGAAGTTTACAAAGCGAAATTTTTTGAAAAGAACGGGCGATTGCCCGCTGAAAAAGACGGCAAGCCATTGTAGATGCTACCAGCCTTATAAATAACTACACACGAAATTATCAAATCTTAAAAACCTTTATAATGAACCCAATTTTGCTTTACACAGACACCGACAAGATCGCCGGTGAAACTAACTTTTATAACGAGGTTGTCCCTTATTTTCAGAACATGTATAATGCCTTGCAACTATTAGGCATTACACCAACCCTACAAGATTTAAGCAGTTTTTCACAATGGATACGGCAACAAAATGGAACGCTGTATATTGAAAATTACGTAACCGATAAGCTAGTAGCGCAAGCCGGTGGCGCAAATTTTAACGGTGTACCTATTAACGCAGCAAAGCTTAAAGAATTAATAGTTGTTCCTGATCTTACAAGTTTAATTAGCGTAACGCGTGCGGGCCAAATCTTTTCACAGGAGTTTAACGGTATTAATATTGCTTACCTCCAAATTACCAATAATGTGATAAGCTTAGACGCTGGTACAGCCGCCGCCATTACCGCAAAATGGAGTTATTATACTACTACGGATGCAGGCACTACAAAAGCCACCGGATTACAAGCAATATGTGATACACTGAACGCTTATGATGCTGCAAACGACAATCAGTTCTATACAGGTGTCGCAAATAATACCTTTTACGATCAAAAAGTTAAGTTTCCATTACCCGGCTTAGATATTCGAGGCGGCCAATTTGTGGTAAGCGTTTCTTATATAGCTGATTTTGAAGCAAACAATTAATAGTATTTAAACCCTAATAAACAGGTGCGCTTAGGGCGCTCCTGTTTAACACCCCTTCCCCTAATTAACTCATGAATAAAAGTAAGAAAACTGCCAATGAAGTTAAGGCCGATGAAATTCAATGTATTTTAACATTAGCGTCAGTTTTAAATATGCACCATGTAAGCCAGCTTAATCTTAAAGCTATGAATTTGGTACACCGTGCCGATCTGCTTAAATATTTGCAAAGCGAATTTGATGCACTGCCTAAAATAGAAATATTGCCACCTGCAAATGATGGCTTAGGCAGTTGCGGTAAAATTGAAATGGTGTTAACCGATCACAATGTCAAAAGCATGCTCATTATGAAAATAATTCGCCTTAACAGTGAATTACGCAATAGTCCTCTTAACAGTACCACGCTGGAGGCTTTGTCTATTGATGAGGTTAAGCAATTGTGTGCCTCATTAGAATTGCAATTACAATCTAAACTTAATTAGCCATGTCGTTCAAATTGTGTTCCCGGGTAACAATTGGTAATTATCAGTTAAAGGGCGGTATTCATGAAGCATCCAAAATTACCCGAAGTGTTAAAGATATTGTTGATAAGGCGTTGCTAAAAATACCGGCAATTGGCCGTATAAATTCAGGTGCTAATTTACCTTCAACAAGTATTGAAACTTCAAAGTTATGGAACGAAGGTGATAAGGTAACCATTGAATTAGGATATAATGGAGATTACCGCACTGAATTTACGGGCTTTGTGAGAAGGGTTACCGCATCCGTGCCGGTTGAGGTGGAATGCGAAGGGTATGCGTGGCAGCTTAGGCGAAAAAGGTTTCTCAAGTCATATAAGGCAATTTCTTTAAAGGATTTTCTAAATGAACTTATTAGCGATACTGATATAGTTCTTAGCCCCTATGTACCGGATATCCCCCTTGTTAATTTAAATGCACATAGGCCGAACGCTTTGAGCCAATTAGAATACGTTCGAGATCACAATCACTTATCAGTTTACTTTCAATTCAATAAATTATACGTTGGTTTAGAAGAAGGCGTACCGGGCAACCAGGTTAGATTTAGATTAGGTTGGAATTGTATTAGAGATGACAATTTGAAATATCGGCTTGCATCGGACAATAAAGTCTTAGTAAGGCTGGTAACTGGCAAGGGAAACCACAAAAAACGCACGCTTATTGAAGTGGGTGACCCCGATGGGAGCATATTCCAAAAGTATGTAAATAACGTTACCGATCACGACCATTTACAAAGCATCGCCAATGATCTGTTACAAAAAGCAAAATATACCGGATACGAAGGTTATGTAAGCGGCCTCTTACAACCATTCTGTCAAGCGTGCGATACGGCTATCATTATCGACAAAAAATATAACGTAATGGGCGGCAGCTTCTTTGTAACGGGCACGGAGGTAAATTTTACTATTAACGGCGCTACAAGGAAAACACATATTAGCAGGGCTTTAAACATCCCTGATAATTCAGTAATTAATAATTAAAGTTATGGAAAACGAAACATATCCCCTTTGGAACGATGATAAAACCATAGGTAGCGACGATCTGCAAATAACGGGTTATACGCCTGTTGGGTGTGACCACGAATATAACGTTAACAGCCCGGTTGCAATCGTTATAGTGCCGCCCGAAATGCAAAAAAGGACTAAGATTAAACAACTCTTTAATGCTCTGATAAAATGGCTTTTGTTTTAAACTCCCGTGTTAAGATTGGCAACTACGCTTTTGCAGGTGGTATAAACGACCTGGTTATAAAAAAGAGTGTTAATATAATTGTTGATAGCGCAAAATTAACCATACCGGGTTTAGGGCGTGTTACCAATATAAAAAGCGTTATAAATTCAGCGCTTAGTTTTATTGGGATGGGCTCGCATCCGATCACCAATAATTTACCAAACAATAGCATAGAAACCGCCATTTTATTTAAAGAGGGTGACACGGTGAGTATTGACTTGGGTTACAATGGACAGTTAAAAAACGAATTTCGCGGCTTTGTTCGCCGGGTCAATATTACAACGCCAATAAGTATTGAAATGGAAGGCTATGCCTGGCAGCTTCGCAACCAAAATATTTTAGCAAGCTGGGGGCCTACCACCGTTAAAGAAGTTTTACAACGGATAATACAGGGTACCGATATTATATTAAGTCCCGATATACCGGTTATCCACTTGACCAGTTTTAGAATCCCCCACCACAACGGTTTAGATGTCTTGCAGTATATGAAAGACAAAATGTTGCTAACTGTCTACTTTGATGACAATGTATTGTATGTGGGAATTGAAGAAGGCAGGACAACCAACTTAGACACCTCTAACGGCTCTTTATTGGCCGAGGTAGTATATAATATCGGCTATAATGTTCCAACCAATCAGCCCGACTTAAAAAAGCGCTTGGCGGCGAATAATCTTGTCCGTGTTCGCCTTAAAGTTAAAGGGAAAGATGGAAAGAATACTTTGTATGAGGCTGGCGATGCTGGCGGGTCGGTACACAACAAACAAATAGCGCATAGTACGGATGCTAATTACCTCAAAATGATAGCCGCAGACAGGCTAAAAAGCTTAAAATACGATGGCTACGAAGGTAATATAAATGGATTTTTGCAGCCTTATTGCAAACCGGGTTGGAAAGCAACCATAATCGACAAAAGGTATCAAGGTGCACGATCAGGAACATATTTCGTACCCGGCATAGAGGTAACGTTTGGTGTTAAGGGTGCTCGTAGAAAAGTAGACATTACTTACAAATTAGACTAAAAACGCACCAACTATAATTAAAATTCACTTATAATTTAAACTAATAAAAAATGAACCCAGTATTAATTTACACAGACACAAATAGAATAGCTAACGAAAAAGCTGTTTTAACAAAAGTAGTAACCCTGTTTCAAAACGTTTATAACGCACTTGCAGCGATTAACGTTACCCCTACCATTGCCGAAATAAACAACTTGGTGAGCTGGACTAAGCAAAATAACAATCGTGGTAATTGGCTACAAGACTATGCAGTTAATAAAATTGTTGACGCAGCCGGGCCGCTTGAAGTTGCAGGTATAACCCTAGACCGCGCAAAATTCATTCAGTTAATGAATGCTCTTCCCGATGTTTCGGGAGTGAAAACTGCTTTAAATACAGTTGGTAGCACCTTTAACGGCCTTGTTAACGCTGCAAGAACCAACCTTTTAAGTTTGGCTAATGGCGTGATCTCAAAAGTTGGCGATTCAGACACACAAATCGAAACAGAGTTTACCTACTATACAAAAACAGATGCCAGCGCGACAATAGCAAACGGCTTACAGGCCGTATGTGATGCATTAAATACCTTTAACGCAGCTAACCCAGGTATTTTAAAATCGCCAGTTAATAACGCTATTTCGGATTATACACCAGCGGGTAACCTGCCAGCGGCGATAACCGACATGTACGGCACATTTGTAATTAGTCTTGCATTTATAAGAGGGTATGAGGCTAAAATAGCAGCATAACTTTCCGATTGTTTTGTGTAATAGCAAGCAACTCACGAAAGTTTGATGCTATATAAGCAGTAATTTTTTAACCTTTTACAATTATATATTTATGGCATTAGGCACTCAATTTGCCCAATCTATTTTAGGTGAAGAACTAAATAAATCTACCGTTAAAAGCGTAAAAGGCATATATACAGCAGATCGTAACTATGCCATAGCCTGTAGGTTTTACTACCATTTTACTATTAAAGGCCTGCGTTATGAGCGCTGCCTATCGGAGTTGCAAAAGGAGTTTAATTTAAGTGAGCTGCGAATAGCACAGCTCATTATGGATGAAGGTGACAGCCTGGAGAAACTAAAGGCCGAAAAAAATGTACGCAAATTCCTTACAACCAAGTTCCCTTTTTACAACTGGAATTAACCAGGTGTATTCTGTTCTTTGAAATATTGATTAAAAGCTATTTAAGGGCTTTTTAAAATAACTTTAATACATTTGTAAATAGTTAGCCCGGTGCCGGTTATTCTTTAATAGCCGTTCGCACTGGATAAGGTAACTAAAAAGCTGTTAAGGTTTCTATGCCGGTCATTCTTCAGTGATCGTTGTTTAGAGTGGCCTTAATGGCTTTTTTGCTTATAAGCTATTTAAGGTTTACGGGCTTTTAACCTGCTTTAGCAGGTTAAAAAAAAGATCGTTTAACACGAGTCATTTACTGCCTTTTTAAGTGTGGTTTTTTGAAACTGGATTGATAAAAAGGTAATTTTTAAGCCTTAAAATGACCTATTTTTAGGCGATCTGTTTAACGATTTTCGCGCTTAATCCAATAAAAATATTACAAGTCGTTTTGAAATTAAAGCCTTAAAATAAGGCCATTTGTGCCCTTTATAGGATACTTTAAGTAATTAAAAAAGTATGAAAATTAAATTTTAATTGACCCTAAACACATTCAATTACAAATTATAAAATCCTACCTTTTTAATTATTTTAGTTTATACTTTTTAATTTGCGATCTATAAGATATAAATCTAAAATAAAACCTTATCACGCCCATCATTTATGAAGTGTAGAATATTATGCTTAATACCAATATTGTCCTTATTATTAATCTCTTGCAAAAAGAATCAAGTTACACCCTCTACTAAAACTGATTCACCACCGCCAACTACCGTGGTATCTAAACCCACAGATAGTGTTGATCAAAGTTTAATACTTGCAACATGGAAATCGGTTACAATACCGAGTTTGCCCGACTATCCTGAAAGATATTTTGGTTTGAATGGCTTTTATTATGAAAATTTAGAAAACTCCTATGGCGTTTCTTTTCATTTCAGTACTTATTATTGGGGAAAAGACGATACTCTTGTTTTTGGCGGAATCAAAATTAAGGTGTTAAAGCTAACCAAAGATTCGCTTGTATTTGCGCTTGACACAAAAACCGCGAACAGGTATCGTTATATCAATGAGCGTAAAGCTTTATTAGATCCTAATGGCCATATAACTACACTTTCCGGGGCTGTTAATAAAGGCTTAGATGTTGGAACTGGAGGACCGGCAAGCTTAGCTTTAATTGGTCAACCTTATGGAATTACAGTCGACCACTCCGGTAATATTTATTTCATGGACAATGTATATGGCCTCCTAAGAGAAATAACCGCAAAAGACAGTATAATACATACTGTTGCAGGCGTTTCAGATTTAGAGAAGGGGTCTTTAGGTGAAGACGGCTTACCCGCGCTTTCTACCCATATTAACGCTATGGAAGATGGGATAACTGTAGACAATAATAACAATTTGTATTTTATGCAGACTCAAAATAATTATGATGAGGATAAACTACTTTATAAGCTTTCAATTTCAGATCATATAATGCATATCATTTGTGGGAAGACTATGGGCTACAGCGGAGATGGGGGACCTGCAACCCAGGCAGCTGTTTACCGGCCTGGCACCGTAAAATGTGATGCTATTGGGAATGTATATTTCTCTGATCAACAAAGCACTGTAATACGTAAGGTATCTGCTGATGGAACAATATCCACAATTGCAGGGAATGCAACATTGGGTTATTCAGGCGATGGAGGCCCTGCAAAAAGTGCAATGATAAATGTTGGGACAATGGCTATAGATAACGATAATAATATAATTTTTTCTAACACAACATCTACTGGAGTATATATACGAAAAGTTGATACCAAAACTGGTTTAATAAATACCCTGGCAGGTAACGGTAAAACATCTTCGGGAGATGGATTAGATGCAACCAAAGCCAGTTTTTATGCGGTCAGTTCTATTGCAGTAGGTAAAAATGGAGATATTTTTATTGGGGATAATACAGATGTAAATTTGCTAACCAATGGCACTCATAGAATAAGGAAAATCTCAAAGGCAACAAATATTATTACAACCGTTGCAGGAAACGATTATTATTATTTTTCAGGTGATGGAATTTATCTTGCCGTAAGATGTATGGATGCACATGCAATAGCGATAGATAATAACGGCGACATTATTGTTTCAGATCAAGCTAATCAAAGGATAAGGAAAATTCTACTGTGATTTCATAATGATTATACCGACGAAATCACATTTTTTTTTTAAATTACACAATTAGTGATTATTTCTGCTATTGCATAACCGTTTGTCCGCAAGTGTTCATATTCTTAGCGGACGGACGGAATCCAATTACTACCCCCAATAAAAATCTCACAAACAAAAAAAGCCCGGATCGCTCCAGGCTTCTTCAACAAATAATAATTAATTATTTCATGCTATCATGGATCTTATTGATCGCATCCAGGTGCATTTGTACAGTTGGAGCAGTTTTAGCTGCAAAAGCTTTAAGGGCAGGATCTGTACCGTTTTTGGCTTCATCCTGCATCAGGCTTAATGCTTTTTTATGGCCGTCGATCATGGCATCAACATAAGCCTTGTCGAAATCGGTACCGGTTTTTTTGCCTATGTCATCCATTTTTTTCATTGATGCGCTATCGCACATGGTTGGCAGGGTAATGTTTTTCATTTTAGCGATAGCCATTAATGAGTCATTTGCCATGCTGTGGTCTTTGACCATCATGCTGGCGAAATCCTTGATCTGCGCATTGCTGGTTTTTGTGAGGGCCAGCTTGGCAAATTCAACTTCGGCCATTCCGCCGTTAGCTGCTGCGGTAGCAAATTTAGCGTCATCGCTGTTTACGGCAATGCCGCCAGTGGCAGCAGCGTTGCTGGTAGTGTCTTTGGTTTTGTTCAGGCTATCGGCGGTGTCTTTGGCGTCTTTAGCGTGGTTACACGACTGGAAGGTTAGTGCACCAGCCGCGATCATTAATACATAACTTAGTTTTTTCATGGTAGTATATTTATTGTTTTTCTAATTAACAGATTATCCATCAATAAGTTTTAACTACCTGTTTCATCTATATTTTTATGGATCTCTTTAACGTCGGTGCTCGATTTCATTTCTTCCAGTTCCTTATCACCCGCATGGGTTGCTATACCCAGTTTCTGCTGGATCTCGTGCAGCATGGTGAGCATTTTGGTAATTTCCTCTTCGGCACGTACGTTTACTTCAAACTCTACCTGCTGACTGATCTTATCCATCCTTCCCTGCCTGTTTTGGTTGATGAGCACCGATACCGACAGTATGATAGCAAATATGGATACTGCCATTTCAAGTATAGGGAACGGAAACGGATCAAAGGGTTTTGGTGCGTTAAGGTTATACGTTATCCATATCACAAATGTGATAATGCAAATGATCAGAAAGGTAATACTGCCCAATATATTGGCAACAAAAACCGCGAAATGGTCGGCATGTGTCTTGGTAAAATCCAATGACGACTTCAGATTCGGCGTTTCGGCCTGCTTATTAACTATTTGCTGCTTTGCCATTAATTACTGATAAATAATTTGTTATCACAATAAAGGCATAAACAGCTAATAATGTTTTAGCTGCTTTTAAGGGTGATAACCGTGATCTCGGGCCATATACCTATCCTGCCCTGGTAGCCCAAAAATCCGAAGCCCCGGTTTACATATAAGTACTTACCTGCATTTTCATAAAGGCCTGCCCATTGCGGATAAACGTATTTTACAGGGCTCCATTTAAAGCCAAATAACTCAATACCGAACTGCATGCCGTGGGTATGGCCCGCCAGTGTAAGGTTGATGTGCTTCTTATTCTCCAATGTTTTGGCTTCCCAGTGCGATGGGTCGTGCGACATCAGGATCTTAAATTCATCGTTACGCACACCCTCGGTGGCTTTAGTAAGGCTGCCATATTTATGAAAACCGCCCTTGCCCCAATTCTCAACGCCGATCAAAGCGATAGATTCTCCATCTTTTTCGATCTGTACAGCTTGGTTCAGTAATAATTTAAAGCCGATATCGCCGTGTACCTCTTTCAAGCGCACAAGGTTAGCAGTTTTTTCCTCTTCGGTATCCCATTTGGTGTAATCGCCATAATCATGGTTACCCAATACCGAGTATTTACCCATACGCGCTTTCAACCTGGAGAAGAACGGGATCCATTGATCCATTTCAGCTGCGCGACTGTTCACTAAATCGCCCGTAAATAGTATTACATCGCTTTTTTGGGCGTTCACCATATTGATGCCTTTTTCAACACCTTTTTCGCTGGTAAAACTGCCGGAATGGATGTCGGACAATTGGGTTAATGTAAACCCGTCAAACGCTTTAGGCAGATCATCAAACTTTAAGGTTACCTTATGCACTTTGTAACGGTGCCTGCCGCCTATCATACCGTATATCAACCCGAAAAATGGTATAGCACCAATGATCAATGCCAATTCACTTATCCATTCCCTGCGGGCAGGGTAAACGGAGGTGGTGACATATAGCAGCATGCGGCTCAGGTCTTCGAGCAATAAAATCGGGAACGCTAAAATTTTAGGAACCAGCGAGATCAGCATAAAAGCCATCAGCCACGAGGTTAGTCTGGGTGGCGTAGTACCCGGCTTGCTGAGCATGGTGCCATACACTACAATGCAGCCAAGTATAATATCAAACAGCCAGTAGATCCAATAAATGGCGGTGACTTGCGTTAGGGTTTCAATTGCCTGGAAAAAATAAATATCGGCTACTATCCAAAGCAGCAGTATAAAGGGGATTCGTTGTTTCATGTATTAAGTTACAATAATGACGATTTTAAATTTCTATTGTTTTGATGCTGAGGGATTTTTACATCCGCATGAGCATTCAGCAATATTTTAGCTTGAAAGGCGTACAATTTGATACATACATTACGCCCATTATTATAAATTTGACAAATGATCATCAGAGATAACGAGAACTGGTTCCGGATGCTTTTTATATGGAAAGGCTCCGTATTACCAAAAGTATTGCCGCGGTTATTGTTATTACTCGCACTATCTATTTGTGTGGTGTATTTTAAAGGCAAGTTGTTCCATTATAAAATACCGCTGAACCCGGCACCCTTCACCTTATTTGGTATAGCATTGGCGCTTTTCCTGGGTTTCAGGAACAATGCCAGTTATGATCGTTTTTGGGAGGGGCGTAAACTATGGGGCGCATTGCTTAATGATACCCGCTCACTGGCACGGCAAGCGCTAACCATCAGCGGCTATGGGCCCGATAGCGAAGAAGTTGCCACCTTTATCAATTATCTTATTGCCTTTACTTACGCCTTAAAGCACCAGTTACGGCATACCGATGCAACTAAAGACCTGCAGCAACGCCTCTCGCCCGAACTGGCCGAGCAGCTAAAAACCGCTATCTACAAACCCATTATACTTATGCGTGAGATGAGCGCCTGGGTACAACGAGCGGGCACACATGCCATACTGCGGGCATCATTCGATCAGAATCTGGATAAGTTATCAGACATTGTCGGCGGTTGCGAACGCATTGCCTCAACGCCTATACCTTACACCTACCGGGTATTGCTGCACCGTACCGTTTATATCTATTGCTTTCTGCTGCCCTTTGGTTTTGTAGATAGTTTGGGCTGGCTAACGCCGCTCATCGTCACCTTTATCGCCTACACCTTTGTGGCCCTTGAAGCTATCGCCGAAGAAATTGAAGATCCTTTCGGTATGGAATCAAACGACCTGGCCCTTAACACCATGAGCCTGATGATAGAAACCACCCTGCTCGAGATGGCCGGTAAGCCTATACCTAAACAAGTAAAAGCAAAAGATTACACGCTGGATTAACTGTACTTCATTTATACAATTAGCTAATTAGTTGTATATTAGTTTATAAACTTAAATAACCTAAGCGTTTATAAATGGAAGTATTCAGTCACATTAAATATGTTATTGCCATAACCCTCAGCTTTAGCATAGCGCATTTATTGCGGGGTACGGTAAAATTTATACAGCACCCTAACCGCACAAAACCTTACATTACCCATTTGCTGTGGGTGATATATATGTACTTAACGCTCATCCACTTTTGGTGGTTCGAACTTAGGCTTACCGAAATTAAGCAGTGGTACTTTTTCTCCTACTTTTTCATTGTGCTGTATATCACCAATTATTATGTGATCTGCACCATCCTGTACCCCGACGATATTAACGATTACAAAGACTACAAGGACTATTTCTTTTCCCGCAAGAACTGGATCTTCGGCTTATTATCAGTGGCCTTTGTTGCCGATATTTTTGATACCCTGATAAAAGGCACCGACTATTTTTATCGCTTGGGATGGGAAGCGCCTGTACGCAACGGAGTGCTTTTATTGCTTTGCCTGGTGGGTATAAAGGCTAAGAGCCCTAAGTTTCATTTAGGGTTGGTGATCGTATTTATTTTGTACGAGATACTGTTTATAGCACGTTTATATGATCTGCCGATAAAGTAATAACCGGTAATAAACGGTTAATATTTGTTAAGAATCATCCGGACCAAACCTTAACTTTGTGGGCATTTTAACACCGTAATTATGACACACAAAGAAAAGTTGAGTGGCATACGCCAGCAGATGAAAGCTAATGGCGTAGCAGCATATATCATCCCTTCGTCCGATCCGCATATCAGCGAATACCTGCCCGATTATTATAAATGCCTGTACTTTGCATCAGGCTTTACCGGCTCGGCCGGTACCTTGGTAATTACCCAGGATTTTGCAGGCCTCTGGACCGATTTCCGCTACTTTGTGCAAGCTAACGAGCAATTGGATAACAGCGGTTACGAACTGGTAAAACTAAAAATACAACACGCCCCCGAATACATACAATGGCTACACGACACACTTGATGATAATGCAGTAGTAGCCTTTAATGATAAACTGCTCTCTGTTTTGTTAGGCGAATTGCTGGAAAAACAGCTTGCCGATAAACAGATCACATTTAAAAGTTATGATTTCCTGGATTCCATTTGGGAAGGAAGGCCAGCGTTGCCAACCGCTCCCGCGTTTTTGATAGATGAAAAACATACAGGGCAATCAACCGCCAGCAAATTATCAGCTTTAAGAGAATCATTAAACAAATTAAAGGCAAGCCATCACCTCATCTCTTCACTGGATGATATTGCCTGGTTGTTCAATATTCGCGGTAAGGATGTGAGTTATAACCCGGTAGTATTAAGTTTCGGGTTGATCAGTGCCGATAGTGCCTCGCTATTCATTGACCCGGCTAAATTATCAGCAGCAGATAAAACCACCCTGCAAAACGCAGGTGTAAAGGTTTTGCCTTATGATGATATTGCTACAGCGCTTGCCGCGTTACCTGCTGATGCCAGCGTACTTATCGACCCAAAACGTAACTGCTTTGGTTTATACAAACAAATACCTGCTTCGGCAACCATTATACAGGAACTAAACCCTACCACACTTTTCAAGGCACTGAAAAACGAAACCGAGGTTGAGCATATGCGCACTGCTATGGTAAAAGACGGTGTTGCCATGACCCGCTTTTTTAAATGGATTGAAGAAAACATAGGCAAAACTAAGATCACCGAACTTTCTGCTGCCGAAAAACTGCAAGGCTTCAGGGCCGAACAGGATGGCTTTGCAGGTATCAGCTTTAACACCATTGGCGGCTACAAAGGCCACGGTGCATTGCCTCACTATTCGGCAACGCCTGAGAGCGACAGCGAAGTATTAGCCGAAGGCTTATTCCTGGTTGATTCGGGCGGACAGTACCATTACGGCACTACCGATATTACCCGCATGATACCGATGGGCAATAACACCGAAGAGGAAAAAACCGACTACACGCTGGTGTTAAAAGCCATGATTGAAGGCTCGAAAACCCTATACCCTAAAGGCACCTGCGGTTACCAGATAGATGCCATCTGTCGCCGCCCGCTGTGGGACCATGCCATTAATTATGGTCATGGTACCGGTCATGGTATTGGCTTTTACTTAAACGTACATGAAGGTCCGCAGGTATTTAACCCCACCAATGTTGCCATCCCTGTTGAGTTGGGTATGATCACCTCTATCGAGCCCGGCATCTATCGCCCCGGCAAACATGGTGTGCGGATCGAGAATCTTGTGCTCACCATTAAACACAGCACCAACGAGTTTAACGAATTTTATGCTTTTGAAACGCTCACACTGGCATTGATAGATACCTCGCTCATCCAAAAAGACCTGTTGGAGAAAAGCCACATCAACTGGCTCAATAATTACCACCAGCAGGTAGTTGAAAAGCTAAGCCCACATTTAACAGCCGATGAACAAACCTGGCTTAAAGAGAAAGCGAAAGCGATATAAATAGAAAAGCACCCGTTATGGCGGGTGCTTTTTTGTTGTAATCCATTTGCCTCTCAACCGTTCAATATTTCCAAACCTCGATCACTATGCGTGTAGTCTCCAGCACTACACTTAAAAAAATAAATCCTTTCATTTCATCCACACTTTATTGATTTTTGATTGTTTTTTTTTTGTAATATTGATATTACAATCGTTCGTAAAGCCGTTATTTATTATACCAATTATAGCTCTTATGAAAACGCTCGATAAAATTTATGATTGGGGTGACCGCCACTACCCAAAATGGTTAGACATTGTAAGGATCGCCCTCGGTTTGGTACTGATCTGGAAAGGGATTGAATTTATTTTCAACCTCAACGTATTGGCTGATTACCTGAACGAAACCGGCCTTACCGATGAAATAGGTACATCCGTGTTTTTAACATTATTCACGTACCTTATCATAGCGCTGCACCTGGCGGGCGGCATTTGTATTGCCCTGGGCATACGTACCCGGCTGTTTTGCCTGCTTAATTTCCCCATACTGTTTGGTGCTGTATTCCTTATCTATTTTAGGGATAACATATTTAAGCCATATTCCGGGTTCTGGTTGTCGGCACTTGTAATGCTGGGTATCATCTGCTTTTTTATTGAAGGTAACGGCTACCGGGCAATTGAACGCGGCAAAGATGGGATGTAGTTTAGAGGTTAGAAGCTGGAGATTATTGATTAGGTGTACTATTATCATTCATTCCATAACGCACTCAACCATTAATTCGCTAATTCACTCATTCATTAGTTCACTAAATATTAAAAGCTATCTTTGTCGGCAAAATTTAGAATCACATATTCATGGCAAAGGCATCTGAAATTAAAGTAGGAAATATTTTACGCTTCAACGGCGAACTGGTAACTGTTATAGAAGTACTGCACCGCACACCGGGCAAAGGCGGCGCGTTTTATTTAGATAAATTCCGTAACATAAAAACCGGCAGAATTGTAGAAGCCCGCTTAGCAACCGACGAGCAGGTTGAAATTTGCCGTGTGGAAACCAATGATTACCAATACCTTTACGAGGAAGGCGACCATATGGTGATAATGGACAATACCAGTTACGAGCAGTTCAATATCCCGAAATCATTATTCGGCCCATCAGCAAAATTCCTGAAAGAAAACATGGATGTGATCGTATCTTTTGAAAGCGAAGAACCGATAATGGCGCAGGCACCTAACTTTGTTGAGTTGGAAATAACCTATGCCGAACCGGCCGTTAAAGGTGATACATCATCAGGCGCGTTAAAAACCGCCACAACAGAAAATGGCATTGAAATAAAAGTACCGCTATTTGTAAACCAGGGCGATAAAATAAAAGTTGACACCCGCACCGGCGAATACGTTGAGCGTGTGAAGTAAGCAATTGATATAGAAATAAAAAAGCGGCTCTCAGCAATGTGAGCCGCTTTTTTATTACAGCTATTATTTTTTTATTTCGTAACGCAGTTCTACCACTCCGTTTTTATAAGCAGTAGTGCTTATCAGGTGCAAAGCATGCTCCTGCCCTATCTGATCAAAAAACGGCAACCCATCACCTAAAATTATAGGTAGAATTGATTGTCTTATCTCGTCGGCCAGGTTTAGGCGGATAAAATCTTTAACAACTTTAGCGCCACCTACAAGCCAAACGTTTTTATAGTTTGGCTTTAGCCGTTCGTTCACCAGTTTATCCAGGTCGCCTGTATAAAGTTCAACATTCGGCCTGTTAACCGGGAGTTTTCTGTGCGTTAATACAATGGTGGCCACATCACCATAAGCCCATCCGTAAGATTTTGAGAGTTCCAGGGCAAGTTCATAAGTTCGCGCGCCCATTACATAGCAGTCTATTGTTTTAAGAAAATCCTGTGCCTCCTGTTCGGTAACGGTAACCCCGTTCTCGTAACTGTCGGCTGTCTCAAACCACGAAACGCTGTTGTCCTTTTTGGCAATATAGCCATCAAGACTCGAAACCATATGTATGGTTACTTTAAATGTGTCTGCCGCCATATAACTGTAAAATCAACAAAGTGCTATCTGGTATTTATTCGCCCGTTAATTTGTTTCGGTATACTTTTTAAAGTTATTCAATATGGCCTGCCATCCGCCTTGCTGCATTTCAAGCGAGTTCTGTTCTTCGGCATCAAAGGTTACGGTAACATCGGTCTGGCTGCTATTGCCATCAAAAACAACAGTTACCTGCCTGCCATCGGGCATGGTGTAGGTAAATGTTTTTTCTTCAACAACTTCGTCATAAATAGCCTCAAAATCAAAGCCGAAACTACCGTCTTTAGCTTCCATTCGTGCTGAATATTTACCGCCTACCCGCATATCATTTGATGCTGAAGGACATTGCCACGATGGATCGGCAAAGTTCCATTTAGTGATGTGTGCAGGATTGGTGTAATAATCCCATGCCTTTTTAACACCGGCATTTATAATAGCGGTAATAGTGATCTTGGTGCTCATTTTTCTCCTTTTAAATTTATGGTAAAATATTGAAATCAATTGTATTCAAAGATATATAGCTTTTGAAAAATCATGTCTGATAACATCAACAAAACTTTAGGGAGAATGATTAGTTGTTTGATAACTTCTATCGCAGTTAAGTGTATAATTCATAATTTAGTTCTACATTTTATTTTATCAAGGTGGTCAAAATAAAAAGGATCTACGAGCCTGTTGCAGAAACTGACGGTTATCGCATATTGGTTGACCGATTATGGCCGCGCGGGATAAAAAAAGAGAACGCGCACATTGATAAATGGCTGAAAGACATTGCGCCCTCTACAGCCTTACGAAAATGGTTTAACCATGAACCTGAAAAATGGCAGTTATTCATTGCTAAATATCGTACTGAAATTGGCTCATCACCCGCCTTACAGGAATTATATTCGGATATTTTGAAGCACCAAACCGTTACTTTACTATTTGCTGCTAAAGATCCTCAGCATAATCATGCATTAGCCTTGCTGCAAACTATAACTGAACATCCGGATTAACGTAATTACTACAAATAGCTAAAGTTCCGGATCGAACCAATTTTATCCATCATAACGATAGCAATAATTGCGCTGCTAATTATTATGTTTAAATATGACATTCTGAAACAAAATATTTGCCGGGATGTAATTATCTTAGCATTAAAACAATAAATATGAATACTGAAAAGGCCATTTTAGCCGGAGGATGTTTTTGGGGAGTTGAAGAACTGTTAAGGCATCAACCCGGTGTAATATCAACCGTGGTGGGATATACCGGTGGCAACGTTCCGAACGCCACCTACCGCAACCACGGCACACATGCTGAAGCTATCGAAATTGTATTTGACCCGGCACAACTATCATATCGCAAGTTGCTGGAATATTTCTTCCAGATCCACGATCCAACTACCCGTAACAGGCAAGGAAACGATATAGGTACTTCCTACCGTTCCGCCATATTTTATACCAGCGAAGCACAGCACGAAACTGCCAAAGCCTTAATAGCCGAAATGGATGCATCAGGCGTATGGCCCGGAAAGATAGTTACCGAAGTAGTACCTGAAACTGATTTCTGGAACGCGGAAGCCGAACACCAGGATTATTTACAGAAAAACCCATACGGTTATACCTGCCATTATGAAAGGCCCGACTGGAAGTTGAGTTGATTGAAAATGTGACAAATATGCTTGTAGTATCCAGGCTACCGCAAAACAGAAAGCCCTCAGAAATTAATCTGAGGGCTTTTTCGCTCCCAACCGGAATTGGGACTTACTCCCGCTGTCCGAGGTTTCCAGCCTCGAACTGCTATGGCTGTAATCTCCGACTACAGCAAAATATCATTAAAGGATCTAAAAGCGCATAGTACCCGCAACAAACTTTTTCTGCGGCTATAAACTGATCGCACACGGGCAATGCAATTCATAAGCGCCGGGGTCCAAATACATATTGGTACAAGAATTGCATTATAACTTATTTTAAGTTAACCAATTAACCTATTTAAACATGTCAAGCATTAATAAAGTAATTTTGGTAGGGCACCTTGGCAAAAATCCGGAATTAAGGTACTTACCAGGCGACGTAGCCGTAGTTAGTTTCCCATTAGCTACAACAGAATTTATAATGAAAGATGGCGTTCGGTGCGAGCAGACCGATTGGCACAATATCGTTATCTGGCGCAGCCTGGCCGAATCAGCGGCCCGATATCTGGAAAAAGGCAAGCTTATTTATGTAGAGGGGAAATGCAAAACGCGCAGTTTTGAAAAGGATGGTATTAAACGGTACACAACGGAGATTGTAGTTGATACTTTCACGCTATTGGGCAGAAAAAGTGATTTTGAAGAAACGAACGATCAAAATACTATGCAGGAACAACACTCATAGTCAAGAATATCTTCCGCAGTTAACGCTGTTCGAGATTTTCAGCCCCGAACTACTATACCTATAATCTCTGCATACAGCAAACTTTGGCGCAAACGCCCCTTAATTTTGTCCCGGTCGCCCTTATGCGCATCATACTACAAAGTTAAATTTGTAGTATGATCAAGCTGCTGCTCACTTCCAACGGTGTCGCCAATCAAAGCATATATAATGCGTTGGTCGGTCTTTTGAGTAAACCTATTGCCGAATGCAAGGCCCTGTTTATCCCAACCGCAATTTATCCGTTTCCTAACGGTGCTTATTATGCATGGCAGGCTATGTTCGGAAACAAGAAATCGGCTTTGGCCGATTTGGGCTGGAAATCTGTTGGTGTACTTGAACTAACCGCGCTTCAAAGTATCGAAAGAAGTATATGGGCACCTTCGGTTGAAGAAGCTGACGCACTGTTAGTTTGGGGCGGCGATCCTTTATACTTATCCTACTGGATGCAACAATCAGGGCTTGCCGACCTGTTATTATCTTCAAGTCGCCATCTGGTATATGTGGGTGTAAGTGCCGGCAGCATGGCGGCAACGCATATCATTGGAGAAACCTACAGCAACCTAACCAATGCCAGCCATAATACACTAGCATCCGAAGACATGGTATTCGATACGCCACAGGGTCAAATTAGCCGTACGTTCGTTACCGCATATGGCGCAGGCCTGGTTGATTTTTCAATAATTCCGCACCTGTATGGTGTGGAGCACCCTGATACATCCGAAACCAATGCAAAAATATGGGCCTCAAAAATTCCCGCTCCTACATATGCCATAGACGATCAAAGCGCCCTCAAGGTGGTAAACGGCGTAGCGGAAATCGTTTCTGAGGGGAACTGGAAACTATTTAACGTTTAGCCAGTTTCAATTTAGTTTCTATGCTCATCGTAGTATACAAGCCAAGTGAAAGATTGATTTGGCTTTTTTTATTGACTGATATGCCTTATCTCTACAATGTTGCCTTCCGGGTCTTTAAAATATTCACCCTGCACAGTGTTCTTGTTTTTCTCGTCGACCCAAACAGGGAAAATAACCCCTTTAGCTTTGAGTAACAGATAGGTTTTATAAAAGTCATCAACGTTAAAAACCAGGTGCCGCCAACCCTGGGCCAGCATGTGATCAGCTTCCGGCAAATTCTGTGATGATTGCCTTTTAGACCCTTTTACTTTTAGCATATCGATAAAAAAGCCGTCCAGTTCGATCCTCGCAGCCTCATCCGATTTCCGGATCAGTTTTAGATCCAATACCTTGGTGTACCAATTCACCATGCTGTCGAGATTATTAACAGAAAGTGTCATGTGGTGAACTTTCAAACCAAGATCATTGGTTTGTGCATTCGCGATTTGAAATAAGATGAGTAAAATTGAAGTGGCAATGAAAACTTTAAGCAGACGGAGCATGATTATTTATTTAATTTCAATAAACTAACAGTTTTTTACGGAAAGTATTGTGCACTTTAAACCGGTTTGATTTAACCGGTAGTCTCCGGATTACTGTAAAAATAAAAAGGCTTCGCTGTCCGGTACTTCCAAATTCCTGAGGAGTTCATTAACCTGAGTTAAGCTACATTTGATTAAGGCCAACTCAAAGGGAAAAGCCCAAGCCAGTATTTATACAACTCTATTTGAAGTTATGAAAGCGTCACAGCCAATCAATGGTGTACAGGGCAGTCTTTTTAGTCTTATCTATCTGCTATAATAAAAATACTGCACATCAGCATTATTTGATACATCAGAGCCATTGTCGCTATATCGTATGGCTAAGTTATGATCATTAAGCGTTAAGATTGTCCAGGTATCAGTATAGGCACTGAACGTACTCCCTTCTGCCTGGTAAGCGGGATAGTTTAACGTTAAGATAGAATTTGACAGAGCGTACGTTATTTGTACTGAAACAGCGGGATATGATTGATCAGCTGGCAAATAATCGATAGCTGTGCCATTTGCGTTAAACTGCCGGAATGAACCATCGGGTGTCGACTCTTTATAAGTATTAGTGATTTTGGAGTTCACATAAGATATAATTGTAACGGAATCCTCAGTCCACTTACCTTCTATAGACGTTTTTGTTGAAGGTGATGTGTTTGATTTTTTGCTGCAACCAACCGAAAAGGACATAATTATTCCCAGGCATAGAATAGTGATAAGGTATTTCATATGTAACAAAAGTAATAATTCTCAGCAGATCCGACGAACAACGTGTAAAACTGCATTAACTACACCTTAAAACCCCGCTGTCCAAAATTTCCCAACTTCGGACCACTATGCCGGTAGTCTTCAGACTACCGTAAAAACAAAAAAGCCCTCAGAAATTAATCTGAGAGCTTTCTGTGGTGCAGACTTTAATTATAACACAATTTTTCTTTCATGATTTGAAACGATTGGCAGATTTAGACCTGAATTGAAAACGGTATGAAAATGAATTTTTTGCTTGTTTGCATCAGGGGCAATTTCGAATTAGAATAAAAAAAAGATTTATTGAAATTCGCTTATGTTTTTATAATGCGGCTTCAGTCTATATACCCATATACTAATTAGTACAGCAAGGAAATAGGGTGAAGCTGTAATAAAAAAATCCGCAGTAAATTGAAAATCTCCAAATATGCTGATTGATAGAAACGTAAGTAACAGTCCGAGCACGGATAAAATTAACTTTATGGATAATACGTTTACATCATGCTTGAATAAGTATATGTTCGAAAAATACATGATTGTTGCACTTGGAATAGTTATAACACCCATCATTAAAATGAGTAAAGGAATGCCGACAAGCATCGCAAAAATGTTAAGGACATCGTGCATGCTCTGCGCATAGCGTAAGTTCATTAGATCTGCAAGTATTGAGGAAATGAATAGAGATGTCAGCCAAACTTTGATGTTATACGATAATGTTCCGTTCATTCTATTAATTGTTCTAATATAGCAAAAAATACAAAAGCCCTCAGGTGAAACCTGAAGGCTTTATAAAATTTTTCAATAAATTGACCACATGGTCTTTCAGTGGTATCAGCTGGAATCGAACCAGCGACACAAGGATTTTCAGTCCTTTGCTCTACCGACTGAGCTATGATACCTCCTTTTGGGGAGTGCAAATGTAGCTTGTTTTTTTATTTATCGAAACTTTTTTTGAAAAAAGCTTTTAATTAAGTGATTGCTAGGCGAATAATTTAATTTTATCTTCAATAACCAATTAGCTATTTGCCAAATCAACCAATTAACTATATTTGATAATTACTATGCACGCATAATGATTGCACAAACCATATTTATAATCCTTTTAGCGGCCGCCATCTACCTTTTCAGCAAAAATGCTGGCAAAATACGGCGCAATATCCTGTTAGGCAAAGATACCGACCGCTCCGATCAGCCCGCCAAACGCTGGAAAGTGATGGCAAAGGTGGCTCTCGGCCAAAGCAAAATGGTTAAACGCCCGGTAGCAGCAATTCTGCACCTCTTTATTTACGTGGGCTTCGTTATCATCAACCTCGAGGTAATGGAGATCATGATTGATGGCATCTTCGGCTCACACCGCGTATTTTCACGCCCGCTGGGCAGCCTATATGGTTTGCTCATCGGCAGCTTTGAGATACTGGCGGTACTGGTATTGTTTGCCTGCGTAGTATTCCTCATCCGCCGCAACATCATCCATTTAAAACGTTTCACCGGCGTGGAGATGACCGAGTGGCCAAAATCCGATGCCAATTATATCCTTTGCATCGAGATCCTGCTCATGTCGGCATTCTTAACCATGAACTCCGCCGACTACAAACTCCAGGCCCTCCATTTCGGCGAATACATTAAAGCGGGCAGTTTCCCGGTAAGCAGTTTAATAGCACCATTGTTATCAAATAATCCGCACACGCTGGTAATTACCGAACGCATCTGCTGGTGGTTCCATATTACGGGTATTCTGGCATTTTTAAATTACCTGCCTTATTCAAAGCATTTCCATATCCTGCTGGCTTTCCCCAATACTTATTTTTCAAACCTGAACCCAAAGGGGCAGTTCACCAATATGGCTTCAGTAACTAATGAGGTTAAGGCAATGCTCGATCCATCCTTTGTTCCCGAACCCGCCCCCGAAGGCAGTCGTTTTGGTGCCAAGGATGTAACTGACCTTACCTGGAAAAACCTGATGGAAGCCTATACCTGTACAGAATGCGGGCGCTGTACTTCAGTTTGCCCGGCAAATATTACGGGTAAGCTATTATCTCCGCGCAAGATCATGATGGATACCCGCGACCGCATAACCGAGGTGGGCAAAAATATTGATCTGCATGGCAAGGATTACCACGATGATAAATCATTGCTGGATAATTACATCACCCGCGAAGAACTTTGGGCCTGCACCAGTTGCAACGCCTGTACCGAGGCATGTCCGGTAAACATAAATCCGCTGGAAATCATTATTGAGATGCGCCGCTACGCCGTGATGGAAGAAGCCCAGGCACCAGCCAGCCTCAACAATATGTTCGGCAACATGGAGAACAACGGCGCGCCGTGGAAGTATTCGCCATCGGACAGGGCTAATTGGATAGAAGGGAAATAGTGTGCAAATATGCAGATGTGCGAAAGTGCTTATGCTAAGAAATTATACAATGGAAAATACAACTCCTGAAATAAACGGATCATCCAAGATCGGAACTAAATCCGAAACACTGGCAATCCTAACCATGGCCGATATGGCTGCCCAGGGCAAAAAACCCGAAATACTTTTTTGGGTGGGATGCGCAGGCAGCTTTGACGAACGTGCACAAAAAATAACCCGCGATATCTGTAAGATCCTCAACCACGTAGGCATTAGCTTTGCGGTACTCGGTACCGAAGAAAGCTGCACCGGCGACCCTGCCAAACGTGCCGGTAACGAGTTCCTGTTCCAGATGCAGGCCATGACCAATATACAGGTGCTTAACGGCTACAACATAAAAAAGATAGTAACCGGGTGCCCGCATTGCTTCAACACCATAAAAAACGAATACCCGGGCCTGGGCGGCACATATGAAGTGATCCACCATACCCAGCTTATCCAACAACTCATTGATGATGGCAAACTAAAGGCCGAAGGCGGCGAAAGTTTCAAAGGCAAAAAGATCACCTATCATGATCCCTGTTATCTGGGCCGAGGTAATAACGTTTACGAAGCCCCGCGCCGTGCGCTGGAAATATTGGATACCGAACTGGTGGAAATGAAACGCTGCAAATCAAATGGCTTATGTTGCGGCGCAGGCGGCGCGCAAATGTTCAAAGAAGCTGAACCCGGCAAAAAAGAGATCAACGATGAGCGTATAGACGAAGCTATCACCACCAATGCAACCGTAGTAGCCGCAGCCTGCCCCTTCTGCATGACCATGCTCACCGACGGTGTAAAACACCGCGACAAAGAAGATGAAATTAAAGTGCTGGATATAGCAGAGATAACTGTACGGGCGAACGGGTTATAACGAAACTCTCTCCCTATTGTCATCCTGAATGATAGTGAAGGATCTTTCTTCACTATGCACATCGAACATTGCAAGGCGAAGAAGATTTCTCCTCGTACCTCGTTCGAAATGACAATGAGGATTAAACTACAACTCCTTCGCCTTAAAATAATTCAGCGCTGTCATCAAACTATCCAGCTGATCTGGTTCAATATTCTTCACTGGCAGGTTCAGTTGCGTAGCCATTGAGTCGATATCACCCTTGGGATCATTGTAAGTTTGTACGATGATATCGTCGGCCTTAGTTTTCAACTGCAACGTGCCACCGTAAGTTGTGCCCAGGTAATTCATATCGCTAAAGCGGTGTAGTTGAAAGGAGTAATATTCCTGTTTGCCGTTCTGGTAAGTTTTTTTTAGGCGAATGAAGGCATCATCGGTTAATACCAGTTCCCATTTTTTTAGTTTGGCTTCGCCGGAAGGGTCGTAGGAGGTGCTGAAGTATTTGTTGCTCCAGGTAAGCATTTGCTGCTCATTCATACCGGTTTTAAAGCTTAGGTGCAGTAAAGCCAGCAGCACGATGGTTATTAAAAGACTGCGGTTTTTCAATTTTAAAATAACTGATCTTAACATGACATCATGCCTCTTTACAAAGTTAATAAAATCATAAATTTGCGCATGATATTTTCAGAAAATTCAAGAGTGTGGATCTACCAGTCGGATAAGCAATTGTCGGATACTGAAACCGCAGCCCTGCAACAACAACTGAACAGCTTTACAACCGGCTGGACGGCCCATAACAGCCAGTTAAAAGCAAAAGCCGAAATACGTTACAATCGTTTCATCATTTTAATAGTGGACGAAAGCCAAGCAGGCGCCAGCGGTTGCTCTATTGATAAATCTGTAAACTACATGAAACAGATTGAACAGCAATTCGGCATAAATTTGTTCGACAGGTTTAATCTGGCCTACCGCAGTGGTAACGATGTGGTATCAGTACCGCGCCATACTTTCGAAGAATTGCTGACAAACAAAACCATTGATAGCAATACCATCGTTTTTAACAACCTGGTACAAAACCTATCTGAATTAAACACCAAGTGGGAAGTGCCGTTTAAAGATAGCTGGCATAAACAGTTGTTCGGCTCATTGGTTGCACAATAAACAAATCGGTATAAGCCGAAAACGTTCTTAAAATACACGATTCCCCCAACCCTCTTTCCGCACAGCGGAGAGAGGGTTGACAATCCGCTGAATAGCGGAGAAGTCGGGGTGAGTCAAACGGAGCGCGGCAAAGCAACTCACCCGGTCTTCGTTCAGCCACTCGACTACCCTCTCTACCGCAAGCCGAAAAGAGGGTGAAAAATAAAAAGTTTTAAAAGACTTTTAATTAACCAATTAAATGGATTACGCCCAAACCCTTCATTACCTATACACACAGTTACCCATGTTCACCCGAGTAGGCACATCAGCTTATAAGGAGGACCTGACCAATACCATTGAACTGTGCGCCCGATTAAACAACCCGCAGGATGAGTTTAAAAGTGTCCACATCGGCGGCACCAACGGTAAAGGTTCAACATCACACATGCTGGCGGCTATACTGCAAACAGCAGGCTACAAAACAGGCTTATACACTTCACCCCACCTGCGCGATTTCCGCGAACGCGTACGCATAAACGGCGAAATGATCAGCGAGCAGCAAGTGATCGATTTTGTGGCAGATCACCAATCAGATTTTGAAGACATCCAGCCCTCATTTTTCGAGATGACCGTAGGCCTCGCCTTTGATATTTTCGCAAAAGAAAAGGTAGATATTGCCGTTGTGGAAGTTGGCTTAGGCGGCAGATTAGATTCTACCAACATCATCACCCCGCTCCTGTCGGTCATCACCAATATCGGCTGGGACCATATGAATATACTGGGCGATACCCTGCAGCTCATCGCAGGCGAAAAAGCAGGCATAATTAAACATGGTGTTCCCGTAATTATCGGCGAACACCAACCCGATATTGCCAACATCTTTCTCCGCAAAGCGGCACAGCAGGAAGCAGATATTCTTTTTGCTTCGGACGAATGGGAGGTTAATTCAAAAGTCAAAATTCAAAAGTCAAAAGATGATTTTCAGGAATTGATTGATCTGGAAATTCATAAAAAAGACACACAACACACAACTTTCAACCTTCAACTTGATTTAACAGGCAGCTATCAGCTTAAAAATATAAAAACTGTATTATCAGCTGTTGAAGAATTGCGCGCACAAGGTTTTATAATTACAGATAAGCATATACAAACTGCCCTTAAACAAGTAAAAACATTAACCGGCCTGCACGGTCGCTGGGAAGTTTTAAGCCGCGATCCATTAACCATTTGCGATACCGGCCATAACCCCGAAGGAATACAGGAAGTATTAAAAAATATCAGTTCGGTAAAGTATGATCACCTGCATTTTGTTATCGGCATGGTGAATGATAAGGATATCACCAAAGTACTCAGCATGTTGCCGAAGGATGCCACCTACTATTTCTGTAAACCCGATATCCCCCGCGGACTGGAAGCCGAAAGCCTGCAACAAAAAGCCAACGGTTTTGATTTGTTCGGCAATACCTGCGCATCAGTTAAAGCAGCATTTGATGCCGCGCAAAAAGCCGCGCAAGCTAATGACCTGGTGTTTGTGGGCGGCAGTACGTTTGTGGTGGCAGAGGTGGTATAAATCTTTTTCCTGGCGCAAGTCTTGTGTGTAAGCCCGAGAATAGGCTGACTTATGCCTGACGAAGCACAAGTCAGCCCACCCACCGTCCATCTCACAAGACTTGCGCTAGTGCAGGTGGTTTAATATATTTCGTCAACCGTCATCCCGAACTTGTTTCGGGACCTCACAGGACAAATAACCAAGCGTATTCTACACATGGCATGTGGGGTGATGAAACAAGTTCAGCATAACTTACTACATATTAAAGTCATTTGTATTCTCCCGCATCCCACACACCCTTGTTGTTTTCCTCCACTTATTAGCCAGCATTATCCCTCTAATCTCCATAACAAAACCTACACCAATTATCACGCCGCGCAAAAAATCGGGTATATGCACCCAATCGTTAATTAAGGGTGGCGTAGTTGTCATTAACAACCCTACAGCAATCATTATGCTTATCCGCCTTGGTAATCTCTGTAATCTCATCGCTATTTAATCTAGTTGTTTTGATATCTCTTTCAGTTTCCTCAATGTTTCATCCAACTTACGGCTTTGCTTTTTAAACGACCGGGGCCTTATCACCAGCCATAATACCAATGTCCATATTATGGCAATAGTATAAGTAATTATAAATGCTGCCGTACTTATGCTTGCTGTTTCATACAAATAAAGCAGCAAACCAAGCGAACTTAGCCCCATGCCCAAAACCTGTGTTTTTTTGTAATAATATACCTGGTTGCGCCGGGTCTGCTCCAAAAATTCTATAAAATCTTTATTGCTGCAATCCTTCAGATCAATAAACCTTTTCATTGATCGTGTATTGGTAAATACCAGTACGCCACAGGCAATAATGATGAGCACTTCGCCTAAGCGGGTAGTTATCATGGTTGATTTATATACGAACATAGTCGCCACCTCCAGAGCAGCACAAAACAACGCCACAAAAATTATAGTCAGTTTTTTTCGCAGGCGATTGTTACGGAATTTTTTAACTATCCGCAGCATTTCATCTGAACTTGGCAGGCTATCCGTTTTCGCGGTAAGCCACAATGCTTTTATATCATTCAAATTGTCCATGCGCTTTAAATTTAATGGCCAGTTTTTCCTTAACCCTATGAATTTTTACCCGCGTATTCACAGCGCTCAACCCAACAATAGCAGCTATTTCAGCCTGCGGCAGATCTTCCAGCACCAGCGATATAATTATGCGGTCCGTTTCCTCCAGTTCGGCAATACAGTTGTATAAAAAGGCAAGTTTTTCTTCCTGCGTCTCCTCATGCGGCTGATCAGGTAAATGGAAAGGGAGTTCCGTGGTCATCACCCTTTTTGATTTCTCCAGCGCCCGTAAGCAATTATTGGTAGCAATACGGAAGATCCATGTACTGATCTTTGATTCATTCCTGAATGTTGACAGGTTCTTCCAAACCGAAATAAAGGTTTCCTGTACCAGGTCTTTGGCTTGTTCCTTATCATTAATATAGCCCATGCACACCCGGTATATCTGGGGCGAGTATTGCGCGTATATTTCTTCAAAATCAGCCATTATCCGTTCTGGATTTTCTGTTCTTTATATTTTTAATGCCGGGTTAGATACGGCACCTTTTTAAATGTTACAGCAAAAATATTTTTTCGCTACCAACCGTAAATTTTCTGCTTTAAGGTAATTTAAAAATTCTATTTTTACCCCATTGACTGGTGTAGAGACGCAACACATTGCGTCTCCCCGCAAATTATACCAAACCATCTATTTTATGACATACGTAGCTTCTCCCGACAGATATAAAAACATGCAATACCGCCGCTGCGGTAAAAGCGGCATCGTGCTCCCGGCTGTATCGCTGGGCCTGTGGCATAACTTTGGCCATGTGGATGTGACTGAAAACTACCGCAAAATTTTACACCTCGCTTTCGATAGTGGCATCACCCATTTCGATTTGGCAAATAACTACGGTCCGCCTCCCGGCTCTGCCGAAGAAAATTTTGGCCGCATATTAAAAGAAGATTTTAGCAGCTACCGCGATGAGATGATCATCAGCAGCAAAGCTGGTTACACCATGTGGGATGGCCCTTATGGCGACTGGGGTTCAAAAAAATACCTGGTAGCCAGCCTGGATCAAAGCCTAAAACGCATGGGCCTGGATTATGTAGATATCTTCTATCATCACCGCCCGGATCCGGAAACACCGTTGGAAGAAACCATGGCGGCGCTTGATCTTATCGTTCGTCAGGGCAAGGCGCTGTATGTTGGTATTTCCAACTACCCTGCTGATCGCGCAAAAGATGCTATTGAAATATTGAGAAAACTAGGTACGCCATGCCTTATCCATCAACCCAAATACTCCATGTTTGAGCGTTGGGTTGAAGGTGGCCTGATGGATGTTCTGGGTGCCGAAGGTGTGGGCTGTATCCCATTTTCGCCATTGGCGCAGGGTATGCTCACTAACAAATACCTGCACGGTATCCCTGAAGATTCACGCGCGGCAAAGTCAACCGGCTTTCTGCAAACCAGTCAGATCACCGAAAAACGCCTCGACGAGATTAAAAAACTAAACGACCTGGCCGTAAAACGCGGACAAACATTGGCGCAAATGGCCCTGTCATGGATCTTGAAGGATCCAAGGGTAACATCGGTATTAATAGGTGCCAGCAAACCTGAGCAATTAGCCGATTCCATGAAATGTTTGGATAATACCCATTTTAGCAGTGAAGAGTTAGCACATATTGAAGATATATTGAAGTAATTAACATCATTGTCATTTCGACCGGAGGGAGAAATCTTTTACGCGCGAGTATACATGCGTAAAAGCTTGGCCCAGAAGATTTCTCCCTCCGGTCGAAATGACAATCCGTATTTAAATCACCATGAGCACAATCAACTGGGGCATAATAGGTTGCGGCAACGTAACCGAACTAAAAAGCGGACCGGCATTTAACAAAGTGCCCAACAGTAAACTAATAGCCGTTATGCGCCGCGATGCAGCCAAAGCCGCCGACTACGCGCAACGCCACAACGTAGGCAAATGGTATAGCGATGCTGATGAATTGCTTAACGATCCGGAATTAAACGCCATTTACATAGCAACCCCTCCCGCATCGCATCTATCCTATGCGCTCGATGCCCTCAAAAAAGGTTTTAATGTTTATGTTGAGAAGCCAGTAACCCGCAATGCTGCTGAAGCACAGCAAATGGCCGATGCAGTTAAGCAAAGCGGCTTAAAACTTACCGTTGCCCATTACCGCCGCGCGTTGCCTATGTTTTTGCATGTAAAGGGCTTGTTGGATAACCAAATAATTGGCGATATCCGCACCGTGCAGATCCGCATGTGGCAGGCCCGCAAACCCGCCTTAGTTGCCGAGGTTGAAAGCAACTGGCGCGTACAGCCCGAACTTTCGGGAGGCGGCTATTTTCATGATCTCGCCCCTCATCAGCTAGATTTGATGCTCTACTATTTTGGCGAACCCGAATATTATAACGGCTTCTCGCTCAACCAATCCAACAGCACCCCTGCAGATGACCATGTTACCGGGCAGATCCTGTTCAAAAACAAAGTAGTGGTAAACGGCTCCTGGTGTTTCAACGTAGCCGAAAGCGAAACCACCGACACCTGCGAGATCATCGGCACAAAAGGAAAGATAACCTTCCCGTTCTTCGGCAAATACGTGATCCTAAAAACCGAAACCGGCGAAGAAACCACCGAGTTCACCCATCCCCAGCACATCCAGCAACCCATGATCGAAAAGATCGTAACCTACTTTAAAGGCGAAGGGCCAAACCCCTGCTCAATTGAAGAGGCAATAGTTTTAATGAAGATCATGGATAGTTTTACGGGTAAGTAAAGTAAGCCAGATCAAAAAACGTTTGATTGAAGGGAAACGCTCAGATTACCTATCTCATGGTATCGCTTTTCGCTAAGAAGTTACTATTTTTCGCAAGTTGTTTGTTTTTTTAAGGTGCTCAAGAGGGCTACGCCGTTTTGTCTTGATACAAAAAGTAACCAAAAAAACCGACCGTAGGGAGCTCATGAATACCACTGAAGAACAAATAATAGATGAATAATCAAGACAACAAGGATGCTTCCCTGCTCCCTGCCGGTTCTTTACGCTGGCCCGCCCTTGTTGTCAGGGCCTACGCTCTTTTTTAAAAGTCCTCTCCTTTGGAGAGGATTATTCATCTATTATTTGTTCTTCAGTGGTATTCATGAGGGCTACGCCGTTTAGGTGAGGTTTCCCCGTCATTAGAAAAGCTTCGGACGAAATCAGGAAAAACAATGGTGACCTTTAGCGCAATGGCAGGGCATAGGAAATTTTTGCAGAAGCGATGGCTGTGAGCGATGCGTAAGCGGGGCAAATGTTTCCAGCCCAGGTTTTGCCTGATTTGCGGGGCGATGGCCCTGTGCGGCAAAGAAGCATGTCTAATGACTAGCCTTTTTGGTCCTTTTGTGGCGAAGACAAAAGGACTAAGCCTCCGCGGCTATGAGCGGCTGCGCAAGACAAGTAAACAACAAGCATAACCGCTCTTAGTCGGGGATTACTTCGTTCCCTCAAGCCGCTTATTATTTCTTCTTTGGCACCTTCGCCCCTTCTTTCCTTGCTTCCGATAACCCAATAGCTATAGCCTGCTTTCTACTGGTAACTTTTTTACCACTACCGCTTTTCAGGGTGCCTTCTTTCATTTCGTGCAAGGTTTCTTCAACCTTCTCCCCTGCCTTTTCTGAATACTTTGCCATAATGTTTTTAATTAAGTAGATGATAATACATAAAGCAAATCCTCTGCCAAAAATCAGGCATTTTCAAGCCCGTCAATATCTATCGAATTGACCAGGTGCAGGTTAGCCGTGATCTCCTCAACGCTCCAATCCCACCAGGCAATTTTCAACAGGCGCAACACCCTCTTCACTAAACCTTTTGCGAAAGATCTGCACAGAAATTAAACAGTCCGCTTTAATAATCATCGGGTAATATTATCTGGTAAAATAAAGTTAGCTAAGCATTTATATGAAAAAAAGTATTATCAGGCTAAATAATAATGCTTAACTTCAAAACATATAAATAACACCTGGTGTTTAGCACTTGAAATTTATATCCATCAGCTTATGACAGTAAAAAAAATCACAGCACCATTTTATGAAAAGCTTTCCTTAGTATTGGTTGGCCTTATAGCACTCGGCTATCTGGTTATCCAGGCCAAAGATGTGCTCGATCCAATGATGTTCGGGTTTTTATTTGCGATACTCCTGTTGCCGGTCGCGAATTTTTTTGAACGAAAATTCCGTATGCCCCGCAGTTTATCCTCGTTTCTGTCTATATTATTATTAGTCGGTTTTATAGGTGGCATTGTTTACCTGGTAAGTTCACAAATATCCAACCTCGCCAGCGACTGGCCGCAACTCAAAACCCAGGTAATGCAGTCTGTTAATGATCTGTCGGGCTGGGTCTCAAACGTGTTTCACATCAATACCGATAAGCAAATGGTGTATGTGCATAACACCACCAACAAAATATTAGCGGCCGGTACCGATGTTTTGGGCACAACCTTCGGGGCCATATCATCGCTAATGCTGTTTTACGCGTTCATCCTTATATTCACTTTTTTTATCCTGTTCTACCGCAGGCTTTTGTTGAAGTTTATCATCTGGGTATTTAATGAAGATAACTCATCCACCGTGTTCGACATTGTAGAGAATGTGCAAACCATTTTAAGACAATATATTATAGGCCTCTTGCTGGAGATGGCCATAGTAGCCACAATAGCCTGTACCTTATTTTGGATTATCGGCGTTAAATATGCTGTACTGTTAGGCCTATTTGTAGGATTATTTAATATCATACCCTATATCGGCATATTCTCGGCATTATTACTCAGCAGTATCATCACCTTTGCTACCGGCACCATTAAACAAGCGCTTGAAGTAGCTGTAGGCGTAATTGCTATTCACGCGGTCGACTCAAACCTCCTGTTACCCACCATAGTAGGCTCAAAAGTAAGGCTTAACGCACTCATTACATTTTTAGGGATTGTTTTTGGCGAGATGATCTGGGGGTTGTCGGGCATGTTCCTTTCCATTCCAACCATCGCCATCCTTAAGATCATTTTTGATCGCATCGAAAGTCTTAAACCCTGGGGCTTCCTCCTTGGCGGCGATTACGAGTCAAAAAAGTCAGCTGAGAAAAAAATGAAAACCGAATAAAATCAGAATTTCTTGAGTTAAAAAATTTATAGAGTTCAGTCAATTCCTTAATTCTATAAATTCGGGTTCAGATAATTTGGGCGTTGCCTGCGGCCGTGCTATCCGCTTATACTACACAAGGAATTTTGTCATCCTGAGCGTAGTCGAAGGACGCTTCTATCACTAACGCAAACTTCAAATATCACCACCACAGCTCCCTCACCACTGGCTTCAGCTTACCGCCACTGGCTTCAGTTTATAACTGAAGCCCACCGATCATGAAAGTTTGTAACTTTCACACATCATCCCACCGCCTGGTAAACCTTAATAAAAATAGCCAAACCATAAGCCATCAGCACTAAAGTATTAATAACCAGCAGCCAGTTAAGGTCAATCTCCCTATACTTTTTAATGGTGCACAAAACCAGGAAAGTAATAAACCCTCCCACCAAAATCACCGGGAAAATCAATGTCCATTTTTGGCGTATCACGAAATTAAAATTTTGTAACTTGGCATTGTTGCCCGCTATATAGGGTACCGTTGCTATCAACAACATAAAAAAGAACAAGCGTACAACTACCTTTGCAACTATCTGACTGGTTTTCATATTTATCCGCCAAAATTAGAAAATAATAACTACCTAATTATGCTTCGCACCCGCCGTTTTATAACTGTATTATCTTTTTTACTTACACCTCTTTTTGGTTTTACACAATCCGGGCCATCATTCCGGATAGTGCCGCTTGGTGTTTTAGGTGGAATTGATGAAAGTAACCTATCCGCCTATATGATAGCTGCTGAAGGCACCAATAATTATGTTTGTATGGATGCAGGCACATTACATTACGGTATTCAGCAGGCAGTAGATAACAAAGTATTTCCTATACCAACAACGCAGGTACTAAGGCAATACATAAAAGGCTACTGCATTTCGCATGCGCATTTAGATCACGTCGCCGGACTTATTATCAACTCTCCCGAAGACACTGCTAAAAACATCTACGGCCTGGCCAGTACTATCCAAACCATTAAAACACATTATTTTACTTGGGATAGCTGGGCCAATTTTGCCGATGACGGCGATGCTCCCGCATTAAAAAAATATCATTACCAAATACTCAAGCCTGATAGCATCGCCTCAATTAAAAATACCGGCATCAGCGTTCAGGCATTCCCGCTAAGTCACTCCAACTTAACCAGCACTGCCTTTTTGGTAAATAGTAACGATAACTATATTTTATACCTGGGCGATACCGGTGCCGATGACATTGAAAAAAGTCACAATCTGCATAAACTATGGGAGGCTATTGCGCCATTGATAAAAAGCAAAAAACTAAAAGCTATCATGATAGAAGCCTCGTTCCCTGATGAGCAACCTGATAAAACATTATTCGGTCACCTAACCCCGCATTGGCTCATGGCTGAGATGGATGACCTGGCCACGCTAACCGGCACGGATGCCCTCAAAGGTTTTAACGTGATCATCACTCACTTAAAACCACCGCAAACAAGTATCTACAAAATTAAACTACAACTTTTTAACGAAAACAAGCTACACCTGAACCTCATATACCCTAAACAAGGTGAGGCTATTGATTTATAAAATATATATTAAAAATACCTTCCTCTCGTCAGTAGAACAGCTTCGGATAAAATCAGGCAAAACAATGGTGGCCTTTAGCGTAATGGCAGGGCATAAGCAGATTTTTACAGAAGCGTAAAGGCCAAAGTGCGTAGCGACAGCAGGGTAAAAATATAGCAGCCCAGGTTTTGCCTGATTTGCAGGGTATGGCCTCGTGCGGCAAAGAAGCATTTCTACCGACTAGCCTTTTTGGTCCTTTTGTGGCGAAGACAAAATTGCGATAGCAATCATGTGTACCTATAAAAAAACAAACAACTACGAATAACGACCAGGGCTCCGCGCCCATGAGCGACTTTGCGGGCGATATTCACATCTTGTATATTCGCCCGCAAAGTCGGGATTACTTCAATCCTCGCAATGAAGCATAAAGAAGATTTATTCCCGCTAACTGTAACATCCCCGCCCAAAACTCATCAAACAATAAAGTTAAAAATTTAAAACATGCGCTACTTCCTTTGCTTCATATGCCCACCAGCCGCGGTTTTAACAACCGGCCGCATTGGTTCATTTATTCTCAGCATTATACTTACCATATTTTTTTGGATCCCCGGTATAATATACGCTATATTAGTAACCAATGATTTTTATTCAGCCCGTCGCAATCGCAGGGTTGTAAGGGCCATTAGGGCTAACAGGTATTATTAGTACCCTACTTTAGCATTCTGATAATCAAAAAATTACATCAATCAGCCATTAGTAAACCCTACTTTAGTCATATTGAAGAGGGAATGATGCTTAATGCGCCAGCATTATTAATTAATTTATAACTATTGATTAATAATTACTGTGTATTATTTTCCCCGAAACGAGGAAGATGTAATTTGTCACCATCGGCAATTTCCCCAACTTATTAACAGTAAAGAAAACAACCTTTCCGAATAATTACACAATCAACATCTTCAAGCATATTTCATCCTATTTTCTTAATAAACGCCGGGATAGCATAATGTTTGCTCTTCGAGGGTAAGCAAACCCTAAGATTTTGAAAGCACAATTACTTAAAATCACATCCGTCGCCTTTGCAAGTTTACTATTGGTAAATACCAGTAAGGCGCAGCAGTATATAGATAGCAGTACTCCAAGTGGTAGTACTACTGTGGGATATGCCTGTTATAATTTCTACGATAACGGAACTGCGGCAAATATAACGCCCTCACCGCTTATTGGTACAAATTCGGTTATATTACCGGCAGCAGCGGCTAACAATTTATCAATCGTTGGTACAACTGGTAGCTGTTTGGAATCAAATCACCTGGTCACTCCTATTGATGCGGCTATAAATTACATACCAAATTCAGCCGATAAAACCACTTATGCTGCTAATTTAAATACACAGGATTGGGAATGGTCGTTATTATACCGGGCTACTACACTACCATCGCAATCAGCTCCGGGTGCAGGTGCAGCAGGTACTGCCGGCCTTATATACAACCCACTTTCGGGCTCGTCAAACAACTGGCGTTACTGGTTGCATGCTACGGCATCAACTATAACCGCTGATCCTGTATCGGGCATCTATACTAAAGGGTTTGTGTTAATGCAAACTTCTGATGGTTATTTGCACGTATATGTTGCCGATGGTAACACTTATGATACACCTATTGAACTTTTAAAAAGTAAAGCTGCATTAGCTGTTAATACTACCTACTGTATAAAAGTACAAAGGCTCATTAACGGAACATGGAACTTATACCTTGACCCATATACTTCATCAGTTACACAGGCACAAACATTACAACAAAACAGGGTTGCCAGTGATGGTTATGCTATCTCACTTGCTTATTCAAGTTCTATATTACAAACATCACAAACATCTGCAACAGCAGGCACCTATAAATTTGATGAAACGCATATGTACACCCGTTACCTGTACTTTTCACCAATGACTACCGCTGCACAGGGCGTTACACAACCACCGCTTTATGCCGGCGAACAAAATGTTATTTTATACGGTATCCAGATCTTCTCACGCGGTAACTATGATTTCACACAGTTTTATATAAACGAAACAGATAACAGTTATTTCCGCAGCAACTTTGTAAACAATGGCGTACCTGCATCTTTATATGAAACCACCAATCCGGTTTTAAGCCTTACAGGCGCTACAAAAATATCTGATATAGATTTAAACAATGGCTCCAACGCGCAAGCACAGATAACCGCTTATTCCAGTCCGTTTGTCAGCATGGGTAATATTGATGGTTCACTATCAAACCCGGGCAATTATTTTATTGTGGTAAATATGGCCAGTACCATAAATGTACCGGCTCCGGCAACAATGTCATTTGGTACGGTAAGCCAGGTAGTTGATGGTACAACAGGCAGCCCTATTTCAACCGGCCAGTATTCAAATGGTACTCCGCCGGCTGGTTCTGGTACTATAAGCACAGGTACAACATATGATTGGATTGGTGGAAACGGTGGAACCAACGCCAATTCATGGTCTACCGCATCAAACTGGAAATTAGGCGTGCCTCCTCATACTTCAACTGATATTGTTAACGTTGGTGTAAACTATACTTTTTCTACTGCCACAAGCAACCCGGTAGTTAAAACTTCTATGTCAGTTGGCCAAATAAATTTTGGAGCCAATGGCGGTAACGCGATGACGTTATATCTGGATTCTGCAGGTACTACTGGTTTAAACGGTACAGTTGGAACAACTTTAACCGCTACAGCCGGAATAACCTTTGCTGCTAATACCAAGGTGGCACTTAACGGAGGTTCTTCTTCAGGTGCTGGCACATTGGCTACAGCAACAGGCTCTGCTTCTACAATGGCCTCAACTTCAGCTATAACTTCTATTACGGCCGCTAAACTTGCAAATAGTGGTACATTCACATTAAATTCTGATGTTAACGGAAGCGCGCAAATAGGTAAAATATCAAGTGGTAGTGTTACCGGTACTTATAATGTACAACGTTATTTAACTGGTGGCAGTATTTCTTACCGTACCTGGAGGTTATTATCATCACCCATTTATAATGCAAGCACATCAAGCTTTAACTTTACCAGCTTAACACAAAATACTATAGTAACAGGCGGCACCAGCGCTAACGGCTTCGACCCGCAGCCATCATGGGGTGCCACAGCCTATACAGCTAATGGCCCAACTGTGCTATTCTATAAAGAATCAAATGCGGCACAGGCAAAATACACCACATTTACATCAGGCGCAGCATTATCTACAAACACTAAAGCGCCGGGTACTGGCTTCTATTTCTATTTCCGTGGAGACAGAACACATAACTTAGTAAATAAAGTAGAACCGGTTGGAGGTGTGTATGCAAGTCCGGAATCTACCTACATATTATGGACCGGTAGTATAAACCAGGGCAGTATAAATGTACCTACAACCTACACTGCAAATGCAGGCGCAACTCAAAATGGTTATAACCTAATTGGTAATCCATATCCATGTACATTAGATTGGACACAAATGACAACAAGTACCGTTACCTCTGGAAATTACTATGTTTCTGGTTCTAATACATATCCAATTCTTTGGGAGTATGACCCTACTATAAACAGTACAAACCCTGTTCCGGTAGGTAACGCTTCTAACTTCCTCTCTCCGGGTCAGGGTGCTTTTGTAAGGATCAATGCTACAGCAACTACTACTGGTACAATAAAATTTTCAGAGTCATTTAAAGCTCCGACTACAAATCTTACCGGTAGCGCTGCACAATTCAGTGTTGTAAAATCTCAAAATTCTTACATCCAGTTTGAGATGATCCGTGACTCAGTTAATGCTGATTATGCTTATATCCGTTTCTATAACACAGCCAATCCAAAGTATAATATTGCCGATGACATTGACGATGTAAACGGTACCGGTCAGAATGTATTTTTTGGAAGTATGACCGCCGATAGTGTTGAAGTGGCCCTTAATGCTATGCCGCTTAAAAAACTTACTTCATTCTTTTTAAGTGTTAATGCTACCACACAAGGCGCATTCAGCATTAAAAGGACCGATCTGGTTAACATACCAAGCGTATATGACGTGTTCCTGAAAGATCATTATACCAATGATTCGGTTGATATGAGGCAACATGATTCTTATGCCTTCAATATCACAACCGATCCAAAATCATTCGGAAACAGCCGTTTTGAAGTTATTCTACGCGCAAAACCATCGCCTGCATACGAACTGCTGTCTTTCAAAGGGCAGCATGTTAGTGATGGTAACCAGTTGAACTGGAAAACAGCTAACGAAAGCTATTACACCACATTCCAGCTGCAAAAAAGCCTTGATGAAGGTAAAACCTTCACCTCTATCAGTACCATACAATCTGATAGCACAGGCACCTATACTTATACTGATAAAGCTGCAGGCAAGGATACCTCAATGTACCGCTTAATGCAGTCGGATATTAATGATAATGTTACTTATTCATCAATCGTAATTATATCAACTACAGGCACCCTTGTTCAATTCAAGGTGTATCCAAACCCGGCTTCGTCTTACATCCAGTTCCAGGCTAATGGTGTAGTTAACCCTCCATTAAAATTAAATATCTATAATTCCATCGGTAGTATTGTTAAAACCACTACATTTAGTGCTAATACTGGTACTCAGGATCTGTCAGGCTTAATAAATGGCACTTATATTTTAGAACTGATTGATGTAAATACCAAGAAGAGTTTAGGTACTGCTAAATTCTCTAAATTTTAATTAAATAAACAGGAATGAAAAAAGTAACAAAAAGCGCAGCGATATTATTACTACTAAATTTATTAATAGTAAGTTCAACGTTCGCGGATGACATTTACCCATGTTCTGGTAACCCCGATGATCCGGGATACAATCCTAACGGTTGTCCATTGGATACCTACGTTTGGATATTAGCCATTGCTGCACTTATTTTAGGAGCAGTATATCTGCACCGCCAGCAAAAAGTACAAAGCAGGGCTTAATACCTTGTAAATAATAAGGCTATTATGTTTTTAATAAATAGCCTGCATTGCCTTAGCTTATTTTTTACAATTTGGTAAATCATAAACTAAGGCAATTTGCTTTTTAATAATACTCAGTAAAATCTATTAAAATCAAAACAAAAACAGCTTAATTTTCTTATATCTATAACATTAATGGTTTTTTATGGAAGATTTAATAATATTTCGCATCTTTTTAACCTTCCCCCTGATAGGTTTGCTCATTCCTGATACCGGCCTTATGTTGTTTGATACTAAACATCACTTATCAGCCAATCATACTATTATTGAAATAACACTGCTCACCTGCATAATCACATGCTCGGCAGGTATAAAATATTTTAAACGGAAAATAAATAATGATTCGCTTATCAGTGCGTAATGATTAATTGTGCCTGTTAAGGGTTATCCGGCTTTTTGTTGCTTAATATTAAAGCTATCTTTCAGTTCCTTCATTTCTATCTCATACGCGCGCATACGTGCATGTAAAATATCAACCTCAGTACGCAGCATCTGTATCTCCGTAATAAGTTTAGCCGATTCTGGTTTGTTAATGATCTTTTCGCCTGTACCGAGTATGAGCCACTCCGGCGAGTATTTGAGTTGAAAACAAAGCTTACGGATAAGATAATAACTCATTTCCTGCTTTCTGTTAATAACTTTGCTGATAAAGCCCTGGTCAACACCAATAGTATGCGCAAGGCCAAGCTGTCCGCCATGCTCTTTTACAATTACCTTTAATCGTTTAATTATTGCTTCGTCAGACATTGTGGTTGCAATAATAAACAAACTCAGTATAAAAGCAAACAAATGGTTTAAAATGAAATATAAATTACCCGGTCGGGATATTATTTTATTTGTTCAAAGTTTAGCACCTTAACCTTATTTATGGTAGCAAGTAATTCATTAAGGCCTGCATGGTACTCTTTAAGGCTTATTCTTCCACGCTCATAGTCGTTGGTAAGCGCGTTAAGCTGTGATATAATAATTTGCCTTGCACCTTCATTAATATTAATACGGCCTTGCGCTATAGTTCTGCCATCATCAGTAATTGTTATATTACCGTATAACAACGTATTTAAACGCTGAAGCTTTTGCTCAGCCGATCGCATCAGAAATAAAGGTTGTATGCCCCTGGCTTTTCTTAAGATCTTCTCTAATCCACTAGTTTGCTGGTCATTTATCAATAACAAACTGCCCGCCACTATCCCCATCACTAAAAAACAAAAAACAAACCCCATATACCCGTAAATTAATCTTAATAAATAATTCCGTTAATAATTGCTACGGCCCTTTTTGATATAACGTAAATTTCTGCATTATTGTTTACAATGCAGTATTTTTTTTACCGATTATCCTTTTTTTACATTAATAATATATAATAATACAAAAAAAGCGACTATCCCGAGTCGCTTTTCTGTAATATTTTTAAAACATGATCAATTTAATTTAGTCATCAGCTGATCCATCTGTTGCTGAAAGCTTTCCTGCGATATTTCAGCCCTTTCATAACTGCTTATAAGCTGTGTTAATTCACTGGTAAGCAGTTGCGGGTCACCATCATAAGCATTATCAGCATTACCATACTTATAATCGAGCGCAGTTATAGTAAGCAACTGCTTTAAGTTATCGCCGTGCAAATTAACAGTTATCCTGTCCTTTTGTCGTTTGTAAACATCAACTACAATTACCGACGCAATAATTGTAACAATAACCGAAATTGTCACTGAATCCATATAAAAATACATTAGGTTTATGCCCTTGGCAAGGCGTTTATCTATTAGTTAATAAACGAAATTTATGACTTTTTAATCTTGAAAACCACATAAAAATCGCTTTTATAAATAATTTTTCGTTTTAGCGCAAAAATTAAGAAATCAATACCATTTGAGTTAATTCTTTGTTAAAACCATGTATATATTTTATAACTAAAAAACCAAAACTAGTTCACTTAACCTGTATCAATCCCATTAAATAGAAAAAACGATCAACTTTCTGCTTAAAAAAGCTAAAGTATGCTGTTGTTCTGTAGCTAACGATCTTAATTTGATACAGCAAATGATATATTATATATTTATGAAAACAACAAGCAAATGAAAGGAGTATTCAAGGTTCCGGCGCTTTTATTAATATTACTCGGTTTGATATCAGTTTCCTTTCAATTAAATACCTTGCCAAACTTACAGGGCAGCTACACAGCAAACTATGGAAAGAAAACAACCGCATACCAGCAATTAGCCATTCACTACACCCACACCGGAAAGATCTTATTTTATTTCGAATGCAGTACAGGCGAACCTGCGTATAATACCGGATCTGAATATGCCTGGTTAACTTTCAATAAAAAAACCGGAAATTACGAATACATGCCTAAAGACACCGTTGGAGATTGTAACCTTGAATTTGTAAAGAAGGGCAATAAAATTACCATCAGAATACTTCATGGCAATTGTGGCTTGGGGCAGGGCGTATATGCCGATGGCACTTATCAGCAAACAAGCAAAAACAATCCCCAATCATTCACCACCCTGGCCGGCAAAAAGGTTTACTTTGATAAAACATCTCCCGAAACCTTCACTGGTTATTAAGCCATCATACCTTATTCCCCCAAAACCTTCTCATAGCAGTAAAAGCGCAGATTTGGCCTGAACTTAAAACCTGTTTCGCCGGTATATTCATATCCTAATTTGGGGAACAGCTTCCTGGTAGCCTTATTATTGCTATTAGTGTCGATACGTAAAGTATCAATTCCGAGCTCCCGGGCTACAACCTCCGCCTGATTTAGCAAAGTTTCAGCAATACGCAAGCCCCTGTAATCAAGCCCCACAGCAAGCCGGTGCGTAACTATAGCAGTTACATCGGTATCCATACCTGCATTCCTATATTCATCGGCCTGATCAGTGGTAATCGCCGTTACACCTGCAACTTTACCGTCAACCTCAGCAACCCAAAGCTGCTCAAGTTCAATATCATTCTTAAAAACATCAGCATTAGGATAAGTACTATCCCATTGAAAATTACCCGAAGCATTCATAACGGGCACAACCTGGGCAATAAGTTGCATTATAGCTTCAACATCATTTAACGTAGCAAGGCGGATGATCATATACTGAATTTGAGGCTCCAAAAATAGAAATTCAAAAGATTGAAATTAAATTTTACAGATTTTTCTACGTTTCAATTACCAACCTTTAATCATTGGTATCATACTCACGTATAATCCCCTCAACCTCATCAAAATAAGCCAATACAGTATTATATACCTCCATCTCATTTCCTTCAACCCAGCGTAATGATATAGCAACAGTCTTCCCAAAGTCCGACTCAAACTTCAGTTCGAATATCAACATAGCGCTGCTCCTGCCCGGCTTCAGGGCTATATCTTCCACATCTTTCCAATCCAGTATAATATTGCGGATATAATCCTTAACGCCGTTCTCATCCAACTCCAGCGCTACCTCGCCTTTAAAAGCAGGCATCAGTCTGGTAACAATCATCAGGCCCATTACTGCTATAAACAACACTGCGAACACGCCAAATATCACAGTACCCACTATATCATGAGCCAAGTAGTTTCTGATAGTAGTAGTCAGCAGCAGGCAAATAAAAATAAGCAGCACCGCCATGCCCGTAAAACCGGCTTTCTTACTATATCTAAATTGAATTATCTCTCGCATGCCTTAGGATTGGAATTAATGATATAAGTTAAAGGTAACAATTCATCTACAATAATTAGAAATCGTAATGCCTAAATAGCTTCGTGTGAAATACTCTTTTTCGTCAGTAGAAAAGCTTCGGATGAAATCAGGCAAAACGATGGTGGCTTTGAGCGCGATGGCAGGGCATAGCAGATTTTTACAGAAGGGTAAAGGCTAAGTGAGTAGCGACAGCAGGGTAAAAATATAGCAGCCCAGGTTTTGCCTGATTTGCAGCGTAGGCCCTGTGCGGTAAAGAAGTCTTTCTACTGACTTGATTCTTTGCTACCTTTTGTATCAAGACAAAAGTAGTAGCCTCCGCGGCAATGAGCGGCTGCGCATGATCGGTCTACAATAAGCACAACAGTTTTGCCCATCCGTGGATTTCTTCGTCTCTCGCAATAAATCTTAATTAACTCCCTAATGATTATGCTTCTTATGAATATCCTTCACCAAACACAACTTCTTAATATCCGAAATCTTCACCACAAACGGCGCATACTTCAACCGGTTTCCAATCATCTCTGTAGTATTATCCGAGTGCGCTATCACCTCATCCGGCTTATCCCCTGCCAGTAACCGTTTGTACATACGGTAATCACCCCATTCAATATAATATACCTCGCCGGGCAATATCTTCATATCATGTATCACCTTCAGCGCTACCCAGCAACCATTCTCCAGGTAAGGGTACATCGAGTGCCCCCAAACCGGCAGCGCGAAATCACACTCCTCAATCCCCGGAAAGTTCATTCTCCCCACACTCTGTGTATCATTAATATCATTATAAACCTCCACGCCCGATGCCGTGGCAATTATTTCATACATAGGTATGCCTTCCTCAATCTTCTTAATTACATTATTTTCTGGTTGCCTTTTATTTTCCAGATAATCACTGTATTTTTCTTTAAATATCTGTAATTTTTCAGGATCAATATTCTGCCGGCTCTTTATGATCTCTGTAATTGAACTGGCCGAATTAAACCCGAGCACCTCCGCCAATTGCGCGTTTCCATTAAAAGCCTTTCCTTTAAGCTGATTATACAATATAATAAACTCCAGTGTTTCAGGCCTCACTCTCTTTATTTTAGTAGATTTTGATTCGTCTTCCATGATATGCAAAATAAGTTTTCAACAATTCTTTAATTTAATAAAGATATTTCTTTATATTTGTATTGTCAATGATGCTAAACTATAACAAATAAAGATAATATCCAAATGAAAAATACAGAATATAAAGAAGTTGCAATACAGAAGTTAAATTTCTGCTATTATATAATGCACCCCGTATAAAAACCTATTATACAATACCCGCAAAAGAGAGAGAAAGAAAAGATGAAGAGATCTATAAAACCTGAACCACCATGTATATTGCCTATTCCGCGCTGCAAACCATTGCACAGCCTACCGAAACCCAAACCACCGAGAACAATTTCACCAACGAATTAATTTTACGCTACCAGGCCTACCAAACCATCTGCAGCAAATACACCCGCGAAATCGCCGCCATCCAAAAATACTTGCCCGGTTGGCAACCAACATTTCGTTAATTCTTAGTATCAGGTATCAAGACAATCTTAACTCGTGATTCTTGACTCTCAGTTCTCGATTCTATACTTATATCTAAAACCAATACAGGTACTTGATACCTGATACCAGCTACTTGATACTTAAAAAAAGAAAAACCATGATAAAAATCACCCAAAAACTAAAAAACCACCTTTGGTGGCTCATCATCAATGTCGACTATGATTACAGCCGCATTGCCATTGCCGAACATGAAATAAACGGCGACATCCTAACCCTCTGGCTCGAAGACAAGCACGATTTCAAAAACTCCCTCGACGAGTGCCTGCAGGTCGACTTACCACACAAGCAATTCGCCAAAGTAATAAAAGCCGAAAACCTAAACAGTTATGAGGGCACTAAAATGCACCCTAAAAAAGGTTTTACCTACAAAGCCCGCATCGAGATCAATGAACCCATCAAATGGTATCTCGAAGATGCCAGTTCCGCCGACCAGCAATGGGCCCGCGAAGCCATGCTCAAAACCCTCCTAACCCAACTCGTGGAAACGGAGGTATATGATGAAAGCAATAACGACCAGTTATTTTTATAATAAATATATGCCAAATAGCATATTTAACATAAATAGTAATGCCGTTTATTTAGGGCGTTCCCCTATCAGGTCGGGCTATCCACTCATACTGCACGGGCCTTAGCCACTATCCCTCGCTAAACCCTGCGCCTGGCCGGTATCCGTTCCTATCCCTAACGCAAAATATAGTAAGATATAATCATCAATCGCCGGTTCAAGCGTCCACGCTTGAACCAAATCTACCCATAAGCGTCCACGCTTATAAATCAAAACAATTATTCGGTGGTATCGAGGTTTGCTTTAAAGCTTCTTTCCATGGAGAGGATTATTCATACTGTTATTTGTTTTTAAAGGTATCCATGAGGGCTACGCCGTTTAGGTAAGGTTTCCCTGTTAGTAGAACAGCTTCGGGCGAAATCAGACAAAACGATGGTGGCTTTGAGCACAATGGCAGGGCATAGGAAATTTTGCAGCGCATGGGCCCGCAAACTTTTCCAGCCCAGGTTTTACCTGATACAGTGCAAGGGCCTATGCAGGAGATAGATATTTCTTCTTATAGAACTGCGAAATTTATTAGATACAATAACAATTAATTGAACCGCGATCAAAAGCGGGTAAAGGCCCGACAAAAAGCGCGGGCCTGGGTGTTTTGCCTGTGGGCGGAAGGATCTTTTTGTCTTGACTTTTTGGTTCTTTTGTGTCAAGACAAAAGAACTAGGGCTCCGCGCCCATGAGCGGCTTCGCGCGACAAGAACATAGATAGGACAAACCATCATAAAATATTAATTTAGCCCCTATATGACTCACGCACCCAAATCCCCTAAAACATCAAGAATAGCCGCAGCTATCTTCTTCTTCATCTCGGGCTTTGGCTACACCACCTGGGCATCCCGCATCCCCTCTATCCAGCGCGATCTCCATTTAAACGAGGCACAATTAGGCATCGCTTTATTTGCCTTACCGGTTGGCCTCTTAGCAACCATGCCATTAACAGGCAAACTCCTCAGTCGTTTCAGCAGCAGCGCTATTATGTTGTTTGGCGCAGTATTTTTCAATCTATGCCTGGCTTTATTAGGCTATGCCACGCAGTTCTGGCAATTCTTACTTATACTGTTCTTCTTCGGCTCATCACGCAACCTGTTCAACCTCTCAACCAATACCGAAGCAGTAGGCGTACAAACCATGTACAGCAAATCCATCATGACAACCTTTCATGGCATCTGGAGCATGGCAGGCTTTGGCGGTGCAGCACTTGGCTATCTAATGGTAGCCAACCATATAAAGCCCGCATATCACTTACTATCAGTAGGCATTATATTAACAATAATAGCATTCTGCTGTTCACCATTCCTGTTGCATCAAAAACCAATACAACAATCCAATAAACCTATTTTTTCACTGCCGGATAAAACACTGCTTAAACTCGCATTTATCTGCTTCGCCTCCATGGCCTGCGAAAATATCATGTACGATTGGAGCGGCATTTATATGGATAAAGCAGTGCACACTTCCCACGCAATAGCTATAACAGGTTTTATAGCCTTTATGTCCACCCTAACGTTAGCCCGCTTTGCTGGCGACAAAGTAGTTACCCGTTACGGCGTAAAACCGCTCATGCAATACAGCGGCATGCTTATCATAACAGGTTTTATGCTGTCTGTAATATTCCCATACCTGGTAACATCAATAATTGGCTTTGGGATGGTCGGCATAGGCACCTCATGCATTGTCCCGCTGGTTTATCGCGAGGCAGGCAAATCAAAAACCATGATCAATGGCCTGGGCATTGCAGCCGTATCAACAGTAGGTTATTTAGGCTTTCTAATGGTACCGCCATTAGTTGGCTTCGTGGCACAAGCCTCCAACCTGCGCTGGTCATTTGCCATCATATCCACATTGGGCTTAGTTATCGTGTGGATGTCATCAAAACTTGATGCTTCCGGCAACGTGAATACCACATCTTGATAACCATACTTTTCCAAGTCCTCTCCTTTGGAGAGGATTTAGGTGAGGCAAAAAAAAGCCGGGATGTGCCCGGCTCAAAGTCTATTCGAATAAAAATTATAGGCTGTTAATTGTGTCTAAAACCACCTTTATTACCACCACCACCATTAAAGCCTTTGTCCTCTGCCACGTTCACTGTTATCCTTCTGCCATAATAGCTGGCGCCATTCATACACCTGATGGCTTCTTTAGCCTCGTCTTCGTTCACCATCTCAACAAACCCAAAACCCTTACTCTCTTTTGTTTCACGATCTTTAATGATCCTGAGTGATTTTACCGGCCCAAAATCACCAAAAACGGCTGTTAACTCGGCCTCATCCACTTCAAGTGGCAGGCCTGCAATAAATACTTTCATCAATGCTTTAAAATTTATCAAAGGTACTAAAAAAAGGCCACATTCAGGCAGCCTAACTCCGAAAAGCCCGCTCTGTAAGTGCTTTTTTACTTAACGGTTACTATACCGCTAATAATTAAAAGTTAAATAGAAATAATCATTATAGCCCACATAACTAAATGACCTAATGACAGCGAAGCGAAATGACTTAATGACAGCGTAGCAAAATGACCCAATGATGCGCAGCACAATAACAGCGCAGCGAAATGACTAAAATTTACTTAAGCTGCAAGCTAAAAGTGCCCTTAACCTTATAAAAAGGCGCATTAGGTTTAGCGTCTTTAGCCAGAAAGGTATAAAACGTACCCTTTGCAAGGGTGCTATCCTGTTTGTATGAGGTAATATTTATTTTCCCGAAGTCCTCAGTGTTCACGTATTTAGTTAACGCATATTCAATATTAGGCATCTTATCATGGCTCAGTAAAAATTGGCTTCCCGCCACCGTGCTAGTCAAATTGCTAAGCGCCTTTCCAGCCGAACTGATCCCAAAACTCATATTGTGTTCCTTATTAATAGCCGTTATCCCAAAATACTGGCTGCTGCCCGAACTAACTGTAACAAAAGCTATTGAATCTTTAGCTGCGTCAAAAGTATAGGTCGAATCCAGTATAGTTACTTTAAGGGTACCTTTCACTGCAAGATTATTCCCTGGTGAGTTAAGTGTTAACGAACTGTCAGCTTTAGTATTTACAGATGTTTCATCCCCTTCAACCTGATCTTTCTGGCACGATACGATCATACCCGAAAGCAGCAGTAGAAAAACGATGAAAAATTTAGTAAACCTTTTGTTGCCCATTAGTAAAAATAATACACTGTTTCTATAATTGGATACGTAAAAGTAGTTAAAAAGGTTGTGCCGATTACTATCCGTAACAAAAATTTAACAATTATTAACTCGCCCAGTTAAAAACAACAAAAAAACTGCCAAAAAACGCTGTATTGACACATTTTCATAAATATATTTTGATGCTTATTACTCCAAATATTTAACACACCACCATATTCTGCTATTTTTCAAAAAAACGCTTGCAAATACTAATTAATTTAGTTATCTTTGATTATACCTTATGCCATTCGGCATTCTAATCATAATGAAACTTACGCATCCAAAATTTACAGCTATAGGGCTAAACCGGCTCATTGATGATTATTTCATACACATCGAAGGCGAATATCATCTCGAAGAAGAATCAACACAAACCAAAAGCACTAAAAAAACAGCCACTACAAAGATTTGGGACCGCCCACCAGAACCAGCAACCATCACCGGCCTGGCGTTTTTCCTCGGTTTCAGCAGCCGCCAATCGTTTGATGATTACGAAACATCTGGCAAGCACACCCACATCCTGAAACGCGGTCGCCTGCGCATCGAAGCCGAATACGAAAAGAAACTCCACCAGCAACCCGCCAGCGGTGCCATATTCGCCCTCCGCAGCATGGGTTGGAACGAAAAATCAGAAGAAAGGCCACCATCCGATCTATCCTCAAAAACCCTAAAAGTAAAGATCCTCGAAACCGGCCCCACCCCAGCCTCCAGCGAAAAAGAAGTATCGCTATAACCAGTGAGCAGTGAGCAGTGAGCAGTGAGCAGTGAGCAGTGAGCAGTGAGCAGTGAGCAGTGAGCAGTGAGCAGTGAGCAGTGAGCCCCCTCGCACGCGCCGGTTCATACGTCTACGCTTGAACCAAAACCATCATAAGCGTCCACGTTTATAATGGCATATAAAGAGATTTTAAAGCCCTCTCCCTTGGAGAGGGTTGGGTGAGGCTTCGTCAGCAAAAAAGCTTCGGCCAAAATCAGGCAAAACAATGGTGGCCTTGTGCGAGAATGCAGGGCATAAGGAAATTTTTGCAGTGCACGGGCCACAGCAGCAATAAGGCCGCAAAAATATTCCAGCCCAGGTTTTGCCTGATTTGCAGAGTATGGCCAAGTGCGGCAAAGAAGCCTATTTGCTGACTTGATTTTTTGCTACTTTTTTATCAAGAAAAAAGTAGTAGCCTCCGCGGCAATGAGCGGCTTCGCATGATAAGTAACAAAGCGACAAACAACAATACCATCTACAAACAAACATCTTCACCAAACACCAATGAACTAATGAACCATTGAACTAATGAACAAAACCTAATGAACCAACAAAATGCATCCATCCTATTTAAACAAAATTACACCGCCGCCGCAAGCGTAATCGTAAACCAGGGCGGCACAAGTTCCGGCAAAACCTATGCTATCGAGCAAGTCCTCTTCTGCCTCGCCTGCGAAACACCCAAACAAATAATTACCGTTGTAGGCCAGGATATTCCAAATCTAAAAGCAGGTGCCCTGCGCGATGCATTAAACATCTACAACAGCTCCGATCAAATAAAAGCCATGGTGAAAAGCTACAATAAGTCCGATAGGGTATTCGAGTTCCACAATGGTACAATTATCGAATTTAAAAGCTACGATAATGCCCAGGATGCAAAATCAGGCAAACGCGATTACCTGTTTATCAACGAGGCCAACGGTATAACTTACGATATCTATACCGAACTCGCCCTGCGCACCCGCGAACGCGTGTTTATCGACTATAACCCCAATTTCAACTTTTGGGTACACGATCATGTGATAGGCAAACCCGGCGTGCAATTAATTATTTCCGACCATCGCCACAATCCCTTCATCAAGCAAACCATGCGCGATAAGGTCGAGTCGCTCAAGGCTGTAGACATCGAACTCTGGAAGGTCTACGCCCGCGGTTTAACCGGCAAAGTAAGCGGACTGGTTTTCGATAACTGGCACATCTGCAACGATATCCCCCCTGATGCAAAACGTATCGCCGCCGGACTAGATTTTGGCTTCACCAACGATGAAACCGGCTGTCTGTTAGTCTACACCCAAAACGGCGAACTCTGGGTCGATGAAATGTTCTACGAAACCGGGCTCACCAATACCGATATCGCCGTCCGCCTCACCACCGCAGGCATCAGTAAAAGCACCGAGATCATTGCTGACAGCGCCGAACCAAAATCCATTGAAGAACTCAAGCGCCTCAGCTGGAACATTAAAGGCGCAAAAAAAGGCCCCGACAGTATAAAAAACTCTATCGATATCCTGCGCCGTCATAAAATAAACATCACCCGCCGCAGTGTAAATCTTCGTAATGAAATAGCCCGCTACAAATGGCGTATCGACCGTTCTGGCAAAACAATTAACGAACCTGTCGATGCCTATAATCATTTAATAGATCCGCTCAGATATATTGCGCTCAACAAACTAAAAATCAATACATTTACATCAATAAAATCGCACATGCCTTATAAAAACAATACCTGGCACAATCCCATCGTAAACCTGATAACCTTATGATAGAAAAAACACTAAAAACCAACGAAGGAAAACTCCTGGTAAAAATACCAACTGCCCTAAACGAAGTTACCCTGGGCCAAATGATGGAGATGCAGGAAAAACACTACCTTAACGATATGGAAGCCATCAGCATACTGTCAGGCATTCCGGTTAAAGAACTGTATAACGTCACTAACGCGAATGATTTTCAGGTATTTGGCAACTCTGTACACGCACTTTCCGGCCAGATCAAATATCTTTATAATAGCGATGCCATCCCTCACAAGGTAAACTTTCTACTCGGCAAACGAAAAGTAACCGTAAATGTAATCCGCAATCTTTCAGTCGAACCTGCCGGGGCATTCATGGCCGCCCGCGATATCATTGCCGACGAAATAAACGAAACAATCAAACAACATGGCGAAGAACACTGGCAGGAGCATTTCCACCCATCCTTAAAAGCATGCTGCCACTTGCTGGCACACTATTTCTTTTGCCGTGCAACAGGCAAAAAATACGATGAATACGAAGCCGAAGAATTTTGCGACGAAATAAAAAAACTCAGGGTAACGGAGGCACTGCCCATAGCCAAACATTTTTTTTCCTGTTATCCCAACTTATTGAAACAGAAAATAGGCTTCTTTCAGCGCCTGCATCAATATTGGAGAAGAAGGCAGGTATTCAGGCGTTTGAAAAATTTAAATACATCAACACCATAAACTCACTAGCCGGTGGCGACATCACTAAATGGGATACCATCCTCAACATGCCCTACGAGCGCGTCCTCACCAAACTCCTGCTCAACAAAACCGAATCCGAATACCAAAAACGCTATTCAGAACTCATCAACGCACAACGATAAAAAATTAAAAGTTCCCCTCTTGAGAGGGGTTAGGGGTGTGTTTTATCCGTTATTTAGGTATAATTAATCAAAAAGTTTGGGTGTTGCCTCCGGCCCGGGCTGTTCAGGGCTACGCTTTGCTTCGGCCCTCCTTCGTCGGGCTAAACCCTTACCATCCCTAACACAAAACACAATATAAACGTCCGTCATTAATAGATACCAATCGCCGGTTCATACGTCCACGCTTGAACCAAACCCACCCATAAGCGTCCACGCTTATGAACAAAAAAAGCCAATGACCAATGATAAATGACCCAATGACTCCTCCTCCCCAGCCAGCAAAAAGCTTCCGCCAAAATCAGGCAAAAAAGTGGTGGCCCCGTGCGGCAACGAAGCCTGTTTGCTGACTTAAATCTTGGTTCTTTTGTCTCAATACAAAATTGCGTTAGCAATCATGAGTACGGATAAAAACAAACAATTACGAATAACAAGTAAACCTTCACGCGATAAGTAACACGCGCTATATATCCGCCAACCACCCACAAACTAATAAACCATTAAACCAATGAACTAACATGATCCGCAACCAAATCCAATCCATAACCCAAACCCTCAGCAGTGCTCCAACCTTCATCTATGGCACCCAAAACGAACTTAACCTGCTTGCTGACGACGCACCCTTCCCCTGCGTCTTCATGTACCCCTTGCAACCCGTCGATGTATCTCCCCAAATAAACGGATCTGTCGATAACACATTCTCCGTCTACCTCGAATTTCTCTACAAAACTGAGTTCGACCAGTATTCCGCCGATAACGAAATCTATGTAAACCAGGCATTGCAAATGGCAAATGAGTTCATTGTAAAAGCCGCAAAATACCGCGAAGGCGAGGGCCGCTACTTCCGCATAAAGGCCGGCGACAAAGCCCGCGCCCTCCCTGTCTACAACAAATTCGATGTAAACACCACCGGCGTAAGCCTCACCATAACACTCGCAACCATGTATTACGATACCTTTTAATCGCCAGTTGAAGCCCCCACCCGCCGGTTCAAGCGTCCACGCTTGAACCAAACCCAAACATAAGCGTCCACGCTTATGAACACAAACACTAATGACCCAATGACCAATGACTCACCAATAACAGAGGCCCTAACCAACCTAAAAACCGACCTCATCAACTCCCTTCAATCCAAAGGCAGTATAGCAACAGGCCAAACCGCTCAGCAAATAACCATTACACAAAATGGCAATCAAACCCAACTCCAAATCCCAGGCTACTTGTTAGAACTCGAAAAAGGCCGCGGACCAACCGGCAAAAATGCCACGCCCGGCAACCCACCCATGATCCAGCGTATCCTGCAATGGTGCCGCGCCAAAGGCATCCCCGACAAAGCCGCCTGGGCCGTAAAAAAGAAAATAGACAAAGTAGGCTATCCCGGCAAACCCGGCATAATCTCAGAACCATTGGGCAACGATAACATCAACCTCCGGCTTAATCAATCGCTAACCAAACTGGCAGATAACATAACTACAGAAATACTTAACCAAATATCTATATGAGCATTGTCGCATCACTAACCTTTCAGTACACCCAAGGCTATCAATTTGTATATATTTCACTTGTCGAAACCAGTACTGGCCAGCCGGCCACTGGCTATAATATGGCTGTTGGATATACCCAAACTATCAATGGCGTTACAGTAACCCGAACCGTATATATACCAGGCTCCTCAATACTCATCTATAAAACCAGTATACCACTGCCAACAAATAGCTGGAAACTCGATACATACAATCCGGATACTGATCCCTCGCCCCCTGTAAACCGTTGCGATCTGATATTAAATTTCATCAACGTTGATAAACCCGAAAGTTCACCTGGTGCCGCCGACGCTCAAATAACCGTCAACGCTTCATCAAGCTATTTACCCATCCGGTACAGCCTGGATAATGTTAATTTTCAAACATCGCCCACATTTACTAATCTTATCGGCGGCCTGCATACCGTTTACTGTACCGATGCCAACACTTTCGGCTGCCACGTATCGGGTACGGTTACCATTCCTATCACACAAAATCTTTTAACTTCAGATCCATCGGTAGCTATTACCCCTAATAATAGCAGCCGTTGGAACGCCGCTTTCAACCCTATCGTATTCACCTATCAGCGCCGTGATTTTGAAGTCACCGCTGTAAGTTTTGATTCTCTAACCGGCAATGCCAAATTATCTGTAAATGCCGATATGAGCGCTGTAGCCACTGTCGTTGCAGCCAACGTAACCGCAGCAGCAATTGCCGCCCTGCAAGGCATCACACTCAATCAAAACATCTATATCTACCTCAATGCAGGCACATATAAAGGTGTATTTGCCATAACCGCTGCCGATAGCGGTTCATTAACCATCAACACCCCATTTACAACTAACGCCACAGGTTTTATAAACATTAACTACCTGAGGCCATATTACAAAATAGTTACCAGCATTACTTATATCGATCCTTTAACTTCGGCCATATCCACCATCAACTCCATCAATCGCCCCGATGCCACAGGGCAGGTAAAGGCCGATATATCCAACTTCCTGCAAAGCCTCCTGCGTGCCAAAGATGACAGCGATTACACCCAAACTAATTTCCGCGATAGCAACCTCTCAGCCAGCTATACCATTAAATATGCCCAGCAATATGATGATTATGCCAACCCCGGCACAACCATCACCACACCATTTATCAGCATTGCTGCGCCATACTACGTAATATACACTGCCCGGCAAATCCAATCAAAATATGGCGGCAACCTGGCACAATATGTTCCGTTCTCAACAAGTCAGCAAGCCAAATGGGTAACCGATTTTGCCGAACCTGTGTATACTAACGGTTATCCTTTCGATATCTCGTTCATTTACTCCGATGCCATAGCAGGCAGGCAATTATATTATACCATCACCCCGCTCGATGTTAACCGCCAGCCATTGGCAGGCAACACAGCCACATCGTACCTTTTAAATGATGATAGTTCATGGCTGCTCAATCAGGATACCTCAAAACTGGTAATAGCCTCGCAGGATCTGTTTAACACCCCAATAGTTGAACAGGTGGGCTTAAACCGATTACTTGTTAATACGGATTTTGCCGATAACGTTTATTACTTTACCGTCGCTTTATTTTATAATGATGCCAACAATAACCCCATACAAATAACCCAAACCCAAACCGTCCGTGTCGACCACGCACCCGATATCAACTCCGTATATATGCGCTGGATAGGCCTCACCGGCTCATGGAACTATTATCGTTTTATTTACAACCAGGAAATTTCCCTCGATGTCCAAAACGCCACCATCATCAAAAACTTCGTTCAGGATTGGGAAAACCAGGATAGTATTGAAGAGGTAATAAGCAAGGAAGCGGGCCAAAAAATGAAACTCATGGCCGAGGATTTAAGCATAGCCGATATCAAGGGCCTCCAATCCATCAAATACTCACCCAAGGTACAAATGATGCTCAACGCAAGCCCCGTAAAATGGCAAACAATCGTCCTCAACACCGCCACCTTCTCCGAGTACGAAACCATCAACGGCCAGGCCCCGTTCAGCATCACATTCAACATGCCCTCCATAAATATTCAAACCCAGTAAATCTAACGCCCTACAAGTAAAAGTCCCTCTCCCTTGGAGAGGGATTTAGGGTGAGGCTGTAGCAAGTTTTTTCTTGATTCCTGACTCTTAAATCCTGATTCTTTACAAATGACCAACCTCCAACTCTATCTCAACGATCAGCTTGTCGATCTTTCCGGCGACAGCCCCATCGCCCTCACCTTCCAGATAAACGATCTGGCCGAAGTAAAAAATCAGCAGGGCAATACATCAAATCAGTTCAAGCTTCCGCTTACCCAAAACAACCGGGCAATTTTAGGCTATGCCGATGATATTAGTATTGAAACCACTGCTGCTATACAAACGCCCTATACAACAATGGCAGCCCGCATCATTCAAAACGGCATCGAGATCCTGCCCAATGCTATCGCCGAGATTAACCAGGTTGATGATTCAACAGCCAGTATCACCATTCTTTCGGGCAATGTTGATTTTTTTGATGCCCTCGGCGGCCAAATAGCCGATATGGGCGATAGTACCAGCCAATGGAGCGGCTATGGCACCAACCTGCCCTGGAAAGCCTTCGATCATAAATGGGACCTGCAAAACACAATAGCTAGCCAAACCCATACCGAAGCCGACGGCTGGATCTACCCCATTATTGATTATGGACTAATTAGCCAAACAGATTTCACACAACCTATTGATGTGCGTAATCAACGACCCGGTTTCTTCATAAAAAAAGCCGTTGATCTGCTCATTCAGTCAACCGGCTATATAGCTAAGGGCTCTTTACTTGCCGATCCGCTTTACCCCCTGCTTATTGCCCAGTTCAGCAACGGCAGTTTTGATCATGGTCTCGATTATCAAAACCAGCCCAATCAAAAAGGCATCCTGGTCACCAACACCATTAATCAAACACAACATCATCCCGCAGGTAATACTGGTGATCGTGAATATCCGCAGCAAGGCACAATCTATTTCGATAACATTATATTTGATCCCTCATCTTTTTTTAAAAATTATAGTTATATCCCCAACGAAGTCATTAGCGTCGAAGCAACGCTCATCATTCCACGATTATATTTCTACGGACATCCAAACGATGGTTATGGGTCAAATCTTAACATCAATATCAAGTTATTAGATAGTAATGCCAATTCCAATATAGGTACTATAAATTATAACTTCACAAACGGGCATGATGCTAAATATGGCTCAGGCGGATCTTTACGTTGGGATAAAACTTTCTCCAGTCAGAAACTATCTATCGCTACTGAATTAAGCCCCTCAACATTTGAGGGCTTGCAGGTAACATTTGATTTTGAAGGATATACCGACGCCTATTTTGTTCTATACTCCGGTGCATCCTTTCAGGTCACGCCACAAAACCAGGGTGTGTTATTCAGTCAAACCGTACAATGCGAACGCATCCTGCCCGATATGTCGCAAAAAGATTTCTTAAAAGATACCTTTCAGCGCTTCGGCATCATTTGCCAAACAGATATATACAACAAGAGCATCAATTTTTCTTCCCTAAAGGATATCATCGGCAATATCCCCATAGCTATCGATTGGACCACCAAATGCATCGATCAGGGCCAGCAGATAAATTACAAACTCGGCAGCTATGCACAGGTAAATTATATGGAGTACCAAACCGATCCAAACATCCTGCCCCTCAAATTCGGTTGGGACCAGATCAACATCAACGATCAAACCCTTAGTGCCGTACCCGGTGATCTGATAGTAAGCAAATTCGGCCCCTCATTAAATCGCCCTTACATCGGGGGCACCATAGCCCAGATTACTATGATAGATGCCACCTCAGACAATACAAACTTTTCCATTGGTGTAGCGCCGCGTATCCTGGTCGACCAAAAGATAGATCTCCGCAACTATGGCAACAAAACCATAAACTTTACCGATGGCACAACCACCACGCCCGTAAACGGAGTTATTAGCACCCCCTATTTTTACAAACCCGATGGCGATTATAATCTTTGTTGGTGCGATATGGATAGCAGCATACCCGGCCAAAAACTCCCGGGCTTAAAAAGAAAATATTACACCGAGTTACAAAAGATATTGCAAAATACTAAAGTACTGGTAAGGTACTTCCTGCTTAGTCCGCGCGATATTGCCGAACTCGATCTGCTTATACCAATCTACCTGCAGCAGCACAACGCTTATTTCTACATTAACAAAATAGATAGTTGGATAAAAGGGCAACCTGTAAAGGTCGAACTCGTAAAATTGGGGTAATCTGCTTTGTTATCGCCTAAAATGTATGAGTAGATAATATGAGTTAATCAAATTCATCTAATACTAAAATTATTAGAATAAATATAAATTGCTAATATTTTTTGCAATTTCAAAGTGCTTTTTTATTTTTACGGTATAAAAAAATTAAAATGAAAAAGACCTTACTTATCGCATTCTTATTAATTCCATTTTTGAGTTTTTCCCAAACATTGAAACCTATTTCCGGGTTTCTAGGTATAAAATTTGGTAGTACTAAAATAGCTGTGATTACGGCTATGAAAGCAAAAGGAGCTGTCCTGCTTAAAAACGCCGACCCAACTATGCTAATATTTAACAACGTTAAACTCGGCAATAGAGATGCTAAAGCACTAGTAATTGGCTTTGTTGACAATCAGGCATATGCAGCTCAATTTGTATTTGCCACTGATGTTGAAGCGCAAGTTCCCGATTATTATCAGGACCTGGTAAAAGATTTTACTGATGTTTACGGTACAGGTAACAGTACCCGGCAGTTTAACGACCCCTATGTTGAAGGAGATGGCAATGAGTTACTCGGCCTGTCTGCAGGCAAAATAGACTTCAACACAGTTTGGACTGACAGCAATCAAAATAGCATACAGATCAAAATCACAACCAATATGGAAGTATCCGCTTTTTACCAGGATTATGTACTTGCTGGCAAGGATGCCAACAAACAAAAACAGAAAAATAAATCAGATTATTAATTATCTATAAATAGATTCTAAATCAACCTATATAAAAACAGGCCCTTCACGGGGCTTATTTTTATCATTTAATTATGCCAATTAGCATAGTAAACATTTAAACTAAATCACATGGCAGACGACATTAGCAAAAACATTATTATCCAGGTCACCGCCCAAACCGACCAATTAGAGCAAAGCATATCTAATCTTAACAAGATCATCGATAACCTGCTCCTTCAACAAAAAAAGCTTGCCGATACAGGCAAAGAAGCCTCCGAAGCATTTCAAAACAATGCCGATAAGATTGACATATTTACTAAAAGCCTTCAAAAAGCTACTACACAGTTAAATTCTTATCTATCTATTTTAAATTCGTCAGCAACTTCGCTGCAAAAAAATCAATCGCTAATTACGGCCTTAACAACCGCTAGTGATAAATATTCAAAATCTGTAGGCGATAATTCAAAAAAGGTAACCGAACTTAATACGGCCATAAAAACGCTGGCAGCAACAATACAACAACAGCAAACACAAACTAACCAAAGCCAATCAGCCATTGATGCTAATGGCAAAGCAATGGAAACTGCTGCCAAACAGGCAACTGGGTTACAGGCTGGTTTAACTGCTGTAAATGGCACTATTAAGGAACAGGGCAAAGCAGTTGACGAAAATAAAACATCTTTCGATGCCCATAAACTCGTGATGGAACATCTCAAAAAGTCATTTGATGAAGTAAAAGATGTGTCCGGCGAATTTGGCCCCAGCCTGCAGGATGCCGCAAAAGGCTTTAACCTCATGAAATCAGGGTTAAACGTCGTTAAGGATGGTTTAACCGGTGTTGGCGATGCACTTAAAGCCGACGGCTTTGATTTTCTCTTACAACTCTTGCAGTTAATGTTTGATGCCTTCATCCATTCATCCACTGGTACAAAGGTCTTACATGGTGCCATCTCAGCAGTTGGTGTTGTAGTAAATAAGGTCAAAGGCTTTTTCAATTCGTTCATGACGGGTATTATCAATGCCGTCTCCCACCCTATTGATTCCATAAAAGCATTAGGCAAAATGGTTGAGCAAAATATCATTAATCGTTTCACCGCCTTTGCCAGGATATTGGATGGGCTTATCCATCTCGATTTTAAAAAAGTAGCAGATGGGGCCATTCAAGCAGTTACAGGCGTAACCGATGCCACCGGCAAAATAGCATCAACTGTTAAAGCAGTTACAAAAGAAATCGTTCAAACAAGTACCGAAATCGGCGAGGCGTATACAAAAGGTTTCAGTGAAGCCAAAAAAGCGATGACCGATTACAAGGAAACAGCAGACAAATTAAACAGTAAAAAAGCTAGCGGCAATCCACAGGCACAATCTGCACCCAATACCAGGGGTCCGGTCATAGAAGGGGCCAATCCAAAATTTGCCGATCCTTTATCAGGTAATTTAGCCCCCACTGGCACCATTAGCCCTTATAATGTTCCGGCAATTCAGGATGACGCAAATAATGTTGCCAAGGTCAATAAAACCCTGCTGCAACAGCTTGAAGCTGATGTAAAAAAATCAGGTGTATCTACAGCAATGAATGCGCTCAGCCAACTCAGTAGCAGCATAAAACAACAATCCGATGCAAAAGTGGCAGCTCTTGAGAAAGACAAAAATGCCGAACTCAGTAACACAAGCCTTACCAATTCTCAAAAACTCGCTATCCAGCAAAAATATAAAAACCTTGAGGATCAGGTAAAAGCAAAAGCATTTAAAGAAGAACAGGAAATATCCATTGCCCAGGCAATTATTAATGGTGCGTTAGCTGTAACAAAGGTAACCGCGCAAGGCGGTGTACTTGCACCATTGGAGATTGGCGTAGTGGTAGCCGAAACAGCCGCACAGGTAGCCAAAATAGCATCGCAAAAACCACCTGCTTATGCTGCAGGAGGTCTTCACTATACATCCGATGGCAAAGGAGGCGTACTTCCCGGCTATAGTCGTACCGATAATACCAATGCCTATCTCCGTTCCGGAGAAGGAGTTGTAGTATCCGAAGCCATGCGCGACCCATGGGCCCGCAATCTGGTAAGCGCCATAAACGTAGGCTTTGGTGGCCGTGATTTTTCAACCACAACCACAGGCCGCGGTTTTGCCGTCGGTGGTATTTTTACCGATGGAGGCGATGCTAACCGTTACTATAACCAGCCTGTAACAGATCAAAAAAATCTGGCCAACAGCATAGCCTACCAAATGGTAAATAATTTTCCCCCAGTATATGTTGATGTTAAGGATATCAATAATCAGCAAAACATACTGGCGCAAACCATTAACAGGGTAAACTTATAATAGCCCCTTATTTTTGCCCAAGTACCAATTTAAACATCTTTTTTAGCACATCGCTGTCTTTAGGTTTAACATCAAAATTCTGATTATCAACCCCCACGCATACTGTAGTTAAAGTTGATGTTAATAGCTTGTTTATATCCTCTTTTGAGATACCATAGCCTATATTAACCGAGAAATATTCGCGTTGTACAAAGCCTTTTTTAATGTCTTTTCTATCCGGGTGAACGCTTATATCATTAGCCAGTTTTATAATAGTATTATCATCAAGTTTTAACATGGTAACATCTCCCTGGCTAACTAAAAAGTACTGGTTATTTTCTGTTGTTACATCATGTTCAAAATTCAGAAAAATATGAGTTCCTGTTCTTGATACATACGCATTCAGGAATGCAGCCTGTGTACTGGTAAATGTCTCAGTTGTTGCAAGCTTTTCCATACTGGTTACGCTAACAGTGTCATTGGTAAATTTATCTACTTCTAATTTTACAAGTTTCTGAGAGAAAGCCGCAGCAGGAAGTAACAATACAGCAATTATTAAAATTGTTTTTGTGATTTTTTGTAATTGTAATACCATGTTATAATCAGGATTAGATTTTCTGCAAAAGGAAGCGTTCACGCAAAATAAAAAAATAGTATACCCAAATTATTTCACTAAAAGTTCTTGCCAATTACCCAATGAATATTACCAAAGTAAACTCCCTTTTCGATGCCGGCATTTTCTCCGAAATGTACAAAGCCGGCTTTATCACTGCCAAAGTCTTCATTTACCGCGAGATCTACCTTTGGGTACAGGCCCAAATGAAAACCCGCGGACTCACCAAGCGTCAGGCCGTCCTCGAAGCAGAAATAAAATTCATGAAGGACGAGCGCACCATCTGGCGGGCCATGAATAGCTTTCAGGATGAATAGTTGTTCTCGAAAAAATATTTTCACTTTTCTGTAACAAACAATACAGCAAAAAGTCCAAAAGGTTAAATTTGTTACCATGAAATGGACCTTCTTAGCTAAAAAGAAAACGAACACGCCAAAACCTAAAAAATCAAAAGGCCGTGAATGGCTCGATGCTTTTGTATTTGCCGTAGTAGCCGCAACTATTATCCGTGGCTTATTGTTTTCTGCTTACGCGATCCCATCCGGATCAATGGAAGGTACCGAACTCACTGGCGATTACCTATTTGTAAGCAAGTTCAGCTATGGTGCCCGTATGCCAATAACCTTGTTTTCAATCCCTTTTACCGAGCCCATGATGTACGGTGTAAAAACTTATTGGGGAGGCGTTCAATTACCTTACCTGCGTTTACCCGGCACAACCGAAGTTAAAAAAGGAGATATCGTAGTATTCAACAAACCAAGTGAAACCGGCACACCTATCGATCAGCGCACCACGCTCATCAAACGCTGCCAGGCCACTGCTGGCGATACATTAACCATTGTAAATTCACAGGTATACATAAATGGCAAAGCAGCAGTTAACGCACCAAAGGCCCAAACATCATACACAGTTATAACCGATGGTAAAGACCTCAACCCACAGATCTTCCAGGATCTCAACATCACGGTAATAAACCAAAACGCGGCCAATAGCTACGAAATGATCATCCCTGCCGACAACCTGGCAACCATAAAAGGCTATTCAAATATTAAAAGTGTAACACCTGTAGTAGCACAAGCCGGGCAATATGATTCTGAAGTGTTCCCTAACGATCCGCAATTCAAATGGAACCAGGATAACTTCGGCCCGTTAGTATTGCCTAAAAAAGGCATGACCATCAAGCTTACCGATTCAACCATAAAACTATATAACCGTGCCATCGAGCAATATGAGCACAACAGGCTCGGCCGGTCAGGTAAATCATTCACGGTAAACGGTAAAGTAGCCGACACCTACACCTTCCAGATGAATTACTACTGGATGATGGGCGATAACCGTCACGACTCCTTAGATTCCCGCTTCTGGGGCTACGTACCCGAAGACCACATCGTAGGCAAAGCCATGATCACCTGGTTCAGCATCGATCCCGACAAAGATCTCTTCCACAAGATCCGCTGGAGCCGTATCTTAAGGCCGATAAATTAAGATGTTACGGTTAACATTCAAAATTTCACGGTCTACCAACATTCCTGTATGGCCCTTGGTTGATAAGATCCTGGCGGAATTAAACAAACACGACTATACAATTCTCAACTCAACAAGCAATATTGTTGAGTTTAAAGACAGCCCATGGAAACTAAGGTGGAATTTTGAAACTATGGGTAGATTAGAAGGAGGAAAATTTGAATTTAGTTCTACCGATAACTCAATTTTAATAACCTTTAGTTATTATCGAAAATTACTATGGCCCATATTGTATTTACAGCTTTATCAATTTCTTTACTAACACATGGTGATTACTACGGACCATTATTTTTTCTTATATTTTATGTAATTGGTGTTACCATTGATGTTTCCATGTTAAAAGGGAATGCCAAAGAGATGTTGGATGAAATTCTCTTATAACCTTCATCGTTATAACATCACTTTTTATTAAACTTGTTTAAGCCTTTACTATGGATTGAAAAATGTTTTTCGGTGGCGTTGCCATAATTTTGATAGCAGTTTTTTTCCGCTTTCTAAGCATATGGGTTTATGGTAAAGATGGCGAAGATAACGGCGACTATAATTATTACAAAAGAATAGGAAACAAGGTATTTGTTATTGGATTTATTTTAATTGGTCTTCTTGTGATTATTGCTTCGTTTAACCAATAGAAATAAGCATACGATTCTTTAAGCAATAATCATACTGACAAAACCCCGTCACCACCAACCCCAACAAAACTCTCGATCTTTGAATATATCAAAACCATAAAATCATACTGCACTTGTTCCAGCCCCCTACAAACAAAGGCTACAACAGTAAAATCACCCGCTGACAAAACCCTGTCATTACAAAAACAACAAACATTCCCGATCTTTGAATATATCAAAACATCAAGTCATCCTTGTTTCAGCACCCCACAAACAAAGTCAACAACAGCAAAATCACCCGCTGACAAAACCCTGTCATCACAAAACCAACAAACATTACCGATCTTTGAATACATCATTCCCCCAACCTTCTTTACCGCTCGCGGTAGAGAGGGTCGGCAAGCGAAGCAAAGTCGGGATGAGTCAACCCGCTGACAAGCCCTTGTCATCACAATAATAACAAACAATACCGATCTTTATATTATGCCAATTAGCATATAAAACATTACAAAAATAAACTTCCGGACTTACCGTCTTCCCCGACTTCCGGACTAACCAAACCAAATGAGTTACAAAATTTATTTATACGATACCGACCAGGATTGCATAGGCTCCGGCAGCTTATCATCCTCATATATTCAGTGGCAATTAGAGTCCGCAGCCGGCCAGGATGTAGAAGTGCACATCAGCTCTGTTGGTGGCAGTGCTTTTGATGCCATCGCCATTTACGATTTGCTAAAAAAATACACCGGCAACGTAACTACCTACATCGATGCGCTGGCTGCCTCTGCCGCTTCTATTGTGGCCATGGGAGGCAAAACCGTGGTCATGAGCAAATATGCCCTGCTCATGATCCACAAACCCATGGTAGGCTCAGGCGGCAATGCCGATGAGTTGCTAAAAGATGTACAAATGCTGAACATTGTACAATCTCGCCTCGCGCAGATCTATATGGATAAAACCGGACTGGATGGCGTCACGGTCAACAGCCTCATCAACGCCGTTACCTGGCTCTCAGCCGATCAGGCGCTCGATCTCGGCTTTATCGATGCCATTGAAGATTACAGCGCCGATATCACCAACAGTGCTCTCATAAAAACCTATACCAATGCCGCGCCAGCAGTTTACCAGCGCTACATCAACAAGCTTTTAAATAAACACCCTAAAAACAACATGAACATGGAGAACAAAGAACTTATCGAAAAAACCACCTCGGTTTTGGATAAGATTATGAACTACTTTAAAAAAGTAGTGAACAAACAAACCATTACCGACAAAGGCACCCTGCACCACACCGGCGACTTAGATGAAGGCACCGAAGTGTACCAGGATGCCGACATGACCACCCCCGCTTCTGCCGACACCTACACCACTGCAACCGGAAGCAAAATAGCCGTAAAAGGAGGCCAGGTACAAACAGTAAGCCCGCCATTAAGCGACCCAGATGCCGATCCCAATGCCGATTCTTTTCAGGATGACGACGACGATGCCCCATCCGACAAATTCAAAAAAGCCAAAAAAGCAGGCGATGTACAAAACAAGATCCAATTCATCAAAGCCAAACTGCACGCCCAAAATGCATTGCTGGCCGAAGCCCAGTCTGCCCTCGAATTTGCCAAAGAACGTCTCAGCAAAACCCGCGAAGAAGTAAAGAACGAGATCCGTTCAAACTTCACTCCCGAAGGTTCAAGACGCAGCAACAAAGCCAAAACCGAACCCACCCCATTCTTCACCCCAACCAGCACCCTGGCCAAAAACGCCGTCAAAAAAGCAATTTCTAAATAGTATCAAGTAGCTGGTATCGGGTATCAAGATTCCTCTCTTCCCAACACCTGATTCAATCTTTATAAACAGCTTGAGCAAAATCCGTCTTTCCTGACTCCTGATTCTTAACTCTTAATTCCTTCCCCCAACAAGTACTTGATACCTGATACCAGCTACTTGATACTACCTAACAAAACAAATTCCTAAAACAAACAAATGCCTCAATTTACATTTACAAACAGCACCTATGCCGGCGAAGCGCTGGCCGGGTTTATGGCCAGCACCCTGCTGGAAGCCGATTCGGTAAAACGCGGCCTGCTTACAGTTATTAACGACGTAAAATCCCGCAAGGTGATCCTCGATGTTGATGACGATGTTGTACTGCAGGACCCTTCCGGCATCTTTGCCGATCAGGGAACAACTGCCCTCCAAAACGAAAGCTACCTCGATCCTGTTGTTTACGAGTTCATGAAACAGGAACAATGGGACAAGCTTATCCAATCATGGGAAACCCAAAGCTTAAAACCCGGCGCCTTTCTTGATTATGAAGGCGTAGTCGACCTGTCCGATTTCATGGTTCAGCGTTACCTAACCAAAATCCAAATAGCCAACGAGCGCCTGTACTGGCTGGGCAAATCAGCCACCAAAGAAGCAGCCTTCACCGCAGGTTTCACTGGCTTATTACCATCAATCGCGGCTGCATCAGGCGTATACAAAGTAGGCTTAAGCAAGCCAGCCACATCAATGTCAGCCTCAGCTATTGATGCAACAGGCCTGGTAACCGTGTCCGATACCTCAACCCTTTCCGATGGTGATGTTGTAACCATCACAGCCGTAACTGGTACCAGCAAGGACACTACAAACGGCACACCGGGAATCAGTATCCAGGGCCAATCCTATTTCATCCAGATAGCCAGTGCCACAAGCTTTAAACTGGTGCGAAACTACAACGAGATTAATACCCGCAAGGCAGCAACCTTTACAGGTACAGCAACAGCTGCCACAGTAAGCTACATTAACGCAAGCAACGTGTTATCAGTACTAACAGGCGTATACGCCCAGCTTGATCCCGCCGACCGCAGCCAGGATGATTTTAACCTGCAGATCCCTTTACACGTAGGTTATGCCTATGCACAGGCACAGGCCAACAAAGCGGTTAATGTGTTAAATGCCTTTACCGACAGCAAAAAAATGGATTACCTGGGTGTACCACTGCAACTCATGAACCATTGGCAGGCAAACACCATCTTAGGTGCCCGTTCATCAAACCTGTTCTTAGGTGTCGATCTTTTAGGCGATGAATCAGAACTTTCAACCGTCTACATGAAGCCCTACACCAACGATAACGTAGTCCGCATGAAAGCCCGCATGAAAGCCGCCGTAAACTTCAAATTCGCCAACGAATTATTCTATCTCTCAGCATAAAGTAGTATTAAGTAGCTGGTATCAGGTATCAAGATTTTTCTCTTTTTATTCTTCTTGACTCTTGATTCTTAACTCCTGAATCTTTCCCAAAAAGTACCTGATACCAGCTACTTGGTACTAACTCGCTAATTCATTAATTCTCTCAATCACTAAATAAAAAATGTCCATATACAATAAAATAAACAACGGGTTCAGCCTGTCAACCAGCGAGCCCACAACCGCCGGTATCGAGGATGTGATATACATCTTCAACCAGGATGATATCACCCTCACTTTTGATACCATTAACCCGCTAATAGTAACAGGCCTAACAGCCGTGAGCGCCGCCAAGATCTATAAGTTCGAAGGCACCAACAACAGCTTCAACACCGTCTCCAAACTGGCTAAAACATCAGTTGGGCCACGTTATACCGAGGAGATCGATTTCAACGTAGCAGGCCTTTCGGTTGATATCAAAACACAATTGCAGGCAATGGGCTACGGCCGTGTATGCGCTATAGCTGTAAACAATTACAATTCCAGCGATTCCGCCATCGAATTATTCGGCGCCGTAAACGGTCTGATTTTAACAGATGCCGAACGCAGTGCAGCAGATGAAACCTTGGATGGTGGTTACAAATTAAAATTAACCAACCCTGATAAATTACGCGAACCTTATCCGCCACGCGCAGTATCCATCGCGCCAACAAGCGGCCCGGCAACCTACGCCAGCACAATAGCTGCAATTGATGCATTGTTAGCTTCATAGTCAGCAGTCATTGGTCATTAGTCATTTTAACAATGGCTAATGATCCTGATAAACAAACTAAACCAATGACTCAATGACTAATGATCCAATGACAAAAAAACACCAGTTAAAACCCGGCAACCATCAATTCGCACCCGGTTCGCCAGCCATACACCACAACAATAATTTAAGCGATGCTGAAGCAGAATGGTACCTCGAAAAATACCCGCACATAGCATCCCTGTTTGAAAGTCAAATTAATTGTGATGAAAAAACACCAGACGATCAATCCGAAATAATAACTCCCCCTTCAGGGGGCCGGGGGGCTGCCATATGAAAACCTACCTCCCACAAATTGAACGGCGTATATTAGTTCGTCCCAACCAAACCTTCGGCATCCTCAATTACGATATGGATAATGCCTACCCGCAGCGCATGCTTGAGTTGGTTGCTGGATCGCCCACAGCAAAGGACTGCTGGAACAAACGTTCTAAATTCATCGCAGGCAACGGTTTCGAGCAGAAAGATCTGGCAAAACAGGTAGTGAATGATAATGGCTTAACATTGGCCAAACTATTAAAAGCCGTAGCTACTGATAAAGCATTATTCACAGGTTTTGGCATCCATGTAAACTACAACGCCAATTTTAAAATAGCATCGGTAAATTATATTAAGTTCGAAGATATCCGCATGGGCGATACCGATTGCCCCGATACTGCCGATAAATATGCTATCTATTCCGATTGGGGCCGCAAAACCTGGAAAAACATCATGCGCAGCAAGATCACTTTCCTCGACCAATATAACCCCGATTCTGAAATCATTCAACAACAGGTAATAGATGCCGGTGGATGGGAAAGTTACAAGGGCCAGCTTCTTTATTTTAATCCCGAGGTCGATGATTACCCGCTAATAGAAGCCGACAGCGTTTGGGAAGATTTTGAAACCGAAGCCGGTATCAAGATCTTCAATAACCGCGAAGTAACAACCGGTTTCCTGCCGTCAACCATGCTGTTCATGCAATCGCGCCGAGAAGAAGCAGATAACAGTCGCCCCGATAGTGATGAGCAACATTATTACAACGTACCATCACAATTGGAGAAAGATCTCGGTGCGTTCCAGGGAGCAAAAAGTGCGCAAAAGATCATCGTTATCGAGTACGAAGATGAAACTGCCAAACCTGAATTTCAACCCTATGCTATCCAGAATAATGATAAGCTTTTCGAAACCACAGAAAAATCAGTTGAAGCAAGGATCATAAAAGGCTTCTCAATTCCAAAGGAACTTATCAATTCCGAGAAAACCTCAGGCCTGAGCAATGGCAGCGAAAAGAAAGAAGCTATAAGGGAATTTAACGATAACACTGCTGCCGACAGACTTGAACTATCGGAGACTTTCGCCGAAATATTCAGCCATTTCTACACCAGTATAAATCCATCCGATAACTGGAATATCATCCCCGTACCCGCCAATGTTGCCGATGATAACGCGGGCATAACAGCCGGAGCGAGCATTAATCAATTGCTGTTATCAAACATCCCGGCCGAAAACAAAATAGCTGTACTCATTTATGCCTACGGTTTCAAACAAGCCGAAGCTGAGGCCATGGTAACTCAGGTTGTTTAAGTGAAATAAGTTGATTATCCCAATCAAACTATTCTTTTCAACCATTCATCTAATCAACTTATTCCAACTTAATCAACCAAAAAATGAATCAAATCTACCTGATCGATCAGATCACATTTCAGAATTACGAGGATCTTTCTGTAAACATAAAAGCCGACCGCATAAAAGTATTCGTTAAAAAAGCGCAGGAACTCGATCTTAAACCATTCCTCGGCCACGCCCTTTATTACGATTTTATCAAAAATTTCAATGTCGATGGTACACTGATGGATGGCACCCCGCAGCAATATATCGATCTGCTGAACGGCACCGAATATCTCGACAAATATGGGCACGTAGTATTATATGAAGGTATTATGCCGATGCTGGTCTACTTCACTTTCGCCCGTTTTATCGAGGCTGATGCTATTCATTATACCGCAACCGGCCCCATAATTAAACACCATGACAATGGCGATTCTCTATCCCCGCAGGAAATAACAAAGCTTGTTCAGCAGCATCGCAGCGTAGCAAACGCGCATGCCAATGAGGTTGAAAAGTTTTTATGGGATAACCGCACCGAGTTCCCACTATGGCGATACAATGATAAAAACAGGAGTGCCCGCCAGGCTGGCCCGCGTATCAGAGGTATCGACAAAACCGATTTCAACTACCCAGGCGATAGCTACAGTCAGAACAGCGGCTTTTTACCACTTAATGAATTTTTAAACTGATGGCAGACAAAAAAATAAGCGAACTCCCGGTAGCATCCAGCATTAACCCCGGCGATGTTTCAGTACTGGTAGGCACTGATACCGATTACCAGTTCTCCTTCACCACAATGCTGTCCTTTGTCTCCGAAAACTTATCAGTCGGTTCAAAGATCTCTTTTGGTACAACAATACCACAAAACAATACCGGTAATAATGATGACGTATTCTTTAAAACCGACACCTCAACGTTCTATCAAAAGATCAACGGCATATGGGCTCTAGCTTTCGTAGTCCCTACCGGTAGCGGCCCTGATGGAACACTGCGCTATGGCATAGGCGAACCAGGCAGCATAATCGGCGCAAATAATGATACTTATATCGATACAAATACCGGCATATTCTATTTGAAAACATCCGGCACCTGGGCACAAGTATTTTCAATAGCTACAGGGCCACAGGGGCCACAAGGAATACCTGGCACAAATGGCACCAACGGAACTAATGGCAATACCATATTAAGCGGGACGACAAATCCCTCAAACACCGCAGACGGCGTTAATGGCGACTTCTACCTGAACCTATCCACTTACAGTCTCTTCGGCCCAAAAACTGCCGGTATATGGGCTTCAAGTTTTTCTTTAGTGCCAGACAATGCCGTTGATCCTTTTGCCATCAACTTTACAGCAGGCGTAGCAAATCCATTAACCATATTAACATGGGTTACAGATTATGCAACTGCATACGGCAATGGTAAATTCCTGATCCGGCTTAAAAACGACAACGGCAATTTACAGGACAGACCCGACATAGGCGTAACCCGCATTATCGACAGAACAGGTTCCCAACCCATCCAAACAGGTATCAGCATCGATTCAACCGATTTCCCCGATGGTCAACTCATCATTTATTACTCAAACGAACCCATAATTTAAATATGAAACGATTAATTTTATTACTCCTATTCTTCACCATCGCCTATGCGCAGGCCCAGGATGCCGCGCCTGATTCATCCAAACTGATCAATCCGGCATTCACATTTTTCAAGTCCCACAATGGTTCCGATACTTCCATCTACGGCAAAAGCGGCAGCGACTGGTGGAACTTCGCCCGGCAAACCTGGGTCAACAAATACTTTTTACGCTCCGCGGATAGCGCCAAATACGTAACAATCCATTATTTCAATACGCACGGCTCCTCAACTACACATACAGACAGCCTCTTTGCTTTAGCCGAAAAGTCAGCAAATAAAACAGCAACGCCCTCAGTAAGCACCACACTGTACCCAAACTGGCAAGGCGTGTCCAATTATGCTTATCCCTTAACAGGTAACCCATCCGGTTTTATTTCAACCATTACAGGCATAACCGCAGGCGGCGATCTAACGGGTACCTATCCCAACCCAACCGTTAATACCATCAATGGCAAAACAGTCAGCTATTATGATTTTACAAGCAGCGGTCAATCACAATTAAATAGCAAACAAGCCACCCTTGTTAGCGGCGCTAATATTAAAACCATTAATGGTACATCCATTTTAGGCAGCGGGAACCTAACCATATCCGGAGGAGGCAGCAGTTACACAGCAAATCAACCTTTAAGCATAAGTGGCAGTACCATCTCATTAGATACCACAACCGCAATAACAGGTGTTGAAACAAAAGGAGCCGCCCTCACTCAATACAATTCATTAACGGGCCAAATTAACCTGGCAACGCAAGCCTTAACTGATGATCCCGGCATACCCGCGTTAACTGGCTACACCTCAAACGTAGCCGTAGCTTACGGAACCATCCGCTTATACCCATCAGCCACAAAAGCCTTCAGGCTACGCCGTTCAAGCGACAACGTCCAGCAGGATTTCTATTTCGATACAAATGGTAATGTTAACCAGGATGACATCAATAAATTCGTTGATGGCTTTAGGGGATATGTAACTATCTGGTATGATCAATCAGGTAATAGCAATGATGCTATTCAGTCAACACCATCATTACAACCATATATTATAATTGAGAATGGTATAATAAAAGTGAGATTTGAAGATCTGTATTCAACAAATTTAGGACAAGCGTTAACCTACACTTTAAAAACCGGCTTAGATGTAAGTAATACAACTGTTTTTTGTGCTTATGCACCCTATACCGCCAATGGTATGGATCAAGTCTATCCAACACCTAACTTTACATCACGATATTTTATAAGTTCTGCAAATGCCAAATTAGACTTATTTATCGACGGCGCAAATAGCAGCCATCCAAACTCCTTAACACTTAACGCTTCAAACACATCTTCCCTTTTTGCATGGGAACAGGGAAACTATTTTTCAATAAATTCCAACGGATCGGCAGCTAAAGTACGATCAAATTATTGTAACCCGGTTTTGCTTACAGCCTTGTCTTCCTATACCGAAACTCAATTTAAGATCGGCAACAAGTATTCAGCAAACGGACAGCCATTTACGGGTGATATTTATGCATATATTCAATATTCAACATCTCAAGCAGATGCGGTAATCGACACATTGGCAAACCGGCTAAAAATACCATATAACTTAGTATCCCCCTCTGATAACAATATAAATATAGCAATTGTTGGTGATAGCGAATCAAACGGTAATAAAGCTACTAATAACCAAAATTGGGCTAAACAATTAAACAATATCCTAAAAACGCCGGTTATCAACTTATCTACTATTGCTAATACATATGCTATTCAAAATGGAAATACTTATAATACGGCAGTAGACCAGCAAATAGTCTCAGGTAAAATAAATGTGTTATACGTTTGGCTCGGGACCAACGATTTGTCAGGAGCAACAGCAGCACCGCGAACATCCACACAAGTTTATAACGATGCTGTTGCTTATGCCCAAGCACGCCACACAGCAGGTTGGAATAAAGTTATTATGCTTACTGCAATGGATAGGGGGAGTGTTGGAACGTGGATCACTTTCAACAATATTCTTAAGGCCAACACTACTGATTTCGATGGCGTTTTAGATGTAGCTTCAGATAGTAGATTACTCTGGATGCCTGGTTTTGGAGGCAATACTACAACGCAATCCGCACCCGATTTTGCTTTTTTTGCCAGTGATAATATTCACTTAACAAATACAGGATATAAAGTTATTTCATCATACGTTGACAATAATATAGAAACTCTTATGTCTACGAATACTCAAATTAATACCCTGAGTAGAAGAGTTAAAGTGCTTGAAAGCAATATATCACAATTACAGAGCCTATCCATTTTAAATAGGAATGCGATACAGCATGGTTATATGGGTATTGATTCTGGTTTATATACACGAAAGATTTGGGCGAGCCAAAAACCATTGGATACATTATTCATTGATGCCAATAAAACCCCTTTGCTTTCGAATGCAGGGTATTTAATACTAAATTCTCAAGGATATGATCACGTAATGTTTGGCCCTAAAAATCATATGTATACTTCAGCTTATACATTTGCCTACGGTGCTGGAGCATTTAGTAATTTAACGGTTGCATTTAATAATTACCAACAAACGCCGACTGTTTTACAGTTTTTCAACGATAATTCATTCTCAAGTGCAACCAATAGTAATATAAGTATTTTCAATAGTTCTAATACAATTACCATGTCAACATACACTTTGCATGACATGAAAATTGAATCCAACCAAGGAAATGTCTATTTATCGACTGTTGGAACACCTGGTTTAGGTGTGCATCCGGCAAATTTAGGTGGTGCATACGTGGCTTTAGCCGGAACATATGGATATGCAACTTCTTCTACATCTTTTTTGAATTTATCTGTAGGCTTGGCATCCCCATCTGGTTCACCACTTAAATTTATGCCAGGTGTTGTTGGCCAAACAACCATCGAACAGGGTGCAGTTAACTTCGATGGAACATATTGGTATGGCGGATCAGGTAGTTCTTCAGTAAATAAAAGGTTCGCATTCTTTAATGCACATACAATATTCACTCCTACCACAGGAAACACAATTACGCTTTTAAATAATCAGCAAAATATAATTAATCCGACCGCCTCACTCGCAGCTTTAACTATTACATTCCCGACATCTCCATTAAATAATGATGTAGTATATATAAAATACACCCAATCGGTAAGTAGCATTACTTACGCCGGTGGAACAGTTATAGCCGGGCCGGTATCTGCTGCTTCAGGAGATGGTCACTGGTGGACATATGACAGTTCATCATCATCATGGTATTAATAATACTTAAAAACAAATATTATAAAATGAAAAAATCAATTTTAATCATCGCCTTAATAACTCTTTCAACAGTCACATTTAGTCAAACAAAACCTAAGTATAAATACAAGATAACGCTGGGGGCTGATGAATTTAACCGCTTACTAGAGTTAGTTCATAATTATAAGGATGATCAGGTTTATAACCAAAAGCTAAGTAGTGATCAAAAGGTTACCTACACTCAAAACATTGACATATACCTATTCAATCTGTCTAAGACAGTTAAGATTGATAGCGTTCTTATTGATACTTTAAAACCAATAAAAAAATAAACCATGAAAAATTGGAAAACAACACTAGGTGGTATTTTAACTATTATATCACCTATTACCGAATCTGTCCTGTCAGGAAAGATCAACTGGCAAACAGCTTTACCTCAGGTTATAATTGGGGTAGCCTTATTATTTGCCAAAGACTTTAATGTCTCGGGCGGCCAGGCATCAGTCATTGATACAACTTCAGCCATTAAATAACACAACAATGCAAATCAGCAATAATGGAATAGCAATTATAAAAATTTTTGAAGGCCTCAGGCTTAATGCTTACACCGATAGCGCAGGGGTATGGACCATCGGTTATGGTTCAACCCGCTATCACGATGGCAGGGCAGTTAAACCTGGCGATAAACTTGTAGGCGAATCCCAGGCAGATACATTATTCCGCAATACACTGGGCCAATATGAAAAAGCTGTAAATGACTTTGTACAAATACCGCTTACACAAAACCAGTTTGATGCCTTGGTTTCATTCACTTACAACGAAGGCCCTTACGCGCTCAAGTCTTCCACATTATTAAAAAAACTTAATGCCAAAGATTACGCTAATGCGGCAAATGCCTTTTTGTTATGGGATAAAATAACAGATCCAAAAACCGGAAAGAAAGTTGCATTAGATGTATTAACCCAAAGGCGCAGGGAAGAACGCGAGTTATTTTTAACACCATGACAGCAATTGAACATAAAGAACTTAAAGGCATAACAGTAAAAAACATCATTGTTACTATTGTAAGCACAGCCAGCATAGTTGTATCTGTAATGACAACGTATTTCAACTTAAAAAACGATGTCAGTGAATTAAAAAATCACCAGGAAACAACCGAAAGGATTAATGAGATCCGGCTAAAAGTGCTTGAAAGCGAAGTAGGCGTTCTGCAACAAGAAATACAGGAAATCAAATACAAACAATTAAAATAATATTAAAACATGAGTTTAAAAACCTTCTTATCTAAAATATGGACAGAAATAAAAAGCCTGTTCAATGGCATGCCTGCCGAATTACAAACCGCCATTCATATAGGCGTTATTATAACCGAAAATATTAAATCATTTGTAGATTCACCCGCGGCCGATGTATTAACAGCTATTATACCGGGTAATCTGGATGACGAATTAAAAGATTTGCTGCGCGTTAAACTGCCTGCTATTTTAACTGAACTTCAGCTAGCCGACAATTGCGGAAATTTAAATTCCCCCGCACAAATAACCGCATGTGCCATAAATGTTTTACAACAATTGGGCGGCGATACTAAAAGTGCGTTCCTCCATAATCTATCTATACTCATTGCTCAAGTCGCGGCAGATGGAAAATTATCGTGGAGTGACGGAGTCTACTTATTAGAGTGGTATTACCAAAACGAGTATAAAACGATTGCTTGATATTTATGAAATACATTAAAATTTTAATATATTTTTCAATCTTAAAAACGGTTTCTCTACTAATATAAAACTAAAAAAGGACACAGCCGCAGTTATTAGTATTGTGATTATTAAAAAGCCCCAAACATTTAAATACGCTCCCCAAAGCTTGTATACCATCTGCTCAATAGGGAAAGCATAAATATATAAACCATAAGAAATATCATATTTGAACTTGGCCTTAAATTTAGAAAACAACGATATGCAGAGTATTGAAATTAATACGGGAGCTGCAATATTATAACCCCCGAATTTTAAAAGTAGTAGTATAATTGCCGTTATAATTATAAGCCCTTTATTATTGAATTGCAGCTTTTCACGATACATGTAAAAAAACGCGCCTAAAAGAAAGCAGGTGTACAGTTTTAAAGCATTTGACAATATAAGAAAGGTCGGCCCGTAACTGACATTAAACACGATTTTTAAGCCATAAAATAGATACAATAAAATAGTTATTATTATAAATGGCAATTTATTTTCATTGAAAATCCCGCCTAAGCCTATTAACATAATAAAAATATAGCAATAAAATTCAGGCCTAAGACTCCACAAGCTACCGTTAAGTGACAACTTATAAGCGCTATTCTTTAAGGTATCGCCAATGCTCCATTGGTTCACTTCTAAAAAGAAATTTCTATAAAGAAACGAAAACGAACTATTCTCCCCTGTAAATGGAAAATTAGAAATTGTATGATGATCTGAATAATAAATGACTGGAGCAATTATAAAACCGGTTACCAATAAGCAAAACCAAAACCCGGGGAATATCCTTACAATCCTATGCCATAAAAAAACATAAACGCTTTCACTACGTTCATAGCTACCCGCGATTAAATAACCACTTAAAGAGAAAAAACCCATAACACCAAATTCAGCAATATAAGTTTGATTTTTAACCAGGTTAACAAATGGTTCCTGTCCATAGCCTCCAATTAAATATGCGTGTGAAAATAAAACTGACAGCGCAAGTATAATTCTCAATAAATCGAATGCATTGTTTTTATTCATTAGCAAATTTACAGGGATAAATATTCTTATCAAGTATAATGATTTAATTGATTCTATAGACAATCCTTTTAAAAATCATGAATACATGAAGGCTTCCATTTACACAATTCCTTTCAAGATAATTAAAGGAAGATTTTAAAACCTTAATTTCTTTTATGTCATTGAATCATTAAAATTATCAAATGTTCTTATCTTTTTGTAAAGAGGTGTTATGATAATAAAGTTTGGATAACTCTGATTGATTATAAAGTTCTTATTACATTTCCAAACAGTGGCCTGTTGATTTTAGCTTGTAATAAAATGTGCCCGGAACGAGATTCGAACTCGTACATCCTTACGAATGCCACCCCCTCAAGATGGTGCGTCTACCAATTTCGCCACCCGGGCTTGTTACTAAAAAAAGTCTTTAGTCGCTAGTTCTGGTCTATTAAAAACACTGAACTTAAGACTAAAGACTTCTTTACTTTAAGAAAAGGATGTGCCCGAAGAGAGACTCGAACTCTCAAGAGACAATTCTCAACGGCTTCTGAGACCGCAACGTTTACCAATTTCGCCATCCGGGCATTAAAGTACACCTTAGTAAACCTGGCTATTATAGGCTGCAAGTATACGGGGCTGCAAATATACTTTTTTCAGCTAAAAAGCATCTAAATAAATATAAAAATTGATCATGCCTTGTAATTTGTTCCTCTAAAGGATAAATTCGGATAAAACACACTTATGAAGATCCGCCTATTTATTATTTCCATTCAGTTATTATTCTTGCTTCTTTTTGCAGGTAGCGTTGTCGCACAGCATATTACTATCTTACAACAAGGCAAGCCAACAAATATCAGAGGCCTATCGGTAGTCAATGATAAAGTAGCATGGATCAGTGGTAATAACGGGTATATCGCCAAAACTAATAATGGCGGTAAAACATGGCTATGGCAACAAGTGAAAGATTTCGAAAAAGCCGACTTCAGAGACATTGAAGCATTTTCCGATAAAGAAGCCATTATTATGAGTTCCGGCACCCCCGCGCTAATATTAAAAACAATTGACGGAGGTGTAAACTGGCAACTAAAATATCGTAATACCGATACTTCAGTTTTTCTCGACGCCATAGATTTTGATAATCCATCACATGGCTTCATTCTCGGCGATCCTATAAAAAACAGATTTCTATTACTCGAAACTAAAAATGGCGGCAACACCTGGAATAATTATAACAACAGTCCTATTGCCTCAGCCAATGAAGCCGCGTTTGCCGCCAGTGGAACTTGCTTGCGCATAATAAATCATAATAATATTATTGTAACAGGCGGCGCGGTCTCCAATATCTTAGTCCAGGTACCAAATAAAGGCTGGCATAAAACTGCTATTCCTATTACACATGGAAAAAACAGTCAGGGAGCTTTTTCAATAGCGAAAGGTAAAAACCAACTGGTTATTATTGGTGGCGACTATCAGCATGATAAACGTACTGATTCTACTGTGTGCTACTCTAATAATGGAATGAAATGGGAATTACCGCACATCCCTCCATCCGGTTACCAATCATGTGTAGAACATATTAATGCCGATACCTATCTTTCAACTGGCACATCTGGAACAAATATCTCAATTGATGGTGGCAACAATTGGAAGCAAATAGATACGCTCAATTTTAACGTTTGCAGGAAAACAAAGCATGGAAATCTGGTTCTATTAGCCGGAAGCAATGGTAAAATAGCATTTTTTAAATTATAGGCAATTGACAATGAAGCGCTTATTATATACTTTAAAATAAATTAAAATAACACTTGCATACAAAGCCCAATAACCCTATATTTGCACCACTTTAATCGGAAACGATAATGATTCCGTAGCTCAGCTGGTAGAGCATAACACTTTTAATGTTGGGGTCCTGGGTTCGAGTCCCAGCGGGATCACAAAGCCACTCCAAAAGAGTGGCTTTGTTATTTAAATTAGACCTGAAATAGATGCGCAAGACGGGGTTAAACAATTTATTGCAAGGTTCCACCCTTTAGGGTATTTTATAATTCATTTAATTTTTTAATTAATTTCTCCTTTTCGCTATTTCCATTTGTTGCAAAACGAATAAGAGGTATCCCATACTTTTCTAATACTTTGTTCTTCATTAAATCCCTTTCTGATTGCATAGTTCCTTTTTTATGAAAAGCAACTCCATCTACTTCTATTGCAAGAACCGTATTTTTCCCAAGTTTGTTATAAATTAAAAAATCTAAATGGGTATAAGGATGGTTAGCGTATGTTCTTTCTTGTTCGTTTAGCTTCGAAAAATCTCTGATAAGATTGCGTAAGGGAAAATGCAGGAGCACATCGTATTTTGAAAATTTGTCCATTTCCAGCACTTGTTTAATTAATGTATACATTAGATTCTCGCTATCAAATTCAGATATTTTCCTTCTTTTTGAAATGATTTTTGCCCGTTTTTCTTCAAATCCTTTATACAAATAATCGAATATTGAATATAAATCACTGTGAACCACTGAAAAATTATTGTACTCGATATATTGAATCAAATCGGAAATGTTACTATCATTTTCAAGTTCATTCCCGTTCACAACCAAAATTAGTTGGTCTATTGCTCTCGATACAGCAACATTCAGGCGATTTGAATTGTCAGTAAATTCAGAGATCTTATCATCCACAGTGGAAAGAATAATAACATCATTTTCTCTACCCTGAAATTTATCTACGGTATCTGCTTTAATAGCAATGTGATTAAATGCCTCCTGCAATGCATTGGTTTGGTTACGATATGGCGTAACAATCCCTAAATCAACATTTCTAAGTCGTTCTCCCGGAATAATCTCGTGTTCAATAACGTCAATCTGTCGTTGATTCATCCTTTCTCTTTCATGATTGCCCGGGGCTGTTCTGTAGACAACTAGCGGGGCGCGCTTATTGGTATATTCGGTAAGAATAATAAGCTGATTTTTATAGAATTTTTTATTGCAAAATTCTATGATTTTAGGGTGGCACCTGTAATGTTCTCGCAATAGTGTTTTGGCCACATTTGGAAAAAGTTCTATCAGCGAGGATAACAAACTATGATCTGAATAACGATAAGATGCAGGTAAACCAAATGAATTAAAAACTAAATCGGTCTTATTTTTCAACTCCGAATCAACTACGTTCGGCAATTGTTTTAGATCACCGACAATCACCGCTTTTTTTGCGCAAGACAAAGCGAGTGCTCCTGTTGCAATATCAACTTGCGATGCTTCGTCAATGATGATATAATCGTAAAAAACAGCATCCGATAAACTTCTTTTTAAAGAGTACGTAGTACTCATAATTACGGGGTAATCGGTCAGGAAATCAGCCGAATTGTTATGCAAATCTTTTATTGCATATTGCTTCCTCGCCCCCCCTTACATATTTTTTATATAATTCTGCCTTTAAAAGTAGCATTGAAAGTTCGGTGTAATCTTTCATTTTACTATCAAATGAAAAGTCTGTTAGCAAGCTTTCTATGTTTATTATCTTTTTCTGTAATTCATGGATTTTTGTCAGATAATATTTTGATTGGCAAAGGAAAATCATTTTATCAAAGGAATAGGTGTAAAACAACTTACCTTTAATGCCATATTTTACTCTAAAAAGCATTCTTTTTAGAAAGTTAAAGTCCTTGAATTTTAATGCCTGATTTTCAATTGAAGCCCATAATGATAGTAGATCTTCCGCGGTTATCTTTTGCTTAAAGATAGATGAATGCACTGTATCCCTATCGCGTATATACTGATGGTGTTGGTATTCAGTCTCTATCTGATCAAGTTCTTGTTTTAATAATGCTACTTCGTTCTTTTTGTATAGGTTTTCGGTAAGGTTGGTAAAAAGGCTTTGTAAATTTTCTTTTGCTTTCTTTTTTTCAGAATCAGACAAACTATATGCAGATAAATCGGGAATATTTATCTGACTTTCAATGAATTCTTTTTTATTTTCAGAATTACCAAGAAGTGCTGCAATAAAATTAATTCCGTTTTTCTCGAGTTTTTCGTAAACATTTTTAGTGGCCGAATTATTACTGGATACAATGGCAACGCGCTGGCCATTTATTACTGCATTTGCAATGATATTTAATATGGTTTGTGTTTTCCCTGTTCCCGGAGGCCCTTCAATAACGCTCAAAGGGTAAGAAAATGCATTATTCACAGCATCTTTTTGACTTATATTAAACCCAAAAGGGAAAATTTGAATGGGCTGATGATTGTTGTTTGGCAAGGGAATTACACCCTTTAAATAACAGGCGAGGATACAATCTTTAGGTATAAACGAAATTCGTTCGTAACTACTTTGGAGTATATTGTTGCCTTGCTCTGTCTTAAGTCCAATGGTTTCCGCAATCCTTGTCAAATAAGTAAAAACGTTATTGGGCTCTTTATCATATGTTGCAGATTTAACAATCTTTACCCTATTTCTACTATAAGAATATTCCTTTTTAGTGTTTTTATAAATTATGACACATTTATTATCGTGGTATGAAGAGAAAAGAATTTCGTCTGTTTTGTCTACGCCGTCAATAAATATTAATTCCTTTTGTAGCGGCATATTTCGTGACTAAATACTTTGCATTTAACAACATTGGCTGTTTCAACCAGATTATTTTTGATTACAGAAAAGTTCGGTGAAACTCAGCCTCTCTCAAATATACATAATAACCAACATTAGATATATAAGCAAATTATTATGGAAATAGGTGGCGACGCTAGTAGAAAAAGTATGATGCTAAACTAATTGCACACCTGTTAATAAGCAGCCTTGCTATTTTGCTTAGTTGTTTTGCTAAACAAATAAAATAGCCCTCTAAAATAAACACGGGAAAAAGCCGGTAAATTTTTAACTTTAACAGAATAACCCGCCGGCTCATGAAGTATTTACTATTTCTGTCGCTCCAGTTACTGATGATTTTGCCTGTAAGCGCGCAGAATCATCAGATTGATAGCCTTTCTGCAGCCTATTCCAGGGCTAAAGCAGATACCTCCCGGGTAGATATTCTGATTGATTTGGGCGACCTGTACGCACAAAATAAACCAGATTCAGAATTATTTAAAGCCAGGCAGGCACTATTCATCAGCCGGAAGGCTAAATACCCAACGGGCGAACGCCGGGCCTTAAAACAAATGGCTGAAGCTTATCAATTTATGGGCAATTACCCGCTGGCGCTGCAATTTTATCTTGAACGATTAAAGCTAGATGAGCAATATCAGGGTTCAGAAGAAGAAGTAGTTACCCTGTTAAGTGTGGCTAACCTTTATTTATCCGAAAAGGATTTTCAGCAGGCACTTAATTACGCAAAAAAAGGCGAGGAACGGATCAATCGTGGTCAGTTCAAAGATTATCGCTGGTACAACGATATGGTTTTCGGCGAGATTTATGAAAAAATGAACAACCCACGGCAGGCATTGGTTTATGATGAACTTGCTTACCGGCTTGCGCTGGCCAATGGTAATAAAGCATGGCTTGGCATGTCACTCAACAACACTGGTAACGCCTACCTTAAAGCAGGCGACTTACCACAGGCCCTGCAGCATTACCACCTGGGCATTCCCTATCTTTTAGCAGACCAAAATGCCAGTTTTCTGTGCGAGAGTTACCAGGGAATAGCCACGATAAAATTTCGCTCCGGCCAGCCTGATTCGGCGTTGGGTTACGCCAAAAAGTCGCTGGCTTTGGCTATTGATCGTAACTTTAGTGAAAAATATATCAGGGCATGCGAATTGCTGACCGAGGTTTATAAAAAACAGCATCAACCAGATAGTGCATTAGCCTATCTAAGCAAGGTTGTGGTAATGAAAGATTCTGTTTATAGCCAGGAGAAAGAAAAACAGATTATCGGTAAGCAGTTGATCCAGCTTCTTATTAACAGCTTTTACATTCCAGCTGGTATCCAATGGATCATGCTCATTTAATCCATAATGACTATCACGCTGATCCATAAAATAATAATGTGCCACTCCTAAAATATTTCCAGCATTTTTTAACTCTTGTTTCCTGATCCGAGGGAGTTCATTCCTCCCGGTTTTTTCATTTGTAAGCGCTACTCCATAGTAATTTTCGGCCAGTGTAGCATATTTATACCCGGCTTCGCCATCGGTAATTACAAACAGATCAATTATTCCATGGTGCTCTTTGGTAATTTTATATAAGGTTACCGAAAGCACACTTTCATCATCGGGATGAGCGATAACTACCAGTACATGAGGACCTTTTATATTACTTTGAGCATTTGCATTTACATGAAAAAAACAAAGAAAAACAAGAAGAAGAATATATCGAGGAATAAGGAAACGCAGCATATTTTATGAATATCATACAAATTTATTATTTATTCTATCAAATCTATAGACATTATAGAATATATGTATATATTTGCATCATAATGAAAGAATTTATTTTGCTGACCTCATAATAATTGTCTTCTCATCACTAGGTTTATAATTGGTTGTAAAGGGTTCCTGCTCATCAGGAGCCCTTTCTTTTTTAGTACCTTTTTAAATACATTGTCAATCAATATTCATATTAGTCTATAAAATCTATAGATTTACTTGATTTTATTGAACGTGTTTGTATATTTGTTGCAGACTTGTAAAGTTTCACATAATAACCCTATAATGTTTACTATCACACAAAAGGTCTTTTCCCCGGGCTTGCTCATTAAAAACCAGCACACTACGTTTGCCGGTTTCTTTTATTGTTGTTGTTGTTGATCTGATACCGGGGGGGCCGTCCCCCACTCCTCCTCTATAAATATTTTTCACTCACTACATATTGCTTGCAGTAAGTCTGTAAGCCTCATTTTGGGGTTGATAGATTTAGAACCAGGCGATATAAGGTCAACAACAATAACTTTAAAATACTGATGAATCTGATATCTCCATATAAAAAGCTTAAAAAAGCATCTTTAATTATATTTACCTTGGCACTTACCAGGGCCAATGCTCAATCTGTTTATCCCACAGGTGTTACCGTTTATGATCCGGCACGCGCTTATAACAGCTACATTATATTTAGCGCGCCCGATAATAAAACCCATCTTATTGATATGAATGGCAATGAGATACATACCTGGAACTATGCAGGTTTCCCCGGTGAACTGCTTGACCCTGCAGTAGCCGGTGGAAAAAAAGGCAACGTGCTGATACAATATGAAAGTATTAAAGGCATCGGGACATCCGAAACTCCAGGGCAAACCATTTTCCGCAATAAAAGTATAGCAGAACTGAACTGGGCCGGTGATGTGGTATGGAAATGGGGCGATAAAGCGCCCGATAGTATTGCCCGCCAGCACCACGACTGGCAACGCCTGCCCAACGGTAACACGCTGGTACTGGCCAATCGCCTGCGCCCTATACCCGGTTTTAAGCTGCCAAAGCTGCTTGATGATATTATTTATGAGATTAACCCTGCCGGAGACATTGTATGGACATGGAATGCATCGGACCACTTAAAGGAATTTGGCTTTACCCCGGAGCAACTGGAACTGGTTAAGAACTCCCTGGATGCGGATTACCTGCACGTAAATAACATGACATCGCTGGGGCCAAACCATTGGTATGATAAAGGTGATGAGCGTTTTAACCCTGATAACATCCTTATTGACTCGCGCAATGCAAATTTCATTATCGTTATTGACAAAAAAACAGGCAAGGTTGTATGGAACCTTGGTCCTAATTATCCGGCAATAGGTCAAAGAAATGCAGCAGTACCAAGACCCGTTGACCAGATTAGCGGCCAGCATGATGCCCACCTGATTGAAGAGGGGCTGCCCGGTGCCGGTAACCTGATCGTATTTGATAACCAGGGCGAGGCAGGCTACCCATCGGCAACTTTGCAGCCAACAGGCGGTTCGCGGGTGTTGGAGATAGACCCGGTTACTAAAACTATTGTATGGCAATACACGGGGCAGGACTCGGATGCACCTACATGGAGTTTTTACAGTTCATTCATCAGCAGCGCGCGCAGGCTGCCAAATGGCAATACGCTGATTGATGAAGGTATGCATGGGCGCTTCTTTCAGATCACACCTAAGGGCGAAATTGTATGGGAATACGTAAACCCTTATTTCGGGCGTTCGCCGATAGGCGGTATTTCCAGAACGGTGCGCTCAAACTGGGTTTACCGCGCTCAGCCGGTTCCTTATAACTGGGTTCCGGATGGTACTGCACATGCAGAAAAAGCAATAAAACCAGTAGACAATTCAACCTTTAGGGTTCCGGATAGTCAATAACACCATATAAGGCTTGTTGTTACGGCAGCAGGCCTTATAACAGAAACAAATTTTATAATTTATAGCGTCATGGCCTTTCGATATTATTTCCTGTTTTTCCTGTTTGGCATTTGTGCTTTAACCAATACTGTTAATGCACAATCGCCTGTTTATTTGGCGGCTGTTGAAAAGCAGCTTAAAAATACCATTGAGAAACCAATGGTTACAGAAAATTTGGATGACAACCTGAGTAAACCGCAACAACGAAAAAGGCTGATGGTCTATCTCAAAAGTATTGAAGCAGCCGACGTAAACTATAACCAGGCCAAGGTGAGACATTTGTACAGACTTGCAAATCTGTTTACAAAATTACGGCTGTACCCGCTTGCAATGAAGTGCTTTTTTAAGACGATGCAATTAGACGCGGACAGTATCAGCACAGGAGATCTGGCTATAACGGATAATGATGATTCAACATTGGAAAAACAGGTTACTTTGTTAGGGCCCGATACCAACAAAGAAATTAAGAGCAAACCTATTAGCTGCGACAGGATCGTTAACACCTTTAATGATGGTAAAGCGGCGATCGCTTATGCTTTAGTATTTCATGTTAAACAACCGGTGAGGGGTAAACCTAAGATATTTAAATTCGCAAATACCGGTCATACCTTTATTACGCTTATTAAATATAATGCAGATTCGACCTACGCGTCTATTTCCTTTGGGTTTTATCCGAAGAAAGATAACCTGCTATCGGCCACGCCTATTATACCTTCTACATCCTCCACATTTAAGGACGACTCGGAGCATGCCTGGGACGAGGTTGTCGGCAAATTTATATCGAAACGCCGCTTTGTAAAAATATTGGCCCTTACCGAACAATACAACAACGTTGCTTATCATCTTTCAAAAAACAACTGTACTGATTTTGGTTTGAAAGCAGCGGCACTGGCCGGGCTGGATATTCGCGACACAAAAGGCAGCTGGCCATTAGGAAGCGGTAATAATCCTGCCTTTACCGGGCAAAGTATCCTCGGCGGTAAATTTGACAATGCCGATACCGGCGATACCAAAGACCTGCTGATCGATTTAAATAACTGATATACATGGACAATTTCAAAATATTAAAAGAATTGATAGCAACGGCGGAAAAAGATGCCGTTGTTTTTTATGGAAAAGGAAATAAAGCCGCCGGTACCCGCCTGCGTTTAACCCTGCAGCAAATTAAAGTTTCCGCTACAGCTATCCGCCAGGAAATTGCGGAGCAAAAAAGGAGGAAATAATGGATAAGGATACTTTTGACATCATTTACGAAAGATATTGGCTATCAATATATACGTCAACTTTTAAACGATTGTCTAATCCTCAAAAGGCATCGCAAATAACGCAGGAAGCCTTTTTTCAGCTATGGTTGAAAAAAGAAGAGGTAAAGGGGGATGATGTGATAGTTTTTTTGTTGAAAGCAGCAAAAAAGGAAGTTTTTAAGCTGATGGAAAAGGAATGCATTTACATTATAAACCCGCCGCGTATGATATTGGGAGATATATTACTGCCGGGTGCCAATTAAAAAACATCCGGAACTGAGCAGATTTGCTGCTCAGTTCCGGATTAGTTATCTTCTTTTACGACTAAGTTCGTGTAATGTATTTACCAATACATCAATTTCGGCACAAGTATTATAAAATGCCAGTGAAGGCCTTACGGTGCTCTCCACACCAAAACGGCGCAAAATAGGCTGCGCGCAATGATGACCAGAACGTACGGCAATTCCCTGTTTATTCAACTCTGTACCTACTTCCTCTGTTTTATAGCCATCCAGCACAAATGAAATTACACTTGCTTTCTCAGCAGCGGTACCTATCAGGCGTATACCCGGCACCTGTTTCAGCAGGCTTGTGGCATATTCCAACAGGAAATGTTCGTACTGCGCTATTATTCCCATGCCAATACGGGTAACATAGTCAATGGCGGCACCTAAACCAACGGCATCGGCAATGTTGCCTGTACCAGCTTCAAAACGGCCCGGCGCATCATGATAAGTGGTATGTTCAAAAGTAACATCCTTTATCATGTTGCCCCCACCCTGCCATGGTTGGGTAGCATTTAATAAGCCTTCCTTGCCATATACCACACCGATACCTGTAGGCCCGAATACTTTATGGCCCGAAAAAACAAACCAGTCTGCATCCAGCGCTTGTACGTTAACCGGCATATGCGAAACGGATTGCGCGCCATCAACCAACACCTTTGCCCCGGCCGAATGCGCGATCTGTACAATCTGTTCCGCTGGCGTTACTGTTCCCAACGCGTTTGATACCTGGGTAAAGGCAACCAGTTTGGTTTTAGGGGTAATGAGTTTTACATATTCATCCAGCAGGATCTGTCCGTCGTCATCAACGGGGATAACCTTTATCCTGAGGTTCTTTTTAGCGGCCAGTTGCTGCCACGGAACAATATTGGCATGGTGTTCCAGATGGCTTACAATGATCTCGTCGCCCTCATTCAGATTTTGCTCGCCCCAACTTTTGGCTACCAGGTTTATGGCTTCTGTTGCGCCACGTACAAATATGATCTCATTTACCGAGCCTGCATTTAAGAACGCCTGCACCTTTTTGCGGGCACCCTCGTAGGCATCAGTAGCGCGGGCGGCAAGTTCATGCGCTGCTCTGTGGATATTTGAGTTCTCATGCTCGTAAAAATAGCTGATACGGTCGATAACCTGCTTTGGCTTTTGCGTGGTAGCGGCATTATCCAGCCATATGAGTTGTTTGCCATTTACATTTTCCGAGAGTATCGGGAAATCCTTCCTGATGATATTCACATCAAAGCCCGGAACTGTGGCTGCTGGTTTATCCTTTAAAAAATAATAGGCAGCCGCATCTGTACCAAACCCACTTGTGGGTATTTGTGGCAAAGACGATGGAACAGCTATATGATTTAATATATCATTCAACTGTTTTTCGAAAGGCTGCTCATGTTGAAAAGGCAGGTGAAAAAGGCTTTCAGGAACCAGTTCAAAAGGCAAAAAGCTACGCCAAAGGTCATGCTCCTCGGGTTGAATAGAGGCATTTAAACCAGGATCATTGAAACTGGTTTGTGGGTTCTCCAAATTTACCGCATTGCCATGATGAACAGCCGATGGCGAAACACCACTACCCGCTACCGATACAGGCGGTTTAGCCGCATCGTAAGGGTTTATATCAGGCAAGGCAATATCTTCATTAGGCTGCGCTTTAAAAAACTGGTTGGCCAGCCTTTGCAATTCCAGAAGATCGGGTAAATTACCGGGATTAATATTTGTACTCATAATAGTTTCCTAAATCAACGTCCTCTAAAACGGCAATCGCATCATCAACCAATACCGCTAAAGAGCAATATAATGATACCAGGTACGACGCAATAGCCTTATTATTTATGCCCATAAAGCGAACAGAAAGGCCCGGCGACTGCTCACCCGGTAAACCCGGCTGGAACAAACCAACCACACCCTGCCTGCTTTCGCCAGTGCGTAAAAGGATAATTTTTGATTTATTATTTTCTATCGGAAGTTTATCAGAAGGGATAAGCGGGATACCTCTCCAGGTGATAAATTGTGAACCAAAAAGAGAAACTGTTGGCGGTGGTACGCCTCTGCGGGTACATTCCCTGCCAAAAGCTGCAATGGCTAATGGGTGAAGTAAAAAGAATCCCGGTTCTTTCCAAACTTTAGTGATCAGTTCGTCCAGATCATCTGGCGTAGGCGGCCCCAGCCTCGTTTTTATTTTCTGGCTTGGAACAACACTGTGTAATAACCCATACTCCTGGTTATTGATCAGTTCGCTTTCCTGGCGTTCCTTAACAATCTCAATAGTTAAACGAAGTTGCTCGCTGATCTGGTTGTAAGGCTTGCTGTACAGATCTGAAACACGGGTATGCACATCCAACACGGTGTTTACCGCGCTTAAGTTATACTCGCGGGGATTTTCAACATAGTCAACAAATGTTGATGGCAGTTCACGCTCATCACGCGAAGAGCAGTCAACCTCAACATTCTGTGCATCTTTCACTTTGTTTAAGCGATATACGCCTGATTCAACCGGCACCCAGTTGAGCAGTTGCGGCAACCAGCGTGGCGTAATTCTTGATAATTGGGGAACAGTACGTGTAGCAATGGCTAACTGCCTCGCAGCAACATCGCCTAATGCGGTTTGTTTTGGTTTTTGATCTGCCATGGTAATAGGGATTGATGGAATAATTTTATTTAAATATAAAGGGTTCTCATTACAATTATATAAAATAGATAACTTATATTCTATAAAATCTATATATTTAGTAGAATATTAAATTATTTTATATATTTGCCCTTGTAAACAAACGCAATGAAAGCATTTTTACATTCTTACACTGGTTCATTAACCCTCTCACGTATCAACATGGTACAGTGTATGTCCTGTTGTTGTTGTTAATCAACAAAGCGTATTACCATTCATCTTATTGGTTAATATATAACGCCGACTGCGAAAGTCATAGGTATGTTCAATCTTGATCAATTACAGTAAAACTTTTAAGCTCAACAATGAAACTTTAAAACAAAACCCTATAAAAAAATAAACCGGCAAGGAAGCCTTGCCGGTAAATTACATGATGGATCAGCCCTGACTGCGAATCACATACTGATCATCAAAGCTTTACTAACGAACTAGATCATTAACATAAAACATTTAAATATATGGAAATATATATCCATGCAAAACACGTATTAAATAAGTTTCTAAAAGCCCTCCTGTTCTTAATTATACCATTTTCAGCTTTAGCGCAACAAGAAACCCCAATCATAAATTCAAGGCTTGAGGGACGGGTAACCGATAGTATTACCAAACAACCCATAGGCGGTGTTACCCTCCGGATAAAAAACGTAACCCACGCGGTTACTACAGGAAGCGACGGCCGTTTTACCTTTGTAACCGGTCAAAAATTCCCTTATACTTTAGTAGTAACCTTTATCGGTTATAAAACCAAAGAAGTTGTAGCCAATGGCAGCCCTCTAAACATACAGCTTGCCGAAAACATTGCCGAATTAAACAACGTGGTAGTTGTAGGTTACGGCACACAGAAAAAAACCGACATCACCGGCGCGGTAGGCTCTGTCCCTAAAAATATACTTAACCAGCCGGCAGCAGCATTTGATAATTTATTACAAGGTGCTGTTCCGGGAGTTGCGGTAACGCAAAACTCTGGTCAGCCGGGCAGTACGGCTACCATAAGGGTGCGTGGCGGTAACTCCATATCATTTGGTAACGCGCCTTTGTATGTAATAGATGGTTTTATTATTTATAATGATAACGACTATGTAAACGTAGGCTCAAACGGTACCAGTACAAATGCGCTTTCAACCATCAACCCTAATGATATTGAATCGATAGAAGTGTTGAAAGATGCATCTGCGACAGCAATCTATGGTTCACATGGTGCAAATGGGGTAGTTATTATCACGACTAAAAAAGGTAAAAAGGGAACCAATAACGTAAATTTCAGCAGCTACTACGGTACACAAAACGTTGCTAAAAGGCTCGATCTTTTAAACGCTTCGCAATGGGGATCGTTGGTTAACGATATTAACGTAAGCGATGGTGTTGCCAAAACTTACAGCGACGCGCAACTTGCAGCTTTGGGTACAGGGTCGAACTGGCAAAATGCAGCATTGCGCAACGCACCGGAGTTTAACGGTGAACTGAGCATATCAGGCGGTGATGAAAAATCAAGATACCTGGTTTCCGGGGATTATTTCAATCAGCAGGGTACTATTTTAAACACTGGCTTTAAAAGATATTCAGCCAGGGTTAATTATGAAAAGAACGTTTCTGATAAGTTTAAAATATCAACCAACGTATTCGGTAGCCAATCGATAGAAAACAAGCTGGTGGGTAGTACATACGGCAGCATAAACTTCAGCAATGCATTTGCAAGTTTATTACAAACCTCACCGGTAGCGCCGATCTTTAATGCTGATGGCAGCTATAATACTACCAGCCCCTATAACCCTACGCCAACCAACCCTTTACAGGATATAACGGCAACTACCAATACCACCACGCTAACCCGTGTGTTAGGCAACGTAGCAGGAGAATATAAACTACTAACTGATCTTACCCTGAAAGTAACAGCCGGTATAGACCTGTTAAATACCCAGCAGGATTATTACGCGCCTTCAAATACATCAGGCGGATATGCAGCAAGTGGCTACGCTTCAATTGGTGCGGGTAATTCACTAAGCTGGTTAAATGAAAACACGCTTAATTACGATCATACTTTCAACAATACTCATTTCTTAAACATTTTAGCAGGTTATACTACACAGTACACCAAGTTTAATTCGTCAGTAGCATCGGCCCAAAAATTCCCGAATAACCTTACTACTTACAATAACCTTTCGTATGCCGGTATTGCAAATTTGCCAACGTCGCTTTTTTCGAGCCAGGCTTTAGATTCGTATTTAGCAAGGGTAAACTACTCGTACGAACATAAATACAATGTAACCGTTTCTGCACGTGCCGACGGATCATCAAAGCTAGGTGCAAATAACAAATGGGGGTATTTCCCATCAGCGGGCTTCTCATGGAATATAAACAAGGAAGACTTTTTTAAACCGCTTGAGCAAACCATTAACAGCCTTAAATTAAGACTGAGCGCAGGCCAGACAGGTAACTCAGAAGTGCCGCCATATAGCTCACTGGAAGCGTTAGCGCCAACAAATTACTACTTTGGCAGTAAGCTGGTTACCGGTATTGCACCTGTACAAATAGATAACCCTGATTTGAAATGGGAAACTACTACGCAATACGATGGTGGTTTGGACCTTGGTTTATTTGATAACCGTATTAACCTAACCTTTGATGCTTATTACAAGAAAACAACAGACCTTTTGCTGAACGTACCATTACCGCTTTACTCTGGCTATGCAAGCGAACTTGAAAACGTGGGCAGTGTATCAAATAAAGGCATTGAACTAGGCATTAATACAGATAATATCAGATCTGAGAAATTCAGCTGGAAAACTAACCTGCAATTTGCTACAAATAGCAATAAGGTTTTAAGTCTTGGCCCAGGTGTTACCAGTTACTATCCGCTGGCACCAACCGGGCAGGTTTCACCGGTTATTGTAAAGGTAGGCTTACCTGTAGGTACATTTTGGGGTTACTCAACCAACGGCCTTTTAACTGCTGCCGATATTGCTAAAGGAGTGCCATTATTAAATGGTGTACCGCAAAAAGTTGGCGATACCAAATATGTTGACAGCAACCACGACGGGCAGATCACCACTGCTGACAAACACAATCTGGGCAGCGCACAGCCAAAATTTACAGGCAGTATCACCAATACATTTACTTACGGGCAGTTTGATCTGTCGGTATTCTTAACCGGTTCGTACGGTAATAAGATCTTTAACCTGTTACAACAAACTTTAGAAAGGCCAACGCTTACCCAAAATGCTTCAGCTACCTTATTAAACAGGTGGAGCCCGACCAACCCTAACGGTACTGTTGCCCGTGCTACTGATGCACCGGTGCCACAGGTTACTGACAGGTACATTGAGAATGGTTCATACTTAAAGCTTAAAAATGCTTCACTGGGCTACACTTTCACTAATGGCCTTGCCTCAAAAATTAAAGCAAAACAAATAAGGGTATATGTTTCGGCGCAAAACATAGCAACTATTACCAAGTACAGCGGCCTTGATCCGGAAGTGAATTTTTACGACAACGATAACACCAAACAAGGTATAGACTATGGCACTTATCCGCCGGTAAGAACCTTCCTGGCGGGCGTTAACGTCACTTTTTAATTAAGATCTATAACACAACAAAATGAAAAAGATATCATCATATAAAATATTATTACTGCTGGCAACCGGGTCGTTAGGCACGCTGATGTCGTGCAATAAGCTAACTGAAAATCCAAAATCAGTTATTGTTTCTTCCCAGTTCTATCAAACCTCGTCGGATGCGACATCGGCAGTAAATTCGGTATACGGCACGTTAAACAGTGACCCTGCAGGCGATTTCCCGCTGTACGGCAGGCAGCTTAACTTACTGGTTGAAAACGCCAGCGATAACCAAACCTACAGCCCAAGTAATACCAATCCTGATGTAAGGGCATTGGGTACAGAAACCTACATCTCCTCAAACAGCCGCATACAGAAAGTTTGGCAACAACTATATTATGGTATCAACAGGGCTAACATAGCTATTGATAATATACCTGCTATACAAATGGATACCACGCTCAGGGCTCGTTTGGTAAGGGAATCTAAATTTGTAAGGGCATTGTTATACTTTAACCTGGTACGTTTATATGGCGATGTGCCCCTGATATTGCATAACCCAAGCAGTACCAATATTAGTAACCTGTTAATCGCACGTACCCCTTCGGCTGATGTTTATACACAAATTATCAGTGATTTAAAGGATGCCACTAATCTGCCTAAAACATATGGAACTGCTGATCTGGGCAGGGCGACCGGAGGTGCAGCACATACATTACTGGCTAAAGTTTACTTAACCCGCCAGGACTGGAACGACGCACTTACCGAATTGAATACCGTTATTAACGGCGGTTATGGCTATTCACTATTCACTAACTATTATGATGCTTTTCAAAAAGCAACAAAAAATGGCGTAGAACATATTTTCTCGGTGCAATTTGAAACCAATTTAGGCGAGGCAAACAGCGAGCAATACCTCAGTCAAAGCTTCACTTCATTTAATACAGGCACCTTCCCTATTGATATTCCGGCAGACAGCAGTGTATATAAACTGTTCAGTGCTAATGATACCCGCAGAGCAGTCACTTTTTACAGCTCCGTTTATAACGCGGCTACAGGGCAAACAGTAGTGTTTAATAACCCTTACGCACCATACTTTAACAAGTTTGTTGATTACAGCCTTAGCCCATTATCATCACAAACACAAAGCGGTATTAATTACCCTGTTTTGCGCTACGCGGATGTATTACTAATGCAGGCCGAAGCACTAAATGAAATAAACGGCGGCCCTACCAGCGATGCTTACACCGCCATAAATCAGGTACGCACCAGGGCGCACGTTGCCAACCTTACCGCAGGTTTAAGTCAGTCTGATTTCCGCGATTCTGTTTTCCTGGAAAGAAGAAAAGAGTTTATACAGGAGGGCCACCGCTGGTATGACCTGGTGCGCCAGGGCGGTACCACTTTAGTTGACGCGCTGCATAAACTCCCGGCAAAATCGGCGGCAAGTTCAAAAAATACGCTGTTCCCGATCCCCTTGGTTGATATACAGACCAACCCTAAACTGACACAGAATCCGGGCTATAATTAATTCATAAACAATTAAAAACCAAATATATGACACTAGCAGATGTAACCCTTATAGGGAAGAAGATACTGGTTGGTATAGCTATCACCCTGATCCCCTTTATTATTATTGCCGGCGGCCTGTGGCTTACACAAAAGGCTTTAACAGATGAGAAAGCGCCTCAACAACAGATTTCAAAACCCGCTAAAACCAATACGCCATGAAGATAGATGAGACCACCAAAAAGCAGATCATAAAGAACGTGCTTTTAAGCCTGTTTATTTATGCACTGCCGATTGCATTGATGTTTATCACCTTTTCAATAACCGGCCAGCGGCCGTGGGAAAAGAAAGTGCAGCAAAAAGAAAACGTAAAATCAGTAACCAACAAAACAAATTTGAGCAATGGAAGCAACGATTGAGTTTATCAAAAAAATAGTGGAAAACCTGAACGGTTTCGGTTTTCCATTCCTTGTATTTTTTATAGGTGTACTTGAATTTTCATTCGGGTTATATAAACGGAAATGGCCTAAAAATGAGCGCTGGGTTGATATTGCCTGTTTTACGCTGCCGAGGCTTGTTGTACAACCGGCAGTAGCTTATTACTCACTGCATTTTTTACCTTATATATTCCCTGATGCTAAGAATATATTTAGCTGGGTACCCTTTTTATGGGGCTTTGCCATCATCGCTGTTGCTGATGACCTTACCCAATACTGGTACCATCGCCTGCACCACCAAATTCCGTGGTTGTGGAGGTTTCACCGCACGCACCACTCGGCATCGTACATGGGTATGGCTATGGCCAGCAGGCAAAATGTTATCTATACCCTATTCTTTTCGCAGATCTATTTAACTGCGGCCTTGGTTTATTTGGGTTTAGGTATCCCGGCTATTGCCGTGAAGATCATTAAATCAACCATTACCACACTGGCGCACTCCAGCATCCCGTGGGACAAGCCTTTTTATAAGTATAAGGTATTACACCCTATAGCATGGGTACTGGAACGATTAATATCAACCCCGGCAACCCATCATGCGCATCATGCCGCTACTACAGATGATGGCGTGGGTTATTACAAAGGAAATTTTGGCAATATGTTCTTTTTATGGGATATCATTTTTGGCACAGCGCTGATCTCACGTCAGTATCCAAAAGCTTATGGTATATCACATTACGAAGGCGACCAATGGTACGCGCAATTACTTTGGCCGATATTTAAATCGAAGGTTGAGGGCAGTGAACTGGCTGTCGATGGCCCAATGGTTCGTGTGGATATAGATAAAGAGGAGCCTGTTATAAAGACAACTGAAATTAATGAAAGTGGAACCACTCAGGAAAAATATCAGTTAGTTTAAAAATCAACTAACTTTTTATTCTTACCATAGTAAACAAAAATAGCCTTCAACTGAAGGCTATTTTTGTTTATCTTTTATTTCGATTAAAAAAGGATTTCCCAGTCATACTTCGATGGATACACCAGTCACCATGCTTACATTTATTCAAACATCAACTTTTTGAAGAGCCCCTTATATTTAAGTTTGTACTCAAGGTTATAAACTGAGGCTGCTGATTTAATGATGGTGTATTCAATTTATTCAGCAATACGTTGATAACGCTTTCAGCAATTTTTTCGATGGGTTGGGCGATAGCTGTTATGGGCGGTGAGTGAAGCTTGAACACATCATAATCATCAAATGATATTATGGCCAGTTGCGACGGTACCTGTATCCCTAATTCTTTTATCACCTTCAGTCCGCATGAGCCGATATGGTCCGTGCCGAAAAGTATAGCATCCAGTTCCGGATGTTTAGCCAGGAACTCGGTTATCGGCTTGATAATAAGATCCTCGTTCTGGTTAAATACAATCTCTTTTACTACAGCGTCGAGCCCGCTTTCTTTCATCGCGTTCCGGTAACCCTTAAGCCTGTCCTGCATTTGGGTTTGCGGCGAGGTAAACGTAACAAAGGCTATATTCTTTTTGCCTTCGCCAATTAAATGACTGGTGGCATTGTAAGTGCTGAACCTGTTGTTAATTTCAACATAATCTGTAGTTACTTTTGGCAGGTGCCTGTCGAAAAATACAACCGGCAGATTATCTTTCAATAACGATTCAATATCTTCTTCAATACCTTCGGGCGGGGCAATAATATAACCATCCACATGCCGCTCACGAAACATGGTGATCAGGTCCCTGGTTTTTTTAGTGTCGTTGTTGGTACTGCTGTAAATGATCTTGTAACCATTTTGGTAAGCCCTGTCTTCAATAAGCCTTGCTATTTTCGCAAAAAACGGGTTCGAGATATCCTCAACCATCAATCCTATAGTATTTGATTTACCAGTACGCAAACTTTGCGCTATTGAGTTAGGTTTAAAACCAACCTCGTTTACATATTTCAGTACCCGGTCAACCAGTTCTTCCCCTATCCGCATTTCCTGTGCCTTACCGTTAAGGATAAAGGAAATGGTAGTTTTAGATACGTTCAGGCTTTTAGCAATGTCGTTTATTGAAAGTTTCTTTTTCACTAAAAAAATATTTTTCTTATCAAATATAGTAAAACTAAAGTAGGTATTAATTCGGTTTAGCTAAACGCGGGTACCAAAAACCGAATAAAAATATTACCACATAACATATAATAGGTAAATAATACGCTGCTGCAATATCGTGGTTAGCAATAAGGCCCATTAACGGTGGAAATAAGCCGCCACCGATCACCCCCATCACAATAAATGATGAGCCCTGCTGGGTCTTGCCGCCCAGGTTTTTCAACCCCAAACTAAATATGGTAGGGAACATAATGCTGAAGAAAAAGTTAATGAATAGCAGCGCGGTAAATGACACCCACCCCGCGCCCTTCGCAACTATTAAACACATTACAATGTTTGCTGCCGCGAAGATGCAAAGCAGCCTGTATGGCGCTATATAACGCATCAGGAAAGTACCGGTAAACCGCCCGATGATGAGCATGATCATACTTAATGAAAAAAAGTAGCCTGCCTTTTCATCGCTCAGATGCATAATTTCATGACCGTAATTTATAAAGTAGGCCCATGTGCCACCCTGTGCGGCAACGTTGAATAGCTGGGCTATCACCGCAAAAATAAAATGCTTTTGATGGATCAGCTTTTTTTCGATCTTTTTGCCGCCCTCGTTTTCATAGTCGATCACCTCATTATGCGCATGGGTTAAATGGGGAACCTTCAGAAACAGGAATAAAATGCCGATCAGCACTATTACCGAACCTATTATAACGTAGAGATACTTAACCCCGATAAGATCGTTGGAGTGTACCTGGCCCTCTTTTAAAATAAAATAACTGCCAATCAGCGGGCCTATAACCCCTCCTAAGCCGTTAAAAGCTTGTGAAAAATTTATACGCTGATCGCTGGTGCGCTGATCGCCAAGGGCAGCTACGAAGGGATGCGCCACGGTTTCGAGCGTTGCCAAGCCGCAGGCTAAAATAAACAGTGCGATCCTGAAAAAATCAAACGATTCAGCATCGGCAGCCGGAACAAACAGGAACGCGCCAAAGGCATACAGAAAGAGGCCCAACAACACGCCATTTTTATAGCCAAATTTCTTCATGAAAAAACCGGCAGGTATGCCCATTACCGCGTAAGCGCCAAATATGGATAATTGTACCAGCCCTGAGTGCGATTTTGAAATGTGCAGTACATTTTGAAAATGCCTGTTTAAAACATCGCCAAGGGTAATGGCAATGCCCCAAAGCATAAAAAGGGCGGTAACAAAGAATAAGATCACCCTGTATTTAGGTTCCGTAAAAGCCGGTTTCTGATCCATTCCGTAGTTTAAATCAATTTATAAATGGTGCTGTAAATTAATTAAATCTTATTTACATTTCCACACATTGTAAATTAATTATTGGTTTTGGATGGATAAACGCCGCTCAACTAATGCCTTCGATAAACTTATTTAGCCTTTGCCGGATCATATATTGCAACAGCAACCCTTGAATCGGCGCAGCCATAATATAAAAACCATTTGGATTTAAAATACACCAGGCCCTCGGTAAATACGGTGCCTGCGGGATATTGTCCGCTCTTTTCAAAAGCTTCTTCGGGTACAAAATAAGGTTTGTCTAGTCGGGCAATAACTTTGGTCGGATCATTCAATGAGAACAAAGCCTGACCACCGCAATAAGTATTTGAGGCATAGTTTTTATCACCATTGGTATCGCTGTTTTTGCCGTTGTAGAACAATAAGATGCCTTTATCGGTGATGATGGAAGGCGGGCCGCATTCGGTGAAGATACTGTCGAAATAACCTTCTCTTGGTGAGAATAGAACTGTCAGGCTGCCATCAGCGTTAACCAACGGTTCCCAGTTAACCAGATCGGCTGATGTGGCAGCGTAAACATTTTTCTCGCCCCAATACATCCAGTATTTGCCCTGCACTTTGGTTATTACCTGTTTGCCGTTAACCAGTTTGGTAACTATTGAGGCCGATTTTGATTGAATATTGAAGAAACGACCATTATAAGCCTGCTTAAAAACCGGTCCGTACTTTTTCCATTTAAACAGATCGCGCGAGGTTGCAGCAGCGAGGCGGGGAACTTTGCCGTTCCATTCGGTATATAAAATAAGGTAAGTACCATCGGCAGTTACGGCTACACGCGGGTCTTCGCAGCCACCGCGCCATTCATATTCCTTCATGTTATCATCGGCGGGAAATAATACTGGTTTGGAGAACCTTTTTAGATTAGTTCCATCTGCGGTTTCGGCTATGCCCAGGCGGGAGGTGCGTTGACTGATCCCTTTGCCTGAATTATCTTCGGAACGATAGATCACGTAGATCTTTCCATCTTTAATCGTTGCAGCCGGGTTAAATGTATCGTTGGATTCCCAGTGCCATAGCTTTTGGCTCATTGGATCGAAGAACTGGCAGGCGGTATCTGGTGATATGATCGGGTTTACGTTTGCAGGGCGAATGAATGGCCCGAACGCCCATGAGGGTAATTTGGAGGATTGGGCATTGGCTTGGTTAATTATTATCAACATTAATCCCGCCGTAACGATGGGTTTGAAACCCATCGCTATGGTTGCGAAGAAAGAGTTGTACAGTTGTGTTATTCCGCACGTATAATGACACACCCCTACACCCCTCTCAAGAGGGGAATCGCACGAAGCTACGCTCTTGTTTGGCTTTTTACCTTTTAGATTCCTCAATATTATAGACAAGAAATTATATTTATTTTGCATAAATCTTAATTAAATGATGGCGGAGTTATGGTTGTCCCCCAGGTTTTGTTTGGCTGCGCTGATAAGCTGTAATTGATGGTGCCGCCATTTTTTACAGCGCTGTAAGGGATCCATGTGCTGTTCCACGGTTTGCCATTTACTTTAAGTGATGTTACGTAAGGTTTGGTTTCTGAACCACCGGTAATGGTAAGCGTTTTGCCCGTACCCATGTGGATCTTTACTATCGGGAATGAAGGGCTGTTTACCGTAAAGCCACCAACGCCGGGAATCATGGGGTACATGCCTATACCTGCAAACACATACCATGCGCCCATAGCGCCCAGGTCGTCGTTACCCGGCAGGCCGTTGTTGCGGTTAGTGTATGATTCCTTCATAATACGGCGGATAAGCGCCTGCGTTTTATATGGTGCACCCGCCCAGTTGTAGATCCACGGTACCTGAAAATCGGGCTCGTTACCTGCTGCAAACCATTCCTGCCCGTAATCGGCATTCAGTTTTACAAAGAACTCGTCGAGGCGTTTTTCAGCTGCTTCTTTGCCGCCAATGGTATCAATCAAACCCTTCAAGTTAAAGGGCACCATCCAGAAATAATTTTTATAGCTGGCCTCGCGCATGTCGTCGTTTTTTTGCCTCCAGCTACCATCTGCATTGCGTGATTGCAGCCAGCTAGTTTCGGGGTTATAAATATTCTTCCATTTCTGTGCGCTCTGTACATACCTGTTATACAAGCTTCTATCATTAGCAGCCTGGCGGGCAAATTGGCCTATGGCAAAATCGGCAGAGTTATATTCCAAACTCATGGATGCCTGCTCATAGCCTCTGGTGAGATATTGTTCAAGCTGAGGGCGGGTTAGTTCCTGCTGTGATTTGGTGCCCGGCACTTCCGCTCCCTTGCGCATAATGGCAAGGGCAGCTTTGGTATCAAAGTTAGTCGCGCCGAAGGCGTAGGCATTAGCTACTACAATTGATGTGGGGTCGCCCTGCATAATGCCAGTTTCAATATTTACCATCACCCAGCGCGGAAAGCCACCGCCCGATTGTTCTGCAAATTTTACGGTGGATTGCATCATATCGCTGGTCTCCTTTGGTGCCAGCATAGCCAGCAGCGGGATGGTTGTACGGTAAGTATCCCAGTTGCTAAACTCGGTATAATCGTTAAAACCAACCTCTTTTTTAACCTTGTTATCCGCACCAATGTATTCGCCGTTTACATCATTGGAGAGGCTGGGATGCACCAGGGCATGGTATAAATGGGTGTAAAATTGTGTGGTAAGATCGTTACTGCCGCCTATGGCTTCTATCTTACCTAACTGGTGGTTCCAGGCGTTGATAGCATTGTTTTTAACAGTGGCGAAATCCCAGCCGATATTTTCAGCCGCAAGGTTTTCCTTCGCGTTAGCTAATGAAACGTAGGATAAGGCGAATTTATAGTGGATGATCTTGTTTGTTGATACATCAAAAGTAAAATACGCACCGGAGTTTTTACCGGTATCCGATTTGGATGAAAGGTTGATCTCATCGCCTTTCCACGTACCTGAAACAATTGGCGTGGCATCAAACTCAGCCACAAAATATACTTTAAAATGGGTATTGATTCCGCAGAATGAACCACCATCGGCATAGCCTTCGCATTTGCCCGGACCGGTTATTTTAACCGATGCCTCATTAATAGTAGTAGCATTTATACCCGAACCAATGATGATGGTGGCATGTTTTGCGGTATCCGCAAACTTGTATTGCGCCATGCCTGTTCTTTTGGTTACGGTTAGTTCCGCAATGATGTTGCTGCTGCCCAGGTTAACCTTATAGTAGCCCGCCATAGCCTTTTGCATGTGGTATTGCGGTTTATAGCCCTTCATATCATTGGGTGATAACTGCAGATCGCCGTTTAATGGCAGCGTTGGGAAATTACCCATGTGCGGGCAACCTGCACCGCTAAGCTGGTTCACTACAAAACCCTTATTTTCATCAAAAAATGTGGTGGTGAATTGCACCATACCAAACGGATAGGTAGCACCGGGAAAGGTGAACCCGGCCTCCAGATACATTTCCTGCGGACTTTTTCCTTTGCCTGCTGTGCCTATCAGCGTGTTTACCTTTTCGGCATAATTAACGGGTTTTGTTTTTTGCTGCGCCGATGCGGAGGAGATAATGACGGCGGTGAGTAGTAATGCTTTAAAAAGGGCTTTGGGTATGATGGGTGTTTTCATTGGCAGGTTTGTTTACTAAAATGATTTAGCGATATCAAAAAAGGCTTATTTAAACATTAATTTTTCACGCCATTGCGAGGAACGAAGCAATCCCCGATTAGCAGGTTCGCCCTGTACAGTTAGGGATTATTAATGCTATTATTTGTTTTTAATGGCATTAATGAGCTCCCTCCGGTCGGTTGTCTTCGTTCCTCGCAATGACGCTTGTTAAGTAGATAGCGTATAGGCCTTTGCCCGCACACTTCGAGTGCCTCAGTGTGACGCCACTATTCTCACAACAAACACTATTTTTATTACTCTACCGCTGTTAGCGAAAATGGCTTATCCTCCTTGCTTAATCCTCTTTGCATGTTAGGTTGGGCGCTCATTTCAAAATGGAGGGTGCCGCCGTTTGCTATATCGCTGTATTTTATCCAGTTGTGGGTGTATGGTGTGCCGTTTAATGTGCCCGACTGGATATATACGTTTTGCTTATTGTTGTTATTCGCCTCGATGATGAACTTTTTGCCATCTTCCATAGTAATAGTAATCTTGCTGAATTCAGGGCTACCGATTACGTATTGGTCCGTGCCGGGGCAAACGCTGTAGATGCCCATGGCGCTGAGTACATACCATGACGACATCTGGCCCTCATCCTCATCGCCGGGATAACCGTTTTCGGTGGAGTTGTAGAGCTTGTCCATTACCTCGCGCAGGTGCTGCTGGGCCTTCCAGGGCTGACCCGCGTAAACATACAGGTAGATCATGTGGTGAATTGGCTCGTTGCCCTGTGCATACTGACCCATGTTGCCGAGTTTCATCTCCGTCATTTCGTGGATCACCTGGCCGTAGGCCCCTACTTTAATGGTATTAGGTTGGGTGAAAACAGAATCGAGTTTGGCTGTAAAGTTTTTATCACCGCCGAAAAGGTTGATCAGCCCCTGCTCATCATGAAAAACCGACCATACCCAGTGCCAGGCATTGCCTTCGGTGTACGGGCCACCCCAATCCAATGGGTCGAAGTTTGCCGCGAATTTGCCGTCCTCTCCCCTGCCGCGCATAAAGCGGGTTGATGGGTCCCACAGGTTTTTGTAATTATACATCTGCTTGGCAAAAATGCCCTCGTAAAAATTATTGCCGGTTAATTTGGCAAGCTGATATCCGCAGAAATCATCATAAGCAGATTCTAACGTTTGGCCCACCGAACCCTGGGATTGCGGGAAAGGGATATAACCGATCTGCCAGTATTGCTTCCATAACGGGCGACCATTTGCACCACCCCATGGGCCTTTGTTACTGGCTTCATGAAAATAGGCTTCCAGTGCACGTTGCGGATCAAATGTGCGGATACCCTTTACCCAGGCATCGGTTAACAAGGAAATGGCATGGTTACCCAGCATTCCTCCAGTTTCGGATGGGAACGACCAGGCGGGCAGCCAGCCGCATTGTTGTTGCGCATCCAATAAGGCCTCTACGTATTGGCCCTGCATTTTTGGGTGCAGTATACAATTTAGTGGAAATTGCGCACGGAAGGTATCCCAGAAACCATTATCGGTGTACATATAACCATCATGCAGCTTACCGTCGTACGGGCTGTAATAGTAAGGTTTGCCAGTTTTATCGTACTCAAAAAACTCATGCGAGAAAAGGTTTGCCCGGTACAGGCATGAATAGAAAGTGGCCCGTTCCTCTTCGGTACCGCCTTCAACTAATACACGGTTAAACAGGTCGTTCCAAACTTTAAAGGCAGCGTTTTTGGTATCATCGAATGATTTTTTGTTACCCAGTTCGGCCTGTAAGGTAACTTCGGCTTGCTCGGGGCTGATGTAGGATGAGGCTACTTTGGCTTGCACTACCGCGCCATCCTTAAATTTAAGGTATGCGCCTACTCCCTCGCCTTCGCCGCTGGTTTTTTTGTTGAAGATGCTGTCGTGCTTGTTTTCCCAGGTACCGTAATCCTCAAAAGGCTTATCGAATACAATCACGAAGTAATTTTTAAACCCTTTTGGTGCCCAGCGTACGTTATCTACATAACCGGTGATTTTACGTTCGGCAGGATAGATCTTTACCATACTCATTTTGGTGTAGCCATCCAGCACGATGTACGAGCCTGCTTTAGGGAAGGTAAACCGTAAATGTGCACCGCGGGGCGTTGGGGAAATTTCGGTAGTGATTTTATTATCAAGCTTTACTTTATAATAATTTGGCTTACCAATCTCATTTTTATGGTCGAATGTGGCGGCACGGGCATCTTCGTTTACAACCAGTTTGCCTGTTACCGGCATCATGGAGAACACCGCATAATCATTTACCCAGGGGCTGCACTGGTGTGTTTGCTGAAAGCCACGGATGGAATGTACAAAGTACTGGTATTTAAAACCTTCGCCGTCTTTATTGGTCTGGGCAGTCCAGCCGTTCATGCCAAAAGGCAATGAGGTTACCGGGTTTACGTTGCCCCATGAAACCTCATATTTAGAGTTGGTACCCTGCAAGGTATTTGCATATTGTACCAGATCGGGCTTTTGGGCGAACAGGTTGCCGCCTATAAACATCAGGCTTAAAGTGAGCAGCTTGCTTTTGGATATGCTGTTAAGTTTCATAATTGTATCAAATGTTTTCAGGTAAGTGTATGTAGTTTGGGTTTTACCAGGTATAAGTATATGATGCCGCCAATGCCAACCAGTATCATGCCCAGGCTGATGATCTGTGCTTGTGACAAGCTAAGGCTGCCAAAATGATACCGTGGGTTGATACGGATATTCTCGATAAAATACCGTTCGGTGCCGCTAAGGATCAGGTAGATGTATGAGATCGTCGCTGGTACGGTTAAATGCTTGCGGATCATCCACAGAAAAAGGAACAGCAGCAGGCAAATTACCGTTTCGTAAAACGAGGTTGGGTAAACGCCTTTGCTTAACTGGTAACAGTAGCTGCCATAACAATCGGGGATGCGCGTATTTTGGTTGAGGATATTATGTGGAAAATTGAAGGACCACATCCAATCGGGCAGCCAATTTAGCCAGTTGGGTTTGGCGTGTGTGTTTACAATACCCCAGTCGCCATCGCCTGAGAGTTGGCAGCCGATGCGGCCTATCGCGTAAGCCAGCATAATACCGGGCGCGCCCATATCGGCTATGTAGGGCAGTTTCATGCCGTTGCGCAGGCCGACGTAAAAATAGGCCAGCATGCCGAACAGAAATCCGCCGTAATAAGTTACCCCGCTTGAAAATATGACATCGTGCAGGGAAGTGAAGCCATGCTGGTATACATAATCAACCATATCAAACAATTTGGCACCTATAAAGCCCCAGAAACCTGCATAAAAAACAATCTTGCCCATCAGCTGGTATGGGTGTATCGTTTCGGTGGTGCGTGTATTGTTTTGTGATGATTTTCTGTCCTTATAGATCCAGTACATGTAGCCAATGGCGCAAAGCAAGCCTGCTATGATGCTTCCCTGCAGGGAGAAGATGTATTTGGCAGGATCAATTTTAAAAGCTTCGTAATTGAGTAATGCGCCTAATATTTTAAAGCCGAGTAAGAAACCAAGCAGGCCATTGAGGCATAATTCAATTGCTAGTGATGAGCGGTTAACTACTACGTCCCGTTTAATGGCGTGGATGTGGCCATCTCGCTCCTTTCTTTTTAGTTCGGACCTGAATGCCTGGTACGACAGGATAAATGCCATCGCCACAAAAAAGCCAAACGTTTGTATAGGTATAGCTATGTGAATATGGAACAGATATTCAAAAAGATCGGATATTGTTGGGAAGCATCTCATTAAATAAAAAGCTTGTGTATAAGCCGTATAATAAATATACGGCTTATACACAAGTAACATTAAAATCCTAACTGAAGACCCAGGTTAATTACACGTGCGTTAATATATTGATCGCCTGCTGTGTTTGAGGCAACTTCCGGATCCTGCTGGTATTTGTTGCTGAAGTTATCCCATGTAAACAGGTTGTACGCGCTAAAATAGATACGTGCATTGTTAACGTGGAACGGTAATAATTTGGTTGGCAACTGGTAGCCGATATCAACTGTTTTTAAACGCAGGTACCTTGCGTTAATATACCAGTAATCAGACGGGAAGCCAGTAGGACTATCAACCGTACCTGAAAAATTGGTGCTCAGGCGCGGGAACTGTGCTGTGGCTGCTGTAGCAGGTGTCCATGCTTTCAGGTCGATAGGCTGGAACTGGCTTTCGAATGGCTCAATACCGTTACCTGTAATAATTACGCTGTAATTCCATGAACCCTGGAACAGTACGCTGATGCTGAACCCTTTATAAGCAGCACCCAGCGTTAAACCGGCTGATGTGTTTGGCAGGTTTGGATAGCCTATGGCTTTTTGGTCGTTGGCATCAATTACACCATCGCCATTCAGATCCTGATAACGCAGATCACCTGCATGGAGCGTAGTTATACCGTTAGGGCTATCGGCATAAGCAGGTACGCCAATTGGGTCGGAGGCTATCACTTTACCATTTTGAAGTACCGGCGCATTATTGCCATGTGTATTTATATAGGTGGTTGCCTGGTTTATTTGCGCCTGTGTGTAGTAATTCAGGAAATGATACCCGAATGGCTGGTTAATAGGGTTACCTGTACGGGCCAGGTTTGGATAGGCCGGCTGTGTTTCTGCCTCATACAAGATCTTGTTTTTGGCATAAGAAACTACCAGGCTGGCATTGTACTGCACCTTGCCAATATTGTCATGATAACTTATCTGCCCGTCATAACCGTGGTTGGATACCCTGCCCGCGTTTACGTATGGTACGCCTACGCCAAGTACTTCGGGTATAGCGCCCGGGATGACAAATTCATCATAGCGAACATCATGAAACAAATCAAAGGTTACGGAAAGCTTATCGTGTAATAAGTTCATATCAACACCCAAATCCGCCTTTCTGTCTCTTTCCCAAACCACATCAGGGTTTCCTAGTGTTCCTTCAGTAATACCAGTGATCGGGGTTTGCGGCGCGGTTTCGCCAAAGCCATAAAGGCCGCTTTGGTTATACGTTTGCTGATAGATGTACTGGTTACCCGGCGCACCATCTGAACCAACAACTCCGTATGAGAACCTTAATTTAAATAAGCTGAAAGTTGGCAAGGCATCTTTAAAAAACTTTTCTCTCGACAGTACATAACCTGCACCAAAGGCCGGGAAAAACCCGAACTGGTGACCGGCTGCAAACCTATCGGTACCGTTGTAGGCGCTGTTTACTTCGATCAAGTATTTCTGTTTGTAATCATACCCTACTTTTAATGATAAACCCCTGTAGTTTTGCGGTGCTGAGGCCTGGTCATTTATTTCCTGCTGATTGATGAGGAAAAGGCCGGTGAAATGGTTGTCGCCAAAGGTACGGTCGTAATTTGAGAAAACCTGGATATTTGTGTTATTGGTATACAGATCGGTACCACCAAAAATCTGGTAAACCTGCGCTACGTATGGAGCAGCTGGATTTTTTGTATATGTTTTTGTTGTTGAATTATAATAATAGGTTGGAAAGGTTACGTTAGGGTTACCGGCCAGATAGGTGGTATATATGCCATAATCTTCGCTGCTGGCAAATGCCACACGTGCAGTTAAGGTAAGGCCGTCTGTTATAGCGCTTAAATTTTGAACACCGCCAATTAATACGTTAAAGTCAGTTCTGCGGTTGTGCTGATAACCGCCATTTGCCAATTGAGCATTAAGTGTAGGTTCTTTTGAGATATTGAAAACAGAGTTATTGTAAGCATACGTGCCATTAGGGTTGATAAACGGCGCTGAGAATGGGTTCTCAGTTTTAAAATCATAGATGGTACCTACCGGGGAGTTAAGACCCGGGGCGTTAAGATCGCCGAAACGGGTGGTTACATCTAAGCGAAGATCCAATGTCTTATTGGCTTTCAAATCCAGGTTCGACCTGAAATCGTAACGGGTGAAATAATAGTTGGTATTTACCAGATCCTGCGGATCGTTAAAATTTTTGGTGTTACCATTTTGGGTGAAGGCACCGCCTGATATGAAATATTTCACCCGATCATTACCCCCCGATATATCAAGGTTGGTATTGGCCTGGTAGGTATATTTTCTGAAGATATCATCGTACCAATCTGTATTAGGGTGACCGTAAGGGTCGGTATTGTTTTTAAATGCTGCCAGATCAGATGGCTGGAAGGTTAAAGCGTCAGGAGCTACACCGTCATTAGTTTCAGCTTCATCAACCAGTTGTGCCGACTGATAAGAATCTAAGAACTTAGGCACTTTGGTAGGGCTTTGGATACCACCTTCAACACGGAAATTGAATTGCGGCGCGCCTTTTTTACCACGGCGTGTAGTTACTATCAATACACCGTTAGCGCCTTTTATACCATATATAGCAGTTGAAGAAGCATCTTTTAAGATGCTGATGCTTTCAATTTCATTCACGTTTATCTGTTGTAACTGATCATAGGTGTATTCGATATCATCAACCAAAATTAATGGCTGGTTTGATGCGTTTAATGAACTTACACCCCTGATAAAGAAGTCGGAGGCATCTTTACCGGGCTGACCTGAAGTTTGCTGTGAAAAGAAACCCGGTAATTTACCGGCAAGCGCGTTCTGCACGTTGGCTGTTGGCACGGTACGGATCTCTGCGGCCTGTATAGAACTTACAGAACCTGTTGATGTAACACGTTTACTTTTGGTAAAGCCAACTACGGCAACCTCGTCCAAACCTTCGGCATTGGGCTGCAAGATGATATCGATCTCATTTTTTCTTGCACCCACATGGAACTCCTGTGTTGAGTAACCGATGAATTTTACAACGAGTGTATTCGACTGGCCTTTTAAGGTTAATTTAAATTTACCTGTCGAGCCTGTTATCACCAGGTTTGCTGGCTCGCCTTTTTCGTATACAGTGGCACCCGGCAACACCCCTTCAACATCTTTTATGGTACCAGTAACCGTAACACTTTGCGCGTACAAAGCAGCCGGGAGTATGGTAATTATAACTAGAAAGAAAAGTATTATTTTTCTCATAACCGTTTAATTAATGATTTAAATTGAATATTTATTAATTATTACCATCCTGGGTTTTGCTGCATTTGTGGGTTCTTGACAACTTCACCGTATGGTATAGGTTGTAAATATTGCTTCGGCGTAAAGCTGTTTACCTTAAATACTGTTGGCAGTATTGGTGCATAATTGTAGGTTAACTGCCCGCTCAATACTAATTGTAAGCCCAGGCGTTGCTGGTTCATATATGCCGCGGCTACTTTCCAGCGGCGGAGATCGAAAAAGCGTTGTTCTTCAAATGCGAACTCGATGCGCCTTTCATTATGTATGGCACTGCGCAATGAATCCTGGGTTATGCTTGATAAAGACTGAATGCCGTAGTTACCGTCAGATCCGGCGTTGATGCCTGCCCGTGCCCTTATGGTTTTTAGCACCTGGTAATCACCGGCGTTGGGGCCAGCGACTTCGTTTTCGGCCTCAGCGTAATCCAGCAGCATTTCGGCGTAACGGAAGATCACCCAATCCTCACTGTGCGCGGCAAATGAGTTAAGCGCTTCTGAGTGGCCCATAAATTTATGCAGGTAATAACCGCTTATGGTTTGCTGCACACCGCTGTTAGGTATGCTTTGGCCACCCTGGTATAATTGTAAATTGGTATTTAACCATTGCTGCCCGTTTACAAATACGGTGTATAAAAGCCGCGGATCTCTGCGGGTGTATGGCGAATCGGGATTATAATGGCTATTTGGATCGTTAATATTTAGGCCGGTTACCATTGGGAAGGCATTAACCAGATCCTGCGTTGGGCTGGTTATGCCTTTTGATACCGCGCTTGGGAAACCGATAGGCGCATTGTTGCTTTCAACACCATAGCCGTTATCGCCCTGGCGGATAAAAATAAGTTCGGGGTTATTTTGGGTAAGGAATATGTCCTGGAAGCCATTCTGATCCAGGCTAAATACGCCCAGATTTATAACATCCTGCGCGGCCGTTGCAGCTAATTGCCACCTGTTAGGGTCGGCACTTGGGTAGCCTACAATTGCTGCATTAGTTGTATTGCGTGGACCCTGACCAGTACCTGCATCTTTAACTAATGTAGTACCGTTAAATAATGGACTGGCAGCATATAGTAATACTTTTGCTTTTAAAGCCAGTACAGCAGCGTTAGTAACACGGCCGTAGTTTGCTGTTGAGGCATATGGAGCCTGTAATATACTGTCCCCTTTTATGGCGTTGCATTCGCTTACTATATAATTGATACAATCAGAAAAATTATTACGTGGTAATGCCAGGTTGTCACTTACGTTATACACCTTATCGCCCAATAGCGGCACACCACCATAGCGTTTAACTAACTCGAAATAGAAATACGCCCTTAAAAAACGCGCTTCGTTTTTCCAGGCATATTTCATTGATATTTCAGGATGATTTGGCAGGGTGGCTTCAACAGGCACTACACCTATGTTAGCTATGAATATATTTGCCTGCCTTATGCCTGCATAATAATTTGCCCATACGTTATCACCGGCAGCATCGGCAAATGTGCCTGAGTTATAGGAATCTGTTGATAACTGTGTAACCTGGTTTGAACTTGAAGCTGCGGATGACACTGCATCATCAGTTGCTGCATCAAGGTAATCGCCGCCTACACGGTTATGGCCATTGAGCATGGTGGCATACACGTTTTGCAGAAATGCGTATGCATTTGTTCCGAGTGAATCGCGTGAATCAAACACACGGTCGATAGTGATCTGCGCGATAGGGAACGTCTCATATTTTTTGCATGCGGTAACCAGTGAAACAGCCCCGGCTAACAGCATTATGATCTTGTAATTCTTCATTATCTTAAATTTTATAATCATCAAATTATAACTTCACGGTTAACCCGGCATTAATAACCCTTTGTATTGGATAAGCCCCAACCGTATTAACTTCCGGATCGTAGCCCGGATAGCCACGGTAACCGGCTACAGTAAACAGGTTTTCGCCATTCACAAATACCCTTATACCTGATAACTTTAAACTTTTAGCCCATCTTAATGGTAACTCATAACCGAGTTCGGCATTTTTTACCCTGAAATAATCGCCTGATTTTACATAGAAGGACGACATCTGCACGTTGTTACCATTCAATTCGTCCTGAACTATTGATAAGCGCGGCAATGTTGCGGTTGATGCGGTTTCAGGTGTCCATCTGGCTACAGCATTGGCGTAAGCCTGGCCGCTGGCACCGGTACCTAAAGCGCCTAAACCCTGGAATGGCGCATCGTAAGAATTATCAACGCTCACCTGGCGGTTAAATACGCCTTGCAGTATCATACTAAAGCTTAAGCCTTTGTAGTTAAACCCTATTGTGCCACCATAAAATACTAATGGTTTTAAGCCGCCGATGGCTGTTTGGTCGTACTGATCGATAACACCGTCGCCGTTAAGGTCGGCATATTTAAGATCGCCCGGTTGTGCTGAGTAGCCCGCGATGGTGGCAGCATGCTTGGCAACATCTTCTGTGGTGTAAAAGCCTACATTTTTATAACCATATATAGCAGTTACCGGTAAGCCTGTATGAGCATTCCACGGGTATTTTGGAGGTTCTTCATCAAAATATAAAACCTTTGATGATACGAGCGAACCATTACCCGTAATAAAGTAGTTGAAGTTATCGATGTTGTTTTTATAGGTTAAAGTGATCTCGCCGCCTTTATACAGGTTGATCCCTATGTTTTCCTGCGGATACGCCGTACCTAATAATTCAATTGTGGCACCTCTTGTGGTAACCAGGTTATAATACTTTTCGTGGTAATAATCTGCCTCGATCTGTAAGTGATTATGCAGCAATGAAATATCTGTTCCAAAATCCAGCTTATCGGCATTTGCCCAACTCAGGTTTGGATCGGCTATAGGCGTTACTTCCTGGTAGCCACCGCCTGTTCCGTAATTTAGCCCCTGCGGGTATCCGCCGCCGCTGGTAAAGGTTTGTTTGTAGGTGTAATAACCGGCGTTTGAGTTGTCGCCTGTTTTACCATAGGTAAGTCGCCATTTCCATGAGTCGATCCATTTTATGTTTTTCATAAAATCTTCCTTACCCATTTGCCAGCCAAGCCCGGCTGCATAAAACCAACCTGCCTGATGGCCCGGTGTGTACCTGTTATAACTGCTGTTATTTATAGCGCCTTCGAACAAATATTTATCATCATAACCGTAATTTACTTTTAAGGCCTTATCGGTAGTTACAGATGCAAGGTCATAACTTACTACTGATGATTTGGTATCATAAAGTAACTGACCACCGAACCTGCTTTTACCAAATTGCCTGTCGTAACCAAGGTTAGCCTGTGCAAATGAATAGCGGGCCGATAGTTCGGTAGCGAAAACGTTGGTTAATGGTACTGTTTTACCTACCGGACTAAGTTTTACAGCACTATCAACAATAGCGTAACTGTACGCGTTATTTTGCTGGTTACGGGTGATATATACCTGCGACTCGATAGCCAGGTTACCTTTAGCTTTGAAGGTTAAACCTTTTGTAATGCTGTTCAGTTTGTAGTTAAGATCGAGGTTTACCAATACATCTTTTATATTGGTTTGTGTGTAACCTGAATATTGCGCCTGCGACAATAAGTTATTGGTGAAATTTGAAATGGTTGATGAACCACCGAATGAACCATCGGGGTTATACACCGGGTAAGCGTTGCTTGGCGTGGTAAAAATGTTTGTTAAGATGCTGGCATAACCACTACCCGGCTCAAACATTTGCTGGACACGGCCATACATTTGCAGGTCGACATTCAAATTTTTATTTACATCGACACTGATGTTACTGTTTAAGGTGTAACGGCTGATATTGTTATTGGTGCTGTAATCGAGGCCCGGGGCTTCGTTAAAGATACCGCCCTGATCAAGGTAACCCAGTGATACATAATAACGTGCCGTTTCGGTACCGCCGCTAACGTTTAGTTTATCTGTTATTAAAGGAGAATATGATTTAAGCAATAATTTCGACCAGTTAACATCCGGATGACCGTATGGATCGGTATGGTTGCGGTAGGCTTCAATATCAGCATTGGTATAAAAGGCAGGTTTACCATCATTTTGTAAAGCCTCGTTATACAAATAAGCCCATTGATAAGCTGGCAGCGGGTCGGTTGGTAAGCCCTGTGATTGCTGTACGCCCGCTTCAGTGGTAAACGTGATGCGGGGATCGCCCAGATCGGGTTTTTTAGTGGTGATGAGCAACACCGGTTTAGAACTGTTTATACCTAATAAGATGGTTGATAACGCATCTTTTAATATGGAGATAGACTCGATACTTGAAGGATCGATAGCGGTAATATTTTGCTGGATACCATCAATTATAGTAGTTACAAACTGCCCGCGTGATGTTAAGGTAAATTCGGTATTATCACTCGGTATAACGTTGTGGGCCGGCGCATAATTTACTGCAGTGCTGGTAAGAAAGTGCTGTAATATGGCCACGTTTTGCGCCGATGTAAAGCCGCTGGTTTGCTGGGTATATAAACCTGCTAACTGACCCGGCAGCGCGTAAATATAGGTTGGCCCCGGCGTAGTAGTAATTTGGTTATTGTAGATGGTTGAGATTGAACCAAGTTCATTTGCTTTGTTTATTGTGCCGTATAACACATCTATAGTTTCGGGCGCTTTAAGGTAATGATCAAGCAAACGCACACTCAGGGTATCGGCAGCATTGTTAATGATCACATTATTAACATAATGGCCCGGATACCTGAACTCCAGTTTATCGCCGGTTTTAGCGCTTACAGAAAAGTGCCCGGCTAAATCGGTTTTTGAAGAATCACCACGACCGTTTATCACAATTTTCACCCCCTTTAAAGCGCGGTTATCTTCATCAACTACTTTGCCCGTAATTAATCCCGGCGGATTAGTTGCCTTTTTAGCCGTTGTATCCCTTTGTATGGCGGCATAACTGCTTTTCGCCAGTATAAGCATCAGTATAATGATGATTCCGGTAAAGCATTTTTTTGAGTAGCAATTAAGCATAGAATCAGATTTTAATTATTATTAATAAAAAATAAGTCTCCCATCCGTAAATGATATGATCATGAACAACATCACCAAACCATACGGCTTTAAATCATGGTTTTATATATTATTTACAGGTAAACCCATATATAATAGGTTCGGTGGTTGCATTGGCGCCAACAACCGTGTTGCCCGTTACATCAGTGATCACATATTTCATGATGCTAAGTGTATGTGCTTTAGGCACGTTGAAATAAGATCGCGGCCAAATAGTTACCTGGTATTTATTTGAACTAACCTGCGTCATCAGTGATTTTGCAGGTGTTACCGGGCCATTATAAATATTACCTGCTTCATCCACAGCTGTTGCTTTCAGGTATACATTGGCTGCACCTAACAGGTTATTCTTTAATATGGTAGCATCAAAATTAACGGTCACAAAGTCGTCAGTAAGCGCTTTAAACGGATCGACCGTGGTAAGCGGTGCATCGCAAAAATCCTCGATACTTCCTGATGCTGAGCCTGATACATCCAAACAAGGGGTTGAGTATAACTCATAGAACTCATAAGTATCAGGAGGGCTTGTTTCTATATTACCGTCATTAGCTTTTAAGCCGTCATTAGTTTCGGCTACAACATAAGCCAGGGCAACATTTGCGTTACCACCATCGGCAGCAACGGTAAGTTTCATATTAACGGTTACTGTTGTAGTAGGGTTGGTATAGGCTTTATCTGATACAAAAACCACCCATTCCATATCTTTTATGTAATTATTTACAATGCCAAATTTTTTCATTAAAGCAGTTGGCCAGTTATATAAGCCACCGCTGGCAGGCTCAGTAGTGGTGCCGGGCATCACACTAAATGTGCCATTACCGATTGGGCTGGTGTAGGTCATGGTGAGGTTTTTAGCGCCGTTCCATCCTACGGGTAATAATACAGCTACCACCATGTTGGCAGTTACGTTGGTATTGGTATATAATACCTTCATAGTAATGGGAATAGTTTGCCCAACGGTTGCGGTAGTTGGCTGGTCGACGCTTAAAATATCTGTAGAGCAGCAGGTTAATACAACAACCAGCACAATAACAGCACAGATCTTCCAGAGAAAACTACCCTTTATTTTTATATGTAAGTTTGATTTCATATATCAGCTCCTTAGTATTAATTAACTTTTTGTAACGTGTAAATGTATATGTTGGAGTTACAGCCCGGATTTGCAGAAAATGTGAGGTCGATGTTTCTCACACCCGTAACAATAGGGTAAACAAAATCTGTTTTAATAACAGGCTCACCTGTTGGGGTAAACGTGATCTGCATAGGGTACTGCGGATCATTCAATGTGTAAGTTCCGCTGGTATCGGCCAAAAACGGCAACCGGTTATTAAGTGTATATGTTCCGGATTTGAAAACAATATTGAACTGGGAAAAATCAACACCGTTATATGCGGTAATATCTGTACCATTCCTGGTAGCTTTAATCACTTTCCAGGTGCCTGAAATATCCTTTACCGATTCATTAACCGGGTTCACCCTTTCAACCTTACAGGATGCCCATACCATTACTATTAATAGTATACAGGGAATAAAAAATTTAGTGAATTTCATATTGTGCAATAGCTTATAATAAGTGTGATTAATAACCCGGGTTTTGTACCAGGTCTTTTGATTTACCTATCTCCTGCTGCGGCAATGGCCACAGGTACATACGTGGTGAAAATGAGTGCTGTGGCTGAATGGCAAACACATTGTAAGTAACTGTTGAACCTGAATGGATCACTTTCATACCATGAAACGTCTTATTTTCTTCGGTATTGGCAATTTTCCAGCGGCGCACATCCCAGAAACGGAAGCCCTCATAAGCAAGTTCTAAACGGCGCTCCAGTTGTATTGCTGTACGCATTTGTGTTTGGCCCATGCCTGCAGCTAAGCCGTACATGCCATCTGACCCGGCTTGAATACCGGCCCTGGCCCTTAACGCTTTTAATACCACGTAAGCTGAGTCGGGGCTTTTTGATTCATTATAGGCTTCGGCATAATTTAGCAATACTTCGGCATAGCGCATTAATGGCTGGCAACGCCTGGTACGTTGTGTCGCATCTGTGGCACAGGCACTTGTATCAAGCATCTTGTTAACATAATACCCGGTTGTAGTTCCGGCTGTAACTGCATCCGGACCAACGGGTGTAATAGATCCGTCGGAGGCTTTAACGAGATAAATACTAACCGGAGACCTGTTAGGCGCGTTTAGCCTTACAGGCAATACTGTTTGATCATGTATGATTGTATAACCCAGGCGCGGATCGCGGTTTGCATACGGGTTTTGATTATTATATTTATAGGCCGATGTAAGGGTATCCTTACCATCCAGCATCGGGAAGGCATCAACCATTTCCTGGTAAGGCTGTGCGCCATTTTGGCCACCTCTTGATGGTGGATCCCAGAATGCTTCCAGCTGATGACCGTAATCAATATCGCTTAACATTAACTGAAAAATGTATTCGGGGTTAGACCTTTCACAAAATAGACCTACAAAGCCAAGGCCGGGCCTGCTTTTGTTTGAACTATCAACATTTAATGCATATGCTCCGGATTTTAACACAGCATAAGCCGCATTTTTAGCCAGCACCCATCTTTGCGGATCGGCAACAGGATAACCAACTATTGAAGCATCGATAGAACCACCCGCCTCGCCAACCAGTGTAGTGCCATTAAACAGCGGACTAGCCGCATACAGCAACACACGGGCTTTTAAGGCCTGACATGCCCCACCAGACGCCCGGCCATAATTTGGCCCCGCCTGTGTATATGGCAACACCATTGCGGCCGAATCACATTCGGAGGTTATATAACTGACGCAAGCCGCGTAAGTAGCACGTTTTACAGGGATAGGATCGGTATAATTATAGATATTATTACCCACCAGCGGCACACCACCATAATGCTTTATTAATAAAGCATAATACCATGCACGCAAAAACCGCGCTTCGGCCTTCATTTGCGCCCTGCTGCCTGGCTGGTTATCGGGCAGGGTTAATTTGGTTTTGCTGATATTGGCAAGCAACTGGTTCACCGCCCTGATCTGTATATAACAAATCTTATATACGCTATCGGCAACATTGGCGGCATTTATAATGCCCGAGGCCCAGTAAGTAGCCTGCGATGGCAGCGGTGTACCTGGCCCACCTTCATCGCTGGCAGCATCCAAGCCCCCGTTTACCATACTGTTAGCCGCTTCGCTTACTGCTATATTGCTGTAAATATTGGCCAGGAAAGCAACTGTATTGGTACTATCGGCAAAAACAGTGGTTTGGGTAAGATTGGTGATAGTTGTTGGCCCCAGGAAATTTTTCTTACATGATAGCAAGCCCAAGGCAAAAACAAAAAGGGCAAATACAACAACACGAATGTAAATTTTCTTCATATTAAATTGGTTATAGAATACGACAAAGCACTTTTTTATTTCTTGTAAATAAGCAGTACATCAAAACCACATCTTAAAAAAATTGCGATAAATAATTAAGCACTGTATAAGTGACTTATTATTGCGCTTTACTTATTTTTCGGGATGCAGGCGGTTATAATATTTATTAATTGGTTTATAATAGATTTTCAGAATCTACTACTAATGTAGTATTAAAAAACGGTTTAGCAAATTTTATTTGAAAAAATATCAAATAATTTTCAGCAGCATATTTTATAATAAATGGCTCATTCACTTTATAATAATATATGCCACTTAACTTTTATAAATACTTTATTAAAAAAATGGATTTGTTACTTATTTCTTAAAAAAACGACTGAAAAAGAGCATTTGATAATTTATTGAATTTCCCCAATAATCCCAGGTATGGGCACCTGGGCGTACGGTAAAATCATGCGGGATATTGTGTTCAAGCAAAGCTTCGTGCAGGTTTTTGTTTACCTGGTAAAAGAAATCGCTAGTACCACAATCAAAAGTTATAGCCAGCTTATCGGGCGTTAACAGATAGATCATGTTTATTACACTGTTTTCTTCCCATATTTTTGGGTTTTCGCTGTATTTTCCGAGGCGTTTTGCCAGGTCCCAGTTTTCAGGGAATGGCGTAAGATCAACTCCCCCGCTCATGCTGCCGCATGCGCCAAACACATCCTGGTGGCGAAATGCAAGGAATAATGCGCCATGGCCACCCATACTTAAACCTGTGATGGCCCGTTTTGAGCGATCTTTAATAGTGGCGTAATGGCTATCGATATAAGTAACCAACTCCGACGAAATATAGGTTTCATACTTATATGTTGGGTCAACCGGGCTATCGAAATACCAGCTGGATGTATTACCATCCGGGCATACCACTATAACGTCATATAGATCGGCCAGCTTTTGAACGGTTTGTTTATCAGGCACATTGGTAACCCAATCTGAATATTTGCCACCCGCGCCATGTAATAAATAAACGGTTGGGAACTTTTTGCCTGTTGAATAATTTTCGGGCTTAATAACAACTGCCTTTATGTTTTTGTGCATGGCAGCGCTGTAAGTAAGCGCAGTATCAACTGTAGCAGCGTTGGATCTCAGCGCAAAAAACAGCAGCGCTACCACCAAAGCTTTAACAGGTAAATATTTTATACTCATTGCGTAAGGTTTATTATTTTATTAATTGTAAGGTTACTTTATGCGTTTTAGGCTTGTTGGTAGCGTATATTTCGTCAACCAAAGCATCCTGCTCCTTTTGCCATGCATCGCGTACAGCTTTATATTGCGCTTTAATGTAGTTATCCCTGTTACCGTTGATGAAAGGATTTTTTCTTGCCTCATGGGTTACTGAATCCATAGCTGCTTTATTATCAGCATATAATAATCCTTTTTGCTTTAGTAGGTCGAACTCTACATAAGCATAGTTACGTGAACGGCGCTCAATATCCCAACGCTCCTCGTTCATGTGCATGATAGCCAGGGCCTGTTGATATTCAGGCGTGTAGGTTTGCTCGGCAAGATTTATACCTTCGCTTATGTCCTTCGCGCTCCATTGGCCTATCTCCTGTCCGTCCATTATCAGCTTATAGTTTCCGTCCTTTAATCCTTTAACGGCAAGGATCTCCCTGTTAAATTCCTGTGTAAAAGGCACATACTTAGTGCCGCCTATCTGTTTGTTGTGTGCGCCCCAGTCGCCACCTACTGAAACCGTATCCATTGGGTATGGCAATGAGTTAGCTAAATAATTGAAGGAAATATTATCATCGGTACCGGTAACATTGGTGATGCTGCAGTTAACAGCTTTGCTTACGGCCTTACTTTTCGCGTTTACACTGAAATCGGCAACTGGCTTGTTAGCCAGTCCCTGGGTTTTCAGGAACAGGTATGCCATAACCATGTGGCCTTCATAATCAGGGTGGATACGATCATGCGGAGTTAAGCTGAACAGGGAATCCTTTTGTTGCCATTTCATGTTGATCTCCGTCATTGGGTGATTGAAATCGACATAAGGCCAGCCGTTTTTAATTGCTGTTGCCTGCTGAAAATCGATCAGCTTTGCAAAGGCAGCCCTTTTGCCCGGGTAGTAGTTCTTTTTATTGCTTTTGGTACTCTCGTCATACGGCGAACCAAGGATAAAGATCTTTTTAAATTCAGAGTGGTTCTTCAATTTCTTGTCGAGTACAGCATACCGGGCTTCGGCGGTATCTACCGATGCTACAGCCCAGTTGGTAGCGGCATCAGGCCTGAACCATTCAAAATAACCGCTGTCATTCATGCCCCAGGTAAGGGTCATCACGGTTGGTTTTTTGGTGAGGATCTCGTACTCAAACCTATCGCTCATTTGCTTAACGTTATCGCCGCCAATACCTACGTTAAACATAGTCAGGCGCATATTTGGATAATGCGTCATGTAATATAACCAGATGTAGGAGTGGTAATGGCCGCCATCGGTAATACTGTTACCCATAAATGCCACCCTATCGCCAGCCTTAAAAGCCGGAACTGATTGCGCGTTTGCTGCGGTTAAAGCTCCAAGTGACAAGGCTAAGCCAAGCAATAATTTTTTCCCTTTTTTCATTTGATGTATTAATTAATTCCCCAGTTTTTGTTTGGCTGCGGCCCCATGGTTAATTCAAGCGTACCGCCTGCTGTTATATCTTTATAATCGATATAGCAATGCTGGTATGTTTTGCCATTTAGCTTAGCGCTTTGTATGTAAATGTTTTTATCAGAATTATTGTGGGCGATAACCGTGAAGGTTTTGCCTGCCGCATATTTTGGATCGAGTTTGAAAGTAACCTCGTTAAATACCGGGCTGGTGATTTCCTGCCTTGTATCGCCAGGGCAAACCGGGTGGATACCGCTGGCTGCCAGTATATACCAAGCCGACATCTGACCCACATCCTCATTTCCGCATAAGCCTTCAACACCATTATGGTAAGCACGGCGACAAACCGCGCGCGACCATTTTTGCGTTAACCACGGTGCCCCTAACCTGTTAAACAAGAACGGTACGTGGTGAACCGGCTCGTTAGATTGATTGAAGTAATCGTTCCACATCATGTTTTCGGGTGTTTTATTGAACAGATTTTGCAGATTGGCAATTACTTTTTCGCGGCCGCCCATCAATTTTACCATACCGGGCACATCCTGCGGTACAAACCAGCCCTGCTGGTACAAGTTACTTTCGATACAGCCGTACCATGATTTGGTCATGGCTGAATCGGCTGGCCAAGCTACCCAGTTGCCATCCTTATCCTTTGGCCTAAACCAGCCATGTTCCGGATCAAAAATATTTTTAAAGCTTTCGCCCCGTTCGGCATATTTTGTTTCATCGGCAGTTTTGCCTAATGATTTTGCCAGTTGTGATACGCACCATTCGGTATAAGCGTACTCTAAAGTGTAAGATACGCTCAGTGGATCAGGCGTATAGCCTTTTTCGCCATTACCAAACTTTTCAACCGAGTTTACCGATAACTGATAGGCTTTAGGTACATCAAAATTGCGGATGCCTTTTTCGTAAGCATCGGTAATAACCGAAACAGCCGGGTTACCGATCATGCAACCACTATAGGCATTCATCATTTCCCAGCGTTCCAGATAATCTTTGTTTTTTTCATCGGCGAGGGTTACCAGCGAGTTGATCATATCATTAACCAGCGACGGGTTGATGATGGTTTGCAAAGGCATCTGGCTGCGGAAAACATCCCAGCCACTGAAGATGGTACGTTTGGTAAAGTTATCAGAACGATGGGCCTTGCCGTCGCCGCCTGGATAGTTGCCATCCACATCCTCAACAATGCGCGGGTCTATCATGGTGTGGTACAGCGCGGTATAGAAAACTGTTTTTTGCTCGCTTGTGCCGCCGCTAACTTTTACTTTAGCCAGGGCGTTATTCCAAAGTACTTTGGCTTTGGCGTGTACCGCGTCGAAATCCCAGTCTTTAATTTCGGCTTGCAAGTTATTTTTAGCACCATCCATACTGATGAATGAGATGCCTGCTTTTAGTAATACCTGCTCATTAGGTTTGGTAGCAAATTCGGTATAGAAACCCAGATGCTTTCCTTCTTTTTCGTTTGTACCTTTTAAGATCTGCGCGTTGGCAATGGCTTGCTGATATTTGTCGCTTTCTACATCTTCACGTTTGCGGCTCCAGCTATCAGGGATATCGGCGCTCCAAATACCATAGTTCTTTAGTGGTTTGCTGAATTCGGCATAAAAATAAACGGTGTAATCGGCATGACCGTCGCCATTGCCCCAGCCACCACCGTCGGGTGTGCATTTCATCCAGCCTTCGATGGTATGATCGTTAACTACCTTAACATATTGCGATGTTGAGGTACCTCCTACACGGCGTGCAAGATCGATCTGGATGCGTGACTGCTGATTTTGCGGGAACGTAAACCTTAAGATCCCGCTATGCGGCGCGGCAGTTGCTTCGGCTTTAATGTTATAATCGGTTAGCAAAGCAGTGTAATAACCCGCTGAAGCTTTTTCACTTGATTTTAGGTAATGTGAACGGTAACCATTCTTTACCTTATCGGTATAACGGCCCGAATTGGTGTACATTTTGCCGGTAGTTGGCATCACCAGGAAATTACCCAGATCGCCATACCATCCTACACCGCTCATTTGGGTGAAGTCGAACCCCTCGATACTGGTAACTTCGTAGCTGTAGCCAGAACCGTTATCGCCGCCAGTCATGGTATTGGGGCTCAGCTGCACCATACCATAAGGGGTGGCCGCGCCCGGGAAGGTTTTACCCAGGCCATGATAAATACCCGCATCGGCAGCGCTGGTGCTGGCACCGATAAACGGGTTTACATAATCAGCAGGCGTTTTTTGCTGCGCTTTTGCAGTTAGCATGAGCGAACAAAGCGCCGTAATACAGCATAAGTATCGTTTTATCATATTTATATTGATGCTCTCCGGTTAACAGAGCGTAAAAATCGCGTTGAGAAACTATAATTGGTTTTAAACCTCAATAATACAAAAAATAACGGTTTAGCAATTATAATATTAATTATTTATCCTTATTTGTTATAGCGTATAGTTTTATGGTGCGGATGCCAAAACGCGGCATACTTACCGTAACTGATGTTTTGCCGGGAAGATCCTTTTGAATAGCCAGATCGCTCCTCTTTTGTCCGTTCAATTCAATCAATTCCGCTTTGCTTGCAATGCCATCAAAAGTTATTTTTTGGGGTGAGTTGTCACCCTCAGCATTAAAAAGACGAATTGTAAGGTTATTGCCGTCGGCGTTAAGCGCGGTAACATCATAACCGCCATGTTTTATGCTGAGCATGGAGCGCGACAGGTTATTGGCAGTCGGCGTAGCATCCAATACTTTGGCTATTAAAGGTTCGTTCCATTTGGTGCCTTCGGTCCAAATACCTGATTTGTCCCATTTACCGGCATGCGGGATAAGGGCGTAATGTACATTGGTTGGCCCGGTAATGCTGTAATCCCTGACCCATAAGCCTACGCCAGAATATTCGAGTGTAAGGCCCAGCGGGAAATCTTCGCCGTGGGTATAGTTGGTGGTATGGTCGGTTAACAGCGCCATACCGTAGCTATTGTTTCCATCCGTAACATCAACCCAGTTTAAAATAATGTTGTTTTTGATGCTATCCCAACGGGTGAAGAAAGTATTTTTCAGCCTGCTTTGCAGCACATCAAATGGGGCATTTTTATAAACTTTCTGATCTTTAAGGTTTAGCGGAAACATGGTCAGCAGCTTTTCCTTATCGTTGTAAAAAGCTTTCCTGTAATTAGTAAACTTGAATGTTCCGGGTTCGGTGTATTCGCCAATGCCGGTATTGCCTTTCCAGTCTATCTTCACCTGCAAATCAATCCGGCGCTGACCCTGTGCTACGGTAAGCCATTGAGTAAACGGACTGCCATCTATCGTGCCTTTTATTTGCAGCTTAACACGCTCAGGGCCTTTTTCAACCACGCTTATAACGGCAGGATTTTCGGTGCTTGAATGAAAACCTCCATCGTTATAAAAATTGCCACGCAGTTCGTTAAAGCTACGCGGATTAGCTTTGTCGACAAACTCTTTATTATTTAATGTTTTGGCAATGAGGCTTGTTATAGCGCCACCTTTTTTAGGGTCGATGATGATGTTGTACAGATCGCTTTCCAGCTTATAATCTCCGTTGTTTAATACTGCCACAGCAAGATTTTTTGCCACAGCCGTTTTTTGCAGTTTAAGCTGATAAGTATTATAACCCATTGCAGGCACATCGGCATTAAAAACAATTTGCGGTACAGCAGAAGCAGAATCACTAATTAGTTGCGAACCAACCGGCTTACCTGCGCTGGTTAAAACGCTGATAGTTTTGCCCTGCCATTCAGCCGGGATAGCTACGGCAACCTGCTCGTTACGGGCTGCGCCAAGGGTATTGTATACCCCGATGAATTTAGTATCAGCAGCGGTTTTGCCTTTGGCTGATGCAGCGATTTCGAGGTTTACCACGCTATCGGCAATGCGGTTGGTGGTGTTGGTCCAGGTAACTACTTTATCGGCCCAGGTATTGCCTTTGCTGCCGTTATAAGGCACTATCCAGCAATCATGGTGCTGCGAGAGCAATAAAGGCCTCCAGGCGGCATCAAAATCAGTTTGGGGGAATGATACTCCCAAATATACTTTGGTTATCGCAGCCAGCTTCTCCGCGCTGATAAGTTTGTTTTCTGAGTAGCGTACTTCCTGCGCAATCTGCTGCAATATTTGCGAACCCCAAACCAGGCTCACCAATACATCTTCCTGTGTAAATTTCCAGTTATCGGTGGTGCTTTTTATGGCGATGTTTTCAAAATAATCGGCCCAGGTGGTGGATACTACGGATGGATTGTTCCTGATAATGGGACCCTGTTTCCAGCCTGCATCCTGCAAGGTTAAACCTACCGGATGTTTAATACCGGCGGCAAAGCAAGCCTTAACATATTCGGTTGTATTGTACGCGGCTATAGTTTGCCATGTTGAGCCCGGCTGTAAGGCCTCAACGGCATAGCGCGGCGAGGTAATGATCTTGGTACCATCGGGGCCAACCCAGTTAACCAGTTCGCCGCCATAGGCGGTGGTATAGCCGCCCCAGCAGGTGTTTGGATTTTTTAACGAGGTGTATTTAAACCCGTATGAAGTTAGGATCTGCGGTAAGGCACTGGTAAAACAAGGCTCTTCGGATGAATAGGCCGGGAATACGGCTGTAGGGAAATGACGCTTCACCATTTTTATACCGTAATAAAACTGCCTGATGATACTTTCACCTTCAATATCAAACAAATAGCTTTGGGCATAATTGGGGTTAACGTATTCTATCCTTGCAGTAGCTGAGTTCTGATCTGTAAACAAGTTCCTGAAATCATTATAAGCCGCGGAATCTCTCACCTTGGCGTCGTCCCAGGTTTCGGGTTCAATTTCGAGGTTAATTTTCCAGTTGGGATGTTGCTTTAGCTGGTCGGCCATGAAACGGGTGTTCCAATCGGGGTAATGCCCCCAGATACCGCCATGATAACCATCGATAAAATAAGAAGTTTGGGCATTTGCCTGCTGACTGAAGCCAATTAACGCGAATATGCCTATCCCCAAAAAGCGAAAGCATCCTTTAACAGCTATTATTTTATCCCGGAACATTTGGTTAAAAAAGGTTTATAGAATTATATGGTCTGTAAAGATATAAAACCGGTTTAGCAAAACAAGAAAAATTTTTAATTTCTTATAATCCCATCAAAGAAAAGGGTACACGTATGCCTTTTATACGGTAATCGTTAGGGTCTTCAGTACCATCAGGGTTTGAACATGGGGTTAAACAGGTGGTATTTTTATCATCGTTCCTGTTATAAAAGTTGATGCAATAAGCGATCAGCAGTTCATTATGCCCATTTTTAAACTCAGCATGGATGGTTGGGTTATAATATACCGGGGCATGGTTTTGCTTGTAATCAGGCAAGGTATAGATAGTCTTTTTATTAGTGAACGGCCCTGTAGGACTGTTACTTATGGATGAATACATATTACGGGTAGTTACATCACAGGTAAAGCCAAAATCCATGCTAATTAGTAAAAACTTGCCGTTTACATAACCTACGGCAATATTATTGGTGCTTGCCTTTGCCACTGCAGCACTTGCAGCAACGCTTGGTTTATCGGCCCAGTTCTTTCCGTCCCAAAACTTCCATTTAGTTGGCGCAGCCGGTTCAAACCGGGCCACGAATACACTGGCAGACATGTAGCCGCCAACTCCGTAAGCATAAATGTAACCATCCTTGGGATTATTAACCATACCAACGGTGTACACAATGGCGGTTTGGCCTGTCATACCGGGCACTTCAACCACTTCAACGGGGGGAATATTGGTTGTACCTGTCTCAGTAATAACCCCGAGATATTGATTTACTGTATTTAATGTGCCCGCAATTACCTCAATATTATGCACATATATTTTATTGCCTACCTCAATACCTGCGCCGGGCCAGAAGAGATTCTTTGGGTTTGCGGGGTGAAAGATCTGCGGACCATCGCTTGAGATCAGGTTCTTTGTTTTTTCCGGGTCCCAATTGTGATCAGCAGGCTGTAAAAGCGCCGCGTTGTGATAAGGGAAGATCAGGTCGCAGGCAAATTCACCTTTGGCATCAACCTGGTTATAAAAGGTATCGCCAGTCACCCATAATACTTTACCCTTATTCAGACTATAATAAAGCGGAATGGATGAACCCTCATCAAAGGCACTTGACCCTGTATTACGCTGAAAAAAGCCAACAACGGCATCATCGCGGTAGCTATCGGCCTCGATTGCGTTTAATTTCCAATGCTGAGTAGCAGCATTAGTATAAGCAGATTGCGTTAAAGTGCTGTCCCCTGATAAGGATTTATTACTGATAGCCAGTCCGTTCCCTTTATTGGTGATCTTATAGTAATTCCCCTGTGCCTTAGTGATTTGCCAGTATTGCGTGTCGGTTTTGTTTGCCCTTGCCTGGGTGAGGGACTTGCCAGCAGAGGCGGTTATATATTTACCGCTATTGAGGTTCATGATGGTAAAATAGCCGTTTTCCTGCTTGCTGATAATCCATTTTTGCCACCTGTCGGTTGCTTTTAGTTCGTTTATTGAAGGCTTTGCTGTTTTTAATGTGATACCATCTTTTAGCTTATCGCCCAGCATAACCGCTCCCGAAACTTCAATAAAACCGGTTCCGGCTGTGGTTGAGATGGTGTACGTGCCGTAATTCGCAATTGACACTCCAGCAGGCTTGTGTGTATGTGTACTTATTTTGGTATTACCTGCATAAGCGGTTGTTGCAAATACCGAAATAAGCAGGGCAAAAAATAATGAAGTCTTCATTTTTACAAACCTTGTGTTTAAGCTAAGGGCTTTTGATTCAAATTTAATTATTTAATACAGTTTAAATAATCCTATCCGGGGTTGATTTTAATGGACTATTATAATTGGCCTGGTAAAAATAAATTAATATTCTGACTAAAGAAACGATTTAGCAAAATATTTATAAATTGCAGCGCTCTACCAAACCTACTTTATAAACCGGAATAATATTTAACCATGAAACCAACTTTCAAGCTTATTGCTCTTGTTATTTGCTTTGCGCTGCTGAAAATCTCCGCGGATGCGCAAAATGTATTTATCCACTTAAAATGGAAGCTGATGCCGCAAAGCGATGCTTATACGGCAACACAGGTATCAACGGCGGGCTTTCATTCCGGTGATTGGATTGACGCCGTAGTACCGGGGACCGTATTTTACTCGTACGTAGTGGCCGGGAAAGAAAGCAACCCCGATTATGCCGATAACATTTATAAGGTTGATAAAGCGAAATACAACAAACCATACTGGTACCGGACTGAATTTTGGGGCAAAGGCCTGCCTGCCGGGAAAAGAATGTGGCTGAACTTTAACGGGGTTAATAAACGCGCCGAAGTTTATTTTAACGGTCACCACATAGGTACTATTAAAGGCCTGATGGAACGCGGGAAATATGATATTACCAGCCTGATCAATAAAAATGGCGGTAATGCTATTGCCGTACTGATAGTACCACCAAATACAGACCACGGACTGGCTAACAGGGAAAGCCCAACCTACCTAAGCAGCGGCAGCTGGGATTGGATGCCCGCCGTACCAGGACTGAACAGCGGTATTACTGACACCGTTGCCCTTACCACTACCGGCCCGGTGACTATTGAAGACCCATGGATACACACCGAACTGCCCAATAAGAACCTGGCTAACTTAACGGTTAATGTTAAGCTTAATAATGCAACGACTCAAACTGTTAAAGGCCAGTTGAAAGTGATCATCAATCCAGGAAACATCATCATCAATGCCCCGGTTACTTTGGCAGGGAACAGCAGCCAATTAGTTGATTTGGATCGAACTAAGTTCGCGCAGCTAAGCATAAAGAACCCGAAACTGTGGTGGCCTAACGGTTATGGTGGCAAAGCCGACGGAACGCAATACCTGTATACCTGTAAGGTTAATTTTGAGGTTGATGGTACTACCCCATCCGACGCGGTGGTTAAGACCTTCGGCATAAGGAAAATAACTTCGGATACCACAACGCTTAACGGGCCTGTGCGTGTTTATGTAAACGATGTGCCTGTGTTGCTGAAGGGCGGTAACTGGGGCATGTCGGACTATATGCTGAAGGTGCGTGGCAAGGATTATGATACCCGTATCCGTTTTCACCAGGATATGAACTTTAACGTGATCAGGAACTGGACCGGGGAAGTGACCGATGAGACTTTCTATAACTACTGCGACAAATACGGCATTATGGTTTGGGATGATTTTTGGCTCAATAACTTTGGTCCGATTGATAGTTTGGCGATATTTAAGAGCAACGCTATTGAAAAGGTTAAAAAGTTGCGCGATCACCCATCAATTGTAATATGGTGCGGGGCTAACGAGGGTGTGCCGGGTGGCGATCCAAACGGTCCGTTGAGTACGGTGATCAAGAACGCAATTGCTGATAATGACAACCAGGACAGGTTGTATTTTCCACGTTCAAACGCGGGGGTAACTAATCCTAATTTTTCTATTCATGGTGGAAGTAAAAACCTGTCGGGCAGCGGGATATGGGGTAATGTTGATCCTAAGACTTATTTTACTGATCCGAAGAATGGTTATTTATTCTCCAAGGATTCCTACGGTATGCGCAGTGAGTTGGGCACGGCAACTTTTGTGAATGTAGAAAGCTTTAAAAAGTTTATGCCAAAGGATTATTGGGTTGCCCCTACCCCTGATGCGGTGAACAGCAGCACCAATATGTGGGCTAAGCACTATTTCAGCACCAATGGTGACCTTGGCGGCGGATCGCAACCGGTGAGGTATATCAATGATATTAACCATAGCTATGGCAATGCCACGTCGCTGGAAGACTTCTGTAAAAAAGCCCAGCTGATGAACGTGGAAACCATGAAAGCTATGTACGAAGCCTGGAATGACCACATGTGGAAGGATGCTACCGGCATGCTGATATGGATGAGCCAATCGGCCTACCCTACTATGATATGGCAGACCTATGATTACTATTATGACCTTACAGGGGCTTATTTCGGGGCGAAAACCGCTTGTGAGCCTATCCATATCCAATGGAACGCCGCTACCAATTCGGTAAAGGTAATCAACAACAAACTATACGACCTGAAAGGCTTAACGGCAGAAGCCACAGTTTATAATATGGATGGTAAAATTGTGCCTGCCTATACGTTGAAAAAGACGCTGGATGTAAGCCCAACCTCGGCAACTGAAGCTTTTGAGGTTTTTAAAGATAGTGGAAACCTGCCTAAATTATCAGCAGTTCATTTTTTAAAATTGAAACTGTATGATGCTAATGGGCATTTGCTTTCGGATAACTTTTACTGGATCGGTAATACGTATTTAGATTATACCGCGTTGAATAAAATGCCATCGGTAGGTGCCGGTTTACATGCAAGCCAACCCAAAGTAAGCCTTGCAAAAAACGGTGTTAACAAGTTACTGACTTATACCATTACCAATAACTCAAAAACCACTGCGGCATTTGGCATCAGGGCGCAATTGTTGAATGGTGCGGGTAAGCAAATTCTGCCTGCTATATATAGCGATGGTTATTTTTCATTAATGCAGGGTGAATCAAAGGTACTTACTGTAGAGGTTGATCCGAAAGTGTTGGGAGTGGGTTATAAGTTGGATATGAGGTCTTATAATAAATAGCCTCCCTGTCATTTCGAGCGATAGCGAGAAATCTTCTGGAATAGTATATGGCGCAAATGCAGGGCGAAGAAGTTTTCTCCCTATGGTCGAAATGACAATGCGGGGGTAAAATAGACAAGGCGAGTTGACTCACCCCGACTTCGTTCCACTCGTCGACCCTCTCTGCCGCAAGCGGCAAAGAGGGTGAAAAACATTCTCTATTGCGCTCGTCTGTGACGAGTGCTTAAACTGGGTTAGCGTTTGTAACGCGAGTGGCGATGCAATCGCCAAGGCATATTAAGCACTCGTCACAGACGAGCGCAATTGTTGTTTTATAATGAGTACTTAATTCACCAACCTGATCTCAAAATTATGCGCTACCGGTTTATTTATCAAGTAGATCTGATCCGTTAGTAGATCCATTTCCTTTTGCCATGCATCGCGTACGCTTTTAAACCTGGCTTTTTGATAAGTTGGGATGGTAACACCTACAAAGAAATCCTTTTTGGCATATTTTTGTAATGAATCCATTGTGGCCTCGCTATCATTAAACAGCATACCTTTTGGTTTTAAGATGGAATAATGGATCCAGTAATATTCACGTAACCTGCGCTCAATTTCCCAGCGTTCCTCATTCAGGTGCATTATGGCTAGTGACTGCTGGTATTGCGGTGTGGCGGTTATTTGCGCCAGGTTAATCCCATCATTGTAAGCTTTTCCATCCCATGTGCCTATGACTTTGCCATCAATGGTGAGCGTGTAGGTTTTTGATTGATCAAGGCCTTTAATACGCAGTGTTTCCTGATCGTAATCATTTATGAATGGGATGAGTTTTAAAGCCTGTGCCTGCGACCGCTGTGGCCTGCCGAAACCACTTGCGATGGTATCAATAGGATAAGGCAGTGAATTGGCCAGGTAGGTGAATTTTGTGGTATTGCCGTTAGCTACCAACCCGGTAATTTTACAATTAGCCTGTTGTTCAATTTTGCTGTTTTTAGCGTTGATGGCCATATCAGCCACCTTTGTACCGGCTAAACCCTGTGCGTTCAGAAAAACGTAGGCCATAACCATTTGGCCATCGTTTGTGGGGTGAATGCGGTCCGCATCCTGCATGCTAAAGGTCGAATCCGTACGCTGTTCACGCTGACTGATCTGTGTCATCGGGGTATTAAAGTCAACAAAACCCCAGTTATTTTCTTTGGCTGTTTTTTGCTGTTCAGCGGCTATAAGCAGCATGGCCGAGTTCTTTTTCAACAACGGCCTGACCTTAATTTTTGATGTTTCATCATAGGGCGATGAAGCAATCATGATCTTCTTTATTTCGGGATGCTGCTTCAGTTCGGCTTTGATCAGTTCAAAACTTTGCAGGGATACCTTTACCTTTTGTCCGTATGCAGAATCGGCCTTGGCAGCCGGATAAAGTTCATAGCCTGTATCATTCATACCGAAAGTCAGGGTCATTACGGTTGGTTTTTTTGAGAATACATCGGTATTAAGGCGGTCCAGCATTTGTTTGGATACGTCGCCCCCTATCCCGGCATTAAAACAATCAATGCGCATATTGGGGAAATGGGTCATGTAATACAACCAGATGTAGGAGTGGTAATGTCCGCCATCTGTTATGCTGTTCCCCATAAAAACAACCCTGTCGCCTTGGGTAAAGGGCTTCAGTTTTGCCTGTGAATATCCTTTAATAGCTGAGAATGAGATCAGCGTAAAAACCAGTATCTTTTTGTACATGCTTATAATGAGTCGACTAGATTATAAATGAGTTATCGCCCGCTTTTAACAGGTAAGTTTTTGTTTTCCAGATAAATATACCTGACGTTGCAGCAGGCAAATTGATCTTTATATGCCATTTGCTGTTTTCAAGCTGATAACTTACCGCTACTTTTCCATCCGGGTGCGGGATGTCGCCGCTTACGTTTGTTAGCGTACCTAAATGGGGCTCAACCTTTATCTTTCTAAATCCGGGGGCATAGCTATCTACACCTAAAACCGTCCTGAAAAATTCAATATTCGGACTGGCACCCCAGGCGTGGCAATCAGAGCGTACTGTTTGCAGGCTCGAATCTTCGGCCCAGGTGGTGAGGCCAATGGCTATGTTTTCGCGCCAAATATCGAGCCAGTTCATATAATCATTGCCCAAACCTGCCTTTATCAGCGCCTGGTTCAGGTAATATTTAAAGTATACTGTACATTGTGTCAGGCTTTTATCGGTCAATATCAAATTAGCCATGGCAGGCATATCTGCATCGCTTACCATGCCGGTAAGTATAGCCAGCGAGTTTACGTGCTGCGAATAGCCGTTCTTGTCTTTGGTATCGGCGTATAGTTTTTTAACCGGATCCCAGTACTTGCGCTGGATGGTGGCTTTTAACTGCGCGGCTCTTTGGTTGTAAATGGTGGCGTAATCCTGCAGGCCTAACTTTGCTTCCATTTCGGCGGCCCACTGGTATGCCCAAAGCAGTTGCAGATCATATATCGCCGCGCTGCCGTCCGAGCCTTTTACTTGTCCGCCCAGGTTACCTGCCCAATCAACAAAGGTCCAGTATGGTGTATCTTTTAACGAGCCATCAGCTTGCTGGTATTTGCTGAAAAAATCCAGTATCGCTCTTTCGCCAACCAGTTTATCTTTAATGAATTTGCTATCATTGCGGTACATCCAGTAATCGTGCAGCATACAAACATACCAGAGTGAAAATGTGGAGATGATCTGCGTGCCTTTTGTAGGGTAGCAGCTGCGGGTAACACCTTCCGCTATGCGCGAATGGTCCATCAGGTTCAGTGCGTTACGGGCCAGACGGTCGTCGTTGGTATTATAATATGATATTAGTGCCTGGATACGAGTATCGCCAATGTATTGTAACTGTTCGTAGTAAGGGCAATCGGTATAGGTTTCCCAGGCGTTGAGGCGGGCTGTACGCCAGCCGATATCCAGTATTTGTTTGATCTCGGCATTATCTGAATTAAACACCGAAGTACGTTTAAACGGATAAGCCGTGAAAGTACCGTACAGATCATTAATAGTAAGCGGGTCATTTTGGGTATGTACAATAACCTTGATATAGCGGTAAGTGCGGAAGTTTAAGCTGGTGAACGATTGCCCACCGGCACCATTGCCGATGAGGCTGTCTATGCGCCCTATAAAATTCTTGCCCTCAACATCATTGCGGTTGCTTTTACGATTAGTGCCTTTGTCGTACAGCGTTTCTGCATAGCCTAAAGAGATCCCGGCATCTTTACCACCGCTGAAATTCAGGGTGATGTAGGCGTTTGTTTCGTAAGTTTGATCGAGCAACAAGATGGCAGTTGTATTAGCCGGGATGGTTACCGGTTCTTTTTCGGCCGGGAATTTAGCCGGGGCGTTGATACCAACAGCGCTGCGTAATTTCAGGATCCGCTGGTAGGTCATTTCCCTTGCAGGCAATGTTGATGGCACCAAGGCCCAATCAATACCCCACGACATGCCTTTCAGTGTGCCATCCGTTATTTTAGCTGCCATTGGCCAGGCGCTATCGTCAAAATTAGCGGCTGTCCAGTCGCCTTTTATGGATTGGTTCATATCCACCATTTCGCCTTTGCTGGCCGCGAAGAAAAATCCCGGTACCGGCAGGCGCCCCGCATCACGGATACATTTCCAGGTGTTGTTGGTGTTCAGTACTTCTTCGGTTGGTGAATTGCCCTGAATAATGAAAGCTGTGCGGACAGAGATCTGCGCCTCGGGGCGGAACTGGGCCTCGTTATAAACTAAAGCGGCCACTATATTTTTACCTGCGGTGAGATAAGGCGCAAGGTCGACAGTTTCATAGTTCCAGAAATAAGTATCGCCACGGGCAGGGCCGAGGGAAACCAACGTGCCGTTTACATACAGCTTGTAACGGTTATCTGCCGATATATGAATAAGGAACGAAGCAGGCTTTGCAGCCAAGTCAAGATTTTTGCGGAAATAATATACGCCATATTCAACACCGGGGTCGAACGGCGCGGCTATCCACCCGGCATTCCAGGGGCGTTGCGCATCAATGGCGCTAATGGATTGAGAAAATGTAGTTGCAGGGGAAAACAAGCTAAAAAAAGCAAGGATTGCGATGTATAGGTATTTCATTATGCTAAGCCTTAATTGAGGCACATTTTGGTTTATGGGGATAAAGCTATAAATAAAAAATCAATTATAAAACCGGTTTAGCAAATTAACTATATCGTTACAATTTGGGTGATAATAAGCTTATTCTGATTTATTGCGCATTTAGCGGCAATCCCCCGGGTTGGCTAGCGGTTGCGGATGCCCAGGTTTTGGATGGTGCATCCTGTAGATAAATATCAAGCCTGCCGCCTTTTACTATACTTTGATAGTTGATGTAATTTTTTGAGTAGGCAATCCCATCCCATTTAACTGCATTAATGTAGATGGAAGTACCTGATTGCTTATGTGTTTGGATCAATAAGGTTTTGCCTCCCGGCAGATTAATGAATACCCGGTCGAATATTGGGGAACACAACAAATATTCGCCGGATATAGGGTTGAGCGGATAGAAACCCATAGCGGCAAACATGTACCAGGCCGACATTTGCCCGGCATCATCATTACCGCCTAATCCGCCGGGGCCATCACCGTATTCGGTGCTTAAAATGCTTCTTACCTGCTTTTGAGTTTTCCAGGGGTTGGCGGTAAAATTATACATGAATGGGATCTGGTGCCCCGGCTCGTTACCGTGCCAGTATTCATTTTTAATAAAGATACTATCCAGTTCAGCTTCGAGCTTTTGGCGGCCACCCATTAACCGGGCAAGGCCGGGCACATCCTGCGGAGCATAAAAGGTATATTGCCGGGGTGTGCCTTCGGTGATGTAACTTTGGCGTACATCTGGGTCGAAATTTTTGGTCCAATTGCCGTTCTGCATGCGCCCACGCACAAATCCCGTTGACGGGTCGAATACATTTTTGTAGTTCTCCGCCCGTTTTATCAGTAATTTATAATCAGCATTAAAGCCTAGTTTTTTTGATAATTGCAACAGGGCATAATCATCATAAGCATACTCCATGGTGCGGCTCACCTGCTCCATTTTGTGGAAGGCGTCCTTTACGCTATCCTCCAAAGGTATATAGCCATATTTCAGGTAGGATGTTAAGCCTCGCCTGCCCTTGCCATCTTTATAGTCCTGTTGTTTTTCTGGCAGGTCAAAAGCATTCTGGCGCATTAAACGATATGCTTCAGAAACATGAGCCGTACTGATACCTTTTAAATAGGCCGAGGTAATGATTGATGTGGTATGATCACCGATCATCTCCGAGGTATAATTATTCCAGCACGGGAAAATGGGCAGCCACCCGCCCTGCTCGCCTTTTAATACCAGCGATTGTACCAGGTCATTAACCAACTGCGGGCGCAGGATCTCTAAAAGCGGTACCTGCGCACGATAAATATCCCATAAGGAGAAATCATCGTAATAATTGCCGCCGGTGATCTTTTCTAATTGGTAATTACCTGCAAACCGGGGATAGATGCCATCCACATTATTATACAGGCGCGGATGCTGCATGGCATGGTAAAATGAGGTATAGAAAACACGCTTATCCGTTTCATTTGCAGTAACTACCGTGATCTGTTTTAAGGCTTGTTCCCAAATTTGTTTGCATTTAGCTACAGTGCCATTAAAATCCCAGCCGGGTAATTCAGCATCCAAATTTTTGCGCGCGCCTTGCAGACTGCTAAAAGATGTACCCACTTTCAGGTACAGCTTTTCGCCCTTTTGCATTTTGAAACCAATGAAAGCGCCTAGATCTTTTTTTGCACTGATGCTATCTTTTATAAAGATCTTATCGCCAGAAAAAGTGCCTGTTGCACTTAATGACTTATCTATTTTAATAAAAAAATAGCCTGAAAAACCTGCCGGTTTGCCCCAGCCCTGATAAATGCGGTGCACAGGATTATAGCCATAGATCTCCCCTTTTTCGGCATCAATTTTAATATATCCTTCGCCGTAATCGCTGTTGGGGGTGATGAGCAGGTAGAGGCTATCCGCCGCATCGGCAATAAACTCCATCATGCCGCAGCGTGGTGTGGCTGTAACTGCGGTGTGTATTTTGGATGAAGGAAGATTCAGGCGATAAACATATGGGGTTGATTGTTCATCCTGATGACTGAATTTAGCGGCGTAGTTTACCGTTTTTAAACTGCCTGTTATGGGCATAATGGTAACGCTTCCATAATCTTGCATACATGAGCCGCTAATCCAGTGTGAGCCCCTGAAACCGCTGAAAGTATCATCCTTATAATAATATGGCGGCACACATTTCGACTCAGATGGCTGCGTTTGCGGCGTCCACTGCGTCATGGCGAAGGGTGTACATACAGAAGGTATGGTGTTGGCAAAATTCTCCTGCGCCGAGCCTAGCTTTATAGCTGATGGCGTTGTACTATTTGCTGTGCCGGATAAAGGGTTAACATATTTAACGAGGGATGGCTTCTGCGCAAACAGGCCCGTACTTATGGCAGATAATACTATTAAAAGAAATATTCGCATTTAATATCCTTACAAATCAGGATCAATTATGATCAATGCCATTTAATTAGCTAAACGGCATTGATCATGAGTTTTTATAATCTAACAGTGGCAGGCAGGTATTTGGCTATCAGGTCCTCGTAATAAGGTTTCAATTCTGATACCACTGGGGTTACCGGGCTTTTTGAATACAGATCGTAAGGGTTAAATTTATCTACCCATTTAAACATCTCGTGGTCGTGCGCGTTCAACAAGTGATCGTAAGCATGCTCGCGGTGCTGCGAGTAAAATGAATGATAACGGATCATATACAAAGCCGGCTCGGGCAGGTAATCTTTTGTAATATGATACAAATACTCGTCATGTCCCCATGAGATATGCACATTATCCATACCGCAATGAGGCGAGTATACACCATATTTGGTATTGTAACGCTCGTCGTAACTATCGGGGTTATCGGCGAAAAATTCGGGGTAAACTATCTTATCCGAAAACTTACAACCTACCGGGTATGAATCGCCCACAACGTTCCATTGCGGTTCACCAAACAGGCAAAGCACTTTGCCCAGATCATGTATAAAACCGGTAAGCACAAACCAATCCGGGTGACCATCAGCGCGAATAGCCTCGGCAGTTTGCAGCAGGTGTTGTAACTGATCGAGCTGCAAGTCCGGGTCCGAAGTATCTATCAGCGTATTCAGGTATTCCATTGCAGTCCACCATGGCATTTCCTGTTTATCAAACTTCAGGAAGTTGGCCTTTTTGGCTAATACATTATCATAAGTCTGGTATTTATGGTTAAGGCGGTAAAACTCGCGCACACCGTCAACCTCCGGACTATCATAGTTCCTGAATTCGTCTTTTTCTTTAGCTGGCTTGCCTTCCTCGGGGTATCTTTTCAATACATCCTCGTCCCAATCCTCAAGGCTGTTTAAAGGAAACTTTTCCTCCTTTGTTAGTTTTGTCATAGCTTTTTGTTTTTATTAATTACTCTTTAATTATCCATTATATCTTACCAGAAAACCGTGTACAGCGCTGCCAGTACGCCGCAAATAATTACCGCGCAAACGGTAAAAGCAGGCGTTACCTTAAACAACTTGGTGTCAATTTGCAGTATTTGTTTGTTCTGTTTGCTCCTGCTATCAGCAAGGGTAATCAGCACCATTATGGCGCTTACGATGAAGAAAACCCAGGTCATGCGGTTTAAGAATGGTATAGGGGCTATGTAACCAGCGGTAAGTTGCGGCAAAAATTTAAATAGTATGGATAGCGGAATGGTTATTATGGCCCCGGTAAGCGCCGCCCCTGATGTGGTACGTTTCCAGAAAAAACCCAGTAAGAATATGGCCAGTATGCCCGGCGATATAAAGCCCACATACTCCTGTATAAACTGGTAAACCTGATCGAAACTGCGCAGGGCTGGCGCTATTACTATGGCAATAAGCGATGCAACAATAACTACCCACCTGCCCACATTTACCATGCGTTGTTCTGATGCATCCTTTTTTAAATATTTTTTATAGATATCGAGCGTAAAAATGGTGGCGATACTATTGCACTTGCCTGCTAATGATGCCACTATAGCAGCCGTAAGCGCCGCGAATGCTAAACCCTTAAGGCCGGTTGGCAACAGGTTCATTAAAACCGGGTAAGCGTGGTCGGGTTTTAGTGCTCCGGTGGCATCCGTCATCTCCTGGTGATAAAAACCGTGGTTATATAACACATACACTGCGATGCCTGGAATTACCACAATAACAGGCACCAGCAGCTTTAAAAATGCGGCGAACATTAAGCCATTGCGACCAGTTTTGAGGTCGGCACCAAGCGCGCGCTGGATAATGTATTGGTTACAGCCCCAATAGTTGAGGTTGTTGATCCAAAGGCCGCCTGCAAGTACGGCTATGCCCGGCAGATCATTATAATACTTATGCCCCGGCGGGAAGATCATGTGGAAGTGGTCGGCGGCATCTCTTTTTAATAGTGGCAGGGCATCAAACACGGTTTTCATATCGAACTTTGCTGCTATTAAATGCAGGGAGAGATAACAGGTAACCAGGCCACCCATTATTAAAACAAACACCTGTATCACATCGGTATAACCGATCACCTTCATACCGCCGAGGGTAATAATAATGGAGAAGATGCCTAAAGCTACAATACAAGTGCTGAAGGAAATGCCGGTGATGGTTTCAATCGCGGCAGCACCCAAAAAATAGATGGATGTGAGGTTTACAAATACATATACCAATAGCCAGAATACTGCCAGCACCGTGCTCACCGTATCATTATACCTGTTTGCCAAAAACTGTGGCATGGTATAAATCTTATTTTTAATATAGATAGGCAGAAAGAACACCGCCACAATAATGAGCGTAGCTGCCGCCATCCACTCGTAACTGGCTATGGCCAGCCCCATTGCAAAGCCCGAGCCCGACATGCCGATAAAATGCTCGGCTGAGATATTGGACGCAATGATGGATGCCCCTATCGCCCACCACGTAAGCGAGCCTTCGGCCAGGAAATAATCCTTTGTTTTGCTGTGCGCCGATCTTTTATTACGGTACACCCAGTAGCCATAACTGGTGACTATAATAAAGTAAATGAAGAAAACTATATAATCGTATCCGGAAAGATGGTTCATTTACGAAGGTTTTAATCGGTAATTTAAAGTTGATAATTTTTATAGCGAAATATGATCAATCGCCGTCTTTTATTTACGTAATCGTTTACGTAACAATGTTATAACTAAAGCTATTGCACCCGTATATTTTGTTTAGCATCACCGGGTATCTTCACATTTTCAGATGTGAAACCGGTTACTTTGTTCAGCAATATCACGGGTTCAATTTTTACCTGCGGGATGCTTAAGCCACTTAAGCTGAGCCCATTCACATCATCGGCAATAAAAGCCGGGCGATAATCGGCACCTTTACAGGTAAGCACCATATTTTTAATTTTGATACCATCGGCATGCCTGATGTAAAAGCCCCAGGCAGGTAATTCGCCAAACATGGAGAACTCGGGGTAATCGGGTATTTTTTCAGGTACTTTTTCAAGGCTGTCCATGCCAAAATTGGCCACCTCTTTTTTTGCGCCACCTTCATAATTAATAGTGATGTTCTCCAGCGTGATATCCTGCACCCTGCTGCCGGGGATGCCTGTAATTGATGATGGAAACACATTATGCGGCGCGTTGACGATCGGCCCTTCCATATTATAACCTGCATCTGGCTTCCCGGCAGGTACATCAACCTTTACATTGCCAATGTATACCCTGCGCAGTATACCTGCCGGACGTTTTTGATGGCGGTGCCCAAGCCTGATAACGATGGCGTTGCCTGTATTTTTGGCTACTATGTCGTGTATATTAATGTCCTCCAGCAAACCGCCGTCGACAGTTTCTACTGCTATGGCGGAGCGATAGGTATCATAAACATAGATGTGTTCAATAACAATGTTTTTAAAACCACCCAATGAAGCTGTACCAAATTTTACCGCACTGGCACTTGAGCGTACCCTGCAATTGGCTATATAAATATTCTCGCAGGTGCCTGTCGGATCTTCAGATTTCAGACAGATACCGTCATCAGCCACATTAAAAAAGCTATTGGTAAGCTTTACATTTTTGCAATCCACAATATCTATCCCATCGTTATTCCAGTAGGTATTACTTTCTACTTTTAAACTATCAATCACCATGTTTGTGCAGCTCTTATAGTTTTCAACCCAGCACAAACCATGTTGAATGGTGACGTTTTTTATTTGGATATCGTCGCAGTTCTTAAATTCGATTAGCTTGGGGCGGTTATCTTCCGTTGGGCGCATCTGGTGCCAGGGGTTAGGCGTTTTCCATTCAGAATCCTGTAAAGTACCGGCATTTAAACGGCGGTAAATATCTTTCAGCAGGCTATCCCCCTGCCCATCGATAGTACCGTGCCCGGTTATGGCAATATGGTGCAGGTTATTAGCCACAATTAATGCCGATGCTTTGCCCTCCCCGTAATCGGCACGGAGGGCACTGCCCAGCAGGAACGCCTTATCATCCAGGTGCAGTTCGATATTTGATTGCAGCGTGAGCACACCGGTAACAAACTTCCCGGCAGGAATCACTATTACGCCGCCGCCGTGAGCGGAAGCTTCGTCAATAGCTTTTTGAATAGCTTTGGTATTATTGGTTTTACCATCGGCTATGGCCCCATAACTTTTAATGTTATAGGCTTTTGTTTGTGCCGATGCTGTTATACCGGTAACGGCAGACAACAAAACGGCCAGCGCTGTTTTGGAAATATATTTCATAGAAAAAGGTATATAATTGGCTAAACTTTTAAAAACAATTTATTGCGGTACAATATGTATAAGAATACCAGTTGTACCAGGGTAACACTTACGGCTGTCCACACTGCCTGCCATGCCAGTGGCGTTAAGTTGACGATGCCTCCTAATAAAAATCCGGCGATATGCCCAAAATCAACGAGGCCTTCTGAACACAGGTAGATCAGTATGGAATTGGTACCGATCCACACAATAGGAATGGCCCATTTTTTAAACCCGGCCACATCAATAACCATATAAAATATAGATAAAAAGATGAGGCTCCATCCGCCTACGTACAACACAAATGAGCTTGACCACAGGCGTTTGTTGATGGGGAAATTCAGATCCCATAACGAGCCCAATGCTATCAACACCAAGCCTGCGCCGAACAACAGCAATCCTTTTTTGTACATGGGCCAGCGTGGGGATTGCCATTTTAAAAAGCTGCCTGTAAATACGCCTAATAATGCTGTGCCTATGGCGGGTATGGTTGAAAGTATGCCCTCGGGGTCATGGACTTTGTCATGCAGGCGGCCGGGGAGTAATAACCTGTCGACATAAGATTCCAGCGAACCTTGCATGGTTAGCACACCTGCTCCGTAGCCTGGCACAGGGATAAAAAGCATGGCGGCCCAATAACCTATCAGTATGCCAGCAAGCCATATTATTTGCCCGCGCAAGTTAAAGTTGAGATAGATAAGCCCGGCAAAGAACCATGCCAGCCCTATCCTGCCCAATACACTGACAAAGCGCGTGTTCTCGTATCCGTTAAATTTAAGCGCGCCGTTTACCACCATGCCCAATAATATAAGTATTAAGGTGCGCCGCAGCATATCGATATAAATGCTCTTTTTTGTTTTGAACGACAATTGATCTGCTGACGATACCCCCGCTTTAGCAATTTTATTGCCCATAGAGTATGGCATGGATACACCGGCGATGAACAGGAACAGCGGGAAGATCATATCATAAAAAGTGATACCGTTCCATACCGTGTGGTGCAGCTGGCCCGAAAACCATAACAGCACCGGCCATTGCGTAGCCTTTGCCAGTGTGTGGATGATCTGCTCGCCGCTCATGATCCAGAACATATCAAACCCGCGAAGGGCATCGAGGGATACCAGTCGTTTAGGGGTTTCTGTTATAGCGGGTGTTGTCATTTAGTATTATTTAGTAGGCAGCGCCTATTACTTTACGGTATTTGGTATAAATAGCATTAGCCTGTACAACACTGCTGCCGGTGGTTTGTAAAGGATAAGTTTTGTGGCTGTTTACCCATTGCCACTCCCACTGGCTGATCGTTTTATCGAAACCTTTGAGATCAGCCTCCTTGCCTTGCTGCAGCGCATTATCCAGCAATGCGAAAAACTTTTCCCAGCGGGCCTTATAAAAATCATTAAGCAAACCGCTCCATTGCCTGCATGAGTACTCGTGCAGCGGACTATTTACATCGCCCCAAAGGGTGATCAGGTCGCGGGCATTACGTTCATACAGGTCCTTTTCGGCTACGGTACTGCCTTGCTTGCGGGCATCAGCCAGCCACGGGCCAAGCAGAAAATCTTTACGGGTTGCCAGCAGCGCATCCATATCGCTGATAAGTTGTAAGTATTGCTTGCTGTATTTTCTGAACTCGGCTATGTTTTTTTGGCGATAGGCATTTACCCATTTGCTTTGCAGTGGCAAGGCGTAATTTGCCAGCGCCTGCCTGCTTACATCCACCAGGTCATACCTGAAACCATCGCTGTTACCGCAAGTCGGGATAGCTTTTATCATGGCATCCCAGGCAGGTAAAAATTCTTTTGGTTTATAGTTAAAGGTAGTGTGCGTCCAAACGGTATTTGAATCAAGTGTTGGCCTGCCGGTGATGATAGATTCCGAGCCATCCCTTATATTGCCGCCGCCATTATAAACTGTGGCGCGCATTACTTTCCAGGCTTCTTGGGTATACTTGTTAAGGTGTCCGTAACGATTCAACTGGTATTGTTTTATCCATTCATCGAGGTTGATGGGCTCACTTTGCCAGGTGTTACCGGTCATGAGCTCGTATAGCACCGGGTTTTGTTCAATAGCTTCCATGGTAAGGCCTATGCCTGCCATTTTTTTTGATGCAGGGTCTTTCAATGCCAATGCCGGATCTGTAGCTGCCGCGTTCATCCTGCCAAAAAGTACAATGTTACCGCCAAAGTTGTTCAGCATATTCCAGATCCAGGGTTTGCCGTAAAAGGCGTCGGTACGTTTCCACACTGGTTCAGTTTCGGCGGCGAGATCAAGGATAATCATGTGTTCATTAGGCACAGCATCCAGCAGGGCCTTGATCTGCGGTGTTTTCCAGAATCTTCTGTCATTATAAAACAGCCAGCCCTGCATTACCCAGGTTGCTTTAGGGTCGGCATTACTCATGGCCTGGTACACCCGACCGCTTAAGGCTGAGAGGTAGGTAGTATCGCTGGTTGGCGGTTCGTTCTCATTAAAGGTATCGGCAGAATAGAGGTGATCTGTGCCGTAAAGTTTGGTTTGTGTTTCAATAAACTTGCGGCCTATCTCGGCAAAAAGCGGGTCCCCGGTATCTAATATATAGGTGTCGGCAAAGCCGTTGGTCCAGTTAATTTTTTTAAGTTTTGATGCCGGGTAATGTTTCTGAAATGCTGATGGCACGTGCCCGGTGAACGATTGCAAAATAGGTTTCATGCCCAGTTCACGTTCGCTGCGTAATATTTTTTGCTGCAGATCGCGGTGACTTTGCATCCAGCTTACAGGGAGCGGACCACCCCAGCCATCCAGGTTACCCATCCAGAACCAAGAGAAATAAGCCGGGCCGCTGAAAAAGTCTTTCAGGTCATCATCGGTAAAGCCCATGCTTTTGTAAACTTCGTACCAGGTGTATTCTTGTCCGGTTAATGCCAGCGGCATATTGACACCGTGTAGTGCCATCCAGTCGATCTCTTTTTGCCACCTGTCCCAGCCCCACCAGCTCATGCTGTAATTAAAAGTGCAGTAATTCAGGTAATAGCGATAGTCATACGGGGTTGCTTTGTGGATCTTTTGCGCAACAACCGGCAGTACTTTGGGTAAATTCAGGTTGGTACCATTCCAAGTTACCTGGCAATGGCAATATTGGGTAAGGTAATAGTACAGCGCCGAAGCCACCGAAACACCATTATTGCCCCTTAATATAATTTTATTGTTCTTACTTTCAATTTCAAACGCGTCTTTAGCTTCCGGGGCAAGCGGCTCAACTATAAATGCTGATGCCCTTTGCGGGATAACCCTTTTAATAAGCGCGTAGGATGCAGGGGTATTAACCTGCGCCGAAACATGGGTGTTACCTGCAAAAATTACAAGCAAAACACCAATGATGATCTTTAAACAGTGATTATATTTTCTCATAAACAGACGATATAAAATAGCACGACAACAAGGTTGATATTACGCTATTAAATATCAGCAAAATAAATAGAATATGGGCCGAAGCCCATATTCTAAACCTAAACACAACTTATCCAACTTATATTTTATTAATAACCGGGGTTTTGCACCAGTTTGCTGTTCAACTGCATTTCGGGAGTTGGTATAGGGAAAATGCGGTGATTGGGGTCAGCATCGGTTTTAATACCCCATGCGTTTTCATACATTCCGTACCTGATCAGGTCATTCCTGCGCCAGCCTTCATCGGCAAACTCCCTTGCACGTTCTTCAAGCAGGGTGGTTAAGTTAACTGATGTAAAAGCAGCAGCTTTGGCACGTGCACGTACCTGGTTAACTAATGATAACGGAGAATCGCCATTGGTAGCAGATGCACCACGCAGTATGGCTTCACTTTTTTCTAGTAAAACATCAGCATACCTGAAAAGCGGCACATCATTCCCCTGTGCACGTGTAGGTGCAAGGCTATCCGGATAGAATTTGTTATTACGGTAACCTTCTTCGTTAGCCAACTCGTCATTACCAACATCATACAGTGCAGGCTGCCTGAAAACTATGTTCGGCGTAAATTCTAATTGGTGAACTACGGTAGCATTTGGATCCGGGCCAGAATAGCTGGCATCTAAACCAATATTAGTGGTTGTTATAGTTATTGGGGTACCATCGTTATAATATTGTTTACCGGTTAGGTATTGTGCGTTACGAATATCATTAGGATCGTTAAAATATGCATAATACTGTGGATAGGTATATACCGGGCCATCGGGTGCATAAGGCATATCGTATTTCTTTTGTAAGGCAGGGTGTAAGGTCCAGCGGGCGTAGTACATGTATGCCGCGTGTACGCCATCATATGGTATAGCAAATATAAAGTCCTTTATCGACGGGCCGTTGCTCGGCTTAAATTCGGCTAAATAATCGGCATCCAAACCATACTGTGCCCCTTGTATAATATTATCGCACATGGTAACACAATCCTGGTAGCGAGGGGTGCCTATGTAATATTCGGCATTCAAATACATTTTTGCTAATATGGCATAAGCCAGGTACTTGGTAGGCCTGCCATAGGTTGAAATGCCTACGGTGCTGCTCAGATTGGGGATCTGGGCCAATAATTCGCTTTCAATAAAAGCAAAAACCTTTGCCCGCGATTGGGTACCTAAATTGCTGGTATCGCCAAATGTTGTTGAGATAGGGATATTACCAAAGTTATCCATCATAAAATACAGGGAGAGTGCCCGCATCGTTTTTATCTCGGCAATGGTTTGCGTTTTAGTGGCACTGGCCGGTACCGAATTAAACAATGATAAAACCTGATTACAGGTACTGATGGTTGAAAAGCCCCAGCTCCAAAGCGTTTCGATATTGCCGTTATCAGCATTATAGGTATGGAGGCTGAGTTGCGAATAGGTAGCCCCATCATACCAGTTACCGCCGCGGGCTACCAGTGTTTCCATATCGGTACTTAAATTTTCAACCAGCCACCATTGCCTGCCGGGTGCATCAGCAGCAAATGTGGTATAAATAGGCCCTGTAGCAGCTACAAGCTGCGCTGCTGTGGTTGGGAAGTTAGCCGGGGTGAGAGTAGAAACCGGCTTTACATTTAATTTTGTACAGCCCGACAGGTAAACTGCTGCCGTACTGAGAGCAACAAGGCTCAGCGATATATATAGTTTAAAACGTTTCATCTTAATTGATTTTTAGGTTAATTATAAGTCTACTTGTAAGCCTGCAAGGAATGTGCGTGTTTTTGGATAATAGTTATTGGCATCAACACCAATAAATTGCCCGCTTTGCTGGTTGTTTAAACTCAAATTTAATTCCGGATCAACTCCTTTGTATTTGGTGATTATAAATAAGTTAGTAGCTGTTGTATAAATACGGATGCCATGTATATAATTGCCCTGTACTTTAAATTTGTACGATAGTGTTGCGTTGCTTAACCTAACAAACGTGCCGCTCTCCAAATAACGGGTTGAATATAAATTGGCGTTTACATCAGTAACAGGCTCGCTTAAAGTAACTACCGGTACGTTATGCGTGCTGGCTGAATATGGGGTATTAAAGTCAGCCAATGAAGCATCCATTATTTTGTTGCCGCCCTGGCCACGGAAGAAGAAGTTTAAGCTGAACCTTTTATAGTTAAATGTATTTCCCCAACCAAATGTGTAGGTTGGCTGCGCATTGCCGGCATAAGTGCGGTCAGTACTGGTTGGTGTAGTGGTTGGTTTACCATCGGCACCCATATAGGTAGATACGCCGTTAACCAGCCCGATATATTTCAGGGTGTAAAATTCGCCAAGCGGATAGCCTGCCTGTATAACTGAAACGGTGGTACCGCTCTGGCCTGGCCCTTCCGGATCGCCGACATAAATTTTTGAGATATCATTACCCAATGAGGTGATCTTATTTTTGTTGAAGGATATGTTTCCATAGCTATCCCATGTAAAATCTCTTGCTTTTATTGGTGTACCGTTCAATGCAATTTCAATACCTTTATTATCCATGCTGCCAACGTTAGCCGTTAAGGTATTTATGTAATAACTAACTGTTGAAACCGGGATAGAATAGATCATGTTGGTGGTTTTTTTGTTATACACATCAACACTACCGCCTAAACGGCCTTTCAGCAACGAGAAGTCGACACCTAAATTTAGTGTAGCGGTAGTTTCCCATTTCAAATTCGGATTTGGATTTTGAGTTGGGCCGATAGCGCCTATCCAGTTGCCGTTATAATAAAATGAACCGGTAGTACCATATAGCGTTAAAGGCGTGTAAGCATCAAACCCTAGTGAGTTACCTGTTTTACCATAACCTACACGTAGTTTGAGGTCATCAAACAGGCTTTGGTCTTTCATAAATGATTCATCAATAATACGCCATGCACCTGATGCCGCAGGGAAATAACCCCATTGGTTATTAGCGCCAAACGCGTTTGAACCATCACGACGGATAGATGCCTGGAATATATATTTACCCTTGTAGCTATAATTCACACGCGAATAAAAAGAGATCAAACGCAGTGTTTCATCTGAAAAACCTCCATAATTAGGAACATAACCCGCAGGTGCTGTACCTAAAGCCAGGTTATGATAGGTGGTGGCATCAGAAACAAAGTTTTCGTTGCTTGACTGAAAACCATTACCTGTTTCGGTCTGATCAAAAGAGTAACCAATCAAAATTTTAAAATCATGCTTTTCACCCCATTTATGTGCATAACTCAGGTAGTTTTCAAATAGCTTTTTGGTATCCTCATCCTGTGAGCGGGTGGCTACACCATTCAGGCTTGGGGCTAGTTCTGATGCTGAATTAAGGTAAACATTACCAGTTGTGTTCCTGTCCTGGTAAGCTAAGTTTAAATTATATAATATGCCAAAAGGTAATTGCAATTCGGCTTTGGCATTAGCCAGTAACAGGTTAACTTTTTGGTTGTAGGTATTGGTTTCGAGCAAACCTAACGGGTTATAACCTAACACTAAAGTAGGATCGTTATAAAAAGTACCATCAGCGTTATAAACGGCACGGGTTGGCAACGCCTGTACTGCTGCCCTGAAAACGTTAGGGTTAGCGCCATTTGCACTATATAACGGGATATCGTTAACAATAAGATCCTGGGTGGTGATGGAGTTGCTTAAAGAGAAATCCAGTTTCAATTTATCATTTAATGCTTTGTGCGATACATTCAACCTGCCGATAAACCTGTTTAAACCGCTGGTTTTAACAATACCCTGATCTTCAAGGTAGTTGATACTACCGCCATAAACTGTTTTATCGTTTCCACCACCGAATGATAAATTATGGTTTTGTGAAAATCCGCTGCTGCGTTCAATTTCATTTTCCCAGTTTGTGGTACCGTTATCATTGGCGGGAGTAAGGCTCTGGCCAGTTTTTGCTAAAAATGCCTTTAATTGCGATGCTGTTGCCACCTGGAACTGGTTAGCAATTTTTTCCAGGCCCGCATAAGCATTATAAGTTAAATATGATTGCCCTGCTTTGCCTTTTTTAGTAGTAACGATAATTACGCCGTTTGTGGCCCTGCTACCATAAATTGCCGCTGCCGATGCATCTTTTAAAACATCAACAGAAACAATGTCTGATGGTGCAACGAGGCTGTAGTCAGCATCAGGCACACCATCAATAACATAAAACGGTTGTGAGGCCGCACCTGTACGCAAAGTTGATGGGCCCCTTAAAGTTACTGTTGCTGTTCCGTTAGGGTTACCATCATTGGTAATATTAAGGCCCGCTACTTTACCTTCAAGCAGGTCGGCCGGAGTGGCAACAACACCTGTGTTAAAGTTTTCGGCCTTAACGGTTGTAATGGCACTGGTCAGTTCTTTTTTGGTTGTGGTACCGTAACCTATTACTACCACATCATTAAGGGTTCTTTGACTTTCAACAAGTGTTACATTAATTGAACTTTCGGCCCCTACCGTTTCCTCTTTTGACTGGTAGCCAATAAAGCGGAACTGCAATACATCCCCTTTGGCAGCATTAATGGAAAATTTTCCATCTACTGAGGTCGACGTTGATTTGTTTGTGCCCTTTACCTGTACAGTTACACCCGGCAGCGGGCTGCCTTGTGCATCTTTTACAGTGCCTTTAACAGCACCGGTTTGTGCCCAAGTATTGCTAAAGCAAAAGAGCATCAATACGGACAAGATCCCGAACAGATATCTCGTCATGAATAGTTTTTGTCTAATTGTTATCATATTGGTTTATTAAATTGGTGACTCTTTGAGATTAATTTAGCGCGATACATATTCATTAATACTATAACTGTTAAGTTAACATATATTAATGGATTATTATTTTATAATTGGTATAATGTATTATCGGATACAAGCGTTCTGAAGAAATAAATGCCACTTAAAACTCGCTTTTTGTGGTATTTAAATTACAGATTGTTTAAAAGTGGAGATTTTTAAAATCGCTTTTATCAATTTGACCGTATTTATTTACGTAAACGTTTACGGAATAATAGTATATTACACACTAATAAAACCAATATAGAACACCTGTAAAATGGGGGAAGTGAACATAAAAAAACTTGCCTGTGAACTGAATTTATCAGCGGCTACTGTTTCAAGGGCATTACGTGATAGTCATGAGATCAGTACTGAAACAAAGATCAGGGTACTTGAGATGGCCAAAAGGCTTAATTATGAGCCCAATCCATTTGCCAGCAGTCTGCGCAGGCAAAAAAGCAAAACCATAGCGGTAATAGTGCCCGAAATTGCCAACAATTTTTTTTCACTCGCCATAAATGGTATTGAAGAGGTTGCGCGTGAGCGGGATTACCATGTATTGATATACCAAACCCATGAGAGCCGCGAAATTGAAACATCTTTTCTTAACCGCCTTTTAAGCGGTCGCGTTGATGGAATTTTAATATCCCTCGCTTGTGAAGATGTAGATAAAGAGCACATTAAAAAAATAAGCGACCAAGTGCCGGTAGTATTTTTTGACCGTGTGGATGATGATATTGAAGGGGTGAAAATTACTACTGACGATTATGAAAGCGCCTACAATGCCGTACAGCACCTTATTGAAAATGGTTGTAAAAAAATAGGTTATTTATTAGCCCTTAACTCTTTATCAACCGGTAAAAAGCGGCTGCAGGCTTATCTTGATGCATTAAAAGACCAGGGCCTGCCCGATGATAAGCAGTTGATTTTGGAAAGCAGCGCAAACAATGATGAAAACCACACGCTCATCAAAAATTTTATTGCCGAACAAAGGCCTGATGGTATATTATCCTCAATTGAAGAACTTGCCATGCCTTGTTATTACGCTTGTAATGAACTGGGATTGAATATACCCAATGACCTGAAGCTCATCAGTTTTTCAAACCTCGCGCATGCCGATTTGCTTAACCCATCGCTTACTACCATTAACCAGCCTGCTTTTGAGATAGGCATGGAAGCAGCGGGAATTTTGTTTAAAATCTTTAACAAACGATGGTACGAGCCAAATGAAACTATTATGCTGAAATCTAATTTGATAAAAAGAGAATCAACGAGATGGATTATTTAAGCCGTTTTATATTGATTTGCGGGGAATAACTCACCCAATCTCCGCAAAAGTGCGGCGAATAAAGCAAACCAACATCTCATCTAAATAAAAACCCGCTTACCTACATAGTTTTCTCTGAACTCCTTTGGAGTAAAGCCCTTTTTGCTTTTAAAGGTGCGGTTAAAGTTTGCCATGTTATTGAAACCGCATTTGTAGGCTATTTCGGCTATGGATTGGTTGGTATCTATCAGCATGCGGGTTACATGGCCCAATCTTATCTCGTTCAAATTTTCCACAAAGGAATTACCTGTACGGTATTTTATAAAACGACTGAACGACGCATCAGCCATATTGGCTACCTGTGCGGCATCGGCCAGGGTAATGTGTTCGTGAAAATTATTGTTCATGAACTCGAACACCTTTTCTACCCTACGGCTGATATAACTGCACTCCTCATCAATAAAAGTAGAATCGGAGAGCAGTTTAAAATCACGTGATACGGATAGCTGGTTGAGAATTGACAGTAACTCCAGAATGGAATCAAAACCCATTCTTTTATATAAGGCCACAATGCGCGGCGCAAGTGCATCAATGGTATTTTTTGAGAAGAGGATACCCCGTTTAGCATTCTCGAACATATTGCGAATGTTAACCAGCTGGTTCTTCTTCAGGAATTTATCATCAAACAGATCACTGTGAAACTGGATGGTTACTTCCTTAATAGTGGGGCTGCTGCAATTATGGGTGAACCAGCCATGCGCCAGGTTTGGGCCGATACATACCAGTTCGCATTCCTCAATCTCTCCGATATGATTACCCACAATACGTTGCGCGCCTGAACCGTTCAGGATCAGGTTAATCTCCAAATAATCGTGGTTATGCAGCGGAAAATCAAACCCGTTCTTCTCCCTCGAAAATATAGCGAAACAATCGTTTTTAGTTAGCGGCGTAACTTCCCTTATTACATCCATAGTGTGATTATTAAGTGATAAAAACTCATCCATACTGCCGGCTGGTTATTTCCAGCCGGGCATTTTATCAAGTGTTATTACATTGGGCGCGGTGTAAAGCGCTTTCAATTGGGCAGTAGTATTACCCGCGTAAGTGAGTTCCGACCAGCTCATAAAAAACGTCCATTTCGGCTGAGCCAGTAATTGCGCGGCAGTTGGTAATACTTCGCATTCGCCAATGGCAATAGGCTTGCCTGCGGCAATGCTTACCATGGTATTATACTTAGCTGTTGTGTAACCACTACCATCATACACATCAAGTGCAACAATATCATAATAACTGCTGCCGGGGTTATAGGCGTTTACATCATCGCTCAGTGTACTGAAATCCTGCAGATCCCAGATCCATACCAGGTTGGTGAGGCCCTTGGTATTGGTCATGTAATCGTGCATATACTGGTACAGTTTACGGGTACCATTTGGCCCGGGCCTGCCTCCCCACCAAAAACTGCTTTGGTTCATTTCGTGCAAGGGGCGCCATAATACCTCAATGTTTTTGTCTTTTAGTTGCTGTAGATATGAGCATACCTCATCCATCATGCCGCGCCATTGGGTGTTTACGGTTGTACCTGCGGTGAACAGGTCGCTCCATTGCTGGTCGGTCATTTTGCTGAGTACGCCGGTTGTATCATAGCCACAAGGTTCGGACCGGGCAGGGTTACAGGCATGCCACATCAGGTGTACCAGCGCACCATTGTTCCATTGGGTGATGGCTTCGTTTATCATGATCTGGCGGTTATCGATGTTATCTTGCTCAAACAAAAAATCACCGCTCCAAAAGGCCGGAAACTTCCCTGTGGTTTTGTAGATGGAATCCGTCCACACAGCAGGGGTAGCATTAGGCTCGCGGTTATGGATACCAGCCACTGTTTTTGAACTCGATATATTGTACAGGTAATTGAGTGTTTTAAACGCGGTAACAGGCGGCTTGGGTGTAGTATCGGCAGGTGGCGGCGTAGTGGTGGTTGTGGTAGTTGTACTTTTTGTTGGGCTTGATTTTGAGCACGATACTGTAACGCACACCGAGGTTGCAATTGCCAATATAAATAGATTCATTTTTTTCATTAGCTATATGTTTATCTTTCGCTTACACTTATCTCGTTAAAGGGGTATTAAACAATTTGCCGGGGCAGGAAACACCCGAAGCATGCGGGCGAAGGCCTTTGCCCTCACACTTCGAGTGCCTCAGTGTGACATCCTGCGCTATGATGTTCTACAAACAACAAGGCAGCACATTCACCCCGGCAAATACATTATTGTTTTTTTACATCTATCCAGTAGGTGTACGGCCGTTCAACTATCTTATCATAATCAGAATAAATAGTGTTATAGTTATCGGCACTACCCGGCAGGTTAGTGAAGGTAAACGCATTGTTGGTGATGGTTTTCGATAACCCGTTACCCAGATTTATGGTTTGCGCGCCATCAAACGTACAGGTGGTTGTGCTGCCATCGGCAAAGGTGAATGTTACTGTGTTGGTGGTATAATTATGTACCCATTTACCCGTACCCTCCGGTATTTGCCTGTAGTAATGGTTTACATCAGTTACCGGGTTTTGCGTGTAGATGAAGTTTGCATATTGCCCATCCGGACCAGCATCGTTAACAATGCTGCCGTAAGTATTACCATCACTGGTTACGCCGGTGTAGGTAAAGGTTAATGTATTGTCCAGTTCGGCATTGGGACCTGTAGTTGGGTTCCACACATTTTTTGATTCGAGCGTAAATACCGCGCCGCCGCCATATTGCGGGCCTGTACCACCGTAAACGGTGAGATCCTGTATAGTATATGTACCTAATAATGCTTCAGAAAAAGGCACAAGTACCACGGTCCACTTACGGGTTTCGCCTGTTTCGGCAGTTACGGTATAGGTAGCCTGGTTGTTGGTAGCCGCAAAGTTTACCGTAGTGCCCGATGCAGGCGCTATGGTTGATTTGTAGGATGTAACAATGGTTGGCGTAACTTTAGTTAAATCAGTATTGGGTTGTACCAGCACCTTTACCGTAACCTTTGATGAATCCCTGTCGACAACCGCCGGGCCAATCTGCACCAGGCCATTGCCCAGATTAAATTCTTCAATTGCACGTTCATGGCTTTTAATACCTGCCGAAGGATCCTTCTGGCAGGCAGTAAACATCACTGCAATTAGTAAAACTATATAACTTAAATGTTTCATAACAAATATTTTAAAATGTCTATTTATTTAAATTCGGATTTTGATTAACCTCTGCCTGTGGGATCGGGAAGTAATATGGATCGCCGGTTATGGTTTTGCCATATACGTTTTCTAAAACTGATTCCATCTGGTGGCTTCTTCTCAGGTCGAACAAACGGTTACCTTCAAAACATAATTCCCATGAGCGTTCCTGTATCACGGCGTTCCTGAAATCGGTAACACTTAATGATGGTGGCAGGTTGCCTAATCCCGCACGTGCACGGATCCTGTTAACAGCAGCATAACCATCGTTTGTTGGGCCGCAGGCTTCAGCATAAATTAATAGCACATCCGAAAAACGCAGGATAGGTGTATTGGCACTGGTTTGTTGTCCGGCTGTCCAGCCTGAATCATTAAATTTGTTGCTGAATGGGCGGTATTGCGCATCGGTAATGCTTAGCACCATTGTTGTACCTGCGTTCCCCCCATTATCGCCAACATCATGAATGGTTGATATGATCAGCTGCGTTTTACGTTTATCATTCGGGTCGAAGCTGTTATAGATACCTGGCTCAGTTAAGAACTCATTAAATCCTCCCGGCACGAAAACACCATCGGGCAACCTGAAATTCAAGTTAGGATAAAAGAATAAAGGAAGCTTTGAATACTGACCTTCGTCGGCACCGGAACGGTCAACCGAAGCATCAAAAATATGCTCGGGCCCGAATTTTGAGTTTACATCATAAATATTAGTCAGGCTTGGATCAAGGCCATAAACCGTCTGGCTGTTTACTACCAAACCTGCATATTGCTTGGCATTGGCATACATATCATCGGCGCTGGTAACCCAATCATAACCTGGCGAACCGGTAGCTTTGGCTGAAGCCAGTGTGAGGTATACCTTTGATAACAAACCCCAGGCACCAACTTTATTAACCCTGCCCAACCTCACATTTTCATCCATCATGCCCGCAGCTTTGGTAAGGTCTGAAATGATTTGGCCGTAAACTACCTGCATGGTTGATTTTGGCAGATTGGTTTGGCTGATATCATCAACCGGATCAAGGTGCAGCGGCACCCCGCCGAATAGGCGTACCAGGTTAAAATAATGCAGTGCTCTTAAAGTATAAGCTTCGCCCAATATCTCATTTTTTGCAGAATCGGTAATACCGGTTGTAATAGCCGGTACATATTTTATAACCAGGTTGGCCCGGTTTATCCCCACATACGGGAACTGGTATGCAGGTGCTAAAACCCCATTCGTAGCGGTAACGGTATTGTTATCCAACAACTGTTCATCGGCACTTTTACCTGCGGCTGATGCGACATCTTCTGTAGGCAATTCGGTTAATACGATAAAGTTACGTGAGTAGTAGTCCAGATCGGGCAGTATGGAATAGGCGTAAATTAAAGCCGCGTTAGCATCTGCCTCGGTTTTATAAAAGTTTGTGGTGGAAAGGAACCCGTAAGGTTTTTCTTCCAATTCCTTTTTACATGACACTACTACTGTCATGGCAAGGAGAATAAATATATATTGAAATTTTTTCATGTCGATAATCGTGATTTGTTTAGAAACTAATCGTTACGCCCAGTGAATACTGCCTCGGCTTTAAATAAGCGCTGTTGTTTTGGCCGTTCGAGCCAACTTCCGGATCGAAGCTTGGGCCAACTTTATCAAACGTGTACAGGTTAGTACCTGAGAAATAAACACGCAGGTTGCTAACTCCTTTTATTAGGTTTGGCTTTAAGGTGTAACCCAGGTTTACGTTTTGGATGCGCAGGTAAGAACCACTCTCTACATACCAGTTTGAGGCATAATAAACCCTTGTTGAGTTTACGCTCGGGTAAGCGTTTGTAGGGTTATCAGGCGTCCAGGCCTGTAGTTGCGCGCTTGGTGTAAATTTGGCAAAGTTGAAAATATCATTTCCGTAAACACCATTCAGTTGTACATACAGATCAAACTGACCATATTTTACACTGGTATTAAAACCATAGTACCCTTTTGGATTTGGGTTGCCAATAATATATTCGCCCTGCCCTACCGGAAGTGGGCCACCTGCAATGTATTTGATATCGCCAACCGTAGCCGGTGTACCATCAACCGGGTTAGTGCCTCCGGCTTTTTGAACAATGCCATCAAACTTATATCCTAAAAAGATATTGGCTGGCTGTCCGTTGATGTAATAATTCAATGGTGCCCTGATGGATTCTATATCCGCGCCATTCGATTCAATGTTTTCTCCCCCGCCAATGCTGATAACCTTGTTACGGTTAAAGGCAATATTGGCACCAACGTTCCAGGTAACTTTACCTTGTAGTATCCGCGCGTTGCCCGCAAGTTCAAGCCCTTTGTTATCAATGGTACCATCATTTACTTCTATTAATGAGAACCCAGAAGAAAGCGCGATTTGCTCGGCCCTTAATAAATTGGTGGTATGTTTATAGTAATAATCCGCGGTTAAGGTAAATCGCTGATCCAGTAAACCCAGATCAAAACCGATATCCAGCTGGCTGGTGGTTTCCCACTTCAGGCTTTTATTCTCCAAACCATCAAATACTTTTGAGTTTACGTTCGACCCATCATTATAATATGGAGGGCCGTAACCTGTTTGAAACGATGTGCTGCCCGGCGTACCTGTATAATATTTATAGCTACCCAGTGTAGATAAAGATTGATAAGGCTGGATACCCTGGTTACCAGTAACACCATAGCTGGCACGTACCTTTAACTCGGAGATCTGGGTGATGTTCTTCATAAAAGGCTCGTCATTTACCTTCCAGCCAATTGCGCCTGACGGGAAGAACGCGAACTTGTTATTTTCCCCGAATACGGAAGAACCATCCAAACGACTGGTGAATGTGAACAGGTAGCGGTTTAGAAAGCTGTAGTTTACCCTCGCGATACCAGATTCCAGTACCGTTTTTGTTTCGCCGTTAGAGATAAACTGTGTGGTTGCTGAAGCTAAGTTCTGATCATTCAATACATCATTCACAAAACCGTGGCCCTGCAGGTCTGATGTTCTTGTAATATTGGTTTCATTGGTAAAACCGGCAACCACATTAATATGGTGTTTTTTGCCGAAATCCCTGTCGTAAGTAAGATAAGTTTCATCAATAACGTGGTTATTATTATAGTTATTGATGTCGCCATACCCCTGGAATAAATTACCCGTATTGGTAGCATCGCGCGGCTGGTAATTGTCATTTACGGCGTTGCCGAAAGTGTAACTGATCTGCGCGCGCAGGTTTAACCCTTTAATAATATCCCAGCTAACATAGGCTGTTGACAACAGATCGAGTGTTTTACTGGTGTTTAATACAGTGTAAGCAGTTTGCAAAGGATTACCAAAGTCGTTTGCACCGATGTGGAAATAAGTACCATCAGGGTTGTAAGCCGGGAATATAATACTGCGGCTGGCAGATAGTTCCTGACCGTAATCATAAGTTTGGGTAATGATTACATTGGTACCTAAAGTAACATTGGGCTTAAGCTTATGCTCTAGATTAATATGGCCGGTGTATTTATGATAACCATTCTCGATATTAAGACCCTGCTCATTATAGTAATTTAATGAAACCGCGTAACGGGTTTTCTCATCGCCACCATCGGCAGATAGGGTATAGTTTTGTGAGATAGGTTTGCGGTAAACCAGATCAGCCCAATCTGTGTTGTAAGGCCATTTAGGTTTGTTTGGATCGAGGCCCCTTAATTCATCCAACGATGGATAATAGGTACCACCGTAAGTTTGCCCGGTAAAGAGCGGAACAACACCACCATTAATGTTCGCCTGGTTTTCGATAGTGGCTTCCTGTACCGGGTCGTGCCAAACATCCAGTTTGTTTTGCAGGGTAGAAAGGGTGGTAAGTGAGCTAAAATTAATGTGCGATTGCCCCACTTTACCTCTTTTGGTAGTAACCATAATTACACCATTAGCACCCCTTGAACCATAGATAGCGGTAGATGAAGCGTCCTTCAGCACATCTATCGATTCTATATCATCAGGGTTGATCTGTTTCAGGTTACCGGCGTCGCCATATTCAATCCCATCAACAACAACTAGGGGGTTTCCGTCGGCATTTATTGATCCCTGGCCCCTGATCGTGATCTGGGCGCCTGCTCCCGGCTGGCCCGATGATGTTATCACCTGCATACCCGCCACTTTGCCCTCTAAAAGCTGGTCGACAGATGAAGCAGGGGTTTTGATCAGGTCACTTCCTTTTATAGAACCAACCGAACCTGTTAGGTCGCCCTTTTTGGCGGTACCATAACCTACAACCACCACTTCATTTAAATCGCGCGAAGCGTTTTCAAGGGTGATCTGCAGATCATTTTTACCGGGCTCAACCTTAACCGTTAAGGTTTGCATACCTATAAATGAAAATACCAGTGTATTTTGGCCAAGGGGCAGACTTATTGAAAACTTGCCCTTACTATCGGTAGCCGTTCTAACTGATGTTCCCGCAACGGAAACAACTACGCCGGGTAAGGATATACCTTGCTTATCGGCCACTACGCCTGTAACAACTTTTTGCTGTGCCAGTGCTGTATCTGCACCGAACAAAAAAAGCATTATACAAACACATGTTGTGTAAATCTTTTTCCTCATAATTTTTAAAAATTGGTTTATGAGGCAATTATAGCGGGTTGCTCAGCGGCAGTATTACACTATTGTATCTTAATAGTACACTAGGTAATAAAGAGGGCTATTTGTGTACTGTTTGGATATAACAATATACTTTTCTACTGATGAGAGGGGGTGTTTGATCAATATAATACCAATATTATTTCCTGTTTGGCAGGTAAGGTGATCGGCTTAAACGTTACCATATTATCATTAATGGTGTACCCGTTTAACTTTTTATACTGCCTGCTTTGTGGTGTATAAGTTTGTGCAGAAAGGATCTTATTGTTTACAGATAATGAAACCGGAGTGGTTATATCATTATCGCTTTCGTTTAATAAATAGATAAAATATTGCTTGCCGCATTTTACAGCCTGCGCGTGCAGTAACCCTGCAGATACATTCACCTGCTCAAAATTTCCTTGGCCTGCTTTCAGCATACGGTCGCTCATTTCGCGTACGGAATGCAGGTATGGGGTCATGTTCTGCTCATCAAAAAACTCCCACCACCAACTCATGGGTAAAATTGGCGTAGGACTAAACAGCCCGAACCACAACCCTCTTTTATAGTCATAGTCGGCTTCTTTAGCATATTGCGGATTGGCATCTTCCCAGCGGTAACCGAACTCCCCTACCACATATGGCTTACCATAGGTCTGGATATAATCGGGATAAATAGCCGGGATCTTTTCGGTGTGTTTATAGATATGTTTCTGGTTAAAATCGATATAAGCGATGGAGTTTAAGCCGGTAATATCCCGGTGCGAAATGCTAGTGGTAACGAGGTGCTTGTACGGGTCGATATCCTTTAAATATCTTGCCATTTCCTGGTGCCAGTTGGTAATATCGGTATGCGGAATGATAATGCTATCCTGTTTGGTGAATACGCCGTTATCAATTTCATTAAAAAACTCAAAGGCGGCTATATTGGTGCTGTATCCCCAGCGGGCAATTATGTAACGCAGCTTATTCTTGTATTTATCCATGGCTGCAGTGGAAGTAAAAAACTCGGGCCAGGTTTTAACAGGGCCGCCGTTAATTACGTTGTATGGGCTGTTGCGCCAGTTGGGGCTGTTCATATCCAGCGTAAGCATCAGGTACAGATGCAACGAATCAACCATGTGTAACAGTTCTTCCATGCGTTTGATGCCGCCCGGGTTAAAATATTCGGTAGTATTAGCGTATCGCTTGGGGTTGTTGGTTATTTTGTATTCCAGCGGCAGGTTCCATGGGCACATCCAGGTGCGGAAAAAATTGGCACTGTTTTTTGATAAGGCGGGCAGCAGGCGGTCGTAGGTCCACTTTGGGTCCTCGAATGAGCGTGATTCCCAGCCCACGTTTTCGCCTATACCCCTGAACAGGTCGCCATTATCAAACTTAAAAGTATAGTAGTTATTCTTATGCAAAAAGCCGGGCTTTTTACCCGGCAACACGTTGAAGGCTTTTTTTGTGGATTGTATCGACCTGTCTTTTAAAGTCAGTTGGAAATAATAAGTATACTTTCCTTTCTCCTGCGGAGCAAAGCGGGCCTTCCATAATGATGCTGCCTGATTACCGCTATCAAAATAGCAAGGCAATGTAACCGGGTTGCCTGATGGTGAAGTTAGCACCATATCTAATGTGATCTCTTTTTGGTCGTACGGATTATTAAACGGGGCGCTTAAACGGATGTTCCATTCCGCTTTTTCGTATTCAAGTACTGTTTTGTTTAGTAAGGTATCGCTGTTAATGGCAACCTGCGCGTTTGCAGAAATGGTAAGGCATAGCAGTGCCCATATAAATAACAAGCCGGGAAATAACCGCATAATTTTGTAGGTAGATGGTGATAAATTTTATCAATTCATCCAAACCTAAGGCATTTGTATTTGATGGGGGTAATGATATTTTAACCAATTTAATGTTAAAAAAGTATTAATACTGTTGTCGCTAAAAAAATTAGATTTGGGTTGTAAGCATTCGCTGCTTTTTATAAACCAATACGTTCCATTTTTTCACCCACCATAGTATTTTAATTATGAAGTACAGGTACCTATATATTTTAGTGGTTATTTTACTGATGTGTACCGCAAAAGGGTATGCCCAATATAACTACCAGCAGTTGGATAACAGTTATGGCTTATCAAACAGCTGTATCAATAGTATTTACCAGGATAGTGATAACCTCATTTGGTTTGCTACATGGGATGGCCTTAACTATTATAATGGCAACAACATCCATGTGTTTAATTACGAGAAAACAGATCTTAACAAAAATTCCATATCCAGTAATGTGATATACCAGGTTACCGAGGATAAAAAGCGGAACATCTGGATCGGGACGGTTGAGGGTTTATCAAAATTCAACAAAAATACCGGTGATTTCAGCAATTACCTGTATAGCCATAACAAGGCCTTATCCAATGGTTATACCATCGCTATAAATAATAAGGGCGATGTATATGCGGCACGTGTAAGCAGTTCACAATTGCTGCATTACGATGAGAAAACGGACTCATTTGTAGGCATCCCCATGAAATTCGCCCCGGGCCTGATGCTGGTAAAGCTAATGTTTGATGATAAGGGCACGCTTTGGCTGCAATTGAGCAACGGCATGCTGGAAGCTTACAACAATACAGTAAATGGCTTTGTTAAAGTATCTGCTTATACCCCGGCTAATAACGTAGATAATATATTTTACTGCAACCACCAGTTTTTTTACAGCACCACTAACGATGAACTGTATCGTATTGATCCTGCTTACAGTAAGCAAAAAGTATTGCTGCTGCCGCATGAGATAAGGGAAATGGGCATTTTTAAGGGCCATTACCTGTTCGCTTGGTCATCAAAAGGAATTGGGGAGTATGATGCTGCTTTTAAGCCTGTAGACCTGCTGAATAACGAAATACCTGTGCTACAAAACGTACGGGTAACATCGTTAATGAGCAATGGCGAAAATTTGCTGTGGATAGGTACCGATGGCAACGGTGTTATTAAAGTAACTAAAAAGGAAAATTACTTTGGTATTGTTAAGCAACAAGCCAATGGGCAAGCCTTCCATATCCCCGTTAGGGCATTCTCTGAAATTAATGACGAGTTGTGGATTGGCACCAAGGGCAACGGTATCATTACGCTGAAGAACTGGGATAAGAATAATGTGTCGTTCTCGGGCATTAAATCATTCCATACCAATGTAGAGTTGCTGGATAACTGCGTTTATTCGATTGAAAAAGGTAAGGATGGCCTGGTTTATATTGGCTCTGACGCGCCGGGTGTTACGCTGTACAACCTCAGGACCAAAAAATTTATTAAATGGGCCGATATTAAAGGTACGCACGCTTATCCCTACTTTGGTTCGGTACACTGCATTTTGTACGATAGGGATAGTTCCGTTTGGCTGGGATTGAACGATAATGGCCTCATCCATTTTAAACTAACAGCTGATAAGGATGGCAACCCGGCTTTGCAATACCTCCATCAATATAAATACAATAACAACGATGCGGAAAGCGACAAAGGCCCCGGCAACAATGTAATTTACAGTTTGGCAAATGGGAATGACGACCGCTTGTGGATAGGCTGCCGTTATGGTGGGTTAACTTTGTTCAACAAAAAAATGCAGAAATTCAGTACGCTGAAGGCTTTCTCGTATGATGGCAGCTTATCAAATAATGATATCCTTTCGCTTTACCTCGATCATAAGAACAGGCTTTGGGTGGGTACCAGCTTTGGGTTAAACTGGGCGGATGAGAACACAGCGGGCAAATCGGCCAAGCCGGCATTTAAAAAGCTTTATGTTGATAATGGTTTGCCTAATAATACCATCCATGCCATTAACGAGGACAATACCGGTAATATCTGGATCAGCACTAATAAGGGTTTGGCTAAGATCAATCCGGCTACTTTAAAGATCGTGCAATACAAGGAATCGGACGGTTTGCAGAGCGATGAATTTAGTGATAATGCAGTTTGGAAGAACTCGGCAGGCATGCTGTTTTTTGGCGGGATCTATGGCTTTAACTACTTTCTGCCGGAGCATATCCACATTAATAATGAGCAGCCGCGGTTGCTGCTGTCCGATCTGCAATTCGCAGGCAAGAGCGCTGTTGAACGTGGGTTGATCGTACTGACAAAAAATGGCGCTGTTTCCAATCAGCACTTCACACTTAAACCAAATGAAAATTACTTCGAACTGAATATTGAACCGGTAACCTATACCGATGCGCAGAAATGCCAGTATGCTTATAAGCTGGAAAACGATGATAAAGACTGGCACTACATGGAAAACCACGACAAGATCATTTACAACCAGCTGGCACCGGGCAATTATACACTGAGGATCAAATGGTCGAATGGCGAAGGTGCATGGACACCGGGGATTGTGGCGTTTTCAGTAACGGTTAAGCAGTATTTTTGGTTGACATCATGGGCGTTTATACTGTACGCGCTGATTTTGGCGGGTTCGGCTTATTTATATTTCCGTTACAAAAAGAACAAGTTTGTAATGAGCCAGGAGTTGAAAATGGAACACATGCTGCGCGAAAAGGACGAAAAACTGCACCAGGAGCAGCTTAACTTTTTCACCAATATAGCCCATGAACTGCAAACACCTTTAACACTCATTTTGGGCTCATTAGAGCGCTATTTGTTTAAGAACAAACAGAGCGACAAGGAACAGCAAGGCGGCAATTTCTTATCCATCGTAAAACAGGAAGCATCGCGTTTGCATTATTTAATACAGCAGCTACTGGAATTCCGCAAGGCGGAGGCCGGGAGGTTGAACAATCATTTCAGCTATATCAATGTATCGGGTTTGTTAACCAATATCGCAGGCTTGTTTACCGCTTTGGTTGATGAAAAGCAATTGGATTTTTCGTGGCAGATAACGCCTGACGTTCAGCTTTGGACGGATAAGGACAAAATTGAGAAAATAGTTTTCAACCTGTTATCAAACGCGTTTAAGTATACGGATGAGCATCAATACATCATCTTTTCGGCAAACGCGCTGCATGAAGAAGGTAAACTGGAAATTATAGTAGCCAACTCGGGTTGCAAGTTGACAGAGGGCGAAACAGAACATTTGTTCGACCGCTTTTTTGTTATCGATGGCAAGCAGAACAACAAAAGCAGTACAGGTATAGGCCTGGCATTTACCCAGCAGATAGTTACCCTGCTGGATGGTGAAATAACCGCCACCTGTGCCGATAACTGGATCACGTTTAAGGTACTGCTGCCGTTGGATTATATCCCTGAAAAAGCAAATGCGCTAAACGATTACACAGAGAAAAGCGAAAAGGCATCCTACCTGGTAAGCTCCATGACTACCGGTACCGAAAGTATTGACATTGCCCCCATAGCTGTAAATAATAAACAATCGCTTATTAAAAGTTTTGAGCAGGAGCATAAAAAGTCGATACTGATAGTTGAGGACGACCAGTTGATCCGCTACCTGTTAAAGGATATTTTGCACGAGCATTACATTATTTATGAGTCGGGCACCGGGCTTGAGGCATTGGATGTGATAAAACGCTCCTGCCCCGATCTTATCATCAGCGATATTATGATGCCGGATATGAACGGGTTGGAACTGTGCAACATCATTAAAAACACAACTGAAACCTGCCATATTCCCTTTGTGATATTATCGGCACGTACGGCCATTGAGCATAAAACTGAGGGTTATAGCTGCGGCGCGGATGCTTATATTCCGAAGCCCTTTCAAACCGAGCATTTATTGGTGCGGGTGCATAAATTATTGGAATATCGTGAAAAGATGCACAAGGCTTTCAGGCCCGATCAAAACCTGATCTCGACTGTTGCGACAAACGACCTGGATGAAAACGACAAGAACTTTATTAAAAAAGTAACCCGTGTTATTGAAGAGAACATGGACGAGGAACTGGATGGCGAGTACCTGGAAAAGGCTTTAAATATGAGCAAGATCCAGCTGTACCGCAAGATCAAGACATTTTCGGATATGACACCAACGGAACTGATCAGGCACATCCGGCTGAAAAAGGCGGCGGCGCTGTTACAAAGTACGGATCTAACCGTATCAGAAATTTTTTATCGCACCGGGTTTAACAACAAAACTTACTTTTTCAGGGAGTTTAAAAAGATGTATAACTCATCGCCTAATGATTACAGGCATTTGCACCGCCTGCCCGACTTTAACAAAAACTAAATGATAAAAAACAACCAGTGTACTCAATTGATAGTATGGTGTACTGATGGATTTGGGGTATAAATTATTATTGTAAACTATACAGTAAACCCATAAATCTAAATTAATGCCATCTAATTACTCCGGTTACCGAAAACCTGTTATTGCCTCTTTTTTACTATCGACATTATTTTTCAGCACACCTATCCAGGCCCAATACAAGCTTAATTATGGCCTCAGTAAACCGCAGGATAAAAGCACGCTGCCGCAGTCACGGGCGACCTATATAAAGCCTGTATTAAAGGCAAAAACGAACGCGCAAACTATTTTAAAGCCTGAGCAGGATGGTGCCTATACCATTACCAATGGCTGGGAACTGGCAGCCGGGCCAACTATAAAAGCAAATGGGGAATCATTATCAAAACCCGGCTATAATACCCGGCAATGGTATAAAGCGCTTGTGCCGGGCACGGTACTTGGCTCGCTGGTGAAGCAGGGCGTTTATCCCGACCCGTATTTTGGTTTGAATAACCTGCACATCCCCGATTCGCTTTGCAGGCAGGATTGGTGGTACCGTACCTCATTTAAAACGCCTACAGGGCATCAAAACGAGCATGCTTTTTTAAATTTTGAAGGGATAAATTACGCGGCTGAGATCTGGCTAAATGGTAAAATGATCGGCAATATTAAAGGCGCTTTTAAACAAGGCGTATTTGATGTATCAGCCGGTTTAAATTTTAATGGTGATAATGTACTGGCAGTGCATATCCTCCCACCCCCTGACCCCGGCATACCGCATGAAGAATCACCATCGGCAGGTACAGGGCCAAATGGCGGCGCTTTGTGTTTGGATGGGCCGACCTTTATAGCAACCGAGGGCTGGGACTGGATCCCCGGCATCCGCGACAGGGATATGGGGATCTGGCAAAATGTATCGCTAAAGTTTACCGGTCCGGTTACGATAACTGACCTGCACATTATAACGCATCTGCCATTGCCCGATACTATCAGCGCGGACATCACCATTGAAGCGGAATTGCATAACCTATCGGCGCAGCCACAACAAGTAACTTTAAAAGGCGAGATCGACAGCATAAAATTTGAACAGCGTTTTGGGCTTAAAGCGTATCAAAGCAAAATGGTTAATTTCTCTCCTGCGGAATTCAAACAGTTAACTATTCAGCACCCGCGTTTGTGGTGGCCGAACGGTTACGGTAAGCCTGAATTGTATAAGTTAAAACTCACGGCAGTAAATTCGGCAGGTAAATCATCCGATCAACAGACCGTGCGATTCGGTATTCGTGAATTGAGTTATGAAATGACGGTTGATATGCCGGGCAATGCGCACAAACGGGTGGAGTACCAGCCTGTCATCGCCCTGAAAAATAAAACTTCGCTGTTTGATAATGTGGATAGATCGCAAGCCACAAATGATGTAGCTATCGCCAAGTTAAAGCCGGGCGTTGATACGGCGTTGTTAAAGTCCTGCGATGATGAAGCAACTGCTCCTTATTTGGTGATAAGAGTTAACGGCAAACGCATTTATTGCAAAGGTGGTAACTGGGGCATGGATGATGCCATGAAAAATGTATCGCGCGGGCACCTGGAGCCTTATTTCCGGCTGCACCGGGACGCGCATTTTAACATGATCAGGAACTGGACTGGCGAAAGTACCGAGCAAACTTTTTATGATCTGTGCGACGAATATGGCATGCTGGTCTGGAATGATTTCTGGCTCTCCACGCAGGGTTTTAACCTGGATGCTAAGGATGACTCATTGTATTTAAACAATGCGCAGGATGTTATTAAACGCTTTCGCAACCATCCTTCAATAGCGATATGGTGCCCGCGCAATGAAGGTTATGCCCCTGCCGGGATAGAAAATAAACTGGCGGATATAGTGGCGAAATATGACGGTACTAGGTATTATCAGTCTAACTCCCGCCTCATGAACCTGCGTACCAGCGGGCCGTGGAACTATTTTACCCATCCGGGAGATTATGAAAAAATAGCGAGTGGTTTCAGTACGGAGTTGGGCAGTCCGTCGGTACCAACTGCGTCCACTATGCGAAAAATGATGGCAAAGGAAGACCTGTGGCCTATTGGCGATGTTTGGTATTACCACGATTTTCATGATGGGCAAAAGGAATACGTTGCCGCAATGGATTCGCTTTATGGCAAAGCGACCGATCTGGATGATTTCTGCAAAAAAGCGCAGCTGCTTAATTACGATAGCTACCGCGCCATGTTTGAGGGTTGGGAAAGCAAGCTATGGAACAATACCAGCGGATTATTATTATGGATGAGCCACCCCGCATGGCCCAGCACCGACTGGCAAACTTACTCATGGGATTATGAAACTTTCGGCTCCTATTTTGGGTCGATGAAAGCCTGTGAACCCGTGCATGTGCAAATGAGTTTGAATGATAACAATATCAGTGTCGTTAATACCTCATTACAGGCTTTTGCAGGCACACAAACGCAAGTTTTGATCTACGACTTACAAGGAAAACAAGTGTATACACACGTAGCAGATACCGCTATAAAAGCTAATGCATTATCGAACGTCTATAAGACACAATTCCCGACTGAACTTTCAGGAGTTTACTTAGTTAGATTGATATTAACCGATAACAATAAGCATATCCTCTCCCAAAATGATTACTGGAAAACCTTTGGTGATGTTAAGAATTTCTTTGCGTTTAACAAGTTGGATAAAGCTCAATTAAGTATAGATAAAATCGATAATCATCATTACAAGATATCAAATACTTCAAAAGTTATGGCGGTAGCTGTTAAGTTGAATTTGGTTGGTTTGGGAAGTAAGAATATTATATTGCCTGCTTATTTTTCGGATGGGTATTTTAATTTATTGCCTGGGGAGAGTAAGGTGGTGAATTTTGATTATGATGGTAAGCAAGATGTGTTTGTGCGGGCTGAGGGGTATAATGTTAAAGATTAGATTGGCTTGGTGATTACTTGCCGCTTGGTATCGCTCATAGCCGCTAAGGCCTATTTCTTTTGTCTACGCCACAAAAGAAACAAAAAGGCTAGTCATTAGAAAGGCTTCTTTGCCGCACAAGGCCATCGCCCTGCAAATCAGGCAAAACCTGGGCTGGAAACATTTGCGGCTATAGTGCGCACACTGGCCCATGCACTGCAAAAATTTCCTATGCCCTGCCATTACGCTCAAGGCCACCATCGTTTTGCCTGCTTTCGTAGACCCTGACAACAAGGGCGGGCCAGCGTAATGGCGGGAATGACGGTTTAGCTTTTTGGGTGATGTGAAAGTGCGAAGCACTGGAACAGTGAAAAAAGCGTGAAGAACCGGCAGGGAGCGCTGAAGTATCCTTGTTGTCTTGATTTTTTTGGTTACTTTTTGTATCAAGACAAAAAGTGACTTCTTAGCGAAAAGCGATACCATGAGATAGGTCTACAACGCTGCACATTCGCCTTGCATAGTCGGGGATTGCTCCACCCTTCCCAATGGCGCAAGGAGGCTTTATGATAGAATAAAGCAGTATGTATATTAACCGAAAAAGGGCTGCGTTATCGCAGCCCCTTTTTTGTTGATGGATAATCTTGATTAATAAGTAGTCATATTGTACATCTCTATCTGCTGGCCGCTTGATGACCAGCTGCCGGATGTTCTGTGGGTAGTACCTACAAAGTAATCGTAATTGTTCCAGTAGCTGCTGCCTGAGTTTTGCATGGTGAACTTGTAGGTCCCGTCAAGGTAAAAATCAACCTTGCTGTGGTCGCCCGATTCGCATTGGCATTTGAAGGTGTGGTAACCATCATCATTTGAGGTTAAAACCTGGGTGTAATAGTTGCCGTTACCTTGCAGATAGGCTTTGAGCGTGTGATCGCTTAGGGTTTCAACAAAACCCATTTCGTGTCCGGTCCAGTTGGTTACATCATCGGTAACAAACACAGCTTCTTCGTTTGATCCGTCGGGGGCGCTGCTGCCGCCTTTAAAGCATCCGTAAAACTGCATGCCTGTTGCATCCTGTCCGTTGCCATTTGACTGTTGCGCGCCCAGCACATCCGATGCACCGCAACTGGTACCACCTACCGGTACGCAAACACCGTTTGAGCCCGAAATGTCATAAGGCTTATCGGTACAGGTTCCCCATAAGCTAAAAGCACTTTGACCAAGTGATGCAAGCGAAATGTTCTTTTTTACGGAATTTGCTGTGGTAGCAGTGGAAGTTGGTTTGCTGGCATCCTAGTACAGCTAAAATAAACACATGCGGCAAGCGCTACCGCGCCAATGGCGGTCACATTTTTTAGTTTTGTTTTCATAAAATTGTTTATAAAATTGGTATGAACAATGTTAGATGAAAACCATAAAAAGGAAATACACTATTGCTTCATAATGGTACACCATAGAAATTTGAAACATTAAAAGCATGCGGGCAATGGCCTTTACGCTTACCCTTCGAGGGCCTCAGGGTGACCCTACGCTCACTACACAAGACTACACACACTTAAACAACAAACGCCAATTAAATTAATTGGCGTTTGTTGTTATATGGCATAAACAAATGTCCGAAGGGGCAAATTACTAAGGCACTCTTGAAATATCTGTTGCCTGCGAGGTAATGATATAAGTGCCCTTTGTTTCAAAAAAATTGATGGTAAAAGTGGTGTTTACATTCATAGCCACACTGGTATGTGTGCCTGCTATACTGTAATAACATAAGCCGTAACCAAAACCCGGGTATGCATTTAAAGCCTGAAACACCGGGAACTGTGGTACACCACCTGGATAGCCGTACTCAATAGAGGTATCGGTTTTCATTTCGGGGTAATACGGGTCCCAGTCTTTCCAATCGGGACGTGCCGGCCTGCCTGCAACCTCGCCGTTAGCAGGATTAAAGTTGTTTCCGTTCTTATCTTTCCAAACAAATATAAATTTATCAGGGCCAGTGGCTATATGGGTAATAGTTACTTTTAACAATGATGCAGGCAGGATATCAAAAGTGGTAAACTTAGCATCCGAATAGCTGTAGGCAGTGTATAAAAGGGTATCGGCAGTTTCGGGCACTACATTAATTACGCAGGCATTTTTAAGGGTTTTGGTACCGCGTATGTTTGATGCCTGCACATCAATAATATAACTACCTATAGGCACATTACTGGTTCCCTGCGTAAACTGAAGCCTGCCGCCAACAGGATTTACGCTAAATGGCGCAAGCAAGCTGTCTTTCAGTTTAAGATTTAGTAAGGCCAGGGTTGAATCATCAGAAGTGATGGCAGTTTTATAAACTTTTACCGTATCCTTTTTTAACAGATAACCGCTGGCATCTTTACCGGTGGCAAGATCGCGTACTGCTAATAATTTTACGCTTATAGGTGCAGTTGAACCATCAGCTACCAAACCATTAGAAACCATGGTTATGCCCTGACTAACGGTGAATGGGTTAAGGCTGTAATACATATTATCGCTAATGTAGCCTACGGGTGTTTTTTTACACCCGGCCAGCAAAACTATTGTTGCTACACAACAAATTAGTGATGCCATTATAAAGTTTTTAATTGTAACCATTTGTTTAATATTTTATAAATAAGGTTAAGCTATAGTTTATTTAAAATGGCATTATTGGCCAATACATGCAACGTGGTACCTGTACTGGTTTTTATGCCCGTTGTTTGGCAGGGGATCACCACATCAACCGAGTCGGTTGCTGCAACTCCTGATGAACCATCTACCGCGCCATTTACCTTTACATAATCAAGAACATTGTACGGGAATGCAACGTTGGCGCCGTCAAGGTAAATTGTTTGGTTGGCTGCCGTATATTTTATAGCACTTTTCGTCCCGGCATTATTTGTGTATGGCACTTCAACCAGTGTTGCCTGGCTCAGGTTAATCGTTTGCCTGAACATATATTGCCTGAACAGGTTTTGAGTAACAGAATCCTCTAATTGGTTCAAACTATCGATCTGCAAATTTCTGATCAGTAAACGCAACGAAATATCAGTAAAGGCGAAAAATGTTTTTGCGTTGTTTATCGAGTCCTTCAAATTAAAATGATCGGCAAGCATTAATACGGTATCAAACTGGTGATACTTGTTATTTTTAAGGTAATCATACGTTGATAACGGTGTATTTGGGTTTGATACGCCACCATCAGTAAGATAAGCATCCTTTTTACAGCTGATGACAGCCAGCGGGATGAGCAGCAGCAGTAAAAGTTTTATAAAGAGTTTATTTGTCTTTTTCATATCGTTTTCTTTTAATGTCCCTGTTAATTAACTCTTCCTGCCCAGAAGGAGGTTTGGGTAAGTTTTGGGTTCAGTGTAAATAATGATGGATCAATTGGCCAGTAGTATTTGCCTGCGGCAAATTCGCCGGTAGTAATGTCATCAAACTGCTGTTCGTGATTAATACGCTCCAGCCTAACCAGATCATAAAAGCGGCTACCTTCTAAAAACAATTCACGGCCACGCTCATCGGTTACAGTTTGCAACGTATTGGCACCGGTAACGCCGGTAATAGGCGCGGCATTTCTGTTAGTGCGGATATTGTTAACAATAGCTAAGGCACCTGCATAATCAGGAGCAGCTTTGGCACATAGTGCTTCGGCTTTTAAAAGCATGATATCTGCCAGCCTGAATATTACTATGTTATTTAATGATACCTGGTAAGTAGCATTATTATTTACATTTTGTATGTTGGTATATTTTGTACACTCATAAATATTTGTACTACCGCTGGAGATCTGGACAAAGCAATTTTTTAAGCGAACATCATTCGTATCGGAATATAAACTTGTTACGTATGTGTCGTTTATCTCCCATATTGGCAGCCCTGTAAAACCAGTAATATAAGGGGCGGTTAGTGTTAAGCCCGACAATGAATACGCCGCGTTGGCAATGGTACTTTCTGATACGGTGTTCTGCGCTATCTCAAATATACTTTCGGATGATTGGCCTTTGTAAATACTGGTAAAGGTAGATGGGGTTGTCAGCGTGTAATTGCCTGAATTGATCACCTGGTCGCAAGCGGTGTTGCACAGATCATATTGCCCCTGCCATGCGTAAACATGGGCCAGCAAAGCGTATGCAACGCCTTTATCGGCACGGTAATTCCTGTCGGCTGATCCTGAATTAATAGCAGGCAGGTATTTAATGGCGATGTTAAGATCAGAGATCACATGATTTAAAATGGTATCCTGAGGAGACTTGACAATTTGTGCGGTGGTAGTAGCATCGGTATTAGTTAAAACCAACGGAACTGACCCCCAGATACGGCACATATTAAAATACATGTATGCCCGTGTAAAGTAAGCTTCGCCCAGGTATTTGTTTTTCTCGGCGGTTTGGCCGGCAGTAGTGGTACCGGTAAAATCGGTAACCGGCATGGCCGAAATAAAGCTCAGGCACCTGTTGCTTTGCGCTATGGCTGTATAATAGTTGGTAAACAACCTTAGTTTTAGCATAGGGTCGTCAATATTTACTACAGGGTCAACAGCTACGCCCCAGTTAATTGTATATACATTTTGCCATGAGGCATTTTGTGCTACGGAAAACTCATCCGTAGGCAAATCACCATAACCATATACGGCCAGGGATGTATTAAAGGCCGATCTGATCAATCCATAAATAGAGGCGACACCAGAGTTTGCATCCCCATCGGACTGCCAGCTGGTTTCATCGGTTGAGGTACTGACAGGCTGCTGATCCAGAAACTTTTTACAGGATGCGGATAACAGGGAAACCATCGCCAGTGATAATATTATATATTTAGCTTTCATTGTTCTTTTAGTTTAATGTTCTATAAAAAAGAAACTTGCTTTTTAAAGATGTTTGAGAGATTTTTAAGGCTGATTAAAAATCGATGTTTACACCAAGTGTGAATTTTGCCGCAGTTGGGTACACTACGTTAACCAAACCTGTTGTAGGGTCAGCTAATTCAGGATCGGCCAGGTCTTTTGATTTTTTCCACATCCAAAGGTTTTCACCCATCAGGTAAACATTCAGCCTTTTCATACCCAGGTGCTCTATCCAGCGGGTAGGCAGGTCATAACCTAACGATGCATTCTTCAGCTTAATAAAATCGCCGCTTTCAACAAAGTAATCGGTGCTGATATCCCATGGGTCGGTACCTGTATAAGTTGGATATACCAAACGTGCATATTCAGATACATTGCCCGGCACCTGCCAGAAATCGCTAAGCGAACCAGTAAGGGCAGAAACACCTGCCAGCGCTCCCCAGCTGCTTACACCCTTAGTACTGTTAAGCGCATCGGAGAAACCACCGTTTAACACCTTGCGGCCAAACATATATGAGAAGAAGAAACTGAAGGTAAATCGCTTATAGCTAAAATTACTTCCCACGCCACCGGTCAACTTCGGGTTAGGGTTACCGTAATCAACCTTGTCATCGTTAGTGATATTATAATCACCATTCATATCGATATACCTTGGGTCACCGGCTTGTAGCGTAACGCCGTTAAAGGTTTCTTTTTTACCTGTGGTTGGGTCGGTTGGTACCTGGGCATTTGTAGCATACACACCGTTGGTGCGCCATACTTTATAATTAAATAAAGGTTCGCCAAGAGTAAGTGATTGCTGCAGGTATGACGGGCCAAAGAAGAAGTCCCGGTTACCATCAGGCAATTTGGTTACAAAGTTGTTGTTGTATGAGATATTAAAATTAAAGTTCCACTTAAAGGCTGATTTATTGCCCAGCACGTTAATGTTGGTAGCAAATTCAAGGCCGCGGTTACGCACATTTACATAGTTGCCCGAGTAATACTCGTAGCCACTGTATACCTGTGCCGGGATATCGGAGAAGAAGATATTATCAGCATCTTTCTGATACCAGTCAACAGTAAAGCTCACGCGGTTATCAAACAATTCAATATCGGCACCGATATCAGTTTGCGGGTCACGCTCCCACCTAACTGTACTGCTTGCTTTAACACCCTGATTAAAAAATCCGTTGTAATACGGATAAGGAGAATCAACTGTTGTACCATTGTATGTAGATGGGGTACCGCCCAGTGTAGCATTTTGTGTAACAGTTCCGTTTGTGCCATAAAGGTAGCTGGCATCGTTGTACAGGGACTGATATTTAGCATACCAGGTACCAGGGTCCTTACCATCAATACCGTAACTCGCGCGGATCTTGAAAAAGTTAACCACTTTCTTGATCGGCTCAAAGAATTTCTCATCGGAGGCTATCCATCCAGCAGAAAACGCCGGGAAAGTACCCCAACGGTATTGCGGACTATAGATTGAACTTGCATCACGGCGAATACTCGCCATAAAAAGATATTTGTCATCAAAATCATAGTTAAAGCGGGCGTAATATGATTCTGTTGTTTTTCGGGCATATGATGAGTATGCATTTAAGTTGATACCCGCCGGAACGGTTGCCACTGTATAAATACCTGATATGCTGATCCCCGCAGCTGATGAAGTTGCTGAATATTGTTCGTTATTATATAAAGCCGTACCACCTACAAAGCTGAAATGGTGTTTTTTGACACGTTTATCATACTGAACAAAATTCTCAAACGACCAGAACGGGCTGCGGCTATCATTTTCATAAGCGGTATTAAGTGTACCGTTAATTGCCTGCGGAACATAATAACCATAATCATCAGTATAATTATTAGCGCCGAATGTGCTATGGAAAGTTAAGTTATGCGCCAGTGTATCGGTAACCTGCACCGATCCGTTTATCGAGAAGATCTTATCATTATCGTAATAATGTGATTCGCCACTATAAACGCTGGCTTGCGTAGGGCTTAGTTGCAGCAATGAACTTGGCATCTGACCCACACTGGTAAATAAAATCGCGTTATCGCCGCCAACACCATGACTTGATGTTTGAGAACTCATTAAAAGGTCGGTTGTTATGTTTAAGCCTTTAATGGGGTTAATAGTTAACGTAAGGTGCGGCGATAGTTTTTGTAAACCGTAACCGTTTATAATACCCTGTTCGGCATAATGGTTAAATGACAGTCGGTATGAAGTAGTACCTGAAAAACCAGCAATGCTAACATCCTGACTATTTACAATAGCCCGGCTGCGTACCAATAGGCCCTGCCAGTCAACATCATTATTAAATGCTGTGTTTAAGCTATCAGTTAGTGCCTGTGGTATTAATCCCTGCTCAATGCTATTGTAAGGAAGCTGGCCTTCTAATAATTTAAGCTTTAATGCTCTTTCTGCAGCGCCGGTAGTTACCTTTATAAAGTTAGGGGCAGTAGTGATACCCGTATACGCAGATAAAGTTACCTGTGGCTTGCCGCGTTTGGCACTTTTGGTTTTTACGATGATAACGCCGTTACCACCCCTTGCACCATATATAGCCGCCGCCGAGGCATCCTTCAGTACATCTATCGATTCGATATCATTAGGGTTGATGAGGCTTAAGGGGTTATCATTACTATAAGATGTTCCGATAGAGTTAACATCAAATACTATCCCATCAATTACGTATAACGGGCCGCTGTTGCCGCCATGAAGGTTGCCCCAATCTATATTAGTACTACCACGGATAACAATATTGGGTTTAGCGCCCAATTCGCCTGTGGTTGATAGTACGCTTACGCCGGCAAGCCTGCCCTGTAACATATTATCAAAGCTTGATTCGGGGATATCGGCAATTACGCTGCCTTTTAGTGATGATACTGCGGCTGTAACGTCGCGCCGTTTCTGGCTCTGGTAGCCTACTACCACCACATCGGTTAATGACTTTTCATCACTCTGCAAAAAAATGATCTCGGCAGTGGTTCCGATCTTAAGTTCCTGCCGTTTGTAACCCACGCAGCTAATAATAATTATGTTTGAATTACCCTTTAGCGTGATGCGGAATTTTCCGTCCTCATCGGTAACAACGCCATTGTTAACAACGCCTTTTTCAGACACTGTGGCCCCTGCTAATGGCTTTCCATTACTATCTTTAACCTGCCCGTTCCGCACTGCTGTATTTTGCGCATACGCGGGATTTAAAGAGAATAGAAAAATGCAACAAAGCATGAGGAATAGTAAAATTTTACTCATTTGTTTTTGTTTAGTTATTATTTAATTGTTTAGTTGTTTAGTATTTAAACCTGCACGAGTTGTTTTGAAAAAAACAACATTTTCCCACCCGCGCACGCTATAAACATGCACATAAGAAGCTTATTCACAATGTGATATATAAAAAGAAGGCCAGTGAATAAGTGTTTGTTTTACAAATATAACTTACGGGTGTAACGCTTATTTTACATATATTACCATGCTATTACCCGATTTTAACCTGTATAAAATATTGGTGGGATATTACCGTTGAAAAACCGCGTTTAAAGACATTAAAAGGGCTTTATCGGCAGATCGGCAAAGTATTGAAATACCCTTAAACTCAAAAAGCACAACCTTTCGGCTGTGCTTTTTGAGCATTGTATAAATAGCGCTTGCTATTATTTGTGGTGAACGAGATTCACTTTCATCTCGGCATTTTTTAAAGCGATAACATATGCACCACGTACCTGGGCGGTGCCTAAGGCATAAGTACCCGCACCTGCTACAGCTGCAGTTTGTTTAATATGCATGCGGGCAACCGGCGTATATTTATCGGCAGCATCAAGTGTGATAGATACGGCGCCGGTTGTAGTATTATATGCTACTGAATTAAACGTACCAGCATCCAGCGTTAGCCAAAGCCCGGCTGGTGCAATAAATACGCGCGATTTTGCGCCGTTTGTTATTTTAACATCTATCCAGTTATCTTTTTGTACCAGGTTACCGCCAAATGCCAGCCAGCCTAAGGTATCATCATGTGTTATATAGGTAGAAATGTTTACGGCATAGCCAAAGAAGTTCGGTCCGTAATCACCCGATAAGTAATCAATTCTAAGAGTTGACGGGAACGAGTGGAACGCTGCCGGGCCAAAACCATCCTGCGTGATGTTTGATACCGCGCCCATTACACCGCCGTAACCTACACGTAATAAATACAGGTCGTTTGGTTTTTTGCGGTATTCAGCCAAAACCGGGATAGCGTTTATGCCTGAACCATAATGGTGCAGCTGGCGCTCAATGCGTGATAATTTGCCGCCGTATAAGAAATCCCAATACCTGCGTGCCGAACCATTGTAACCCCAGTTAGGTACAGTTGGCATATAGCCTAAGATAGCATCAATAGTAACCTCGGCCTTATTGGTATAACCAAAATATGACGACCAAAGATAAACCTCTTCCTGCCCGGTTGAATCCCAAGGCATTTCGCTACCGAACGGATATTGCAGGGTATTCCAGTGATCGGCGCGTTCTTTCATGGCTTTTTCAAATATTGCGGCCTTATCGTTCCAACCTTCAGCTTTCAGGTCCGTTAATATTAAATAAAATATAGTACCCTCCATTTGGCCAAACTGTACATAGTACGGTGCCTGGTTTATCATGGCCATGGTGGTTTGGTAAGCATGATCCAGATACCATTGCCAGTTTTGCTCGGTAACCAAACCTACGTGGTTGCGCGATAAGCGGTACATAACCCACCAAGCAGCAGCAACGTGCGGATAATTGTATGAGCGGCCAACATCATTAGCAGCTTCGTGGTTCCAGGCTGTCCAGCTGCGGTGATCTACACTATCACTATAAGTACCTGCGGGCATTTCTTTAGGCTCGTAGTAGTAAACGCTTTTCTTTACGCCATACTTTTGCTTGCCTTCGTCATGCTGTAAAACGCCCCATATGGTATGGTTTACAAAATGCTGTAGTTTTTCAACCTCGGCTTTATCAGGCTGGATCAATTCTTTCATCATAGCGCCCAGCCAGCTGCCAGAACCGCCTTCATCGCTCAGGCCCGAGATCCATACACGGCTATCCTGTGTTACCTGTTTCTTGGTTTCATAATCATAACTGATCACTGATTGATCGCGATGGAAAGGGTCATTTTTATTTACGTACCATTGCTCGTTAGTAAGGAAATGGCCGAAATCCTTCAGCATTTCACCCTCGGCCTTAATTACTTTGTAGTTTATAGTTTGCGAAAGGCCATCTTCATAAGTTATGGTTAAACGTGCCCTACCCCATATTTTTCCTTCAATTTGGTAAGCTTTCCATTTATCATTTACCGAGGCCGTTTCGCTCAGGATTAAAGCACCTTCAGGCTCAACCTGTAACGATTTTACCTTTTCGCTATAATTTAAAAACAACTTGGCTTTTGTACCCATTGGCAATACATAGCCGGGCACACCAACAGCCACAGGGCGTTTGTTAGCGATCAGGGTACTTTCAATCCCTTTTATAGAATCTGCCAATAAGAATTTCACACCATACTCAATAGTTTCGCCCGGTTTTAGGGTGAAAGATGTTGGGGAATTCCACGGCTCGGCTTTTTTCCATTCGTTTTCAGCATAAGCCTTGCTGTGTACCATCCACTCGTAAAAGCCTTCAAAGTCTATTCCGCGCGGGGTTGGGTCATCTAATAAAGGGTTATAAGCCTCGAATGGTGTTTTGCCATAAGGCACCACTACCAAAGCCGGACCGTGGCCATTTAAACGGGTAACCTGTAAGTAACCAGCATCCTTACCAATGTAAGGGTCATAAAAAACACTTTGCGCGTGGTTATCTTCCAATGATTTTCCCTGCATCACGTTATTAAAGATCATCGGGATGCCTAATGAACCGATTTCTACATTTTTATCACTGGTGTTTTTCAATTTAAAAAGCAAAACCAGGTGACCGTCTACCATTTCATAATAACGCTGTACATTCAACGGGATGCCAGCAGGTAGCGTGGCCGAAAGATCAGCAGCTGCCAATACTTTATCATCATTAACATTTAAAGCCCTTACCGGTGCCCTTTTTGTTGAGGTAGAATATTTTGACCATTCGGTCTCACCTTCAACCCGCAAACGCAGGTCGATATCGCCTAACTGGTACATGCGGTCGCTGCTGCGCAGCTTTAGCCTGTCGTGCGGGGTAAAATCAAACTGTGGCTCACTAACCGGGCTTAAACCCGCTACGGTTTGTGATGCTTTTACCAGTTGCAATTGCATGGCACCGGTTTTAAAGGTAAGAAAACCGCTGTCAAGCCCAAGGGTCGATGGCCTTGTTTCCAAAGCTTTCCATGGGTCCTGCGCCATTACGGTTTGGCTGCCGGAGATAAAGCAAACGATTAATATTACTGCTGCCAGGAAATTCCGTTGGATGCGCATTAAAGTAGTTTTTAAAGGTTTATATATAAACATGTTAAAAATTGCGTAAATTATTAAATGTAAATGTACAGGTATAGCAAATAGAGGGTTTATTAAAATTTGCCTGGTAGTAGCAACTTCTTACCCATTTTATCCGGCAGTAGATAAATACCTGCCATTTTAGGTTAATTAATGAAAAATATGGGCATTAAATGCTTTATATATTTGCATTCCAGGTATTTCTAATCAACCGGCAACATGCGTTTCATCTATTCATTTTTATTATTTAGCTGCTGTTTTTTTACTACTGATTGTTTAATGGCCCAGGGCAATTACCTGGCCGCGGGCAATGGCAACCCCATCATCCCCGGCTATTTTGCCGACCCTACTGTTAAGAAATTCGGCGACACCTATTATATATACGCTACCACCGACGGCAATGGCGGCGGACTAGGCCCATCACAGGTATGGACCTCAAAAGACTTTGTGAACTGGACCATGCATGACATGAACTGGCCCACCACGCATAATTATTGGGCCCCCGATGTAGCCTTTAACAACGGCAAATACTATTTATACTACTGCCAGCCAACCGTTGAGGTTTATGGTGCTTCATCTGATACCCCTGTGGGCCCCTGGACGCCACTTTTTGCAGATGGCAAAGCAGTTGTGCCCAATTATCTGGTACCGAAAGTTATCACTTTGGATGGGCAGACTTTTAAAGACGACGACGGTAAATATTATATGACCTGGGGCACCTGGGGTATCTATCCCGGTTTTGGCTGTGGAATAGGTTTACTGAACCCGGATATGCGGTCGTTCAGTAAAACGGCGCAGATCCCCAATACTTTGGCTAAGGACTTTTTTGAGGGATCGTTCATGTTTAAGCGCAAGGGCATTTATTATTTGATGTATTCATCGGGCTATTGCGAGAACGAAACTTACCGCGTGCAATATGCCACCAGCAAAACCGGCCCAATGGAAGGTTTTACCTACGGCAAGAACAACCCGATACTGGCTACCAGTGCAGATGGTACGGTGCATGGGCCGGGGCATAATTCGGTTCTGCAAATTGGCGATGACTATTATATCATTTACCACAGGCATAATAACCCGCACTCAGGCGGTGGTTACAACCGGCAGGTTTGTGCCGATAAGTTGGTTTTTGATGCTGATGGCAATATTGAAAAGGTGATTCCTACTCATACTGGTGTAGGTTTTTTAAGTAAGAACACTAATCCATACCCTAACCTTGCCTATGTAAAAAAGGTTACCGCGTCATCATCTTACAGTGCCGATTACAAACCTGAATTTGCGGTTGATGATAACAATGGCACGCTTTGGAAACCAAAAGATAACAGCGCCAAAGCCGCGTGGCTACAGGTTGATCTGGGTAAACTCACTACTATAAAAAGGGTGCTTACCGAGTTTGAATATGCTACGTGGTATTACCAGTATTTGATTGAGTATTCGGCAGACGGAAAGCTGTGGAAGATATTTTCAGACAAAAGAAATAACCACTGGCATGGCAGCCCGGCGGTGGATGAGGGCGATGTGAAAGCCCGATATATTAAGCTAACTATCACCAATACCGAATACCCCGGGCTGTACAAAGCAGTTTGGAACCTGAAGGTATTTGGCGATGGCCCGGTGCCTGTGGTTCCTGAAAATCTGCACCAGCAAATAGCAGAAAAATATACACAGAAAGGCTTACTGATAAATTTAGATGCGGCCGATTTGCAAACAGGAACAGCAGTTAAAGAATGGAAAAATGCAGGAGCGCTTGGCGGCACATTTAAAACCGATGGCAAAGCACCAGTTACTGATTTTATAGCAGGTAAAAAAGCGCTGGCATTTACCGGCAGGGAATCATTGGCATCAAGCTTTAATGTACCGCTTTCATTAGCGGGGAATAACAGCTATACGGTATCATTCTGGGCATATGCGCCGCAGCTAAAAGATGAAAACCCGTTGCTGGCCTGGAGCAACGATAATGACCAACTCACCGCTGCAACTTTCGGTTATGGTACCAATCGTGATTTCGGCGCGGCACAGCATAATGGCTTTGCAGATTTTCAATACACTCATGCTCAGCAATTAGCGGGCAAATGGCACCATGTGGCTATTACATTCGACGGCACTTTTGAAAAGGTTTATGTAGATGGCGCGCTTAATAACCAGGAAAATAAAATGCTGTTTGTAAAACGTGCAGCCAACTTTGTACTTGGTAGCGATCATGAGGGGAGATCGTATTTCGCCGGGGCGATTGCCTCATTGCAGGTTTATGATGAGCCTTTGGCTGAACCAGCAATTAAGGCGTTGTATGATAATGTTAAACCATCGCGCATTGCAATATATGTGGATGCTGCTAAATTGTCCTATGGGGAAATAAAATCATTGGCTAATGAGGGCGATGCAGGTGGAAATTTATCAAGCAATACAGAAACTGTAGTTCAGGATGTTGCGGAGCGCATCAGTGTGAAATTCCCTGAAAAAACTTCATTTACCCTGAGCGAGCCGCTTGGCTTAAAAGACAGTTATAGCATAGTTGCCAGTATGTTTGATAGCAAAGCATGGCACTTAATGGTTAAAACTTATAACGGCACTGTAACTAAGGTATTTATTGATGGCGTACCATCAACCCTAAAAAATGCTTTAACTATAAATGCGGCAGGCAATGCTATTGAAGGATTATCTGGTGCCATTGCCGGGTTAAGCGTGTACAGGTATGTTTTAAGCAATGAGGAAATAAAAACACTGAATACCGTATGGCAGCAGAACCTGCATTTGCCTGTTGACAGCGCATTATCCTTTAAACAAACTCCTAAAGCTATCACCCCAACAATGGTGCCTATGGAGGCCTCAGATTACGCTAAAGGCAGCAACAACAGCCTGCAATATAACTTTACAAGGCTGGTTAATAACATCCCGGTTAAACAAAGCGGCTGGGTTGATGCGCCATATTATATGGATTATGGGTTAGCAGCAGATCAGCAATACAGTTATACGTTTAAAGTGAGGGATAACGCGGGCAATGTTACGGGTGATAGTCCGGCGGTAAATGTTTCAACAGCATCCAGCCAGTTTATTGTTTATGCTGATGATTTTGCAAACTCAACCGACTACCTGTTATCGGGTAATAACGGCATATGGGATGGCTTTATTGGCAAGGGTGATAAACAATCGGCACAACATATCATTGCTAAAAACGACACGCTTACGCTGGAATCAGATAATACTTATTGGGATGGTTCAGCACCTTACGGTCCGTTCATTTACAAAAATGTAAGCGGTGATTTTGTTGCAGAAGTGCAAGTAAGCAACGTTAGCGGATTAGCCGAAAAGAAAGTAGCAGGCAATAACGATGCGGGTTTAATGGTAAGGTTCGCCAATAATTTAGGCGACAGTACACATACCGAACAGCTACTACAGAACAGCGTTTTCCCGGCATGGAACGTGGGCAATATGTTCACCAATTTCGCTTATGGCGACCGTCGCCAAACCAACATCCAAACCGGCTGGAACTACAATAAATACCTGCAAATACAACGCGAAGGCAACTGGTTTTACGTGCGTACCAGCAGTGATGATATTAATTGGGTAGACCTGCCCGGTAGTCCGGCTTTGCGGATGGATCTTGACAAGAAATCCGTGCAAGTTGGTTTATACCAATGTACTTATGGGCCAAAGGGCGGGTTTGCAAGCTTTGCTAATTTTAGGTTGGTGGAGGGTAAGTAATAAGCTCTTAATTACTGCTTCGCACACTTTATCATAGGTATTCGGACGATGAAAATTTGGCTAAAGCCTCGTTTTCAGCTTTTCATTGCCGTCCCATGCATGGGGCGGCAATGAATAAAAATATTAAAAACTGCTGACTTTATCATTGCCGTTGGCTAAAGCCAACGGATCGCTAATAAGCCTTTATAAGGCTTTAGCCAGGTTTACAGACTATCTATCTCATTAATCTTATCGCTATCAACACCAACCTTAATTGCTATCTGTTTCAATAGCAAATACTCCTTTTTCTTTAATGCGGCATTGCCATTAATGTTAAATATCCGCTTAATGATCAAAGCGGTTATGGTAATGAATAACACCCCGAAAATAAAATATAAACCAAATGTCGCTAGTGTTAGATAGATAATTGAATCAGGCATGATTGATAAGTTTAGTTATAATCAAAGCTAATGCTTAGTTTTCAAATAGTTAATAACATTTTAGTCAATACTAACTGTAAATTATCTTGTGCCGGTATCACTCCACAAAAAAAGGCCCTACCACGATCGCGGTAAGACCCTTAATTAACAATCAACCTATTTATATTAACAAACCTATTATTTGTTCAATTTAAATCTTAGTGCTCGCCTATGTCCCTGCCCGGGGCATCAACATGCAGTAAGTGTTTTACAAAGAAATCGCGTTTCTTTCTGCGCCCGTATGGGCCGCCATCGGTATGGTTGGCACCGGGAACGGTCAGCAGGTCAAAATCCTTGTTGTTTTTTATCAGCGCGTCGGCAAAACGGTAAGTAGATTCCGGCGGAACGTTTTGATCGGCCTCGCCAACTATCAGCAATAAATTGCCTTTTAATTTACCAGCGTTGGTAATGTTGCTTTGCTGCTCGTAATGAGGGCCAACCGGGTAGCCCATCCATTGCTCGTTCCACCATTGTTTATCAATACGGTTGTCGTGACAGCCACATGCGGATACTGCCGCTTTATAAAACTCAGGGTGGAACAATACCGCTGCTGCCGAATTTTGACCGCCTGCAGATGTACCATAGATCCCAACCCTTGTTGTATCAGCCTGCGGGTACTGTTTAGCCATAGCCTTGATCCATAAAATACGATCAAGAAAGCCGCCATCAGCCAGGTTTTTCCAGCACACATCATGAAACGCTTTCGATCTGTTGGCTGTGCCCATGCCATCCATCTGCACTACTATAAAACCCAGTTCGGCAATGCTCTGCATTTCATTCATCGGCGAAAAGCTTTTCGGCACAAATGAATCCTGCGGGCCGGCATAAATATCCTCGATTATCGGGTAGGCTTTTGAACTATCGAAATTGCTCGGACGGTAGATCACACCCCAGATATCTGTTTTGCCATCTCTGCCTTTTGCTACAAAAACTTCGGGCAGCTTTACACCGGTTGCCAGTAAAGGCTTCATATCGGTATGCTCTATCTCCGCTATTTTTTTGCGGCTGCCAGTTTCATGCAATTCGGTTACCGGGGCAACGTTTACTTCTGAGTAAGTATCTAAATAATATTTCCTGTCGGGAGAGAAAGATACGGTGTGGTTACCTTTAGCAGGTGTAAGGTCGACCATATTTTTACCATCAAAACCAATGCGGTAATAGTGGATAAAATAAGGGTCCTCACCCGGGTTTATGCCGCTGGCCGTAAACCAGATCTCTCTTTTTTTACTGTCGACGCTATCAATATCGCGTACTACCCAATCGCCTTTGGTAACCAGTTTTTCGGCCCCGGTAACGTCATTTACCAGGTAAATATGCCGCCAGCCATCTTTCTCGGTTATCCAAACAATTTCATGCGTATCGGGCAGGTAACGGGTATATATGCGCTGCTCGTAAATAAATGTTTTTGTTTTTTCGTCGATGATATTGCGGGTTGCGCCATTGGTTACATCCACTTCGATCACCCTGAAACGCTGATGCCCACGATCGACCCTTTCATAAGTATAATAACGGCTGCTGCCTTTGCGCCAATGTGCTTCCGGCGCGCCGAAAAAGTCTATTTTATCTACATCAACCTTGATTTTTTTCTTATCGGCAATGCTGAAAATGTAGGGCGTGTAGCTGGTAAATTCATCACCCGGCTGATCGTACTCATGTGATTTTAGCTGCCCCCGTGTAGTACCCGGCACCGAACTCAATACAAAGTATACTTCCTTTGATTTTTTGGGGTCGATGAGATAGCCCACCACATTTTTGCTGTCCGGCGACCATGAAAATTCTCCATATGGATGATCTAAAGTACCATCCTCCGTGATCTGTGATTCCTTCCCGCTGCTGATCTCCTTTACAAAAAGGTTGCCGCTTTTGGCATAAGCCGCCCATTTTTTATCAGGCGAAATAGAATCGCGCTGCACCGATTCCCAGCGATAGGTACGCGATTGCAGGGGCTTTTCGTTATCATAAAATTCGTGTACGGTATCGGTAGTTTTATTAACCTGATATGTACTTAAACCGCAGTGTAGCCAGGCGGTATCCTTTTTAAAGGTTATAGCGCTTTTATCGGCATTAAAGAAAATTTTGCTGATGCCGAGTTTACCGGCCTCTGTTCTTTTGCCTGTGGCCGATTGAATGCCTTCGGCTAAACGCTGCTGGTCGAAGGCCTTGGTTTTTGCGCCTGTTGCAGCATTTACATATTCATATTCCTGCCCGTTGCCTGCAAGGCGTTTCACATACCAGAATCCGTCGCCTTGCCAGTTGGCGTTGATGCGACTATTAAGCGGGATGGTACGGAGCGTGGAATCGAGTTTGTTTTGCCTGATGTATGACTCCTCAATTTGCTGACTTGTTGGATAATACGGTACAACTTTTTGCTGCTGCGCATACATGGCCTGTGTAACCATAAGTGCAGGAATGCTCAACAACAAACGCGGTGATAAAAAACGCATAATTGATAATGTAGTTTTAGATATGATGCTAAATTACCGAATAAGCAAAGCCTTACTTATCAGTAATTTAGCTAATGATTATTATAATTTACCTTTATTATTTGCCCACCTTAATGAGCCTAACTCCATGAGGCGGAATATTGAACGAAACCTCGCTCAACTGCTTACCCAGATCCTTTTGCCGCCACAGATCCCTGACGGTTGATGGCTGGCTGATACCAACCCGGTTAAGTTTAAGCGAGTAATTTGCGTAAGCTGTGTTTAAATTAAATATGCCTATTACATGGCTGCCATCGGCCATGGTTTTTAGCCATACCTGGAAGTTATTTTCGTCGATCACCTTTTTTGCCTGCTGGCCTGCAACATCCTGGTCCACATCAATTACCTCCTTATTTTTTAGCAGGTTGAGGGTAAAATCATCCAGCTTGCTGATATCGCAACCGATAAGCAAGGGCGCTGATAGCATCGACCATAAACTGATATGCGTATATTGTTCATAAGGCGTTAAACGGGTGGGATGCAGACTTTCGCCCCAGCCTACCATGCCTACTATCAGCATATCGGGGTCGTTCCAGCCGCCGGGGCGGGCATACGGGTATAAATTATCCTGTTTAAAGCCGATGTTGTACAGGCTTTCCCAGGTATCGGTAATATCTTCGGTGGTACGCCACAGGTTGCCATTCATTTCCGCACCCCATTTCCACACATCTTTTATACCGTACTGGCACAGGCTGTAAACAATATCGCGCTGCTGTTTTTTCAGCGCGTCGCGCATAATGATATAAGGTTTTTGCTGTATAGCTAATGATGTGTCATCGCCAATAATATCGGTGTAACTGCACAGGTCGTATTTTAAATAATCAACGCCCCATTTCTGGTAGGTTGCTGCGTCCTGTTCTTCATGCCCCAATGAGCCCAGAAAGCCGCCGCAGGTTTTTGTACCGGGCGATGAGTAGATCCCGAACTTTAAACCTTGCCCGTGCAGATAGGTACCCAACGCCGCCATATCCGGAAATTTATCATTAGCTACGATCTCGCCTGATGCTGCACGCTGTGCCGCCTGCCAGCCATCGTCAACATTGATATATCCCCATCCATAATCTGCCAGTCCTTTTTCAATCAGTGCGTTGGCCGAACTTTTTACCTTTTCGGCGCTTACGCTTAGGCCCCAGCAGTTCCAGCTGTTCCAGCCCATGGGCGGGGTTAGTGCCAGCTTATCGCCTACCTTAATGGTGAATGTTTTTTGATATTTACCTGCGCTGTTAGTCGCGGTAAGTAGTATTGTGTACGAACTATTTGTAGCAATAGCGCCCGAGATGATCCCCGTTTTTGCATCAAACATTAAACCGTTCGGCAAACCACTTACCCTGTAATTTATAGGCCTCACGCCACTAACCGGGATGCGATACAAAATAGCGTGACCTGCCATAGCGCCTAACATTGCAGGACCATTAATTACCGGACTATTCGGTGCAACAGGAGTTAATATGTAGGGCGCAACCTCGGTAAAGCTTTTGCCTTTGCCTGATGTCTTTTCTGTATAATCATATGTTAACTCAATCCCTTCGCGGTGCGGGAAATCAAGCGTAAATTCTTTGGTTGCAAATGGCGAAAGGACAGTTAGCACATTAGCCTCCTTTAGGGTGATGTGCTGCGCCGCGTCGATTATTTTATAGTGAAAGGTACCAGTGATGGTGGTATTGAACTTGTTTTGCAGCAGTAATTTGCGCTGTGCTTTATCGCCGGGTAAGAAAGTGATGGCTTGTGCCGTGAACTCAATGCCGTCGGTTTTTTCAAGCATATCAATAAATGGTTCGCCCATAAATATGCCGCCTGTGCCGCCGCCATCATAAACTTTTACGGCGATTACATTATCCGCATCCCATTTTATAAGTGAGTTGTTAGCCGGGATGCAATAGCTGCGCACCGCTGGCCATTTGCTTACATAGCCGCCTTTATCATCTGGGAATGATCCGATCTTACCGATCTTCACCCCGTTAAAATAGGTTTCATCAACATCATTAACATGGGCAAGGTACACACGCAGACTATCGGCCCACACAGCACTCTTTTTTAATGACGATGGAATGCGCACGTGAATACGGTACCAGGCGTAACCATGATAATCCGGGTAACCCTGGCTTTGCCATACATCACCCAGTTTTTGCATCTTCCAGGTATGGTCATTAAAATCAATATCCTTATAGTTGTCCTGCGTACCGGTTATAAAACGCGCCGAATCTGGCTTTATGAAATGGGCGTTTTGCGCCAGGCAAATATTTAAACAGGCACTTATAAACAGCGTAAGTATAAATTTATACATGAGTAGGTTATCAGCTTAATTATAAAACCAAATTTAGGTTTAACCAAGGTGTGTTTATGGCTCTATTTTAGTAAATAGGCACTCTATATTAGCCAAAAATTATTCTTGAGTCTAAGAATGGCTTAGTGCTCTTTGTGACCTTTGTGGTTAAATTTACCACAGAGAGCACAGAGTTTTTCACAGAGGGACACAGAGTGGGTGTATATTATTATTCTAAGTTAGTGTTGTCACCATTGGTATCCGGAAGATTGAAATCAATGCTTGGTTTTGGCTAAAGCCTTTAAATTTTATTTATAACCCGTTGGCTAAAGCCAACGGCAATAATAAAAGCTATTATGTTTTAACATTCTTATTCATTGCCGTCCCATTTATGGGACGGATGGGAAAAATCAGAAAGGTGGCTTTAGCCAAACCTCTATGCTTTAATATTTATTGATATTGTCACCAACAAACAACGGGGCCTTACGGTAATTGAAAACTTAACGTGCTTGTTGATGACAACACCAACAAAGGCAGCCAATAAATGATGAGTTATTCTTCACGCTCTTTGTTGGTGTTGTCACCAACAAATTCATTATCCTTAATACCTATTTAATTTCAGAAGGCACAATATCCACTTCTGGTTTTTGATTGCGCATAATGAGGTAATAAGCCGGTATGCCTGCCAGGGTAATGATCAATCCCGGCCAGGTATAGTTTGGTTTGAATTTGATCAATAAGATACAGAATGCCAGTCCCATAATAATGTATAATATCGGCAGAACGGGGTAGCCAAATGCCTTGTACGGGCGCTCGGCATTGGGGTGTTTTTTGCGGAGAATGAAGATGCCGATAATGGTGAGCATATAAAATACCACTACCACAAATGAGATCATATCCAACAGATCGCCGTATTTGCCGCTTAAGCTCCACAAACAGGCAAATATGCACTGGATCCATAAGCCGTAGCCCGGTACCGAGTTTTTGTTGAGCGTTGCCGCTTTATTGAAGAACAGTTTATCCTTAGCCATGGAGTAATAAACCCTTGCGCCAGCCATAATTAAGCCGTTGTTACAGCCAAAGGTTGATACCATGATCATGATGGCGATAATTACCGTACCGATATTCCCGAATATAGATTGTGATGCAGCTACGCCTACCCTATCCTTGGCAGCGTAAGCAATGTCATGCAGTGGCAAAACAGCGGTGTAAACAATATTGGCCGCTACATAAATAATGGTTACGATCAGTGTACCGAAGAACAAACTCAAAGCAATATCCCGTTTAGGGTTTCTCATTTCGCCTGCTATAAAGGTTACGTTGTTCCATGAGTCGCTGCTGAAAATTGAACCTACCATTGATGATGCGATAGCACCCAATGCCGCTACTGTTGTATAGGTTGAAAAGCTGCTGTCCTTATTGAGGCTGTGCAGGCTCCAGGCGTTGGTCCAGTTGGCGTGCCATACATCGCCTTTTAAGGCAATAAAACCAAAAACTATCAGCCCGAATAAACTTAACAGTTTGGTTAGCGTGAATGTGGTTTGGATCAGCTTGCCGCTTTTTATACCGCGGGTATTAATAAAAGTGAGCAGGAAGATCAATATGATAGATACCAGCTGCGCTGCGCTAAAAGTAAAAAAGCGTGCCTGACCGGCGCTGTCGGCACCCATTTGTATTTTCAACAGGATGTTATCCTCACTTACCGCCGGTACCAGATAGGCCATAAATTTAGAGAATGCCACCCCTACCGCTGCTATGGTTGCGGTTTGTATCACGGTGAAAAAACTCCACCCATATAAAAATCCTACCAATGGATTATAAGCCTCTTTAAGGTACACGTACTGACCGCCAGCCTTTGGGTACATTGCACTCAGTTCGCCATAGCTTAAAGCCGCCGTGAGCGTCATAAAGCCGGTTATCAGCCAAACAGCTATCAGCCAGCCAGCGTTGCCCACATTACGGGTAATATCGGCGCTTACTATAAATATACCTGAGCCGATCATACTGCCAGCCACAAGCATGGTAGCGTCAATCAGTCGTAATGATGGCTTAAAGGATGAGTTATGATCCATTTATAAATTATCGGGGATTAAATATTTTATCAATTACTTATTGAAGTCGTAAAACTTCCAGTTGGTCTTGTAATCTCTGCTTAAAGGTGTGCCTTCAAGGGTTGCCCTAACCAGTTCAACCGGGATAAGGTTTTCCTTTATCACCGCGTCATGAAATTGCTTGTAGGTCATTTTACCACCATCAACCAGTTCATGTTTCAGGCTCATTAGTTGCAGCGCACCCGTTAAATAGGCAACCTGGTACAGCGGACTGTAATCGCCCTTAAATGACCTTCTCACCTCGCCTATGGCATTTGCCCTTTCGTGCCCTACGCTATCCACTAAAAAGTCGATACACTGTTGTGGTGTCCAGTTACCTAAATGGTAGTTAAGTGAGAAAATGATCCGCGCGCAGCGGTGCATGCGCCAGAACAACATGCCTATGCGCTGCTCAGGTGTTTTGGCAAAACCCTGATCGTACAATAACAGTTCCCAATATACCGACCAGCCTTCGCCTGCAAACGGGGTTGCAAAATCCTGGCGATAGGGTTTGTACCTGCTATTAATGAAGTATTGCAGGTTGTGACCCGGTATCAGTTCATGCTGCACTGTTCCTCTTGAAAAATAAGGGTTGTTGCCACGCATGCTCATCAGCTTGTCCCCTTCTTCCATTGATCCGGTTGGGTAAGATACGCTGATCTCACGACCGCCGGTAAAGAACGGATTTACCAGTTGCCTTTGCGGCGTCATCATTATCATGCCCCAGGTTTCTTCGGCAAGCGGCGGTATGGTTATCAGGTCGCGGGCCTTAATAAAATCAAGCGCATCGTTACTTAACTGCACTATGGTAGCCGGTTGCTGACCAACGGGCACATAGCTGTTCTTTACTTTCTCCAAAGCCTTTTTCCAGTCGTTGCCGTAGCCCATTTCGTTTGAGGCTTTCAGCATTTCTTTATTGCACCAAGCAAATTTCTTGTTCGCCAGTTTAATCAGTTCTTCAGGGGTATAAGGCACCATCTCCGCATCCAGCTGACTGATCAGCTCTTCGCGGCCTATTGGCACACCTTTTATGCCGCTGCTATCAGGCTTTTGGGTGGTATGCAGTTTTCCTTTTTGGATGAGTTGCCTGCTGTATAATTTCAGGGTGCTATCCAATAGTTTATATGGCGCGGGTATCCACCAGGTAAATTGCGGATCGTAGTTATTATAAAAATCGTAGAAATTCTTTAACCTGCTCCTTAAGCCAACAACGGCTTCCCTTGCTTTTTTAGCCAACGGCATATCCAATGATGGCACTTTTTCAAATGCTGCCGTATCTAGCTTAACCTCTTTTAAGATATCGTTCAATTTAGTGGCTACAGCCTGCCCGTCTACCGTTGTGCCGCGCCTGCGCTGTGCTTCCAGCTGGTAAATCTCATCGGCAAAAGGCATGTATTTTTTTATGGCGTTGTATTGCTCCTCTTCTTTATTCAGGTCGCTCAGCGCCAGGTTTATTTTTTTCTTTAGCAGGATGTAATCTACCTTGCCGTATACGCTCATGGCATCAAAATCCATTTCGGCAAGCTGTTTCAGGTAATCGTTATTTACTTCTATTAAGCGTTTACGCTGTTCGGGCGAGTTTAATACGTGGTCCTTGTCCTGTTCTTCATTGTTTGGGTCGAGGATGTAGGGCCAGTAGAAATCATTGATAGCGCTGATGTCCTGCCCATATTGGATGATCTTGCCGCTTACCTCGCTGGCCTGCTCATATAAGCTGGGTGGCACGACTGTTTTTTGCGCCTGGGAGTTGGTGTGGATGGTTAACAACAGGCATAATATTAAGCCCGGAACAGTAAATAATTTATGGGTAATACGCAATGGTTTTTTTTTACAACAGATCATATAAAATGGGAAGAAACGTGCTGAATATTTTTGTGTACTTGTATTAATGCTTAGCAAAAATATAAGTATAAGCGGCCCTATAATTACTTAACTTATCCGCTATTAACAGCTTTTTAACCAGTTATTGCTTAAGCGCAGGCATAGCATGGCCAGGGTGAAATTTAAAACCACAGCATTAGTAATGCTATTCCTTAACTCGCTATTTTAGAGAGGCTGTTTACGTTATTGTGGTAATTCTCCAGGTATTCGCGGGGAGAAGTGCCGATAACACATTTAAATACGCGATTAAAATTTGTGATGCTTTTAAAACCGCATTTGTAAGCCACGGTTGAGATACTCTCGAACTTATGCGCGGTGAGTTTTTTACAAGCTTCGTTGATCCTTATCTCACTTAAAAACGAGATGAATGTATGCCCGGTGTGTTTTTTGAAATAACGGCAGAAGGATTCGGGCGTCATATAAGCAGCTTTGGCAACATCCTCTAAGGTGATGGCTTCGCTGTAGTTCTGCATAATGAAGTTATAGATGTTGCCTATCCTGATACCTTCGTTCTCGGTAATTGCAGGCAGATCGCCATAAGAAGATAATGGATCAAGCTTTGTATCAATGCTGATCAGGCTTTTCATCAGGTTAAAGAACTGGATAAGCTGTTCGGGGCCTGAAGAACCTTTAACAGCATTCATGGCAGCCGAAACTGAGCCGAAGCTATCCGCAGGGATCTTGAAACCTTGCTGGTGCTGCTGTAAAAAGATGCGGAATGATTTCAACTCGGGCAAATTGAACAAAGCTGATAAAACACCATCGGGATTAAAGAACAGTGTAAACGCTTTTATCGAGCGGCCGCTTTCGCTGCTAAAGTATTCGGGGTTGCTTTTAAACACATGCGGCAGGTTGGCCCCAAGCAGGAAAATATCACCCGGCGCATAGTCGTGCATGTTGTTGCCAACAATTAAAGTACCCTCGCCCTGCTGTATCCAGGTTATCTGCATTTCAGTATGGCGGTGTAAATAGGGATAGTGGTAAGGCAACTCCACCTGCTCAGCGATAACACTCTTATCGTAAGCTACCGGGATGGTAAATTGTAATACTTTCATGACGCTATTGTTTAAATTAATTGTTGTTGAAATTTACAATTAATTAACCTAAAAATACACTTATTTATTAAAAAAGGATAAAATATAAGAAGAAATGGCTAAAATACACACCAGTATAGCTATCTATTACCCAATAAATACAATATATACGTGTCATTTACACGCTTATATACTTAGCTAAGCTTTAATCCCGGTACATAATTTTGCCAATATAGCCTACTGCATTATAAAATATTAATCAGGCAATAAACCCACACCTATTTCAACAAAAAAAGCAGGCTATTCTATAGCCTGCCTCAGTAAATTTTGGCGTGTAAACCTAGTACCTATCCGGCGAAAATGCTACTGTGCTGATCGTGGTTTTTGAACCGTTGATCAGCTCGCTTACCAGTAAACCTGTAGCAGGCCCCAGGCTTAAACCCATCATACCATGACCTGTTGCCAGCACCAAATTTTTATATTTATTGCTGATGCCGATATAAGGCAAACCATCGGGCGAGGATGGCCTGAAACCAAACCAGATATCCTTTTCGGCAGGAAGGTCAGGCTTCAGATCAGGAAGATATTTCGGGATCGACTCCACAATACCTTTTACCCTTTGCATATTAATACGGCTGTTGATCTTATCCAGTTCCATAGTACCGCCATAACGCAGGCTGCCGTTCATAGGGGTAATAGCTACCCTTGCCTCGGCTAATAGAGCCGGGATGTGCATGCGTTGTTTAGGTTCTTCAACTATAAATGAATAACCTTTGCCAGGCATCAACGGCGCTTTAATATTAGCCAGCTTTGCAATGGCCGGCGACCATGAGCCACCCGCGATAATGTAATTATCGGCTGTCCATTCCTTATTCCCGGTAAAAACTTTGGTTATCTCGTTGCCAGAGGCTTCAATTTTCGTTACCTCGTGGTTGCGCACAATATCGACTCCTTTAAAGGTTAAATGCTTAAGCAGGGCCGCAATTAAGTGGTTTGGATATAAATGCGCATCGCAACGGTAATGTACCGCGCCCAATACATCCAGTTCCAGTTCAGGTTGCAAGGCTTTACATTCGGCTGCGTTAAGTACGGCCATATCTAAGCCCAGTTCACGGCCTTTTTCGGCTAAATGCGCTTCTTCCTCGCCTGCCTTTTCTGTTTTGTAGAACATTAAGATGCCGTTCTCTTTCAAACCAAAGTCAAAACCGGGCTCTTTAGCCAGTTCGCGGTAAAGGTTTTTACTTAACAGCGATAATTCTGTTAATGGCTTCGCCGAGTTCTCTACATGCTTCTCATTGGCATTTTTCAGGAACTTTAGTCCCCACGAGATCAGGTCGGGATTGAGCGATGGCTTTACATAAAAAGGGCTTTTGCTGTTAAACATCCATTTTACACCCTGGCTTATCATGCCCGGGGCTGCCAGCGGCACAAAATGGCTCGGCACTATCATGCCCGCGTTGCCGAAAGAGCAATTATCCGTCAAGTCGCCTTTCTCTAATATGGTAACATCATGCCCTGCCTTATTTAAATAATATGCAGAACTAAGCCCCATTAGCCCGCCACCTATAATTAATACTTTAGACATTGTAAAATTGGTATAGGGCCCGATGATACCGGGCCCTGAAAAAAATAAAAAATCTGTTATTATATTACCTGGAAACCGTGCGCGTAGGGGTCATCGTCGTCAATTTTTATGGTGTTGTAACCATAAACCTTAGCCCAGCCTTCAATTGAAGGGACAATGGCATCAATCTCACCGATCTTAACCACATTCTCTACCCTGCCCGTAAACTTGCTGCCGATGATGCTTTCGTGTATAAAAACGTCGCCCTTCCTCAGCTTGCCTTTGGCATGCCATTGCGCCATCCTTGCCGAGGTTCCGGTGCCGCATGGTGAACGGTCGATCGCTTTATCGCCATAAAAAACTGCATTGCGTGCCGTAGCATCAGCCGATAATGTTTCGCCTGCCCAAAGTATGTGTGAGCAGGTATTAATGGTAGGGTTTTGCGGATGTACGAAGGTGTAAAGCTCGTTGATCCGCTCGCGCAGTGTACGGCTCCAGCCTATCAGCTGGCCTGCTGTATAATCTTCAATCCCTTTAAAGTTAGGCTGAGGATCAATTATAGCGTAATAGTTACCACCGTAGGCTACATCAAAAGTTAATGTTCCCAGATCGGGGCATACAACCTTTAAGTTTTCGGCAGCCAGGTATGATGGCACGTTGGTCAATTTTACCGAAGTAACTTTTTTGCCTTCCTGTTTATATTCAATAATTACCAATCCGGCAGGTGCTTCCATTTTGATCACACCCGGTACTTTTGGAGTGATGAGGCCTTCCTCAACAGCAATGGTAATGGTGCCGATAGTGCCGTGACCGCACATAGGCAGGCAGCCGCTGGTTTCAATAAACAGCACGGCTACATCATTATCGGGGTTATGGGGCGGGTATAAAATACTGCCCGACATCATATCATGCCCGCGGGGTTCAAACATCAGCCCGGTACGGATCCAGTCATATTCCTTTAGAAAATGCTGGCGTTTTTCGCTCATGTTATCGCCTTTAAGCGTAGGGCCGCCACCGGCAACTAACCTTACCGGGTTACCGCAGGTATGCGCATCGATACAAAAAAAAGTTTTACTGCCCATATTATTCTTTAGTCCAGTTATTATTTACTTGCCGCCAAATGTTCAGCGGGTTATTACTTTG